>Ga0209167_10000381_pt1 | contig 34990 bp, 36 predicted proteins | sample Coa_R1_9_FD_187154 | JGI IMG/M metagenome (GOLD analysis project Ga0209167, IMG submission 187154) | Surface soil microbial communities from Centralia Pennsylvania, which are recovering from an underground coalmine fire - Coalmine... | ecosystem: Environmental > Terrestrial > Soil >...
GAAGGGCGCGGCTGGCAAGGCTGGCATCACCATGTAACCTTGGTCTGCTTGGCCTACGCCTTCCTCCTGTTGGAGCGACAGCATCTTAAAAAAAACTCCAGCTCCGACCTTGCCTGAAGCGCGGCGACGTCTACAAGTGGTGTTAATTCGCATGTTCGGTGTCTGCCCTACCTGCCGTTGCTTGGCAGGCAGAGGCTCGTGATTACTTAACGTAGTAGTACTAGGGCCGGGGTGGTGCCGAATACGCAAGACTTACCTCAGACGCTGAAGCGCGCGTAAAGCATGCCTAGTCGGCACGACTAAAGTCGTGCCCTGACGATCTCTCCAGGCAAACTGAGACACTGCCGTCATCATGCTTTGGCCGCCGGCGAGTGCGTCACTCGGCCGGATGCAATCGCGGCAAACGATCCTCGACTGGCGGCAGCGGCGGAAACGCGGCGTGCGGCTCGGTCTGGTACCAGTAGGCCACCGAGTAATAGTTGTCGGCGCGGTCGTCGGCGTGGCCGTGTTCGATGGTGGCGCGCAACGACTGGGTAAACGTGATGGGCGAGTCGAGGTGGAACCGATACACCGACCAGCGGGAGCCGGCGCGCTCCGGACCCACCACCGGCGCGCCGAACAGGCCGTAAGCGAACGGCTTGCCGCCGAAGTCCCACGCGCCCAGGAAATAGTCCTCGGTGCCGGTGCCGTTGATCGAGGGCAGCTTCTCGCCGTCGATGAAGAACATGTCGTCGCCTTCGCCCCACCAGCCGTCGGCGTTCTCGAGTACGGACATCGTGACGCCCACAAAGTGCCCGCGTCCCGTCGCTTCCATCCAGACGTAGTTGTTTTCGCCCGTCAGGTTCTTCCCGTCGCTCACGATCGCCTTGCACGGCGCGCCCTGGCGATACTGAGCGTGGAAATAGAGCGTATCGGCGGGCAGGGGTTTCGCGTAGGCGCGGTAGTCGATGTTGAAGTAGAACGCGTCAACCTTGTCGTGGCCTTCGTTCGACACGGTGATGCGCGCGTGCTTCTGGAACGGCATGGGGAAGAACGAATTGAGCGCCTTGTCCGCGCCTACGGCGAGCGGCACCGACTGATAGAGGAAATAGTCGCCCAGGCCCTGCCCGAAGAAATCGCCGATGGGCGCCTCGACGCTGGGCGTCGACTCGTCGTCCCAGACCATGCGCAGCACCAGCTTCTTCAGGTGGAACCGCTCGGGACTGGCGATGGTCACCCAGACGTGCGTGACGACTCCCGGCCCGGCGGCGTCAAGCAGCGTGAGCGTCCCACCGGGCGCGAGTTCGCGATAGTCGGCGTTGCCGCCCGTGCGGTCGTAGCTCGACGAGCGCTTCTGGACGTAATCCTGGGGCTCGGTGAGCGCTTCGAGCAGTCCCGCTTGGCTGCTCAGGCTCGTGAGATCCTGGCCGGACGCGGACGCGGCGGCGGTCATGACTGCTGCCAGCGCGACGAAGATCAGCTTGCGCATTGTGGATTCTCCTGAAGAAAACAAATGATGGCGACGCGAGACGAGTTAACACCAAACGAGTTCGAGTGGCAAGGCTTATTCGAGCGGCGGCTGGCCTGCGACTGCGAAAATGGCGCCGCCTCATTCCGTCCCTACCCTCGCCCCCTTGGGGGAGAGGGTGGCGCGCAGGCGCCGGGTGAGGGGGTACCGCCGGCTATTCTCGAAACCGCGGTCACTGTTCTTTTGGGCGCAAGTTTCGGATAGTATCATTATTAGAAGGTGGCCTATCCTCGACCGTAGGAGGTCACCTAGATGATGTCGATGACGCAAGCAATCAATACCAGCCCTGTCGAGACGCACGGCTCGCCGGAGGAAGAACGGCGCTGGCAAGCGGTTCTCGCCAAGGACGCGAGCTTTGACGGCGAATTCGTCTACGCTGTACGCTCGACGGGCGTTTACTGCCGCCCGTGGTGTCCGTCGCGCCGGCCGCGCCGCGGGCAGGTGGTCTTTTTTCCCGCGCCGCCCGACGCCGAGCGCGCGGGCTATCGTCCGTGCCGGCGATGCCATCCGCGCGATGCGAGTCCGCGCCGCCGCCAGAACGGACTCATCGCGCGCCTTTGCCGCATCATTGAGGAAAACGTGGCGCGTCCTGACGCCTCGCTCACTCTCTACGCGCTCAGCTCCCAGGCAGGCATGAGTCCGCATCATCTGCAGCGCGTGTTCAAGCGCACCATGGGAATTACGCCGCGCCAGTATGCGGAAGCGTGTCGCGTCGACGGCTTGAAGCGCGGCTTGAAGCGGGGCGACGACGTGACGACTGCGCTTTACGACGCGGGTTACGGCTCGAGCAGCCGTCTCTACGAACGCGCCGACGCGCGGCTGGGCATGACGCCCGCCACCTACCGGCGTGGAGGACGCGGGATGCGCATCGGCTATACGATTGTCGAATCGCCTCTCGGGCGGCTGCTGGTCGCGGCCACCGAACGAGGCGTCTCGGCCGTTTGCCTGGGTGACTCACCCGCGATGCTCGAGCGCGCGCTGCGCGCCGAGTATCCCAACGCCGAAATCGAACGCGAGCCGCGCGGCCAAGCCGGGCTCAGCCAGTGGGTCGAACGCATCCTGAGCCATCTGCGGGGCGAACTGCCGAGCCTCGACCTGCCCGTCGACCTGCAAGCGACGGCGTTCCAGTGGCGGGTGTGGCAGGAACTCTGCCGCATCCCCTACGGGTCGACGCGCTCCTATAGCGACGTGGCGCGGGCGATCGGCCGGCCGAGGGCGGTACGTGCCGTGGCGCGAGCCGTCGCGACCAACCCGGTCGCGGTCGTCATACCTTGCCATCGCGTACTGCATCGTGACGGGAGCCTGAGCGGATACCGCTGGGGTCCGAAGCGCAAGCAGAAGCTGCTTCAGATCGAGCGCCGCGCACCAAACCATGGCTCATGAACGCGCGACCGGGCGGGGAGTCCGCGAGATCGCGAGTCCCGCGAACGCGCTGCTCAAAGTGTTTCGCCGCGCGCTGGCGGACGGCGTAACGCGCGAGGGATGGCTCGCCGTTGAAGGTCCACACCTGGTTGAGGAAGCGCTCGACGCCGGCGAGTCTTCGGTTCGCAGTAAGGTCATCGTCCAAAGCGTGCTGGTGGCGCATGGCGTCGCGACGAAATTCCGAGAGCTTCTTGAACGCCTGACCCGCGATGCCGAAGTTACGGAAGTCCCCGACCGGCTCTTCGATTCCGTCGCGCAGACCGAGACGCCGCAGGGGATCGCGGCGCTCGTAGAACTTACGCCCTACGATATCGCCGCTGCCTTCGCCCGGCCCGATGCGTTGATCCTCGTCGCCTGCGGACTCCAGGATCCCGGCAACCTCGGCACCATGATGCGCAGCGCGCAGGCGCTAGGCGGCTCGGCGCTCGTCACCTTGCCTGCCACGGTCAGTCCCTTCAACCCCAAGGCGGTGCGCTCGTCGGCGGGCGCGATCTTCCGACTGCCAGTGTTCCGCAACGACCACCCGGCCAGGCTTGTGGAGCGCGCCAAATCAGCGGGCGTCGTGCTTGTCGCGGCGGATCGTCATGCGTCGCTCGCGGCTGTGGACGCCGACCTCCGCGGCCCGGTGGCTTTCTTGATCGGACAGGAAGCCGCGGGACTGCCCGACGAGATCGCGCGCCATGCCGCGGTGCGCGTCTCGGTTCCCATTCGCGCCGACACCGATTCCTTGAACGCCTCGACCGCAGCGAGTATCTTGCTGTATGAGGCGGCTCGCCAGCGGGGCTTCAAGTCCTGAGGCGCCGCGCGAGGATTGCCACGCATGAGTCTTTTCCCCGAACCAGTCCCGAGTGAGTCTTCGTCCTCGGACCGCCATCCGCTTGCCGACCGCATCCGCCCTGAGACGCTCGAGGAGTTCGTCGGCCAGCAGCATCTGCTCGCACCGGGCAAGCCGCTGCGCCAGCAAATCGAGCGCGACGAAGTGTCTTCGATGATCCTCTGGGGCCCGCCCGGCTCGGGAAAGACGACACTTGCCACCATCATCGCCCGCAAGACGCGCAGCGACTTCCTCCGCTTCAGCGCCGTGCTCGCCGGCATCAAGGAGATCAAGCAGGTGATGGCGGCGGCGGAGAAGACGCGCCAGTACGGCCGGCGCACCATCCTCTTTATCGACGAGATCCATCGCTTCAACAAAGCGCAGCAGGACGCGTTCCTGCCCTACGTCGAGCGCGGCGACGTGATCCTGATCGGCGCGACCACGGAGAATCCGTCCTTCGAGGTGAATTCCGCACTGCTCTCGCGCGCCAAGGTCTACATGCTCTCGCCGCTCTCGACGGACGAGATTCTGACGCTGCTCGAGCGGGCCGTGAAAGACGAAAAGCGTGGGCTCGGCGGGGAGCACGTCGAGATCTCGCCGGACCTGCTGCGGCAGATCGCCATCTTCTCAAACGGCGACGCGCGCGCCGCCTACAACACCCTCGAGACCGCAGTGGCCGCAGCGGCGCGTGACGCTGAGGGGCGCGCCGTCGTCACCGAGGCGATCATCGAGGACGCCATCCAGCGCAAGATGCTCCTTTACGACAAGGCGGGTGAGGAGCATTACAACCTGATTTCGGCGCTGCACAAGTCGGTGCGCAATTCGGACGCGGACGCGACGCTCTACTGGTTGGGCCGGATGCTCGAGGCGGGCGAGGATCCGCTGTATGTGGCGCGCCGTCTGGTTCGCATGGCCTCGGAAGACATCGGCCTCGCGGAGCCGGGCGCGCTGAACATCGCCCTTGCGGCCATGCAAGCCGTCCACTTCGTCGGCATGCCGGAAGGCAACCTGGCGCTCGCTCAGGCCGCCGTGTATCTCGCGCTCGCGCCCAAGTCAAACGCGCTTTTCGCGGGCTACACCGAGGTCCAGACGGACGCGCAGCAGACGGTCGCTGAGCCGGTACCGCTGCACCTGCGTAATCCCGTCACCGGATTGATGTCGCACCTAGGCTACGGCAAAGGCTATCAGTACGCCCACGACGCTCCTGATCGGCTTACCGAAATGCAGTGCCTGCCCGACAACCTGAAGGATCGCCGCTATTACCGTCCTACCGACGAGGGCTTTGAAAAGAGGTTGAAGGAAAAGATGCGGGCGATTGAAGAGTGGAAGCAGAAGTACGCGAAGTAGGCGGTTCCGCGTCCCGACCGACTCAGATTCCTTCCGTGATGAAACGCTTGGCGTGCTCCTTCAGAATGCAGCGGTCCTGGATGACTTCGAGTCCCGCCTGACGGGCGCGCTTAGCCGCCGCTTTGTGGATCACGCCTTCCTGCATCCAGACGACTTTCGCGCCTTTGCGGATGGCGCTCTCGACAATCGCCGGGACGAACTCGGAGCGGCGGAAGATCACTACAATCTCGAGCGGCGCGGGCACGTCATCGAGTGAAGCGTAGGCTTTCTCGCCCAGCACCGAGGCCTCGTTGGGATTGACGGGAATAATGCGATAGCCGCGCGCCTTCATGTATGCGGCCACTCCGTGGCTTGGTCTCGACGCTTTCGAGGACAAGCCCACCACGGCCAGCATCCGGTACTTCTCGAGCAGGGTGGTAATGGAGTCGGGCGCGGCGGCGCCCCATCGGCGGCTCCAGCGCCGCTCGTGGAATTCCGAGCTTTTCGAAACACCCGCTGAGGCCATCTCGCACCTCCTAAGGACAGTGACCACTGACGAGTGACCAGTGACGAGTCGGGATGCCATTCGGCACTCACTGGCCGCTGGTCACCTCTCTCAATCGGGCCGTCGCGCTCATCACGCGTCGTAAAGCTTCGAGGAACCGTTCGTTGTCCTGATGCGTGCCGACCGTGACGCGCAGCGAAGTCGGGAAACCGTAGAGCTTCATGGGCCGCACGATGACGCCCTCGTGCAGCAGGCGCACGAAGTCCTCCGTGCAATCGCGGCCCGTATCGATCAGCAGGAAATTGGCGACCGACGGCGTGTAATGGACGCCGAGCAGCGTGAGTTCCCCGGTGACGAATTTCATCTCGCGCCGATTCGATTCGACGGAGAGCGATACGTGTTCCCGGTCGTCGAGGGCGGCAAGCGCCGCCGCCTGCGCGACGCTGTTGGCGTTGAAGGGCGAACGGATGCGGTTGAGCGCCTCGATCAGTTCCGGGTGGCCCATCCCGTAGCCGATTCGCAGTCCCGCGAGGCCATGCACTTTCGAAAAAGTGCGCAGGACGAGAACGTTGCGGCCGGCGCGCACGTAATCGAGCGAATGAGAGTAGTCGGGGTGCGGGACGTAATCGGCGTACGCCTCGTCGAGCACCACCAGGACGCGTGGCGGCAGCGCGTCGAGCAGGCGGTCGAGCTCGTCGCCCGTGAACATCGTCCCAGTAGGGTTGTTGGGATTGGCGAGGTAGATGACCTTGGTACGCTGCGTAACGGCGCGCGCCATCGCGGCGAGATCAAACGTCATGTCACGCAGCGGCGTCAGCACCAGACCCGCGCCCATCTCCTCGATGGCCAGCCGGTAGATGTAGAACGCCGACTCCGAGGTGATTCCCTCGTCACCCGCCGTCAGAAAAGTCTTCCCTACGAGCTCGATCAAATCGGTCGAGCCCGCGCCGAGGATGACCTGCTCCATGTCGAGCCCGTGAATCCGGGCGAGTTTCTGGCGCAGATAATAGCCGTGTCCGTCGGGATACAGATGGATCTTGTCGAGGCTGCGACGGATGGCTTCGAGCGCGCGGGGCGACGGTCCGAGGGGATTCTCGTTCGACGCCAGCTTGATCGCCGTGCGGCCCAGTTCGCGCTCGACCTCCTCCACCGGTTTGCCGGGAGGATATGGCCGGATGCGATTCGACCAAGGCGGCAGCAGCTCGTGAATCGATGATCGACGCATAGCGGAAAACCGGGCGGAGCAAGTTGCCGGAGGAGCATCCAGCAACCGTGTCATTCCGAGGAGCCGAAGGCGACGAGGAATCTCGCTCTGAAAACGACACGTTGAAAAGTCCTTCAGCAACCTGCTAAAGGATAAAAGATGCCAGCCGGGTTCTCAACTCTTATCCTTTCCTTTTGGCGCCTCCCATTCCTTCAGCCGCTCGACTTCCCCCGGCGTCAGAGGGCGGAAGCGACCTGGGCGCAGGCCCTCGTCGGTGAGGAACGCCATGCGCACGCGCCTTAACTTTACCACCGGTTGTCCGACGCGCTCGAACATGCGGCGCACCTGATGATAGCGCCCTTCGACCAGCGTGATCTCATACCACGGTTTGTCGCGCTCGGCCAGCAGCCGGACCCGCGCCGGCGCCGTGGAGCGTCCGTCGAGCACGATGCCCTTCTCGAGCTTGGCGAGCGCGTCGGGCTCGGGGCGGCCCTCGAGCTTGACGTGATAGGTGCGCGGCACGGCCGAGTCGCGCGACATCAGCTTGTGAGCCAGGCCGCCGTCGTTGGTCAGCAGCATGAGGCCCGAAGAACTGTAGTCGAGCCGGCCCACCGGATAGACGCGCTCCTTCACGCCGCGCAGCAGATCGATGACGGTCGGGCGGCCTTGGGGGTCGCGCAGCGTCGAGACGTAGCCCGGCGGCTTATCGAGCAGCAGGTAGACGTGCTGGCGCGCCGAACGCAGGAGCTTGCCGTTGACCTTGATGTGGTCGCGCTCGGGATCGGCCTTCGATCCTAGTTCCGTAACCGTGTGGCCGTTCACTGTCACCCGGCCCTGGAGCATCAGTTCCTCGGCCTTGCGGCGCGAAGTGATGCCGGCGGCGGCGATGATCTTCTGAAGGCGTTCCTGCATGTCTTCCGGGATTCACGGCTTGGGCTCAGCCGGCGGGATTGCATCCGGCGCCGGCGATTCCACGGGCGCGTCTTCCTCAGGCGAGCCGCTCGGCTCGGGTGGTGCGATCTCAGGCGCGCTCTCGCTCGCGCCGGACTCGGCTAGCTCACTAGCCTCGGCATTGGCGCTTGCGTTCTCGGGTGCAGCCGGTTCGGCTGCCGCCGGCGAATCTTCCTCGAGCCCGAGCTCCGGCCCGAGCGCCTGCCGCGCCAGTTCTTCGAACTCGCGCAGGCTGGGCAGCTCGCTGGTATCCTTCAAGCCGAAGTGCACCAGGAAATCGCGCGTCGTGCGATAGAGGATCGGACGGCCCACCACGCTCTTCCGTCCCGCCGTGACCACCAGTTTCTTCTCCATCAACGTGTGGATCACGCCGCCGCAGTCGACGCCGCGGATCTCCTGAATCTCCGGCACCGTCACCGGCTGCCGGTAGGCGATGACGGCGAGCGTCTCGAGCGCCTGCTTCGAGAGCCGGAGCGGCGGCTTCAGGCTCTTGACGAATTTGCGCAGCACCTCGTGGTGCTCGGCCTTGGAGGAAAATTTGTAGCCGCCCGCCACCTGGCGGATCTGCATGCCGTGGTCGGGGCGCTCGAAGTCCGCGACCAGCTCCGCGAGCTTCTGCTTCACGCGCTCGCGTTCTTCGCCTTCGAGCGCTTTGGCGATCCCGTCGAGCGTCACCGGCTCCGGCGCAACGTAGATGATCGCCTCGATCAGCGCTTTGAGTGTCTCGTCGGCAATCATAGCTTCGGGTCGAACTGCGTCCTCTGAAGTAAGTCCGTGTCATCGCGAGCGCAGCGAGGGATCTGCTTTTCAGGTCAACAAGCAGATTCCTCCTTCAAGTCGCTCAGGACCGCCTCGGCTCCTCGGAATGACCCGGCCACCAGGGTTCGGGCTCAATGGTTTCAATAAGTTGCAGACCACGAAACGCAGTAAGTCTTTCCTGGCCAATAACATGCACAGATCTTAGGTTTGTTTTCGGAAGCCTCTACTGATTCTAAAGGACTTCTTCGGTTCGTTCCTTCATTTCCGCGATCAGCGTTCACCTACTGAGTTTGGACTCCTGACTCTTAGGGCGCTACTCATGTCCGAAGCTCTCCTCCAGATTCGCCTCGAGCAGGTCAGCGTTAGTATTCGCCATAATCTCCTCGAAGCGTTTGCTGCGATGAATGGTAATGGGCGCGAACAGCTCTTTCTGCCGCAGCAGAATGGCGTGCAGCCGCACCATCTCGAGCAGCGCGAGCAGCAGCGCCACCAGTGCCTGGCGGGTGACGTAGCCCGCCATCAGATCTTCGACGCGCACCGGATGCGGATTCGCCACCAGCACCAGCTTGACGTGCTCGATCATCTCCGCCACCGTCACCTGTTCGCGCTGGATGCCGAGCGAGGGACGCTTCTTGGCGCGCTCCAGAATCTCGCGAAAAGTCGTGATGAGGTCGAAGATGGAGACGGCGAGAGCCGGCTCATCCTCGGCTTCGACGAATTCGCCGATGCCCGGCTGGGTCCACATCGCGTCCTCGACCATACGCTTCGATTGCAGCATCTCCGCCGCGTTCTTGAACTGCTCGTGCTCGAGCAGCCGGTGCACGAGTTCGGCGCGCGGGTCTTCCTGATCCTCGGACGGCGCGGTCGGATCAGGCGGAAGCAGCAGGCGCGACTTGATGTGGATCAGCGTCGCCGCCATGAAGATGAATTCGCCCGCCACGTCGATGTTCATCTCTTCGAGCAGGTGGAGATAATCGAGATACTGCTTGGTAATCTTGGCGATGGGGATGTCGTAAATGTTGATCTGCTGCTTGCGGATCAGGTCGAGCAGCAAGTCAAGCGGGCCTTCGTAGGTGTCGACCTTGACGGACGGCGACGCGACGGCGGCATGAGTGGCGCGCTTCGCCGCCGGAGCCGGAGCTGCTTCCTGCCCAGCGCTCTCGGGTGTCTGCGGCTCTGTCGGGGTGGTATCGGGGTTATTCATCAGGGATGGGCGGCGTCACAGGCTCGCAACAGGGAGCCGGAGTCCCGGAAAAGTGGGCGACTCGATAACATCTCCCGGACCGAAAACGCCCACAACCTTGTATTTCCCCTGCTCCAGCCGGAGGACCTCGAGGCGCGGCTCGAACGGCTCGAGCAGCCAGTACTCCTCGACGCCAAACTGTGCATAGCGGTCGCGCTTCACAAAGCGGTCGATGAGGCGCGACGAGTCCGACAGGATCTCGATCACCAGGTCGGGCGCGCCCTCGATGGATGCCGCCTTCACAATCGATCGCCGCGCCTTCGACACGAACAGGATGTCGGGCTCGAGCACCGTCGAGGGATCGAGGACAACGTCGCAAGGTGCAATGAACACTTCGCCGAGATCGTGTTGTCGCACAAAAGACCGCAGCTCCGCGAAGAGGTTCCCAGCCTTACGCTGATGTTCAACGTTGGGCGCCGCAGACACCAGGAGCTCTCCTTCGATCAACTCGTACCGGTTGCGGTCAGGCGGTATCTGCCGAAGATCATTGTAGGTGAGGCGAGTGGTCGCCATTCCCATACCGGAATTATACTCCTCTCATCTCTACCGCGTCGTACCTGCTACGTTAGGTTGACGGCTTGGCGCACTTCAGCCATCGTCGCCTCGGCAACTTTGCGGGCGCGCGCCGTTCCCTCGTCCAGTATTTCCCAGACGCGCTGTGGATTCTGCTCGTACTGCTTGCGGCGTTCCTGAATGGGCGCCAGCTTCTCGTTCAGCGTCGCGGCCATCAACTTCTTGCATTCCACGCAGCCAATTTCTGCCGTACGGCACTCGCGGTTGACCCGATCGATGACCGCCTGCGAAGAAAAAATCTTGTGGTGGTCGAACACCGGACAAACGTCGGGATTGCCGGGGTCGGTGCGCCGCTGGCGCGCGGGGTCGGTCATCATGCCCGCGACTTTCTTCTCCACCACCGCCGGTGGGTCGGAGAGGTAGATGGCGTTGCCGTAGCTCTTCGACATCTTGCGTCCGTCGGTGCCCGGCAGACGCGGTGAGTGCGTGAGCTGTGCCTCGGGTTCGGGAAAGATCGCGCCGTAGAAGTGGTTGAACCGTCGCGCAATCTCGCGCGTCAGCTCGATGTGGGGCACCTGGTCCTCGCCCACGGGCACGGCGTTCGCCTTGTACATCAGGATGTCGGCCGCCTGCAGCACCGGATAGCCGAGGAATCCGTACATGTGCAGGTCGCGGTCGCGGATGTTCTCGAGCTGCTCCTTGTAGCTCGGAACGCGTTCCAGCCACCCGAGCGGCGTGATCATGGAGAAGATCAGGTGCAGCTCGGCGTGTTCGAGGATGCGCGACTGGACGAAGAACGTCGCTTTCTTCGGGTCGAGCCCCGCGGCCAGCCAGTCGGTCACCATCTCGCGGATGTTCTCCTGGAGGCCGGAGGTGTCCGCGTAGTCGGTGGTCAACATGTGCCAGTCGGCCACGAAGTGGTAGCTCTCGTATTCGTCCTGAAGGCGGACCCAGTTCGAGAGCGCGCCGACCAGATTCCCGAGGTGGAGCTTGCCGGTCGGGCGCATGCCGCTCAGGATGCGCGGCTTGGCGGGCGCTTTCATGTAGCAGGGAACGCCGTGGGCGGACACCTCAGACGGCGCCGGTCCACGAGGCTGGGCCGGTGCGACTTCGCTTGACGGGTCAGTCATCCTTCGAGCATTCCTCACTCAGGTACGATTAGAGCGCGCCGAAATCCTGCCGAGAAGCGCGCCCGCCGCGGCGGGTGACGCGCCGATAGAGGCATCGTAGCATACGCCGTCGAGAAAGGCGAAGCAGCACGGGGTCGGAGCATCAGGCCCTGGAAAATCGGGCCCGTCGTGTCATTCCGAGCGAAGCGAGGAATCTCGCTCCGAAAATAAGGACCTTGCGAGATTCCTCGTCACCTTCGGCTTCTCGGAATGACACGGTGAACTCTGCAGGACATTAACGGCGGACGTGACCGCGTCCCTTCCGAAACATTCTCGCATCATAACTGAGAGGCTCGACTCCCACCACGGCAATCCTCTGGTAGTCGGGATGCGCCGGATTGATCAGCCAGTTATTCTCGCTCGGCGCGAGCACGGAAGGGACCAGCAGCAGACAGTGCGCGCGGCGTCGCGCGAATTCGTCTCCCCAGCGCGCCAGTTCCGGCGGCGCCGTAGGGTCGCGCCAGTTGGCTGGCAGATCATCAGCGCGGACCTTTTCCCGCCGAAGGTCGTCAGGAACCCCGGCAACCGCAAGCACCAGATCATCCGGAGGGTCTTCCGGGTCAAGGTGCACGAAATACTCGAGCATGGCTAGAGATTGATGCTCGGAGGCGTAGCACAAGCGCGCCCCGGGACTCGACCAGCGTCCGCCGTAACGGTACGCCCCTTCACCGTCGAAGGGAGTGCGCGCGTAGGCTTTGCGCAACACGCGGTAGACGCGGCTCAACTCACTCCGCCGTAGGCGATGCGGCCCAGGATGCTTTCCACCTGGCGCGCTCCCGGTTCCGTGTCCAGCGCCGCCACGGGTATAAGGCCGCCCAGCGCGCGGTTGGGGCGCTTGAGCCAGCGCAGCGCACGCGCGTGATCGCCAAGATACTCATTGGCGAGCGCCACGATGCGGGCCAGCCGGTAGAGCCGGTCGGATTCGAAGCGGGCCAACCGTCCACTGCGGCGGCGGCGTTGCAGGCTGCGCGGAGAAAGGTCAAGCGCGCCGGCGAGTTCCTTGAGGGTCAGCCCGGAGGCTCGCATCAACTCATCGACCACCGCCGGGCGGAAACCTTCACGGATTGCTTCGCGCAGGTCTCGGTCGCTCGAAAGCGTGCGGCCAATCGTCCGTTCACCTCCGAGTTCCTGAATCACGGCACGCAGTTCGCTGACCATTCTGTCGTCTATTCTAGCGACAAATGGCGCAGGGCGTCAAGTGGGGCGCTTGCCCTGGCGGGTGAGCGCGTAGAAATCGCTGCCACGCGACTCGAGCAATCCTTCCGCCACCAGCTCCTTGATGGCGTCGAGCACCCGTTCTCGCTCGCCGGGGTCGTTGCCGCCGGCTTCGAACAGGACGTGCAGGTCGAGAACTTCTTTCTTCATATTGGTGAACATTTCGAGTACGCGGCTTTTCAGTGGTTCCATGCGGCTCCTTGGACTTCATCTTAACTGAAATCTGGAAGACACGGCGATTGAGTCACTGGGCCGGAGGTTGTAGCGTCCGGTAGAGGACGCCCGAGACGCGCGCCCCGAAGAGCATTACGGCGGAGGAGGCGTACGCCCAGGTCATCAGCGCGACCATGGCGCCAATCGAGCCGTAGACGTGGCGGTAATTGAATCGCGGCAAGAGCAGGGTGAACGCAGCGCGCGCCGCGTGCCAGAGCAAAGCCGTCAGAAGCGCGCTGGGCAGCACCTGGTTGAAATGCATCTTGCGATTGGGCAGGTGCTCGAAGATAACCACGAACATGGCGAGCGTGAGGATGAAGCTCGCCGCCATGAGCATCAGGCGGTAGGCGTATCCGAGCAGCAAGCGCGCCGGCTCCGACGCCGAGCTTTGCACCCAGTAGCGAAGGTAGACGTTCAGGCCGACGAGAGTCGAGGAGGCGAGGATCACAAGGCCGAAGATCAGCGACATCTCGAGCGCCAGGATCCTCCTTTGCACGAAGGTCCGCTCGTTCTCGACTTCCCAGGCGCGATTCAGCGCTTTTTCGATGGGCAGGAACACGCCGGCGGACGCCCAAAGCAGTAGCAGGAACGATGCGACTCCTAAGCGTCCGTAAGCTTTCGAGATGCCTTGCAGGTTCTGCAGGATGAAGTCCGGCTTCATGGGCAGAACGGGCTCGAGCACCACGGCCAACCGTCCGGTGAGTTGGTAATGCTGGATGTAGATTCCGCTGAGGCCCAGCAGGAGCAGCAAAAAGGGGAAAATCGAGAGGACACTGTAATAGGCGATGGAGGCGGAAATGGCCAATGAGTCGTCGGTGTAGAACTTCACCAGCGACTCGCGTAGGACGCGAAGCACCAGGCGCCATCGCCCCGTCCACTTGGCTCGCTCGTCCACCAGGATCTGAGTCGCCATGGCGATTGCCGGGCGGTGCCGTTTGGCCCCTTGCCCGTCAAGTTATAATAATCCTGTTCGCGAGCCGGCTGCTCCTTTTTGGCATCCGGAAAGCAGCCCGTATGGCGACCGAAGCGGAAATCGCCGAAGAAAACCGGAAGGTGCGGCGGCTGCAACTGGTCGTCGACCTGGTGACCAATCTCCTCTGGCAGTCCGACATCCCCCTGGAAGAGGCCTCCGAACTCGTCGCCCAGACGCGGCAATTCGCCCTCAACCTCTTTCCGGACAAAGAGCAGACTTACGACCTCATCTATCAGTCGCGATTCCGTCGCGTGCTGGCGGAGAAGTACCGTCTGATGTGACGATCTTCGAGCCGCATCCATCATCATTTTTTTGGAGGCGGAGCCGCGGCGGACGCGCGGGTGACGGAATGCAAGTCGGCGGTGATGGTGCCGGCCGAAATCATGGCCTTGACGCGCAGCGGCAGGCGCTCGGCGTCGTCGCTGAACCAGATCAGCATGCGCCCCTTCCTTTTCAGCAGGCCTCCGAACACGGTGGGTTCGACGCGAAACGCCGAGCGCGTACCGAACGGCGTGCGAATGGTTTCGAGCGCCTGTACTTGGACGCGGACGTCGGCGGTCTTCGAACCGTCGTTGATGGGCAGCCGGATTTCCTGTCCGACGCGAAGCGGCTGGCGCCGCACGAAATAGAACGCGTTGACCACGTCGTGAACGCAGGCAGGGATTTCGTTCTCAGCGTGCTTGGTGGGCGCGCCCTTCGTCGCCAGGTCTCGTTCGTCGAGTAGGGCGAGCTTGCGCGCGCCGTCAAAGACGATGCGCGTGTTCTTGTGCCGTCGTCCTTCGTTGATCCGCTTCTGGAGGCTGTCGGAGCACAGCGTCTCCGGATTGAAGAAAGAATCGAACTCATCCTGCACCGTGTAGAGCAGCGAAACGAATCCTCGCGATTGCGCCGTGGCCTTGACTTCGTACAGCTCCTTCGAACCTTGCGCGACTTTCGAAATCGTTGCGGTCGCCTGACCTCCTGGGAAGACTTCCCAGCTCAAGTCATAGGTCAGCGTCTCGCCGGGAGCGAACGGCGCGGCCGGCGCCTGCTGTGCCGTTGCACTGCTGCGCAGAAAGAGCGCGAGCACCGCAAATCCGATTCCAGCCGCGATGCCAGGAATTCTCTTGGAAATAGCGCGGGGATTTGGACGAAGGCTCTCCGAGGGTCGCAGGGAACAAGTCATCATTCAGTTTAGACGTTAACCACGCCGAAACGGCAGCTTATCCTACCGCAACGCGAGCTTGAGAACTAGGAAAACGACGCCCGCGAGGTATCCGAGCGCGGCTTGATACTCCCGATTATGCTTATAGCGCGTCCACTGAAATCGCGCTCCTTTCTCGTCGGTCGAGGTTGACCGGAAACGCCGTGGGAATAGAAAAGGCACGGTGGCGGCGTAGCGGTCGTAGACGTCCGCGAACGTCTGGCGCAGAAACTCCTCTTCGCGGCGCATCACCGGCCAGTAGACCAGCAGGAAGAGCGCCAGAAATGCGACGCCCAGCGGCCACGATCCACCCGCCGCGGCAAAGCCCAGTCCAAGAAGCAAGCTCCCGAGATAAAGCGGATTGCGGGTGTAAGCGTACGGCCCGCTGGTCGCGAGCCGCTGGTTCTTGTCGAGGCAGCCGGCCGCCCAGCCGCGGACCACCAGTCCGGCGAGCGCGATTGCGGCGCCGATGCCCAGCCAGCGAACCGTGGGCTGCGCGAGCACCAAGTAAGCCACGCCGAGCGCGAATCCCAGCGGCACGCGCCACCGCGCCGCCCTCTCGCTGTAGCTAAGTCCCATGCGCCCTCGCGCAACGTTGGTGAATCGCTTCGAGCACCCGGTCGACGCTGATGCCCGGCAAGTAGGACTGGTTCGCGCCCCGGCGCGTGTGGTCGATGGGACCGAGGTTCGAGAGCGCGATGTCCGCGGCGGAACAAGGTCCGTTGCGCGCCGGATCGGTTGGGCCGTAAATGGCGACGAGAGGCGTCCCGACCGCCGCCGCGAGGTGCAGCGGGCCGGTATCGCCGCCGATGAAAAGCCTGGCGCGTCGCGCCAGCGCGATGAACTGCGTCAGCGTCGAGCGAAACAGAACCGCCCGCGAGGAATGGGCGCGCGACAGAATCTCCTCGATCAGCGGTTCTTCCCCAGGAGAGCCGGTGATGAGAATCTTCCACGGCAGTTCGCGCTCGAGGCGCTGGATCAGCGCGGCGTAATTCTCCGGCGCCCAGCGCTTTGCCATCCAGCCTCCGCCGGGATTGATGATCATGAATTCCTGGGCCTGGAGTCTTGAGAGTTGCTGTTCGATGAACCCCTCGTCTTCGGCGCGCTGGGGCAGCGGGAACCGCCAGCGTTCACGCGCCGGCCGCTCGACTCCCAATCGCTCAACCAGCGCCAGACTCTCTTCCACCACGTGGACGCCTTCGCGAAGTGGGATGCGCTCCGTGTAGAACGCCGCGGCCAGCGGCTCGCGCAGGCCGTACTCCGAGAACCCGATGCGCTCGCGCGCCCGGCTGAGCCGCGCAATGAGCGCTGATTTCACGAGTCCTTGAAAGTCGATCGCGGCGTCGAAGGGAAGCTCCCGCAGTTCGACCATGCTCCGTGCCACTTCTTCGACCGTGACCGCCGATGCGAGGCGGCGGCGCCAGCCCAAAGTGTCGAAAGTAAGCACCCGCCGAAGGTAGGGATTGCCCTCGAGCAGGGCCGCATACCGCGGCTCGATGGCCCAGTCGATCTCCGCGCCGGGAAAAGTCTCACCCAGCGCGGCGACGGCCGGCAGCGTGTGGACGATGTCTCCGATGGAGCTCAATCGAATGGCCAGAAAATGCATTTCAAGGCAGTGACCGGCGGCCAGCAGCCAGCCGAGTGACGTCGGCACAACTTATCGCGGACCACCTTGGCGTCGCACCATCTCTGCCAGCAGATCGCGAGTCGAGTGCGTCTTCGCGTCGCCTACGATGCGAACCGTTCCTCCGAGTTCTTTCATTACTTCGCGCTCGGGGACCGTGGACTCGCTGTAATCGGTGCCCTTGCAGTGGACGTCGGGGCGCAGGTCGCGCAGCACCGCTTCCGCTGTCGTCTCACCAAAGATGACCACGTAGTCGACCGACTCGAGCGCCGCGAGTAGTTCGGCGCGGGCTGCGGCGGGCAGCAACGGCCGGTCTGGACCTTTGAGCGCCCGGACAACCTCGTCGCTGTTGACGCCGACCACCAGCACGCCGCCCTCGGCACGCGCTCCCGCGAGATACCGCACGTGGCCGACATGGAGCATGTCGAAACACCCGTTGGCGAAAGCGATGCGCTTGCCTTCGCGCCGCAGGCGTTCACCCAGCGCCGCGACTTCGGAACGCGGGATGATCTCGGCGCTCACGCGTTGCGGATCGCCTCCTCGAGTTCCGTCCGTTCGACCGTAGCCGTGCCGCTCTTCATCACCGCCAGCCCTCCGGCGCAGTTCGCGAGCATCGCGGCGTGGAGCGGGCTCGCGCCTGCTGCGAGCCCGAGCGTGAAGGCGGCGATCACCGTGTCGCCCGCACCCGTGACGTCGGCCACCTGGTCGGAACCGAAAATGGGAAGGCGCCGCGGCTTGGTGCGCGGCTCGAACAGGACCATGCCCTCCCGTCCACGGGTCACCAGCAGAGCTTCGAGCGCCTGGCGGCGCAGCATCCGCTGGCCAAGACGGTCGAGCAGCGCGAGGTTGTCGCCAATACGCTGCCCAAACGCCACTTCGATTTCCGGCTCGTTGGGCGTCGCTGCCGTGGCTCTCCGGTAACTCGACACGTCGTAGCGCGAGTCCACGGTGATCACGAGACCGCGCCGCGCGCGGGTCGACTGCCGTCGCAGCCAGTTAACTTCGTTGGCGCCGGTCGCGCCGTAGCCGTAGTCGGACACCAGCAAAGCGGAAGCGTCAGCGAGTGCACCCAGGGCTTGCCGGCTCAGACGCCGTCGCGTCTCGGGCGGGAGCTTCTCAGGCTCGCGATCCACCCGAACGATCTGCTGCGGATGCCCGTGCGAGAGTACGCCAAGGATTCGCGACTTGGTGGGGGTTTGATAGCCGCGCGGGCGGAGGACCCGCCGCGCTGTCACACCTTTCTCGCGGAGACAGCGGACGAGCGCATCGCCTGCTTCGTCTGCGCCCAGCACTCCGACCAGCACAACTTGCGCTCCGAGGTCCGCCAGATTGTTGGCGGCGTTCGCGCCCCCGCCCGGCACGATCTGTTTGGAGCGCTGCTTGAGTATCAGAACCGGGGCCTCGCGCGACACACGCGCGATTTCGCCGTGGATAAACTCATCCGCCACCAGGTCGCCCACGAGCACGATCCGCTGAAACGGGAAACGCGCGACGATCCCCAGCAGCGTGGCGCGGTCGGCAGCGCTGATCTTCATGCCTCCTGCGCCTCCTTGACCACTTCGAGTGCGGCGCGGTGTACGCTCTCCACGCTGACGCCCAGCATGCAGCGGAAGTCGATAGGACACGCCCGCAGTCCGCAAGGGCTGCACGCGACCGGCTGGCTGACGACCCGCGCGTGCGCGGCGAGCGGCCCTGTGGCGCGTTCGTTGGTCGAACCGAAAATGGCGACCAGCGGCACGCCCAGCGCCGCCGCCAGATGCATGGGACCCGAATCGTTCGAGACGATCAGCCGGCACTGGTCGAGCAACGCCATAAACTGGCGCAGCGAAGTCTCACCCGCCACGATGGTCGGCGTGTGTTCCATCTCTCCCGCGATCGCCTCGGCCAGCGGCTTCTCATCGGCGGAACCGAAGATCAACACGTCGGCGTGGAGCGCGCCAATCAAGCGATCGGCAAGGTCGGCGTAGCACTCGATCGGCCAGCGCTTGGCCGGACCAAACGAAGCGCCGGGGCAAAGTCCCACGAGGAAACGCGGACCATAGAGTCCCAGCGATTCGATGTGGCTGCGCGCCCAGGTTTTCTCCGCCTTGCTAACGGTGAGCCGCACGTCCTCGATCGGCGCGGGCTTGGAAATCACTCCGGCGCGAAAGAGTAGTTGCAAGTAGAAGTAGGCGTGATGCCCGTAAGCTGCAGGCTGGGGCGCCTCGATCGCCTCGGTCAGCAGAGGCCGGCGGCCGTCGCGCGCGTAGCCAATCCGCGCCTGGATGCCCGCGAGCCACGTCATCCAGGCGGCGTGAAAAGCGTTCTGAAAGAGAATCGCGGCGTCGAAGCGCTCGGCGCGCAACGCCTGGACCAGCTTCCAGAATCCTCCCGCGCCGTGGTGCTCCCCTTCTGGGTGATAGACGATCAGCCGGTTCGCCGCCGCATGATTCAGGAATAGCGCGCTCACCCAGGGTTTCGAGACCAGGACGATCTCCGCCTCGGGATACGTCGTGCGCAGCGCCTCGAGCGCCGGCAGCGACATCACGGCGTCGCCGATCCAGTTCGGTGTCCGGACCATAATCTTCCCGGGATGTCGAATCGCACTGCTGCGTACGATCACCGCGCCCGCTCCTTGTCCCGACCGCGCAAGGACGCGAGCAAAGCGTCCTCGAACGCCTGGGTTTCACGGATCTCTGCTTCGATCGCACAGCCGACGACGGGTAGTTCCGCCGACCAGTTCGCGGGAAAGTTCATGGTGTCCTTTTCCGTGGTAACGAGCGCCCCCGCGCCAGACTCGCGGGCGCGCGCGCTGAGCTGGCGCAACTCGGCATCACGGTAGACGTGATGGTCGCGAAACGACTCAAAGCCCGCGATCGGGAATCCCCAGCCTTGAAGGTTGCTCAGAAACGCCCCGGGGTTTCCGATTCCACAGAAAGCATACACGGGCTTTTCCTTGAGGGCGTCCGGAGCCTGAGCCGCGCCGCTCCACACCTCCACCAGTCTACAGAGCTTCGTGCGGCTGTGAAAGACTCTCACATGCGGATTAGCGTCGCGAATCCGCGCCTCGAGTGGAGCGGGGTCGGCGATTTCGGTGCGCGTCAGGACTACAAGATCCGCTCGGGCCAGTGCCTCGCACGGCTCGCGCCGGCGGCCGGCCGGCAATAGAGCTTCGCGCCTCAGGTCGACGGTCGAATCCAAGATTACCAAGTCGATGTCGCGCGCCAGCGCCAGGTGCGAGAAGCCGTCGTCGAGGACGTGGATGTCGACCTTGAAGCGCTCTTCGGCGACATGTCCGGCCTCGAAGCGGTCAGCCGCCACGATGATGGGCGCCTCAGGAAGCTCACGCGCCAGCCACGCCGGTTCGTCGCCCACCTCACGCGGATCGGGGATGCGTCCTCGCTCGGGCGCGAGGACGATCATTCGTGTGCCGCGGCGGCCGTACCCGCGCGTCAGGATGCTCGGCTTGTGTCCACTCGCGAGCAGGCGTCGCACGATCCACGCGACAATCGGCGTCTTTCCGGTCCCACCGACCGTGAGATTGCCGACGCTGATTACCGGACGCGTGAGATGCTGCGTCTTGAGCCATCCGCGCCGATAGGCCGCATGACGCAACGCGACCGCAGCGCGGAACACTGCGGCGAGTGGAAGCAGAAAGGGTGATGGACGGCGCCATCGGGATTGGGATTCGCGGCCGCTCATCACTACTGGGCTCTTTGTCTCGGCGGGTTGGGTCATGGAGGACCGCAGCAATCCCATTCAGTCTGTCGCGTCTCCCGGCCTCAGGGACGCGTCTAGCCGAGCGAGGATCCGCTCGGTAGCGCCACACTCACTCTCGAGCAGGCTCTTCGCCGCCTGTCCGAGGCGGCCTCGCTCGTTCGAATCGTCAAGTAGACGCAATGACTGACGCGCCAGCTCGGAAGCATTCTGCACTTCGACCGCAGCCCCTGCCTCCAGGAACAGCGCCGCAATGTCGCGGAAGTTCTGCATGTGCGGACCGAACAGGATCGGCTTGCTGGCAAACGCCGGCTCGAGCAGGTTGTGGCCGCCGGTCGGAACCAGGCTGCCGCCGACGAAGACCACATCCGCAAGCTCGAAGACGCCCGCGAGCTCACCGATGGTATTCAGCAGGAGCACTGGAGCCGACTGGAGCTGCTCCGCCAGTTCTTCGGCCACCGGTTCGAGGGCCGTGCGGCGAACGAAAGTGATTCCGGCGCGCGCCAGCAGTTGAGCGACCTCTTCGAAGCGCGCCGGATGACGCGGTGCGAGGATCAGCAGCGCCTTTGGATGCGACTGGCGGATCGCCGACCAGGCCTCGAGCACCAAAGCCTCTTCGCCCGGCATCGTGCTTGCTGCCACCATCACTGGCCCGCGTCCCGCAGCCTCCAATGCTTTCACGAGACGGCCCGCGAGCGAGCCGCGCTCCGGAGGACGGCTGTCAAACTTGATGTTCCCGGTTACCACGACGCGCTCCGCCGGCACACCGAGGACTTTGAAACGTTCGGCGTCGCGCCCGGTCTGAGCGCAGACGCCTTCGACGCACTTGAGCACGCGCCGCATAAACGGCCGCGCGAGGCGATACCCGCGAAACGATCGATCCGAGAGCCGAGCGTTGACGACGACCACTTGAGCACCCGACTCGTGCGCCACGCGCAGCAGATTCGGCCACAACTCAGTCTCCACGATCACGACCAGCGCGGGCCGAATCCGCTCCATGGCGCGGCGCGTCGACCAAGCCCAGTCGAGCGGCAGATAGAACCGGCCGTCAACGGCCGCGGTCCGCGAAGTCGCGACTCCTCCCTCCGATGCGTTCAGGGACGGCGCCGGCAAGCGGTCCTCGCCCGCCTTTCGTCCGGCTGGCGTCACGTGACTCATGAAGATTTTGCGCTCCGGGTGTCGTCGGCGCAATTCACCAATCAGTCCTGCCACCGCCAAAGTCTCACCCACCGACACAGCGTGAACCCAGATTGCTCCGCGTTGCGCTTGGGCAAACGAAGCCGGCAGGAATCCAAACCGTTCGCGCCAGCCAGCCCCGGAGACGATGTTTCCCCGCAGCCGCCACAGGTAGTAAGGCGCGCTGAGTACGACGCCGATGCTGAACAGCAGACTGTAGAGCAAAAACATCACAGGATGGATGCCGGGCAGGCTCGAGAATCAAGCCGCTGCCGATTATAAGCCGATTCATGTTTCAGGGTAAACTTGCTCCTCGGTCGCTCTAGTGATGAGAGGACGAGTTGCCGGCGGGCGTTGGAACGGCGGCAGCAGAGGAACTCGCCGCGAGCTGGCGATAGGCGTCGGCGATCAGCTCGGAGACAAGCTCGGGTGCGTGCCAGCGGCGATCCTCGACGGCAGGCAAAAGCTCGATCCTCGCTTCGCTGAGCGGCTTTCCCTCCTTGATGCGGACTTCCACGGCGTTTTCCAGCCACTCGAGGAATTGGCGGAACCGCACGACGTCCTGCTTCGATCCGGGCGCACCGTGCCCGGGCACAAAGACCTCAGCGCCGGAGTTCTCGAATTGGCGGAGCAATGCAATCCAACGCCCGAGGTCGCGCGCCCGCAGGGTTGAGCTCAGGCGCGGATAATAATCGTTGGAGAAAAGGCTGCCCAGGAACAGGGTCTTTTCCGCCGGCAGATAGACGACGGTGTCGGAAGTGGGCGAGCCCGGTCCGAGTCCGGGCGCCCCCCCGGTCGAGTAATTCGTCAAACGCACTTCCTCGCCGCCCAGGTGCAAGGTGGTCGAGCCGGCGAAAGTCTGATGGGGCGGCGTGGGATGGATGCCGCGCATGCGCGCCTGGAGCCGCCAGTCGCCCTCCAGCCGCCGCGCCAGGTCGGCACGGTACAGTCGCATCTCAAATTCGGTCGCGGGCGAGCCAAGAATCGTCGCTTGGAGGTCGGCGAACACTTCATTGCCCAGCATGCGGTCGCCGTCCGAGCTCGTATCAATGACGTATTTCACCGGCGCGTCGGTTAGGTTGCGAATTTCGTAGAGCAGCTCGCGGGCGTGGAAGGGGCTGTTGGTGGTATCTACCACGATCACACCTTCAGGGGTGACGACGAACGCCGCGTTGCCGGCGCGCGGGAACTCAGGGTCGCCATCCAGGTCGAGGACGTCGTCCGGCAGATAGAGAAACACGTGCGCCTTGATCTCGCGGATCGTATAGAGTCCGCCGGGAGGCGGAGCTGCAATCGCCGGCCGTGCTTTGAAAACCGGAACAAGCGCGCTACCCAGAACCGCGGAGAGCACCGCGCGGAGGAATGCGGTCCTCCACCTGGCGCCGGGCATCGAACGACGGCGATGGGTTCTAAATGTCCACATAAACCTGCGCGCGCCAACCGTCGCTGGTGTTTTCGAGAACAAGCTGATGGTAGGTGACGGCCTTGACGAGCAATTTCATGCGATGCCGTGCCGGATCGAATTTCTCTCCCCGCGCTGTTGCGGCCAGCGCCTGATCGCTGAGGGGAGTGACCGCGAAGTCGCGAAAGAGCCAGCCTTCCGCGTCGTAACGGTAGAGTATCTCACTCAGCCAGTCGACGAGCAGATTCGTGGCACTGGAGCTTGAGACCTCGAGGGTAACTTCTCGTGCCGGCCGAATCATTTGAAGATCGACCATGAGGTCGGTGAGAGCGCGCGCCGCGTTCGCAAAGACCTCTTCGCGCGTTCTCCCTCGCGCCTCGAATCCCACGTCTGCCGTGTGCTCGAGAACTCGAAAGGGCATCATCGGGCGGCTACCGGCAATCGTCGATAGCTTTTACGACTCTATCACACTGGAGTCGTGGCTGCGCCCGGTAACGACCGCTTGAAAAATTTTCGAGCTTTTGGCCATAATGGATTGCAAGGAAGTGCGTCATGGGAATCGTGCAGCGCTTGCTCAAGGGTGACCGCAAATTCTGGTTTGTCTGCTACGGGTGCATGGGACAGACGGGACACGACACGGCGAAGTCCGTCTTTTATTCCGAAGGACCGCCGGTCGAGATCCTGGGCCGGGCGTGGCAGCAGTGCCCGCGCTGCAGCGGAACCAACACCAAATCATTTCAGCAGCTCAAGGACGAAGGATCAGATTCCGCGCTGTGGGGGCTGGAGCAGACGATCAAGAAATATCCACGCAGCCAGTTCCAGCTCGACCGGCCGCCAGCCAGCAAACCAGCGGCGCGATAGGCAGCGTCCCTGGGAAGGCCTTTACACTCGAGTGAGCTGTTCCAGCAGCGCGGCGCGGATTTTTTGCTGCTCGCGCGAGTCGAGTTTCGCGCCACCCGCCGTCAGATAGAAAACGTCAATCACTTTCTCGCCCTCGGTATCAATCAACGCGACCTCGGTATTACAGCCCAGCTCCGACAGGGTCGAGCTCACGCGATAGAGCAGCCCTGGCCGGTCGCGGGTGACGAGTTCGAGAAGGGTGCTGTGAGCCGACGAGATGTCGTCGAAATGAATCTGCGTCGCGATCTCGACCTTGGGATGCGGCGGCTTGACGGGTCCCCGCCGGTGGCTCATCAAGTCCGCGAGTCTTACTTCGCCCGCTAGCACTTCTCTCACGCTTTGTCGGAAGCGCTCGGCCTCGGAGGGATTCATTTCAAACGTTTGATAGAGGTCGACGAACCGGAAGGTGTCGAGCGCCAGTCCGGCGGCGTTGCCGAACGCGTCGGCCTTGAGGATATTCATTCCCCAGGCGGCGAGCGTCCCAGTGAGCGAGGCGAAGAGGAACGGCCGATCCGCCGTGACCACGGTCAGTTCGTACCACGGACCGTGCCTCGCGAGTGCCAGCTCAACCCGGTGCTCGGGCAGCCGGCGAGCCATCTGATAGTGGGCGGCGATCTCCTCCGGCGCGTGGGTCTCGAGGTAGCGGTGCGGGAAGCCCTCGAGATAGGCGTTGAGGCTCTGTCCCGGATCGGCGCCATTCGCAGCCAGCAATTCGCGCGCGCGGTTCACCTTGGCGAGATGAACTCCGGAGGCTCCGGCGGCCGCGAGCGAGTGAACTCGCTGCTCGTCCAGGCTGCGGCTGAGCCAGTTGGAAGCCACGGCGTAAAGCCGCCACAACATTTCCGTCTTCCAGGGAGTGAGCGCTTCCGGATTCACCGCCTTGATGTCCGCGTAAGTGAGCAGACAAAGCATCTTCAAACGTTCGGGCAAGCCCATCTTCGTGGCGAAGTTGCGTACCACGTCGGGATCGAAGATGTCGCGGCGCTGGAAGGTGGACGACATCTCGAGATGGCTCGAGATCAGGAAGCGAACGGTCTCGCGGTCCTGGGTCTCGACGCCGAGGCGTTCGAAGACGCGCTCGACCGCTTCGAGACTTCCCTGGACGTGGTCGGCGGCCGGCATGCCCTTACCCACATCGTGGAAAAGCAGTGCGAGCAAGAGCAGGTCAGGACGCTCGAGCTCAGCGTAGACCTCCGCCAGCCGGTGTTCCCAGCTCTCGATCGATTCCGAAGGTGAATGGGGCGGTTCCGCCGACTGAGCTGACTCGCGTCGGCGGGCGCTCAGCTCCGTGAGGTTCTGGATGGTCACGAAGGAGTGCTCATCGACGGTGTAGCGGTGATAGAAGTCGCGGATGACCAGCGCATCGACGGCGCGGAATTCCGGAAACAGCGCGACCAGCGCGCCGACGCGGTGCATCGCCCTGAGAGCGCCGGGCGCGTGCGGCAGCACCAGGATGCGGCCCAGCCGCTTCCAGATGACCGGGTCGCCCGAAGCCCGCTCGCCGAGACTCCTCACGGCTTCCTCTGCCCAACGCTCCGCCTCGCGGCTGAGGTCGAGTCCGTGGCGCGCCATCATCTCGAAGAGATCGAGGAGGAAGCCCGGTCCGCTGATTTCCGCCGCGGGCTGGCGCGGGAAGATACGGCCGCGCACCACGGCGAAGTCGGCATTCGACAGACGCGATCGCCAGTCCTGAAAGACGCCGTAAAGCGAGGAGCGCGCCGGCGTGGCGTCGTCAAGAAGCTGCGTGGTGAGCCGGTCGATGGCGCGAGCGTGGCGAAAGTAGCCTCGCATCCAGTCGGCGGGAAGAAGCGTTTGAGGCGCGCCGCCGGACGTCTGGCCGCCGATGCCCCGCGCGGCCACTTGCTCCTGGAGCTCGTAGGTCAACTGATTATCGTCGCGCTGCTTCTGAACGTGCAGGAAACAGCGGATCGCGGCGACGAACCGGAACGCCTCCCGGCTCGGAGCTTCGAGCGCCACTGGCCATAGGCCCTCGGGCGACGCCCATCCGCCCGTGCGATCGAGTTCGGAGATCAAGGCCAGCCAGCGGCTCACGTGATAGTCCCGCAGGCCGCCTGGCGATTCCTTGATATTGGGTTCGAGGTGGAAGATCGTATCGCCGTTCTTACGGTGGCGGCGTCGTGTCATCTCCAGCAGGTCGCCAACCAGATCCTGGCGGTCCCGCGCCATCAACTGAGGGACGGCCTTGTCATGAAGGCGCGCGAAGAGTTGCGCGTTGCCCGAGAGATAGCGCGCGTCGAGGAGCGAGACGCTGAATTCCAGGTTGTCGCGGTGGAGCTGGGAACACTCGGCGAGAGTGTGAGTGGAATGGCCCACGGTGAGCCGAAGGTCCCAAAGCGTTCGCGCCAGGGTGGCAATGGGTTCGCGCCACTCTTCGGCTGTTCGCCCGGCGTCGAGGAGAAACAGCAAGTCGATGTCGGAGTGAGGATAGAGTTCGCGCCTGCCGTATCCGCCGACGGCCACGAGACAGAGATTCTCGGGCGCGCCGGCGTCCGCCGAGATCAGCTCTTGATAGAGCTGAGTGACGATTTGGTCGAGCAGCAGGGCCCGCGCTTCGGTCGCTTCGACGCCGTCACCCGTAATGGCGAAGTGCTCGAGAATCTTCGCCGATTCGGCGCGGTAGAAGTCGGCCAGGGTTGGAGAAGGAACGGTCGATGACATATCAGGAGCGTGAAGGATGCGGCGGGGAATTGACGGAAATGGTCATTCCGAGAAGCCGCAGGCGGCGAGGAATCTCGCGCGAGTTTTTCGTGCAGAACGGGATTCCTCGCTCCTCTCGGAATGACAGTTTCTGTAAGCGTCTTCCATCAGCCTTCTAGAGTGCCGCGTCCCCGCGCTCCTCGTTTCTTATCCGGATCGCCTCGTCAACCCGGGAGAGAAAGATCTTGCCGTCGCCGATCTTCCCGGTGCGCGCGATCTTGAGAATGGTCTGAACGGCTGGATCGACGAGGTTGTCAGGAAGCACCGTCTCGATCTTAATTTTGGGCAGCAGGTCGATGGTGTACTCGTTACCGCGATACACCTCGGTGTGACCCTTTTGCCGGCCGTGGCCGCGCACCTCCGAGATGGTCATCCCATCGACGCCGATTTCGCGCAGGGCGTCCTTGACGGCATCCAATCGCGAAGGTTGAATGATGGCTTCCAGTTTCCTCATCGTCGCTCCTCGCCCGGCGCGTTATCCGGCGCTCCATGCGGCGGCCGCCGGCCAGTGAATTATAGACGCCCGCGGCCCTTTGAGGTCAATCAAATCGCTTTATGTCGCGGATAAGGCTCAGTGCTAGAATGCTCGACACCCATTTTGCGAGGGAGAGCCAGTGGCCGCCGGGAGAGGCCGCGGCCCGGAATCCCTGGGTGTTTCGCGAGTGGACGATGCCGTCGCGGTCCGCGTCCGTGTCTCGCGAGGAGGGTGGCGTGTGAGGGCCTATGTTTTGATCAACGTGCGGCCGGGAAAGGTCCGCGACGTGGTCGGCGCGGTCATCCAAATGGCGGGAGTTCGTCATGCCGACGCCTGCTGGGGTCTGCCCGACATCTTTGCTTACGCCGAGACCAGTGACGAGAAGACGCTTCACGAGCTGGTGATCGACCGGATCCAGAATCTGGAAGGCGTAGAGCGCACGGAGACTCATATCGTGGTTGAGTGAAGGTGTGGCGCTCAGCGCCGCGCAGCAGGAGGCTCGGCGGGCGCTTCCACCTTGTGGACATCTGCCTCCGTCGAGGATTCCACCCGGTCGCGGCCGTTGCGCTTGGCGAGATACAGAGCGGCGTCAGCCGCGCGCAGCAGCGACTCAGGATCCGTGGATTTCGGCTCGCTCGTTGCGGCGACGCCTAGACTCATCGTCACCGGCAGGGTCGCCTCACCCAAGGCGATGGGTTGGCCTCGCACGGAGGCTCGCAGCCGCTCCGCCTGATGCCGCGAGTCGACCGGGTCACAAGCCGGGACAACCACCAGGAACTCCTCTCCGCCGCAACGTCCAACCGAGTCGTAGGGCCGGACGGAGGAGTGCATCCGGCGGGCCACCTCGCGCAACACCGCGTCCCCGGCGGCGTGCCCGTAGGTATCGTTGATACTCTTGAAGTGGTCCAGATCGCCCATGACCAGGCCGAGCGGTGTATTCTGACGCTGAGCGCGTTCGAGTTCCACCTGCACAATGTCGAGAATGGACGCGTGATTCCACAGGCCGGTGAGCAGATCGTGGGTGGCCTGGACGCGCAGTTCCTCCCGCGCCTGGATGAGTTGCTCCTGCAAGTCGAGAATACGTTTCCCCGCGAGTAAGTGAGCTTTGAGTTCGTGAGCGTCAAAGGGTTTGATCATGTACTCGTCGGCGCCCGCCTCGATTCCTTGAACGACATCCTTCTTCCGGTCCTTGGCGGTCAACATCAGGATGTAGACGTAGGGCTGGCTTGTACGCTCACGCGTCTTGCGGCACACCTGTACGCCGTCCATGCCCGGCATCATCCAGTCGAGGATGGCCAGCTTGGGCGCATCTTCGCGCTGCAGCAGCTCCCAAGCCTCGTTGCCGTCGCGCGCGGTGACGACCTCGTGGCCCCATCGGGCGAGGAAGACCTCGAGCAAACGCCGCGAGACCGGGTCGTCTTCGGCAATCAGAATCCTCACGGCGTTGTCTCCTTGGCGACTCCCGCCAGCGCCTCGCAAAGTTCTTCGAGGGCCCCGTCCAGCGCCTCGACCGCCCCGGCGGCCGAAGTGAGGTCACCGCGGCGCGCGGTCTGTTCGAGGTTTAGCGCGGCCTCAAAAGCCTGGCCCGCAGCGAAGTTGGCGACCGAGCCTTTGACGGTATGCGCGGCGCGCGCCAGGGCATCGGAATCCCCGTGTTCGAGAGCCTCGTGGATCGAGGCCTGCATTTGCGGGCAGTCGCCCACAAATAGGTTCGCGAGTTCCGCGAGCAGGACGGCGTCCCCTTCGACGCGCTCCAGAGCCGCATTTCTATCCAGGACTGGTTTACCGTTGCCGGTTTCCCGACTTGTAGCCGAGGCCCGATCGGAGCCCGGCGGTACCGTCGGTGGATTCTCCGAACTCGTGAGTTGAGGATGAGTCATGGGCGTAAGCTCTTTTCTTTGCGGCTTGCTGCAGTGCTGGCCGCTGCGGTGTTTCGACGAGGGCGACCGCTCCTCGACGGCGGCTTGAGCCAGCTTAAGGCATGCCGTGAAATGGAAGATGCTGCCTTTGCCTGGCTCGCTCTCCACCCAGATGCGGCCCTCCATCAGCTTGACGAGTTGGGCGCTGATGGCGAGGCCCAAACCACTGCCTCCGTACTTGCGCGTATGCGAACCGTCGGCTTGCGAGAAGGCCTCGAAGATGGTCCGCCGCTTGTCGGCGGGAATGCCGATTCCCGTGTCGGCCACGGCGAAGTGCAGCGTAGCCCGGCCTTCACGGCGTGACTCGGTATCCACCCGAACCCCGACCGCGCCGTGTACGGTGAACTTGATGGCATTGCCGACCAGATTGGCAACGATTTGACCTAGGCGTTGAGCGTCACCTATCAAGTACTCGGGCACGTTCTCCGCCACATGCAAAGCGAGATCGAGACCTTTTTGGCGCGCCTGATTGGCCATCGGCTCGAGCGTTGTCTCGAGGTTCTGGCGCAGGCTGAAGGCGGCAACGTCAAGTTCGAGTTTCCGGGCCTCGATTTCGGAGAAATCCAGAATGTCACTGATCACGCCCAGTAGAGAATCACTCGAAGCCTTGACGATTTCGAGGTACTCGCGCTGCTCCGGAGTGAGTGACGTCTCGAGCGCCAGGGCCGTCATGCCCACGATGCCGTTCATGGGAGTACGAAGCTCGTGGCTGACATTGGACAGAAACTCGCCTTTGGCGCGATTGGCGCCTTCAGCCGCCTCTTTGGCCCACCGCAGTTCGGCTTCCACGCGCTTGCGCTCCGTGATGTCGCGCGCATTGCCTTGCACTTCGAAGGGCTTCCCGTCCCGGTGAATCAGCCGGCTGTGGACTTCCAGCCGGACGCGGCGGCCGTCTTTGGTGATGACCTCCACTTCGTAGGTGGTGGTTCCGCCGTGGGCAATCTTGTGCTGGGTGGTTTGGTGGGTCAGCTCGCGGTACTCGGGCGCGACGAGCTGGTCAAGCTTCAGCTTCAGCGCTTCCTCTCGAGTGTAGCCCGTGATGTGTTCTCCAGCCTGGTTGAGCGAGGTCAACCGGCCTTCCAGATTGTGGGTGTAGACAACGTCTGTGGCGTTTTCGAACAGATCCCGATACCGTTCCTCCAGCGCAACTTCGCGCTGCAAGCGCTCGAGGATGATTCCCGTTTGATTGGCGACCCGGCTCCTCAATACGCCTACCCACCCCATCGCGGTCAGGATGACCACGCCCATGATCCCGAGACCCCAGGCGGCGCGCGTCAGGTTCCACCACGGAGGCCGCTCGAGGACGACGACGTCGGCCGGTGAGCGCAAAAGGAGATGGAAGACCCGGGGAATACGGCTTTCGTCGACCCTGACGCGGCAGACTCCGGTCAGCGCGAGGCGGCTACCCTTGGTCAGTTGCGGCCAGTTTCGACGAGCGTCGGCACTAAAGCCTTCGGCATTGAAGACGGTGTTTCCAGATTGCAAAATCAATTCCGTCCCGCCGGGCCGCTGCACCTGGTGCATTAGTTGAGCCTCAATGCGAATCAGGTCAGCATCATAGGTACCCGCCAGTGCCTGCTCCGCGGTGGTGGACACAGGTTCGGGCTCGGGGCCCGGGCCAAGCCACCGATAGATCGCATCGGTCAGCACCGGTGTGTACTCGCCCACCGACGGAAAGCCCACAACGTCCAAGCGGTCGCCAGGGTGCACGGGGGTCCTCTGGCTGGTTTCGACATGGATGCCCTGGGTCGCGTCTTCGATGATAAACTCCGTGCCGGGCACGGAGAAGGTGACGACCCCCTTAACGCGCACCCGGTGGCCAGTGGCCCCTTTTGGAGTAAAGCGGAGGAGGCTTTCGATGTGTTGGACAGGAAGTGCGAACGCGGCGGGCGCTTTCTCTTCGATTTCGATTTGGCCGAGGTTGGGGACCGAGAGTCTGAAGCCGGTCACCTGGTTCTTCTGATTGAAGATGGCGCCGCACGCGCCGTGCAGACGCACCTTCGCGTCCACCAGTCCGCCTGGAGCTGCGCCGCGAAACTCCGGAATCCAGGCCGTGATCTTTCCGCCGCTCGCCGCGACCGAGAGCACCAGGTAACCCGTGGGAGTCGCGACGGAGTGTACGATGCCTTCCACCTCGCCCCACTGGCTGTCTTCCATGCCGAGCGCGGCGCGTTCGAGTGAGAGCGGCTGAGCCCGAGGTAAGGCCGCTTCACCGACCACCCTGATCCGGGGAGCGCCGACCTGAGGGGCAAAGTCCGGAGCGGCGCTCACACCTTCAATCTCCAGGACCTGGCCAGCTCGGAATCTCAGCGGCGTGTTCTTGCCCAAATCGACCCAGATTCCCGCCGAGGAGTCCTGTACGAACAGGTCCGGTTCGCGTGGATCGAAGAAGGTCACCACGGCGCGCAGATGGACGGGATACCCGCGCTGGGCTTCGCTGACGCTCAAATTCCTGATCTGCTCGACGCGTGTCAGCAGGGGACCTCGGGATGGCCGTGGCGAGTCCTGGGCGCCGCTCGCCGATACTGCGGCCAGGAGCAGCCCCAGCATCCCCACCGTCGACATCCATTTCCCGTAACGTCGCTTCATCGGCCTTCTCGACACCCCTCCGCGCCGTCCTCGAGCCTTCGGCGCGAGAAACGCAGTGGCGCGTGCTTCCAAAGGGGTTATCGGCAGACTTCGCGCCTTACCTGAGCCCGTGTTACCGGGCGGGTCGCAGGTCGTGGGAACAACTGACCTGTGCTAACTTAAGTGTGGAGACTTGAGGAAAGATGCAACGTGATTTTGCGGCGCTCGGCAAATCGACTTTCGACCTCGCGGTCATCGGCGGCGGCGTACAGGGCGCGGCGACGGCGCGTGAGGCGGCGCTACGCGGCTTCAAGGTCGCGCTGGTCGAGGCGCGTGACTTCGCGAGCGGCACTTCCAGCCGCTCGTCGAAGCTGATTCACGGCGGCCTCCGCTATCTCGAGCAGTTGGACTTCAAGCTGGTCGCCGAGGCGCGCCGCGAACGCCGCTTGCTCCGGCAGCTTGCGCCGCACCTCGCGCGTCCCGTGCCGTTCCTGCTTCCCATTTACCGCCACGACGGCTACTCGCCATTCAAGATTCGCGCCGGACTAACCCTTTACGACCTGCTCGGCAACCTGGGCCGCGAGGACCGCCACCGCATGCTCAGCGCGAAATCGGCGGTAGAACTCATGCCCGCGCTTTCTGCGGACGGACTGCGTGCGGCTGCGCTCTACCACGATTCGAGCACTGACGACGCACGCCTGACGCTGGAGTACGTGCTGGACGCGGCGGAGCACGGAGCGACAGTTGCCAATTACGCCGAAGTCCGCGGCCTCGCGACCTCGACTCGGGCCGGCGCGAGAGAAGTCGTCGCCGCCGAAGTCGAGGATCGCTTGACCGGCCGCCGCCTTGAACTGAGTGCGCGCTACTGGGTGAATGCTTCCGGCCCGTGGGTTGACCGCGTGCGCGCTTTGCTCCCCGGCTTCGACGGATCGAAGACCGTACGCCTCGACCAAGGTACCCATCTCCTGATCCCACCGGTCACGGGTCGTCATGCGCTGCTCGCACCCGTCCCCTCTGACGGCCGCGTCTTCCTGATCGTCCCTTGGTATAACTGCGCGTTGCTGGGCACCACTGAAACTGATTTCGAGGGCGATCCCGCGACGGTGCGGCCCGACCGCGCTGATACCGAGTATCTGCTGGCGGCGGCGAATCGCGTGCTTCGGCGGCAGCTTGCGCCGAAGGACGTGGCCGGCTGCTGGACCGGACTGCGCGCGCTTGCCGTCGATCCCAATCAGCCTGGTAAGTCCGCCTCGGCAAGCACACGCGAGTACCGGTTCCATGAGGATCCCTGGGCGCGCAATGTGGTCTCCATCTGCGGCGGAAAGCTCACTACGGCCCGCGCCTTGGGGGAAAAGCTGACGGATTTTATGACGGCGCGTTTCGCTCGGATGGGCCTCGATGCGCCGTCCGCCCCGGCGGGGACGCCGCTCAGCCGCTCGCTGCCCCTGCCGGGCGGGTACACGGGCTCGTTTGAGATGTACGTGCACGTCGGGTCCTGGGATGCGGTGCGGGAATACGATGTCCCGCTCGAAGTGGGCGAGCGCATTGTGCGCACTTACGGCAGCCGCTGGCGCAAGGTGCTCGATCCCGTGCGCGGCGACCGCTCGCTCGCCTCGCCTTTGCCCGGCGCGCCCGAGCTTCTGCCTGCCGAAGTGGAATTCGCGATCGAGCACGAGATGGCGGTGACCGTTGAGGACTTCCTGTTGCGGCGCTCGGGCCTGAACTGGACGGCGCAACTGGTCCCTGAGGCCGCGCCGGCGGTGGCGGAGATCTTCGCGCGCCGTCTGGGCTGGTCGGCGGAGCGCCGAGCCTCGGCGCTCGAGGACTACTCGCGCTCGGCGTGCGTTACGGCGCGGAGCACGTAACCAGAAATCTTGTGGGCACGCTGAAACCCCTGCTCGAGCGCGCGATCCGCCCCGTCCGCACGGCGCCGCTTGTCTCGCGGCCGCTCATCATCGGGCATCGCGGCGCGGCAGGCGAAGCCCCTGAGAACACGCTTGCCGCCTTCGAGCTGGCGCTCGACCAGGGCGCGGACGGCATCGAGTTTGACGTCCACCTCACGGCCGACGGCGTGCCCGTGGTCATCCACGACTTCCGCCTGGAGCGCACCACGTCAGGGCGCGGCCGCGTACGACGTCATACCCTCGCCCAACTCCGGCGGCTCGATGCCGGCTCGTGGTTCAACCGGCGTCATCCGGCGCACGCTCGAGCGCAGTACGCGGGCCTCAGGATCCCGACGCTCTGCGAAGCGCTCGCGTGGGTCCGGGTGCGGAAGTGTCCGGCCTACATTGAAATCAAGCAAGGCCGGATCCCTTACCGCGCGATTGAGTCCAAGGTGCTGGGGGAAATCTACCGGGTGGGCGTGCGGCGGCTCGCGACCGTAATCTCTTTCCATTATCCAACGCTCAAACGGCTGCGCCGCCTCGACTCCCAGATCGCCTTGGGCCTCGACTGCACGCGGCCGCTGCTCGCCCTCGGTCGCGCTCAGGCGCTCGAGGCTACGACCGTCGCGCCGCACTGGGCGTTCGCTTCACGCCGATTCCTGGCGCGCGCCCATCAGGCGGGGATTCGCGTCGTCGTGTGGGACCTCGAGCAAGCTGCGTGGATGCGCCGCAAGCTGGCGGATGGCGTGGATGGTATAATCACGCGTTATCCTGCGAAGCTGGTGGAGATTCTGGGCGGCGTGCGTCCTCGGCTCTGCCCTCGCGTAGCGCCATGAGTAAGGTTCGAGCGAAGATCGCGCGCACCTACAAGATTACCGGACGCGTGCAAGGCGTGGGCTTCCGCTATTTTGCCGAGGGCTGCGCGAACCAGCTTGGTGTCGCGGGATACGTCAAGAATTGCTGGGACGGCAGCGTCGAGGTCTACGCCGTCGGGGACGAAGTGACGATCGAGCGGTTCAAGCGCCAGCTCGCGGAAGGACCGCCGAGCGCGCGGGTCGCCGCCATCGAAGAATCCGAGGAAACAGTGAACCCGCGGTATTCAGGTTTTGTGATTGAAGGCGGATGGTGAATAAGCTGTCAGCTCTCAGCGTTCAGCCTTCAGCGGTGTGACATCATTTTGTGTAGCGCCCAGGGCTTCACGCCCTGGGGCTACGCGCTGCTTGCTGAGAGCTGATTGCTGAAAGCTGACCGCTGATCGCTGATAAAACCCGGAGGACTCGTGGAGGATCTCAAAAAGCTGATTCGCGAAGTGCCTGACTTCCCTAAGCCTGGCATCCTCTTTTACGACATCACGACGCTGCTCAAAGACCCGCTAGGACTGCACTGGGCCGTCGACCTGCTCGCCAATCACTACGTGGGCAAGGTGATTGACCGCGTGGTAGGGATCGAGGCGCGCGGATTCATCTTTGCGCCCATGGTCGCCTATCGCCTGAACGCCGGGTTCGTGCCCGTGCGCAAGCCCAAGAAGCTGCCCGCCCCGACCGCGCGCGCCACCTACTCGCTCGAATACGGCCAGGACGCGCTCGAAATCCACCAGGACGCCATCAGCCAGGGCAATCAGGTGCTGGTCAT
>Ga0209167_10000382_pt1 | contig 34970 bp, 31 predicted proteins | sample Coa_R1_9_FD_187154 | JGI IMG/M metagenome (GOLD analysis project Ga0209167, IMG submission 187154) | Surface soil microbial communities from Centralia Pennsylvania, which are recovering from an underground coalmine fire - Coalmine... | ecosystem: Environmental > Terrestrial > Soil >...
CCTTCTTTCCTAGTGTCAAGCCATACACCGTGCCATCTCCGTAGGCATCGCCGCCTCCGGCCGTCGTCCCGAAACACGTTTCGATCACGTGTTGGACGCCGTGACCCAGAGTGCAGGTAGGCGCCGATTCCGGCCTCTGCCCGTCAGGCGAGCCTTGAAAATTGTAGATGTCTTGCAAGCCGGCGGCGCCCGGTCGCGGCGCGCTTTGCGTCATTTGAAGCGGCAGAGCCGAATGGCCGAGGTTCGCCGCGCAGCTCCAGAGCAGCGCTATTGCCGTGCAGACCCCGAGGCTCCGAAGTAGACGAAAAAGCGTCATGGCTCCCCATTAGCTCGGCTTAAAGAACCTTAATGTTCAGTCTCCGGTTGGTTTAACGCTCGGGCGATCCTAGTCCTAGCGAAATGATCCCAGCCGGTCGAGGTCAGGGGCGAACCGCGCCAGATCAGTCCTGCCTCTTTAGATAAGACCCCGACGCGAAGAAGTTCGCGCTTAAAATGCTTCGCGTAGCGAGTTGCGAGATGCGAGAAGGCCCGCGGGCGAATCGCGACGATCAGTTCGAAATCTTCACCGCCGGCAAGCGCGAGATTCTCGGGATCTTCGCCGCGCCGAACTGCCGCGTCGCGCGCCGCGGGTGCAACGGGAACCGCTTCCACTACAGCACCGCAGCCGCTTGCAGCGCAGAGGCGCGAGAGGTCGGTGGACAGCCCATCGGAGCAGTCGATCATCGCGTCGACGTTGCGGCTCGCGGCGAGAAAGCGGCCCTCCGCGATACGCGGCTCCGGCCGGCGCAGAGCCGCAAGGCCTGCTTCTTCACCAGAGAGTCCCGCGCGCGCCGCGCCGAGCGGTCCCGTAACGGCAAGCACGTCGCCCGGCCTTCCGCCGGCGCGCGTCTTCAAGTTCGATGGCCGCACTTCGCCGACGACGGTTATGGCGATTGCGATCGCCTCGCTGCGGGAGAGGTCGCCGCCGGCGATTGCGATTCCGTATTGCCGGGCACAAGCGGCGATGCCGCGATAAATCTCGAGGATCTCGGCTTGGGCGCGATTCGCCGGTACACCGAGCGCGACGGTAGCGAGCACCGGTTTGGCGCCCATTGCAGCGAGATCGCTCAAGTTTGCTGCCGTCGCGCGCCAGCCGGCATCTTCGAGCGTCATCAACTCGCGTGTGAAGTGCACGCCTTCGACGAGCATGTCGGTCGAGATCACGCTGCGATGCGAACGCGAGGGCTGCCATACGGCGGCGTCGTCGCCGATGCCGAGCAGGATTCTGTGTCGCCCTTCGAAACGCTCGGGGCGACACAGCGACTCTATCGCGGCAACAATTTCGTCTTCGGTCACGCGAGTAGGGAGCGGATATGGCGCAGCGCGGCGGCGGGATCTGGGGCGCCGAAGACGGTCGCGCCCATCACGAGCGCGCCGGCGCCGGCCTCGACCAGGGCGCGCGCGTTCCCTTCGCCCACCCCGCCGTCTACTTCGATCAAACAGCTCGGATTGCAAAGGTCGATCAAGGCGCGGGCCTCGCGAACTTTTTTGATGGCGTGCGAGATGAACTTCTGGCCCGAGAACCCGGGATTAACGCTCATCACGAGCACGGTGTCACAATCTTCGATGACGTCTTGCAGCATTCCAACCGGCGTTTGGGGACAGATCGCTATTCCCGCCTTCGCTCCTATCGACCGCAGATGCACCAGCAGGCGCTGCGCGTGCGGCGTTGCCTCCAAATGGAAGGTGATACGGTCGCACCCGGCCGCGCGAAAATCGTCCACGTAGCGTTCCGGCTCGACGATCATCAAGTGCGCGTCGAAGGTTAACGCTGACAGCTTCCGCAGATCGCCGATGATCTTCGGCCCCCAGGTAATGTTCGGAACAAAGCGCCCGTCCATCACGTCGAGGTGCAGATACTCCGCGCCCGCGTCTTGCACGCAGGCAATTTGCTCTGCAATTCGAGCGAAATCCGCCGAAAGCAGCGAAGGCGCAAGTATTGTCATCGTATCGGCGGCTTCATCACGCCTTTCCCTTTGTCATCCTGAGCGTAGTCGAAGGACGCTCAGGGGGACGCGGATGGGGAGGCGGAGGGTTTTGATTTGTAGACGTTTGGGGGTTCGGTTCCGAGACGCGTTTCGCCGACGAGCGTGTCGTTGACATACATGTCGAGCACGGACGTTCCGATCGCGGTGACGGTAAAGTCGAGCTTCTGACCGGGCTGCGCAAAGGCGTGGTAGAGGTCGTACTGACCGGTGGCATCGGTGAGAGCGAGGCGCACGTCGAGTTGCGAGGCGGTTCCGGCGTTGTCGGTTTCGGGAACCGAGACGAGCACGTGGACCTGATGGATGATATAACCCGACTCGTTCGGCCCGGCACTGACCTGCAGCGAAACGGGCTCGAACGATGCGATCTTTGCATCGGGTGAGGGAAGCTGCCGCGCGACCACGCCGTGAGCCGGGCCGCTTCCGCCCAGCGGGGTCCACACGATCTGCCCGAGCGTAATGCCGGTATCGGCCGCGACCGTCCGCGCTTGATCGACCGTCAGTCCGACAAAGTCGGGAACGTGCACGTTCGGCTTGCCGCCTTGGCTGAGGACCAGCGCGACGGGATCCCCCTCGTGCATGCTGGTTATCGGCGCGGGAGACTGCGAGATCACGTGCCCCGCCGGGATCACGTCGCTCTTTGCATAGGCTACCTTTCCGAGCGTAAGGCGGGCGCGAGAGAGATCGAGTTGCACCTCACGCATGGACTGGTAGCGCAGGTCGGGCATGAGGCGCGCGACAATTCCGTCGCTAAGGACGAACGAAACCTGACGCCCTTGCCGTACTTGATCGCCGGCCGGCGGGCGCTGCATGATGACGACGTCTTTGGGATAGCGGTCGCTCGTGCGGTGATCGACGACGGTCGAGCTAAGACTCAATCGACCGATCTCGGCGTTGGCGTCGGTCAGCGTCTGCCCCACAAATGAGGGCACGGTCACCGTGGCGGACGAGGGAATCAAGAAATCGTAAATCTGGTGCCCGAACCAGACGACCAACGCGACGAAGATTACCAAGACGATGATAGAGGGCTTCAGGTAAGCGCCTCCACCGGGATGCGGCTAAAGTCGAGATTGCTGAAGACCCGCTGCGCGTCTTCATGTTCGTCGAGAGCATCGAGAAACGCCAGCGCGACGGAAAGTTCGCTGCCCGTAAGCTCGATTTTCGTTTTGGGACGCATGCCGAGGTACGCGTCCGAGATTCGCGCCCCTCGAGCGCGAAGCGCGTCGCGTACGCCGGCCAACATCGTCGGCTGCGTATAGATGACGGCGACCTCCGGGTCGTAGTCGATGTCCTCGACGCCGTCGACGAGCGCCTCTTCCATCACTGCGTCCTCCGATTTACCGCCGGGATCGATCTCGACGATGCCGACGGGATCGAACATCCAGGCAACGGTGCCGGTCTCTCCCAAGGTGCCTTCGTGTCTCGTGAAGAGAAAGCGCAGTTCCCCGACAGTTCGGTTTCGATTGTCGGTCGCCGCGTCAACGACGACCGCCAGCCCGGCCGGACCGTATCCTTCGTAGCGAATTTCCTCGATTTCGCGCTCGCCGTCTTGGCCCGAGGCTCGCGCGATGGCGCGCTTGATGTTCTCCTGCGGCATGTTGAACTCGCGCGCTTTTTCGACCGCCATCTTGAGCCGGTAGTTGGCTTCAGGGTCGGGCGAACCGCCTTTTGCCGCGAGGATGATCTCTTTGCTGAGTTTAGTAAAGAGCGCGCCCCGCTGCGCGTCCACTTTGCCCTTCTTCAGCTTGATATTGTGCCACTTGGAATGTCCCGACATTTTATGCCAAACCTCTCCTTGCGGGCCTTCGCTAGCCCGGGCCGATTATCCAGGTCGGGAACCACATCCGCTGGTGCCACGCGTTCCACGCAATCGGATGCGCCGCCAGAATTGGATAGAAATAGATGAATCCCGCTGCCGCCGCCGCGACGTAGCCGCCGACGGCCAGACCCCCGAGCCATTGGAGGTTCTCCCGGCCGCGCAGCCACAACCAGATCCGCTGCAAAAAGATCGCGTTGCACAGGCAAATTAGCGGAATGTTGACGTAAAAGTGATAGGCGAAGATCAGGCGGGGCGACCCTAGCCACGGCAGCCATTGCAACAGGTAGGTGATAACGATCAGCGCGTAGGCTTTGTTTCGCTCTCGCCACGCCAGCACGCCGACGAACGGCACGCAGAAGAGGCCGAACCACATGATGATCGGATTCGGCATCGAGGTAATCTCGTAAATGCAGCAGGCCTTGTCGTTCGTGATATTGTTACGGCGATCTTGATAAAAGTACGCGACCGGCACGTAGTCGAGCGGCCACTCCCACATCTTCGAGGAGTACGGATGCGTCGCCACGAGGTTGTGGTGATACTCGTACATCGTATACTGTCGATAGACGACGTCGTTGACGTTGTGCACCTCGCCCGGATCGGGGGAGTTTCGTACCAGGTCCGGAACCCACACGAGCGCGTATACCGTAGCGCTCACGAAGAGGATCGTCGCCAGCGCACCGTCGATGCGAAAACCGCGCGGATTACCCCAGAGCGTCGGCCGCCGTTCGAACAGGTACTTTTGGAGCCAGACGGCGATCAACACGACGAAGCTCACGCCGAAGCCCATCACGCCGTACCATTTCGAGCTTACGAGCAGTCCGAGCGCCACGGTAAAGAGTACCAGCCAACGCCGCGACGTGTGCCCGTTCTCAACGGCGCCCGTGCTTCGGTCGCGAATTTCGTCGTCGGCATAGGTGACGCTGCCCGCAGGCGTATCGTAGGTAACGCTGCCGTCGCGCGAGTAGTCGATCTTTAGCGGATCGTCGCGATAGAGCAGCGTGCCGCCCTTGCCCTGCGAAATGTCACCGCGCGTGATCTTTCCGCGCGAGTCGATGGTTCCGCCGTCGGCGGCGAAGAGCGCGGTTCCGGCGGCATCGCGCAGCGCGTAGGAGCCTTCAGCGTACGAAAGCTCCCGCCGCGTGTCGCCAAAGAATCGCGCGAAGAGCACGTAACGGACGAAGAGATAGATTCCGCTCGCGCAATAGAGTGAGGCCACGACCGTCGACGCCGTATCGAAATGCCACAACTCACGACCGATCGAAGCGAGTCCCACCCCGGCGAACAACGCCCCGACAGGGCCGGCGGCCAGGGCCCACGTGGGAACGTCCACGTAGGCTCGCTCGCCGACCTGCGAGTTGATCCAGAAACGGTAGAACGCGTAGACCGCCAGCGTGGCAAAGAAGACGACGAAGCCTTCGGGCGTCGCGATTCGTGACTGCACGAAATGCATGCCGTCGAAGGTCAGCAGCAGGGCGGTGATCGTCGCGAAGATCGTCGAGCCGGTGACGCGTTTGGCAAACACGTACAGCAGCATGACGACCAGCGCGCCGAAGACGACGTCGAGAAAGCGCCAGCCGTACGAGTTGTCGCCGTTGGGCATGTGGCCGACCAGGAGATTGAGGCCCGGCCATCCGCCAAGACCGTGGCCGTGAGGCATTCCCCCGAAGAGCATCACGGAGAGCATGATCAGAAGCTTGGTCAGGGGCGGATGGGTATTCTCGTAGATGCGCATGTTCTGCAGATACTCTTCGCCCGCGCGCGCGAAGTAAATTTCGTCGAAGATTTTATCGGGGGGCCACCAGTAGCCGATGAACGACAGAATGAAGTTTCCTATGCCCAGCACCGCCACGATCGCATAGTCGAGCGGAGCGCGCATTGCGGTCAAACCCTCGCGGGGATCGAACCAGTGGCGCAACGGGGGGAAAACGGCCGCTTCGGCTTGCGACTCCGACGCGGGCTCCGGGCTCGACGACGGCTTAGCCGGGCTGACCTCGGCACCGCCCAAGAACTGATAGCCGAGCACGAAGAACGTGCCGACGGCAAGCAGCGAGAAAACGGTCGTCCACAGACCCCAGAGATTCTGCGCGTTGGCGCCCGGCGCGATGCCCGTGACCGCGTGCAGGTATTGCAGACTATAAAGGAGGTTTGCGAAGAGAACGATCGAGAGCACAATCGCGCCCCCAAGGTAGCGCCGCGCAAAGGGAATGCAGGCGATCGTAAAGAGCAAGCCGTTGAAGAGATAGCGTTCGTGCATCCGCGTCGCCAGGATGAAGAAGGCCAGGGTGGCGATCGCGCAGGCTTCGATCAAGGCCGCGGAGGTTCGGCTTTGGACGTAACGCCACACGATCAGGCCCATGGCGGCCACAACAAGGACCAGGCCCCAGAGATATTGCGGAAGCCCCAAGATGGGCGCAGTGTCGGACAGCCACATCGTCCCACGCAGCGCCCACAGGTTGAATGCGTTGACGGTATTGTACGGATAGACATTCGAGCCGAAGGCGTATTGCTGCAGCAACCAGACCAGCGCCGCAATCGGATTGCTGAGATGAAACGGTTCGGTTACGATCACCGCGAGCACCAAGGCCGCGGCGATGCCGATCGCGGTCGCAACGATGCGCTCGCGCCGGCCGACGAAGGCGAAGGCGACGAGCAGCGGCAGTAAGACCATTGCTTGCGGTTTGATCAGGATCGAATAGCCAAACGCGAGCCATGCCAGGACGATCCACGCGAGCTGCGCTCTATTGCCGCCGTCTGCCGAAGCGTCCTCGGAGCGCAAGAGCGCGTAGATTGCCAAGAGCGCGAGGCCGCCCGAGATGGAATCCACCTGTCCCCACGACGCCGAGATGTAGATGGTCGCGGGATTGAACAAATAAAACGCCGCCACGCCAAACGCTATGCCCACGCCGGCAAAACGGCGAACGATCGCGTAGAGCAGCAGGCCGACTCCAAGATCGGCCAGGATCGCGGGCAGTTTGACCAGTGCGCGAAGGACCACGTAGCCGTGGTCGTGCGCCGCGAAGAACGCGTGCCAGAGCCGGCCAACGATGCCGAGGATGTAGAGATAGCCGGGCGGATAGTCGGCAAAGCCGGAGGTAGCGTAAAACGTTCGAAAGCCATGCTCGCTCAGCGAAAGCGCCCATGCCACGTACGTGCTGATGTCGGTCTTGAAGCCTTCGTTTCCGATGAAGAAAAGCCGCACGAAGAAGCCGGCGAGGAGCAGCGCAGGGAGGCCCCACACTTGCAACGCGGGGCGGGCCGGCGCGCTCGTCATGCCGCGGTGAGACCGAGCGTGGCGGCTAAGAACTCTCCGAACTCGCGATTGGGGTGGCGCTCGATCACGCCGACGTGCTCGGCCGCCTTTTGGGTGGCCGCCTCGCGAGCGCCCAGCTCGTCGAGCGCCTCGACGACGCTTCGCACTGCGGCATCGTCGAGCGAAGCGCCGCCCGCATAGGCCGCCGCAACGGCACTGCGCGCGGGCGACGGCGGCTGCGAAATCGCCCAGACGACGGGAAACGTCCATTTTCGCCGCGCGATGTCGCTGCCGGCGGTCTTGCCGGTCTCGTCCAGCGTCGACCAAATTCCCGCGACGTCATCGCGAATTTGAAAGGCCATGCCGTAGGCGCGTCCGACCGCACCGTAGGCTTCGACCGTCGCCTCATCACAGCCGGCGGCGTACGCGCCCAACCGGCACGAGGCATCAAAGAGCTGTGCCGTCTTGCACTCGATCATGCGATAGTAGCCCGGCAGATCCACCGCTCGTTCCGACTCGAAATCCAGGTCGAGCGACTGCCCTTCGCACATCACGGCATGCGCTTCGTGCAGAAGCGCGAGCATTCGCAGGACTCCGGCCGCGTCGAGATACGCGCCGGCATGCTCCAAGCTCAAAAAGCTGAGCGCGCACATCGCGTCGCCGGCGTTGATCGCCGCGGCCACCCCGTACTGGCTCCACAGCGTCGGGCGTCCGTGGCGCAGCTCGTCGCGATCTTCGATGTCGTCGTGAACGAGGGAATAGTTATGAAAGATTTCGACGGCCACCGCGGCATCGAGCGCGTGCTCGAGCGGCGCGCGCTCACCGGTTGCAACCCGCATCACCATTTGCGGCCGCAGGCGCTTGCCGCGGCGCGCCGGTCCGTAACCGCCGTAACCGAAGTGTCGCAAAAGCATATCGGAGATCTCTTCCGATCCCCGATATCCGGTAATTCGCTCTTCGAGGGCGCTTTCAAAGCGCTCCGCGAGGTCGGACGGACTACGCAGGAGCCGCGAGCTCCTCCATCCGAGCCTCGACCTCGTCCACGAGCCAGCCGGGCGTCGAGGCTCCCGACATAAGGCCGGCCACGTGCACGTTCTCGAACCACTGCGGGCGCAACTCGTCGGGTCCTTCGATATGGTAGGCTCGCGCGCCGTGCGACTCGGAGAGGTCGGCGAGATGCTTGGTGTTGGCCGAGGTCTTTCCGCCGACGACGATCATCACTTCGACGTCCTTTGCCAGCCGCAGCGCCTCGTTCTGCCGATTGTGCGTATCGGTGCAGATCGTGTTGACCGCGCGAACTTCGTAATACTTCGCCGAAAGCTCGCGAACGATTTCGGTGAACCCTTCGCCGGACCACGTCGACTGAACGACGACGCCGACTTTGCTGGAGCGCGGAAGCTTCTCCACGTCCGCGCGGCTTTGGATGCACCACGCGCCGGGCACGTGACTCAGCGTCCCCTTGACTTCCGGATGATTGGGATCGCCGATGACCACGATCTTATAGCCGTCGGCCTTGAGCTTCTCGGCCTGCACGTGGATCTTGGTGACCATCGGACACGTGGCGTCGATGATCTCGAGATTCTTCTCGCGGGCCTTTTCGAAGACGTCCACCGGCAGCCCGTGGGCGCGAACGAAGAGCGCGCCCGAATCGACGTCGTCGACCGTCGTGGCATTCTTCAAGCCGCGCGCCGAGAGCGATTCCACCATCTGCGGGTTATGCACGACGTGCCCCAGTGTGGTCACGTCACCGCGGGAGGCGATCGCCTCCTCCGCCTTCTTTACGGTAATGGCAACGCCAAAGCAGAATCCTTGAACGGATGCCTTACGTATTTCCACCAATACTCCCCGCCAGCAGTTCGATCGCGTTCATAACCTCGCCGGTAAACTTCGCCAAGTCCTCTCGGGTTGCTTTCCGGCCGGCTTGCAGCGCGAGCGGCGGCCCAAAAGCAACGTCGATGCGGTTGAGGCGCAGCGCCCGGTCGCTCCCAAGAATGCACGCCGGAACGACCGGAGCCTTCGCCAGCGAGGCCAGGAGTGCGACACCTGTCTGAGGCTGGACCTCGCCGGTGCGATTGCGGGTGCCCTCGGGGAAGATTCCGACCGCTCCGCCCGCCTCCAAGACCTGCAGCGAGCGCCTGATAGCGGAGGTGGCGCTGCCCTTCCGGTCCACGGCATAGGCGCCGAGGCCGCGAATCATGGCGCCCAGCACGGGGACCTCAAAGAGCTCTTTTTTGGCCATGTAGCTGATGCGCCGCGGGCAGAGGCATCCCATCAGCGGCGGGTCGAGATACGAAACGTGATTGCAGGCCACGATCAGCGGTCCCGAGGCGGGAACGTTCTCCGCTCCGAAGACCCGCGCGCGCCACAGCACGCGCGCCGCGCATCGCACCGTCGCTTTCGAGAAATCGTAGAACGCCGTGTTCATGAGACGCGCGATGCGAGGCGGCAGATTTCGTCGACTACGGCGGCGGCGTCGGTGTCGCTGGAATCGATGACGTGGGCGTCGTGGGCCGGCGCGAGCGGGGAAACCGCTCGGGTTTCGTCGAGGCGATCCCGCTCCTGGATCTCCGCGGCGAGCTTGCGGGCATCCACGTTGACGCCCGACTCCTCGAGCTGCGCGCGGCGGCGCGCGATGCGGGCCTCCGGCGACGCGGTCAGGTAAATCTTCACTCGCGCGCCGGGCAACACCACCGTCCCGATGTCTCGCCCCGCCATAACGACCGGCGAGCCTTGCGCGATGTTGCGCTGCGCGCGCACCATGGCCGAACGAACTTCGGAGTGCGCCGCGACCGCCGAAACGATTGCGGTGACCTCCTTGCTCTGCAGCGCGGCCTCGTCGAGTTCTTGGCCACCGGCGGTAATCCGAAAGCTCAACGGCGCCGCCTGGTCTAAACGCACTTCAATTGGTTGCGCGGCGACGAGCCGCGCAAGCGCGGCGCCGTTATCGACGTCGGTGCCAGTGCGCAACGCGAGGTACGCGAGCGCACGGTACATCGCACCGGTGTCGAGATAGAGCACGTGCAGGCGCCGTGCCAGAGCGCGGGCGACCGTCGTTTTCCCGGACGCCGCCGGCCCGTCGATCGCGATCTGGAGCGGCGATTGCGAGTTCACCGGCGACGCTTAGCCGGCTTTCGCGCCAGGCCAAGCCGGCCCGCGACCTCTGCGAGCCGGCGGTCGCGTGTCGCGAGGTCGCCCTTGTAGCGAAGCGCGACGTCAAGATACGCCGCATCGTATACGCTAAGGTCGAACCGATTGGCTAAGGCCAGCGCGCCATCAAAGGAAATGCGCTCGGACGAATCCGCAACGCGAATAGGCAAGCGCGACAGCTTTGCCTGAATGGTCTGGGCCTCGGCTTCGGTGATTCTGCCGCGCCGCAGCGCGTTCCGCAGCCCGTTTTCCATCTCAAAGAGCCACAGCGCCGGAACGATGGCGCCTTCGGCCCTCACTCTTCTCAGTAACGCCAGTGCCTCGACATCGCTCTCGTCGGCGATCGACCACGCGAGCGCCGCGGAGGCGTCCACGACCAGCGTCACTCGCGCCGTCCCTCGACAATCAGTTCGCGCGCGGTGACCTTCCACGGCTTGCGCGCCTTGCTGCGCGCGACGAACCACTCGACGGCCTCATCGGCATCCTCGCCCAGCATTTCCACGGGCGCGAGCTGCGCCATCGGGCGGCCCCTCACCTCGATTATGATTCGCTCGCCGGTCGCGGCCCGGCGGACGAGCTCGCCGAGCTGGGCTCGCGCATCGTAAATCCCAATTGCTTTCATGTGACTAGTATACAGACTAGTCATAGCGCGGTCAACGCACCACCCCGTCGTTCCATCGGCATGCCGGAACTCTTCCCAGGCGATGCGGCGTGCCCGAAGAACCTTCGAGAACGGGTGGCGAGAGCGCAGACGGTCTATTTTTGCTCGGGCTGCGGTTTCGAATCGCCGCGGTGGCTTGGACGTTGCCCGCAATGCCAAGCTTGGAACGCGTTCGACGAACGCCCCTTCACGGTCGCGCGAAGCGCACGCGACAAACCGGCGGCCGCGCAATCGGCGGTGCCGCTGCCGTTGCACGAGATCGGCTCGGCCGGCGTTACTCGCTTGCGGATGGGCATGCCGGAGTTCGATGCCGTCTTGGGCGGCGGAACGGTCCCGGGGAGCTTGACGCTCGTCGGTGGACCGCCGGGTGCCGGCAAATCGACCTTGATGCTGCAGATCGCCGCGCGCCTGGCGCGTGACGGCGAAGTGGTCTACGTCTGCGGCGAAGAATCGGCGGCGCAAGTAAAGTTGCGGGCCGATCGTACGCTGGCCGCGGAGCCGGCGGCGGCGTTGCTCGTCTATCCTGAAACCAATCTTCGCGCGGTCCTGGATCGTTTGGAGAAGCAAAGACCGCTCGCGCTGGTCATCGATTCGATCCAAACGGTTTGGCTGCCGGAGTCGGAAGCATATGCCGGCAGCATCACCCAGATTCGCGACTGCACACAAGCGCTGATGGAATACTCGAAGCGCACGGGCTGCGCCACGTTTATTGTTGGCCACGTTACCAAAGACGGCGCGATCGCCGGCCCGCGCCTGCTCGAACACCTAGTCGACACGGTGTTGTATTTCGAGGGCGAGACGAACGGCGAGTACCGGATCCTCCGCGCGTACAAGAATCGGTTCGGCTCGGTCGACGAAATCTGCGTCTTTTCGATGCACGACTCGGGGTTACGCGAGGTTGCGAACCCGTCGGAGCTGTTTGCGGGCGCGCGCACGCAGCGTCCCAGCGGCTCGTGCGTGGTCGCATCGATCGTCGGCTCGCGTCCGGTGCTGATCGAGGTACAGGCGCTCGTCGGCGAAACCAGCTACGGGACCCCGCGGCGCTTGGCCAACAATCTCGATCAGCAGCGGCTCGCGATGATTCTCGCCGTGCTCGAGCGACGAGCGGGGATGTTGCTTGGAACGCACGACGTGTATGCATCGGTTGCCGGCGGCCTGCGGGTCGCCGAGCCTGCAGCGGATTTGGGCATCGCGCTAGCTATTACGTCGTCGTTCCGCAACGTTGCACTACCGTCGCAGCTTGCCGTCTTTGGCGAAGTCGGACTATCGGGCGAACTGCGCGCGGTCGCCGGCACCGAGCGCCGCATTTCTGAAGCACGCAAACTCGGCTACTCCGACGCCATCTCGCCGGCAAATGCGAGCGACATCACCGCGGCGATCCGGATGTGCTTGTCATCCTGAGCTTGTCGAAGGACGAATGATAACAAACCGGATATTGAAGGTTGCCCGATAGACAGGCGATGCAGACGAGCACCGCCTGTTTATCGCATCGAAAGCGCCGATTACGTCCCGACGAGGACGAAGCTTGCTATTGAGCCTGTGTGGTCGATTTCTCCCCACTCGCCCGGGTCGAGTCGAAACGCACCCGTAGCAGTCCGGTGGTGACCGCTGGGGCCGAGCCACTGCCGCTGTTCGACACCTTAATCGCGCTGGCACCGGGGCTGACATAGAATGTCGATGGCCCGAAGTATCCATATGTCGTACCGTTGAACCGCGTGCCGGTGAGGGGTAGGGTGCTGGAAAGCTCTAATACCAGGTCATTATACCCACGCGAGTTGGTAATGCGGAGATCGGTCCCATCGGGTGGAGCGTACAGCGGGTACGTTGCGTTGCCACTCAGATCGCAAGCGTCGACCACAACATTGGTCACGCCGCTGGCTACGCTGAGGCCGTAGGGCTGAAGGACTGCGGAACCCAAAAAGTCGAACACGCCCGAACAGTCGGCGCCCACGATACGGACCTGGTTGCACGGCCCCGTGATGGCGACCCCCGCTCCGTATGAAGCCGTCGCGGGCGCCTGCCCGTTGCTCGAGCCTGCGGCGAACGCCTGCGGGCAGTCGGCGACGGCACAACCTTCGGCGGTGACGTTAGCGACATCGGACGCGCAGTTTATTGCAGTGCCGCTGGGCGCCTCCAACGTACTCACGTAATGGAACCTCAGATCGCGGAACCGGATCCCGAAGTTGCTTTCGTAGCCAGCCGTTTCAATCAAAAACGTATCAGCGGATTCTTGCCGATTTAGGATTGAGCCGGCGGATTCGCCGCAGATGAGAAGGCACCGGTCAAGCCCGATATCGTGATGGTTCCGGCAATCGCGTAGGTTCCGGCGGGAATGACGACTCTGCCGCCTCCCGCGGTGATGACATCGTCGACCGCGGCCTGTAGGGCCGCTTGATTATCCGCGCCTACGGCGTCGTTGATGTTCAAACCGTAGTCGACGGCATTGTAGACGGCGTTGTTGCCGCTTCCTTCCCATTGTCCCGTAGCGGTGTTTAGCGTAAAGTAGTGAATGGATCCGTCGGGATTCTGGACTGTTGCGTAGGCCGGAAGACCGGCCGTTTGGACAGCCCAATTCATAAAAACCAGGTCAAAAGCCGCATTATAAGTACGATACATTTGCGACTGGCCAGGCACGCCGGTAAGATTCACCTCGCGGTCTTCGTGGTAGACCCCGTTTATTTCGGGCAAAGCCGGTTCGTAGAGAGTCGCGGGGTACTCGATGTTAGAGACAAGGTACATTGTATATTCCTTCTAAAAGTTTGGCTTTGTAGCAACGTCGCCGTGTGATCCGACCTGTCCTCACCGATCGGGCACGTACGCGGAGCGCTGGGCGATCAGCGCATCTTTATCGTCAGGTCTAACTATTAGGCCTTAACTGAAGAGTCAATTCAACAAATCAGTTGTTTGGCAGCAACGGAGGCCAGTGCGCACTACCGGCGGGCTCAAAGAGGCCCTTGCTGATTTCGCGCTTCGACGGCTTGGTCGAGCCGGGCGCAAACTCGACGACGATGCTGGTTCCGCGAACGGTAACGTAGAGATAACCCTCCCTGTCGACTGTCACCGCAAGCGGGGTCTCCAGATCTTGCGTAATGCTCTGAAAGGGTCGGCTCTGACCTGACCGGTACTCTTCTACGTCGTTCTCTTTTTCGTTGGTGACATAGAGTGTGCCACTGGCATCTACGGTGATGCCGACGGGGGAAACCACGCCGTCGGTTATAGTTCTGTTTGGCGACTTTTTGCCTGGGCCGTAGACAACGACATTTCCGGGACCGAAGCCGTCGGTACCCTGGGTAACTAAGTTGCTGACGTACATGTTTCCAGCTTGGTCGATCGCGATTCCGTCCGGATAGAACAAGCCTTTCGTAATAATTGTGTGCGGCTTGGTCGCACCCTTTTCGTATTCGGTCACGTTAGGACCACCGATATTCGTTACCCAAAGATTCCCGTCACCGTCTATCGCACAGAATGCCGGCGTGTTGATGCCCTGCGTAATGGTTTTCGAGGGTTTCGTGTTACCAGCTGGAAATTCGGAAACCCAACCGGTGCCCGCAGGCTCGTTGGCGACGTAGAGCGTGCCATCGGAATCGATGCAGTCGCCAACCGGAGTATCAAGGCCGTCCGAGATCACTTCCATCGGGCTCGGGTCTTTGGCGTCTGCGCGGTATACCTTGACGTCGTTGTAGCCGGAAACGTTTCCGACGTATAAGAGCGGAGTCGATCGTGCAAATCGCGAGGCATGCGTCGCGCTGCCCGGCCTTTGTGATGCGACGCCCGGCACGCCGATCGGTGGCGCCGTACCGCAGCCCGTGAGCAGCATGGCGGTCACGCAAAGGACCGCTGCGCAACGGCCAACAAGTGAATTTTGGCGCCTCATCCTGCCAAAGGCTTTCCCTGAAAACGCAGCCCCTCGAAGGCGACATGGCCTGCGGACCCGCTATCGCACACGTCGGTTACCACAAACATACTATTCTCGTTTTGCGGGGCTAGCGTCGCGCCTTTCTCGCCGGTAATTCGAACCGTGCCCGAGGCGCTTGGCGCCGTGCTGACTACGACGTTGATTGGGTTTGGAAGTTCATATATGCCCGTCGGTATGAAAATCGTTCCGCCGCCGGCAGCACGCATTTCGTCGATCGCGCGCTCCAGAGCAATCTTGTTGGTTTCACCGTAGCCGGCTCCACTGATTACGCCACGGTCTCGTGCATTTAGAACTCCGATTTCCATCTCTCTTGCACCTCAAGTTCGTCTGAAGTTTGGTAACGAGCGCTGCTGCGTGTGTGTCGGCGAATACTCGTTGTTTCGTAGCGTTATTTTATCTCTCGACCCCCCCTGGTCAATACACTAGCATTAATTAGTTAGCTAAAAAATGAAACACTAGAAGAGTTAGCGAGCGACAAGAACGCACAAAGATATTCCACGTCGATTCCGGTTAACTTTTTCAGCACCGGTCGACTGCGAAATGCGCACCTCAAGTCGCGCATAATCGCGTGGGCTCGCGGCGTTTGTCGGACTAGGCTTGGACAGTATCGACGCCGGTTGCGTGGCGCCTTTCAGCCAATCAACCCGGTTGGCCGGCGTAGGAACTCAGGAGTAGCGAGGCACAACAGACTCGGGTGACACCGTCCTTCGACTACGGCGCTCCGCGCCTTCGCTCTGGATGACAAGTCAGAATGACAAGAACCTTGTTTGAGATCGTGCCGAATCTTTCGGAGGGCCGCGATGCGTCGACGGTGGCTGCCGCTATCGAGGCTGTTGAGTCCACCGGTGCGCGCGTCGTGAACGCGAGCAGCGACACGGTTCATCATCGGAGCGTGCTTACGATCGTCGGCGACGGCGAAACTCTCGTGAATGCGGCCGTGGCCCTCGCCGGAGTCGCACTCGAACGGATCGACTTGCTTGCGCATTCCGGCGTACATCCGCGCATCGGCGCGCTCGACGTGCTGCCGTTCGTTCCCCTGCGCAATGCGACGCTTCCCGAGGCCGCCGCCCTGGCCCATCGCGCCGGCGCCGAGATCTGGCGGCGCTACCGCGTGCCTTCCTTTTATTATGGGGCGGCCGCGCGAGCACCCGAGCGCCGGTTGCTGCCGGCGATCCGCCGCAACACCGAGTGGGCGCCCGACGAGGGCGACGTCCTTCGGCACCCCAGCGCCGGAGCGATCGCGATCGGAGCGCGCGACGTCTTAATCGCGTTTAACATCGAGCTGGCGACGACCGATCTCCGGGCAGTCCGAACGATCGCCCGGATGATTCGCGAGCGCGACGGCGGCCTGCGAACCCTGCGCGCGCTTGCCCTGCCGCGCGGCGACGATCGCGTGCAGGTCTCCCTCAACGTCACGGACTATGCTGCAACGCCGCTCTACCGCGTAGTGGAACTGGTTCGAGCACTCGCGGCCGAGCGGGGAATCGACGTGCTCGGCTGCGAGCTCGTCGGTTGCCTTCCACTGGCCGCAGTTGAAGCGACGGCCGCTTATTACTTGGGAGTCACGACGCTTTGAAAATGAAAACCACGCTGCTCGCGTTGCTGCTCATGGTGTGCACGGCGCAGGCCGCGCCGGCGCAAAACGGCCCGGGAGATTCCGGGATCTTCACGACGACGTTGCGCAACGGGCTGCGAGTCGTCGTCGTCGAGGATAGAGCGGCGCCTGTCGTCCAGACCGGCATGTGGTACGGGTTCGGCTCGCTGCAAGAGACGCCGGGCAAGACCGGCCTGGCGCATGCCCTGGAACACATGATGTTCCGAGGAACGCCGGAGATCTCGTCGGGCGGCCTCGACGACATCGTCGCACGCCTGGGCGCGCAGATGAACGGCGAGACGAACTACGACTACACGCAGTTCTATTTCGAGATGCCGGCAGACAAACTCGACGTGGCACTGGCGATCGAGTCCGACCGGATGCAGCACGCCTCGCTGAGCGCCGCCGGCTGGGCGATCGAACGCAACGCGGTGCTCAACGAGATCGACGGCGACGCCAGCTCGCCTTTCTTCAATCTGCTCTCGCGGGTTCGCGCCGCGGCCTTCCCCGGACAACCGGCGGGCCGCACGCCGTTGGGCGATCGCAGCGACGTCGCCGCGGCGACCGTTGCGGACATTGCTCGCTACTACCGCGAGTGGTACGCGCCCAACAACGCGACGCTGGTGATCGCCGGAGACGTCGACCATGCAGCGGCGTTTGCAAAGGCCCAGCGCTTCTTCGGTGCGATTCCCTCCAAGACGCTGCCGCCGTGGTCGGAACTCAATCCCAAGCCGGCGCCCGAGACGACCGTTGAAGCGGAGTTTCCCTTTCCATTTGAGATTGTCGATCTCGCCTACGCGATTCCCGGCGATACGCAGCACGGGGAGCCGGCCATCAGCACGCTGGCCACGCTGCTCGAAAATCAGCGGTCTCCGTTCTACCGGGCGCTCGTGCAGAGCAACATCGCGCTCGCGATCGAAACCGACGCCGACACGCAGCTCAAAGGCGGTCTGCTGCACGTTTTTATTATTCTGAACCCCGGCCATAACAGCAGCGAAGCCGCGTCCGTCTTTGCAGCGACGCTCGACTCGGTGCTCCGTAATGGTTTCGATCCGGATCTCGTCGTCGCGGCGAAGCGCTTGACGATCGCGGAGCGGCTCTACGACGCCGATTCCGTCGACGGCATCGGCGATCTCGCCGGCTATACCTACGGCATCGTTCACGAAAAAGTGGCCGACGAAGACCGCCGCTTAGCGGCGCTAACCGGCGACGATCTGCTCGCGGCCGCGCGCAAGTATTTGAGCCGCCCGACCGTCGTCGGCCACCTGAGTCCCAACGACAGTCCACCGAAAGGTAACTCGGAGAAGAGCACGTCTGAGGCCAGCGACGATTTCTCCAAACGCATTCCAAATGGCCCGATTGTCGAACCGCAGTGGATCGCCAAGGCCGTGGAGACGCCGACGACGGCCCGCAGCACGCTGTCGCCGGTCGAGTTCACGCTAGCCAACGGCTTGCGCGTGCTCGTGCAAACCAAAACCGATCGCCCAACGGTCGTCATCAAAGGCTCGATCGCAAGCTCTCCGGCCTTTGAGCCGTTCGGGCAGGAAGGCATCGCGCGGCTGGCCTCGTCGGCAGCCGATTACGGCAGCGCGGCATACCCGTTCGAACAGCGCCGCAAAGCCACCGACGAGATGGGCGTCTTTCTCCAGACCGGAGAGGATTTCTCGGCGACGGCGGAGTCGCGCGATTTCGAGCGCGTCGTCGCGATTTTGGCCGACGGCGAAGCGCACCCGACCTTCGAGGATCCCTGGTTGGGCGTCGAGCGGTCGCAGCTCGCCAACAGCTTGCAATCGGAGGGGCGCATCTCCGGCGTGCTGATCGATCGCGCCTACAACCATCTGCTCTTGGCCGGCGCGGATCCGAGTTTGCGACAGCCCACGGCAGCCAGCGTCTCGGCCATAACGCGCGCCGATTTGCAGAGATATGCGGCAACCTATTGGCGTCCGGATCTAACGACGATATCCGTAGTCGGCAATCTTTCGCCGGCGCGCGTCCGCGCGGCGCTCGAGGCAAGCTTCGGATCGTGGAAGGAGGACGGGCCAAAGCCGAACGCGCGTTTGATGGCAATGCCGCCGGCGTCGAGCGGCCACGACTATATCGGCACCGCGGCCAATCAGGTCTTCATCCGGCTCGGCCAGCCGGCGCTCTCGCGGTCGAGCCAAGATTACGATACGCTCGCGGTGCTCAATCAAATTTTGGGCGGTGCCGGTGCATTTGAATCCAGACTCTGGCAAGAGCTGCGGCAAAAGCGCGGCCTCGTGTACAGCGTCAACAGCTCGCTGGAGGCGGGGGCGGATCGCGGCGATCTGCGAGTCGAGCTCAACGCGTCGCCGGCGCGCGTCGTTGAAGCGGTGGGCATCGTGCGCCAAGAACTGCGCCGCCTGCAAGACGAACCGGTTTCGGCTACCGAACTGCAGGAGGCCAAGGTGCGCTTGATCAGCAACGCGCTCTTGGACGAAGCGTCAACGGAGGGTCAGGCCAAACAACTGCTCGATATTGCCGACTATCGTCTGCCGGTCGACTACTACCGCACGCTCAACGAACGCTTCACCCGCATTACCGCGGCCGACGTGCAGCGCGTGGCACGCGCCTATTTGCGGCCGGAGAGCCTGGTCGAAGTCTACGCGGGGCCTTCGGGGCCGTGGGCGATGCACGCGCTATGATCGAGACGCGTAACCCTTCGACCGGCGAGGTGATCGAGCGCATCGCGCTGATGGACGCCTCGCAAATTGAGGCGAAGCTCGCCGGGGCCGCGCGCGGAGCGCGGTGGTGGCGACGCGAGGATTTCTCCGGCCGTGCGAGTTTGCTGCAAGCCGTGGCGGCTCGTTTTCGCTTGGAGCGCGAGGATCTTGCGGCGACGGCCGTGCGCGAGATGGGCAAACCGCTCACGCAGGCGCGTGCCGAGATCGAGAAATGCGCGTGGGGACTCGAGTACTTTGCCGAACATGGCGAAGCGCTACTCTCCGCGCAGGTCACGCCGTCGTCGGCCTCGCGCAGCTACGTCGCTTTTCGACCCCTCGGCGTGCTGCTGGCAATCATGCCGTGGAACTTTCCGTTCTGGCAGGTCATTCGCGCGGCCGCGCCAGCACTGATGGCGGGTAACGTCGTGCTGCTCAAGCACGCGACGAATACCACGCGGTGCGCGCTGGAGATCGAGCGCATCTTCAACGAGACCGGCGCGCCGGAGGGCTGCTTCGGTACGCTGCTGATTCCGGGGAAAGAGATGAGCCGGATCGTCGCCGATCCGCGCATCGCCGCCGTCACGCTCACGGGGAGCGAAGATGCCGGCGTCTCGGTCGCGCGCGCGGCCGGCGAGAGTTTAAAGAAGTGCGTGCTCGAGCTGGGCGGCTCGGACGCATTCGTGGTTCTCGCCGACGCGGATCTCGCTGCGGCGGCGAAGACGGCCGTTACCGCGCGCTTTCAGAACAACGGCGAGAGCTGCATCGCGGCTAAGCGCTTCATCGTCGAGGATGCCGTCTACGATGAGTTCCTTGTACGCTTCGCGGAGCTTGCGGCCGCGCAGGTCGTCGGAGATCCGATGGACGAACGCGTGCAGCTCGGGCCGTGCGCGCGCGCAGATCTGCGGCAGTCCGTCGACGATCAAGTGCGCGCGACGCTCGCCGCGGGTGCGCGACTCGTCACGGGCGGCCGGTTTATCGAACGCCCGGGCTTCTTTTACGAGCCAACCGTCGTTTCGGAGGTTGCGCCTGGGACGAGCATGTTCGACGAAGAGGTCTTCGGGCCCGCGGCGGCAGTCGTGCGCGCCGACGACCTCGAGCACGCGTTGGAGCTTGCCAACGACTCGCGCTTCGGACTCGGCGCGAACCTGTGGACGCGCGATATCGCGCTTGCCGAGGAAGTTGCCGGACGAATCGAGGCGGGGAACGTCTTCATCAACGGCATGGTGGCCAGCGATCCGAGGCTACCCTTCGGCGGCGTCAAGAAGAGCGGCTACGGCCGCGAACTCTCCGCATTCGGCATCCACGAGTTCGTCAACATCCAAACCGTCTGGATCGCCTGACTCGAAATCGCCCTTGCGCGTAGGCCCGCATGATGTTAGAATGTGGCCTGGTAGGTAGTACACACCATTTAATAAATCGTACACATTGCGGTAAGACATTGAGAACGAACATAGAAATAGACGACGCGTTGATGCGTCAGGCTATGCGCAGCAGCGGCGCACGCACGAAGCGGGCCGTCGTCGAGGCAGGATTGCGGTTGCTGGTTGAAACGAAGGCGCAGGCCGGAATTCGGCGGTTACGCGGCCGAGTAGCGTGGCAGGGCGACCTGGACGAGATGCGTCGCGCGCGCGAATGGTAATCGTCGACACGACCGTCTGGATCGACTACCTGCGCGGCGAGTCGTCGCCGGAATCGCTGTGGCTGTCCCGCGAACTGGTGCGTCGCCGCATCGGCCTTACCGACCTCATTCTCTGCGAGGTGCTTCAGGGCGTCCCGGATGAGGGCACCGCCAAATCCGTCGAACGAGAGCTCTCGAAATTTGCGGTTTGGCCGATGGGCGGCGTGCGCCTGGCCGTGTCGGCGGCGCGGAACTACCGTAAGTTGAGAGCAAATGGCCGTACCGTGCGCAAGACGATTGACTGCTGGATCGCGACGTTCTGTTTAGAGGCGGGTCACGAATTGTTGCATCGCGACCGCGATTTCGAACCTTTTGAAACGCTCCTCGGGCTTCGCGTCGTGAAGCCCAAGTAGCTCCAGCAAAGGAGCGCACTCGGAGTACGACGCGGTCAAGCTCGACGTGCGGGAGCGAACGTAAACGCGAGGGTCAGCGCGATTCGGTCTTCACGCTGATCATCGCGTCTCCGCGCCTGATCGCGTCCAGTGCCTCGAAGCCTTCGGTCATCTGACCGAAGACCGTATACTGGCCGTTAAGAAAGGGCGCATCGCCGAGGCAGATGTAAAACTGCGAACCCGCTGAGTCTGGCCGGGAAGAGCGCGCCATCGCCACGGTTCCGCGCACGTGCGGCCGCGCGTTGAATTCCGCTTTGAGATTGTAGCCGGGCCCTCCAGTTCCATCGCCCTTTGGGTCGCCGCCTTGAACGACGAAACCAGGCTCCACCCGGTGGAACTTGAGGCCGTCGTAAAATCCCGCGTCCGCGAGTTTTATGAAGGCGGCCGAATGAAGCGGTGCGTCGTCGGGAAAGAGACGGAAGACGATATCGCCATGCGCGGTGGTAATTCGCACTTGCGAGTTACTCGCACGTTCCGAGTACTCTTTCATTTCTGATGCTTGCGGCGGAAGGTTTGCCATGCCGCCTTTCTTCCCCCGAACGGAGCGCAAACCATGCCTCCCAAGTAAGCAGGCGAGGCTAACGAATCTTGCTCGTCATTCGCCCGAGATGAGAGAGGAGTATGCGGTTTCATGAGAACTCAAAATGACCCAACCCCGGCCGAAAAAGAGTTGAGCAAGGTGTCGGAGGAGCAGCTCGACGAGGTCAGCGGCGGCTCGGGACTCCGCACGGAGACGAAGCCGCCTGCAACGAACCGCGATCAGACGAATCTGGTCCACTTAGACGGCAAGCATTCGGGGAAAGGTTGTCAACCGTCGTAAGAAGCGACTACGAGACGATCGGAGACGCCGGCGTGAGAACGCCGGCGTCTCCAATCCGCCTCTTGTCTGAGCTTTACGATTCGGCAGATCTGCCACGGGCGCTCCTCTTTTTAGCTAGCCGAAGCAATGTGGCCCGGTAGGTCATCCGAAAGGCGAACCAACATGCTCTTAACGTCCGTGAGCCGTGCCCTAGTCATAGGGCTGGCTGTTTCGTTTTGTACCAGCTGCGCCGGATCAACGCAGCCACTGGGTACGGATTTTCAAACGGATCGTAACTCACCACCAGGCACGGAACTCCGCAAGTCTTGGATGCTACCGGAGGCAAAGCAGCACACGTTGCTTTATATCTCGACCGTGCTTTCAGGCGTGTACGTTTTTGAGTATCCTTCGCGCCGCGTGGTAGGCATTCTTACCGATTTCTTCACGCCTGAAGGGCTCTGCTCCGATGCCTCCGGCAACGTTTTTGTTACCGACTCTTATGGTCGAGACGTGGTCGAATACGCGCACGGCGGCAGCTCACCGATTCGAACGCTAAAGGGCGCGGCCACTCCGATCGATTGCGCCGTGGACCCAAAGACCGGTAACCTGGCCGTGGCCTCGGAAACCGCCGCCATCTACGTGTTTGAGCCTGGGAGACGTTGGTCAAACAAGAGAATTGACGACCCCAACGCAAACTTTTGGTTCTGCACTTATGACTCGCAGGGCAATCTCTTCGCAAGCGACGATTCTACATACTATAACGAGAACTTCATCAGCGAGCTGCCGCACGGCGCGCATACGTTCACGAATTTCGCCCTGAGCAAGCCGATCGAGTATCTTGGCGGAATCCAGGCACACGACGGGTACCTCACGGTTGGAGATGGCGAAGACAATAACATCTACCAGGTGCGCATTTCTAACTCCGTTGCGGACATCGTCCGGACAACACCTCTCGCGGGCGCGAAAGCCACCGATCAGTTCACCTTTTACCGCGGAAAGCTAATCAGTCCCGACCCAAGTTCGGATTTCGCAGGTGTTTGGAAATATCCGGCCGGCAAGCTCGTGCGCAAATTCGATGGGATGACCGGGGAGCCTTTTGGCTCGACAATTAGCGCGCCCTAATCGCGCGACATAAAGAGACATTTTATCCAGAAAGGAACATTCGTGGGTAATCTTACCGTTCTTAACGTTATGACGGATTACGGCGCCTTCGGTGACGGTGTGGCCGACGATACGGCCGCGATAAATGCTGCCTTCGCCGCTGTACCCGCTGCCAACCCACCGCACACCAACGGGGGCGCAATCGTATACTTTCCCAGCGGTACGTACTTGGTTAGTGGCCCTCTCACGCGACAGGTTTCCTACACGCGGTGCGTGGGCGAGGGCAAAGACTCCACGACGATTAGACTCAACCCCGAGACATGGACGGGCGCCGCCTCACCCGCCGAGCCTGACCTCTCCTTTATCTTGGATCTAGCGCATTATAATGTAACCGACTGCAGCGTCGAAGACATGACGATAGACGGCCAGGCTCAGAATTTGGAAAGCCCCGGCACGTCCGCATTATACTCCGGCATTCTCTGCTCCGCGCGCAGTATGATCGAGCGAGTCAACCTCTACGACGTCTGGGGATATGGCCTTTGGATTTCCGGACAGAATGCGAGGTTCACACGAGTTATCGATTGCGAGGCCGACCTTGGCTCCTTCAAAGGTGATGGAGGCAGCGATTGTATCGGTGGCGGCGGTTACCGCATTTCTATCGTCCGCTTCCATTGGAAGCCGGGAATGAACAAGAATAGCGCCGTGGACATGACGACGAGCGGCCAGGAAACGAGCGTCAGCCTTTACGATTGCACGAATGAGTCAGTAAATCATATCATATTGGAGGGGGCAACGCAGAGCCTTATTCACGGTTGCCGGCTTTATGGCAATAACCTACACGTCACCAATGACGCAATCTACATCGCCCATGCAACGATAACGCGATAACGAATCCCGCAGACATCATAGTGTCCGACTGCCTACTTGCGCCATGGGAAGCAGATTCAGATAGGCCCGTCCCCCAAAAGGCTGGAAGCCTTATCGTCGAGTTCGACGGAGGCGACTTCGCGCCCCCAGGCACGTTTCTTGTGGAGTTGAGCAACTGTCGTGACGTTTGCGTAAGTCTAAAAAACTTTCGTTGCCTCGTAACGACATTCTATCTCTCTGCCCCCCAGTCAAGACGCTAGCGTTAATTAGTTAGCTAGAAAATGCATTGCTAGCAAGACTGGCTTAGCGACAGCAACGCACAAAGATATTCTGCGCCAATCCCGGTTAACTTTTTCTTAGCACGGGTCGACCGCGAACTGCGCACCGCGAGTCACGCGTAATCGCTTGCCTTGCGGCTTCTTACAGAATATGATCGGGTAGTATCGCCGGAGAGTGCGTGGCGCCTTTCAGCCAACCGACCGGGTTGGCCTACGTGGGAACCCGGTAATAGCGAAAGACGGGTGAGCGCGGAAAAAGTTGAGCATTTCGCCCGTAGTAGCGTTCGCTCACGAGGAGCCATTCCTTTGTCATGCGCAACGCCAGCCCCATGCGGCTGCCGCGGTACGTCGTCTCAACTATCGTCGTACGCGCTTCCTTGCGAACGCCCAGTACGGGGTACGTCACCGTACGCGGCGTCCCGTTTGGTCTGGTAGAGTGTGACGTCAGCTCCCTCGGAGCAATCAGTAGGAAACTCTGCCCTCCTGAAAGGCTTAGCCGCCGCTTATATTTTTCGGCGAGAGCCGGATCCGCGGCCAGACATCGTTGGAGCTCCTCGTGGGAACCGCAAGCGTACAGCTTCTTGAACTCTTCCTTGCCGAGGGTCAGGTTCGCAGTCTTGCGCGAAACGGAGAGTTCGTCCCGAATCCACGTTCCCAGGAATGGCGCAAGCTCGGGGGGACCAAAGGTAAGTACCCCGGCTTTAGCACGACACTGGGAGCTTTGCGCAGTATTCGGCGATGCGCGCTACTCCGTCGCGCATGCGCTCGGCGGACGCGACGAAGCTTAGGCGCAGCCAGCCTTCCAGAGATTCGCCGAATGCGATGCCGGGAATCGCGACGACGTCGAAGCGTCCGATTAAATCGTGGGCGGCATCGAGCGACCGCGTTCCGTTGGGCAGTCGCACGCAGACGTAGAAGGCGCCCTCAGGATCGACGAACGGCAGGCTGCTCTCTTCGAGCGCTTCGCGCGCTAGCGCGCGGTGCTCCCGGTACCAAGGCGCGTGCTCTTGCAGGTTTCCGGGATCGCGAAAGACTTCCAGGGCGATATACTGGGCAAACGTATCGGCGCACGAGACCGCCCAGGCGTGCACTTTGATCGCTTGCCCCACAAACGCGCCGGGTCCGAGGATCCATCCGAGGCGCAGTCCGGTCAAGGCATTGCTCTTGCTCAGCGAGTTCGCGACGATCGTGTGAGGATAAAGCCGCGCGAGATCGGCTGCGTCGTCGACGAACAGCTGCTCGCGGTAGATCTCGTCGTGGATCAGCCAGATCGGGTCGCCCGGGCGCCGCGATAGCGCCTCGACGAGCGCCTGGGCCGCGTCGCGGGAGATGACGCGGGCCGTTGGATTGCAGGGCGAGCAGATCACGATCACGCGCGTTCGCTCGCCGATCGCGGCGATGATTCGCTCGGCATCGAACTCGAAGTCGTCGTCGGGGAGCATCGAGACGACGCGCACGTCGATTCCCTCGAGCGCCGCCATCTTGACGTACGACGGAAAGGCCGGCTCCACGACGAGCAACTCGTCGCGCGAGGGATCGAGCAGGGTCTTGAGCGTTACGTACATCGCCTCTTGCGAGCCGATGGTGATGCAAACGCTCTCGGGCTTCTCCATGCCGGGGTACGCGTAGTGGCGCGCGATGAGCTCGCGCAGCTCGGGATCCCCGGCGTTGGGCGTGTACTTGACGCCGCTGGTTCGCACGCGTTCCATCGCGCGCTCGAAATACTCCATGCGCGGCAGCAGTGTTGGCTCCCCGAGTCCCAAGTCGATCGACGTCGGGCGCTTTTTGGCGTTGAGCTGGCGGATGAGCGAAGGTGCAATTTCGGGGACGCGCGGGTTCATGTGGCTTCCCTTCGTGCTTCGACTGCGCTCAGCATGACAATATCAGCACGACACTACTGCATGACACTATCAGCACGACACTACTGCATGACACTATCGGCATGACGCTAGACGGCTACGTCGTAGGCGCGGAGGGCGGAGTTTAGGGAGGTTTTTAGGTCGGTGGATTCGTTGCGGGTGCCGATGATGAGCGCGCAGGGCGTGGCGTATTCGCCGGCGGGGAACTGCTTCGGCAGCGTTCCGGGGATCACGACGGCGCGCGCCGGAATGCGGCCTTTGCTGCGAACCGGGGCCGCGCCGCGCACGTCGACGATCGGTGTGCTGGCCGTTACGACGACGCCGGCTCCCAGAACGGCCTCGCGCTCGACGCGCACGCCTTCCACTACGATGCAGCGCGAACCGATGAAGGCGCCGTCTTCCACGATGACGGGCGTGGCTTGCGGCGGCTCGAGCACCCCGCCGATCCCGACGCCGCCCGAAAGATGCACGCCCTTGCCGATTTGCGCGCACGAGCCTACGGTCGCCCACGTGTCGATCATGGTGCCTTCGTCGACGTAGGCGCCGATATTAACGAATCCAGGCATCAGGATAACGTTGCGCCCAAGGAAACTCCCGTACCGCGCGACGCCCGGCGGTACGCAGCGAACGCCGAGCCGCTTGTAGTTGCGTTTCACGGGTAGCTTATCATAATACACCAGCGCGTCGCGATCGCGGTCGCCCATCCAATCGACCGAACGGCGCGCAAAGTACAGAAGAATAGCTTGCTTTACCCAAACGTTGGTTACCCAGTTGTCGTCGCCGGGCTCGGCGACTCGCAGCCGGCCGGCATCGAGCATTGCGATCACCCGGTCGACTGCGCGCCCCTCGCGGCCGCGCACGTCGCCCTCGCCCTGCGCCAGCGCCGAGATCCGCGTTTGAAGTTCGTCCTTGGTCACGGTGCCTGTGCTACGGCGCCAGGGAAGCGCGCCCCCGCCTCGCATTATCATAGGCCACCACGGGAAAGGAGTAGTCGTGCCGAACTCGCCCGCCGACGAGCAGCGAATCAATGCTATCCGTTTTCTGGCCGTTGACGCGGTCCAGAAGGCGAACTCCGGCCATCCCGGCATGCCGATGGGCGCGGCGGCGATGGCCTACACGCTGTGGACCCGCCACTTGCGGTTCAACCCCAAAGACCCGCACTGGCTGAACCGGGACCGCTTCGTGCTCTCGGCCGGACACGGGTCGATGCTGCTGTACGCGCTCCTGTATCTCACCGGCTACGACCTGACGCTCGACGATATCGAGCACTTTCGACAACTCGGAAGTAAGACGCCGGGGCACCCGGAGGCGGAGCGCACGCCGGGAGTCGAGGCCACGACCGGGCCGCTGGGGCAAGGGGTCGGCAATGCGGTCGGCATGGCGATCGCCGAGGCGCATTTGGGAGCGGTCAACAACCGCGAGGACCAAGCCATCGTCGATCACTTTACCTACTGCATCTGCGGCGACGGCGACCTGATGGAAGGCATCAGCCAGGAAGCGCTCTCCCTCGCCGGCCATCTCAAGCTCGGCAAGCTCATCGTCTTGTACGACGACAATTTGGTTTCGCTCGCCGGCCCGACGGACATCACGCTCACCGACGATCCGATCGCGCGCTTCGACGCCAGCGGCTGGCATACGCAGCTGGTTCCAATCGATAAGGGCAACGACGTCGCGACGATCGACCAGGCGATCGAAGTCGCTAAAAACGTGACGGACCGGCCGTCGTTCATCGCGGTGCGCACGCACATCGGCTATGGCTCGCCGCGCCAAGACAACTCTTCAGCTCATGGCGAGGCGCTCGGCCCCGAGAACGTGCGCAAGTCAAAGGAAGAGCTAGGCTGGCCGCTCGAGCCCGACTTCTACGTGCCCGACGACGTGCTGGCGTTCTACCGGCAAATCGGCGCGAAGGGCGCGGAGCTGGAGGGCCGTTGGAACGAGACTTATGACGCTTGGAAGCGTGCGAATCCGCAGCTCGCGGCGACACTCGAGCGCGCGTTACGCGGCGAAGTGCCCAGCGATCTCCCGTGGCCCAGCTTCGATGCCGAAAACGGCAGCGTCGCCACGCGCGATGCGGGCGGGGCGGTGATGAATGCCATTGCCGCGAGCTTGCCGGAACTCGTCGGCGGATCGGCCGATCTCGATCCGTCGACCAAGACCTATCTCAAAAACTGCGGCGACTTCGAGCCGGGAAACTACGGCGGCCGCAACATTCATTACGGTGTGCGCGAGCATACGATGGCGGCGTGCAGCAACGGCATCGCCCTGCATGGGGGCCTGCTTCCATTTGCCGCCACGTTCTTCAACTTCGTCGACTATCTCAAGCCCGCGTTGCGGTTAGGCTGCTTGACCGGGATTCACTCGATCTACGTCTTCACGCACGATTCGGTCTTCCTCGGAGAGGACGGCCCGACGCACGAGCCGATCGAGCAGCTCGCAACGCTGCGGGCCACACCGAACTGTTTCGTCGTGCGCCCGGCCGATTCGCTGGAGACGCTCGAAGCCTGGAAGCTCGCGGTGGCGCGCAAGGGCGCGCCCTGGGCACTCGTTCTCACGCGCCAAAAGGTTCCGTTCCTGGGGGCGCGCGATGCGGCCGTGAGTCGCGGCGCTTACGTTCTCTCCGAAGCCGGCGGTGGCGACCCCGATCTCGTTCTGATCGCGACCGGCTCCGAAGTCTCGCTGGCGGTCGACGCCAAAAAGATTCTGGAAGGCAAAGGCGTGCGGGTGCGGGTCGTCTCGATGCCGTGCTGGGAACTCTTCGACGCCCAGCCGCAGTCATACCGGGACGAGGTGCTGCATCCCTGGATCACGGCCCGCATGTCAATAGAAGCGGGCGCGACGCTGGGATGGTCCAAGTATGTCGGCGACCGCGGCTTTGCCTTCGGGATCGATCACTTCGGCGCATCCGCGCCGGCCGCCGACATCGCGCGGTCGTTTGGCTTTACGCCGGAGAACGTCGCCAACGTCGCCCTCGAAAAGTTCGCACTCGCCGTTCGTTAGGAGAGACCGATGAAGAACCAGATCCAGCAACTGCTCGACGACGGGCAGAGCGTTTGGCTCGACAACCTCCGCCGCAGCATGTTCGCGTCGGGCGAGCTGAAGCGGATGATCGATCAGGGCCTGCGCGGGATGACGAGCAATCCGACGATTTTCGAGAAAGCGATCGGCGCCGGCAACGATTACGACGAACAGCTCGGCCAACTGATCGGCTCGGAGAAGAGTGCCGACGCGCTCTTCTGGGACCTGGCAGTCTCCGACATTCAAAGCGCGTGCGACGCCTTCGCTTCGGTCTATGCATCGTCGGGCGGGAACGACGGTTTCGTCAGCCTCGAGGTCTCACCGCTGCTGGCCAACGACACCGGCGGCACGATCGCGATGGTGAAAGAGCTGTGGGACCGCGTGAAGCGCCCCAACGTCATGATCAAGATCCCGGGGACGAAGGCCGGATTGCCGGCGATCGAAGAGTCCATCTATCGCGGCTATAACATCAACGTGACGCTGATCTTTTCGATTGAGATGTACGAACGCGCCGCGCTGGCGTACGTCAAAGGCCTGCAGCGGCGCGTTGCCGAGGGCAAGCCGATCGACCGAATCCGCTCGGTCAACTCGGTCTTCGTCAGCCGGATCGACACCGCCGTCGATAAGCTGTTGCAAGACCGCATCGGCAAAGGCGAAAAGCTCGAACATCTGCTGGGAAAGACGGGCATTGCCAATCTCAAGCTCACCTACCAGAAATTTAGAGAAATTTTCTATGGAAGCGCGTTCGAGCCGCTCAAGGCCAAGGGAGGCGCGGTGCAGCGGCCGCTTTGGGCTTCGACTTCGACGAAGAATCCGCACTATGCCGACCTGATGTATGTTGAGACGGTCGTCGGTCCGGACACGGTCAACACGATGCCGCCGGCGACGCTCGAGGCCCTTCTCGATCACGGGACGGTCGTCGCCGACACCGTCGAGAGCGACCTCGGCGGCGCCAACGACCAGATGCGCGCGCTACAAGACGCGAAGATCTCGCTCTTCGACGTCACGCACGACCTGCAAGTCGACGGCGTTACGCTCTTCTGCGATTCGTTCGCTGCGCTCCTCGGCGCGATCGTCTACAAGCAGAAGCTCCTCGAGTCGGGCGGGGCCGAGCGCGTGCAGCTCGCGCTCGGCGCCTCGCAACCGGGCTACGACGGAGCGCTGGAGCAGCTCGCATCGGCCGATTTTCTGAAGCGAATTTGGGCGCACGACGCAACGCTGTGGTCCACGCAGCCCGACGACGCGGCGATCATCAAGAAATCGCTGGGCTGGCTCGACATCCAGCAACGCATGCTCGAGGAAGTCCCCGGTTTGCGCTCATTCGCGAAAGAAGCGAAGGAGCACTTCGATTTTGCGGTGGTCTGCGGCATGGGCGGAAGCTCGCTGGCCCCCGACATTCTCGCCGATACCTTCGGACGCTGCGACGGCTACCCGCAGTTGTACGTCCTCGACTCCACCTGCCCGCAACAGATCAAGGAGCTGGAAGAGAAAATAAACGTCGGCGAGACGCTCTTCATCATCTCCAGCAAGAGCGGCACGACCACCGAGCCTAACGCCTTCTACGCATACTTTCACGATAAGGTCAGCAAGCAGGTCGGATCGGCGCAGGCCGGGCGCAACTTCGTTGCGATCACCGATCCCGGAACGTCGCTCGACAAAGAGGCGAAAGAGGTGTCGTTCCGCGACGACTTCAAGAACGACCCGAATATCGGCGGGCGTTACTCGGCGCTCTCATTCGTCGGCATCACGCCGTCGGCGATTGCCGGGTACGACATCAACCTGCTGCTCGATCGCGCACTTGGGGCGATGCACGCCAACGATCGCACGGTCGATTCTCGCAGCGCTCCGGGCGTTCGGTTCGGTGCGGCCATCGGCGGGCTGGCGAAGAACGGCCGCGACAAGCTCACGATCGTCACGCATCCGCAGGTCAAGGCCTTCGGCGCGTGGGCAGAACAACTGATCGCCGAATCCACCGGCAAACTCGGGCGAGGCATCGTGCCGATCGAAGGCGAGCCGCTCGGCGAACCCGCGAACTACTCCGACGACCGCGTCTTCGTGTACGTCGGCGCCAATCTGCCAGATCCAGAGCCGGGCGTCGCCGATAAGCTGCGCGCACTCGAGGCGGCCGGCCATCCCGTGATCCGCTTGGAGATGAACGATGCCTACGACGTGGGCGAACAGTTCTATCTTTGGGAGATCGCCGTGGCCGCGGCGGGCGTCATTCTCGGCATCGACGCCTTCGATCAGCCCAACGTGCAAGAATCGAAGGATAATACCGTCGCGCTGCTCGCCGAGTACGCGCGCAACGGCAAGTTCGACGAGCCCAAGGCCGACGTCGAAGGTACGGACTTCAGCGTGACCTACCTTTCGGGAAGCCGCGCGCTTACCGCGCAAAGCGCAACGCAGGGGCTGGCGGGGCTCTTTGGGCAGTTGCGCTTGCACGATTACAACGCCATCACGGCCTATATCGCACGCAATCCGACGCATACCGATCTTCTCCAAGAACTGCGCGTGAAGATCCGCGACGCGCGCCGCGTCGCGACGACCGTCGGGTTCGGGCCGCGCTTCCTGCATTCCACTGGGCAGCTCCACAAAGGCGGTCCCGATACGTGCGTCGTGCTGCAGATCACGGCCGATGATCCCGACGATCCGATGATTCCGGGCATGAAGGTCGGTTTTCGCACGCTTCTTGCGGCACAAGCGCTTGGCGATTGGATGTCGCTGGACAAACGCGGGCGCCGCGGCGTGCGCGTTCATCTCAAAGGCGCGGTGGAACCCGCGCTGCGCGCGCTGCTGGCCGCGGTCGACGACGCGCTCGCGGCCCGGGTATAAGTGTGGCGAGAGTGAGGCACCCCATTGCTTCGGGGCCTCTGAGCGAGGAGCGCAGGCATGGATGCCGGAGCGACGAGTCAGGGAGTAGCTTTTTCGCCGGATGCGAAAAAGCGGGCGTCCCCGAAGCAATGGGGTGCCTCACTCTCGCTACACTTATACGCCAGGGAAAGGTTCGGTAAGACGCGATGCAACTCGGAATGGTCGGCCTCGGTAAGATGGGCAACTTCATGACGCAGCGTCTGATCGCGGGCGGTCATCAGGTCGTCGCTTACGACCGCGACCCCAAGGCGGTCGCGACCGCCGCCGGCGCGGGTGCGACCGGCGCGCAGAGCCTGTCGGATATGGTCGCCAAACTTACGACGCCGCCGAAAATCGCGTGGGTCATGGTGCCCGCCGGCGCCCCGACCGACGAGACGATCACGGAGCTGGCCGATGCCATCGGCGGCGGCGGCATCATCATCGACGGCGGAAACACGAACTATAAGGATGGCTTGAAACTCTACGCGGCTTGCAAAGCCAAGGGCGTTTCGTTGATCGACGCCGGCACGAGCGGCGGGGTCTGGGGCTTGAAAGAGGGCTACTGCCTCATGGTCGGCGGCGACGACGAGCAAGTGCGCCAGTGCGAGCCGATCTTTCTGACGCTGGCCCCGCCTAAGGGTTACGCGCACGTCGGTCCCGCAGGCTCGGGACACTTCTCCAAGATGGTTCACAACGGCATCGAGTACGGGCTGCTGCAAGCCTACGGCGAGGGCTTCGAGATCCTCGAAAAATCTGCGTACCAGTACGATCTCGGCCAGCTTGCCGAGCTGTGGTGCCACGGCAGCGTCGTTCGTTCGTGGCTGCTCGAGTTGTTGGTTCTGGCGTTTCGCGACGACCCGGGCCTCAAGGATATTCGCGGCTACGTCGACGACACCGGAGAGGGGCGCTGGACCGTCGCGGCGGCCATCGACGAAAACGTTCCGGCGCCGGTCATCACGCTCTCGCTGCTCGCGCGGATGGCCTCCCGCCAAGACGAATCGTTTAGCGCCAAGGTCGTGGCCGCGCTGCGCAATCAGTTCGGCGGCCATGCCGTCAAGGCCGAGCATGGTTGACGGAGTCGCGACCAACCCGCTGCGCACGGGCTTGCCTAGCGAAGGCATCACCACGCCGTGCAGCGCGGTCTTCTTCGGCGCGAGCGGCGACCTGTTCAAGCGGATGTTGCTGCCGGCAATCTACTCGATGCACTTGCACGGCATGCTTCCGACGGCGTTCGCGCTCGTCGGTTTTTCGCGAACGTCGTTCAGCGACGACGCGTTCCGCGAGTATTGCCGCAAGCAGCTCGACCTCTTCATGCCGCAGGACCGCAAGCCGCAAGGCCCGCTCTGGGAAGATTTCGCGAAGCGAATCAGTTACGTAACGGCCGATTTTTCCAACAAAGCGCACTTTCTGGTACTCAAAGAGCGGCTCGCGAAGAACGACGCCGAGTTCGGAACCGCCGGCAATCACCTCTTTTATCTGGCGACGCCGCCGCCGGTCTTTCCCGAGATCATCCAGCAGCTCAAGGCAGCCGGCCTCGACAAAGACGGCGACGGTTGGACCCGCATCGTGGTCGAGAAGCCCTTCGGCACCGACCTCGAGTCGGCGCGAAAGCTGCAGCAGACGATCGAAGGCGTCTTTCCCGAGAACGAAATCTACCGCATCGACCATTATCTCGGGAAAGAGCCGGTGCAGGATATCATCGCGTTGCGCTTTGCCAACACGATCTTCGAGCCGATCTGGAACCGCAACTACGTGCAGAACATTCAGATCACCTCGGCCGAGTCGATCGGCGTCGAAGAGCGCGGCGGCTATTACGATAGCGCGGGCGCGCTGCGCGATATGATTCAAAATCACGTGATCAACCTGCTCGCGCTGGTCGCGATGGAGGCGCCGATCAGCTCGCACGCCGACGACATCCGCAACGAAAAGTACAAAGTGCTTTCGGCGATTCTGCCGCCGGCGCACGGCGACGTCTGGTCGATCTCGGCGCGCGGGCAGTACGGCACGGGAACCGTCGACGGCGCCGCGGTCAAAGCGTATCGCCAGGAGCAAGACGTCGCACCCGACTCCAACACCGAGACCTTTGCCGCGGTCAAGCTCATGGTCGAGAGCTGGCGCTGGGCCGGCGTTCCGTTTTATCTGCGCTCCGGAAAGCGGTTGGCGCGCAAGGTCTCGGAGATTGCCGTGACGTTCAAGCCCATCCCCCATCGCTTCTATGGCGAGGCGACCGATCAAATCGAGCCCAACGTGCTGGTGATCAAGATCGAGCCCGACGAAGGCATTTCGATGCGCTTCGAAGCCAAGGTTCCCGGACCCAAGGAACACATCCGCAGCGTCTTCATGGATTTTAGCTACGGCACCGGCTTCGGGGTTCAGTCGCCGCCGGCGTACGAGCGGCTCATCGGCGATGCGATCCAGGGCGACCAGACGCTCTTCACGCGTTGGGACGCCGTCGAGCGAGCTTGGGAGATTGTCACGCCGATCTTGGAGGTTTGGCAGCATACCAAGGACTTCACGTTCCCGAACTACGCCGCCGGAAGCCAAGGCCCGCAAAGCGCGCAGCACCTCTTCTCCGACTGGCGCCGTATTTAGCCGTGTCGTTCGGACTCGTTTTGAAAGAACTCGACGAACGCGCGCGCGAGCGCGGCGGCGGGGTCTACGTTGCCACGATGACCATCATCGTCTTCTTCGAGGACGCCGCGATCGGCGCGCTTGCGCGCGACCGCATCCACACGCTCGCGGCAAAACATCCATCGCGCGTGATCCTCTTCGACGCCACCCAGAGTGAGGGAATGCATCACGTTGAGGGCGACGATTGGATCGAAATCGGCGCAAAGGGAAGCAGCGCCGCGCTCTTAGGCGGGGCGGCGAATGCATTGCGACTGCCCGAGGCGCCTGTGATTCTGCTGTGGGTCGCGCCGGGAATCGGCGACGACGAGCGGTTCTGCGAGCTTTCGCGCGACGCGCGAACAGTGGTCTACAACAGTTCGCTCGTGGACGCCGGGAACGGCGCGCTGCGCCAGCTCGTCGAATACGTCG
>Ga0209167_10000384_pt1 | contig 34811 bp, 16 predicted proteins | sample Coa_R1_9_FD_187154 | JGI IMG/M metagenome (GOLD analysis project Ga0209167, IMG submission 187154) | Surface soil microbial communities from Centralia Pennsylvania, which are recovering from an underground coalmine fire - Coalmine... | ecosystem: Environmental > Terrestrial > Soil >...
GCTGGCGCGGCGATCCGGAGATGCTGACAATCCGCGGATTTTGGGCGCATTCAACGAGCCTACCCCCGACTGGCTGGCGTTTTTCATGTTTACGTTTTTCACCGACCGCGACGGAAAATATCAATTGTGCTGCCTGGCCGAATCGGGATTCGATCCGCTGGCGCGGACTTGCCGGTTCATGCTCACGGAAGAAGCCCATCACATGTTTGTAGGTGAAACCGGGGTGGGACGAATCGTACAGCGCACCTGCGAAGTGATGAAGGAAAACAAAATCTCCAATCCTTCGGATGTCCGCGCGATGGGCGTGATCGATTTGGAGACGCTCCAGCGCTACATCAATTTCCATTTCAGCGTGACGATTGATCTTTATGGGTCCGACGTTTCCTCCAACGCGGCGAACTATTACACCAGCGGATTGAAGGGCCGTTTTGAGGAGACCAAGCTCACCGATGATCATTTGCTGGTGGATGCCGAGTATCCGGTTTCCGAAGTGATCGGGGACAGGATTGTGACCAAAAATGTTTCGGCGCTTACCGCGCTGAACGAACGGTTGCGCGACGACTACATCAAGGAGGTGGAGTCGGGACTGGGGCGATGGAACCGGATTATCGAGAAAGCCGGAATTCCGTTCCGTCTGCGATTGCCGCACAAAGGTTTTCATCGCGCCATCGGAAATTTTGCGGGGCATCACATCAGCCCCGACGGAGTGGTGCTGACTCCAGAACAGTGGAATGCGCACGTTGCCGAGTGGATGCCCAGCAAAGAGGACTATGCCTACGTGCAATCGCTGATGAGCGGGCGCGTGGTGGAGCTGGGGAAATTTGCGAACTGGATTGCTCCGCCGCCTCGGGGAGTGAATAACCAGCCGCTGAATTTTGAGTATGTGAGATTTAATTAGGGGATTGGACTTCGCTCCATTAGATTGCTGACCGCGGATAAGCCTCAGGTCTGAGCGGCCGAGCGGCATGCCGAAACCTGAGCTACATGAACAAGCCAAACCGACTAAAAAGAGGGGCCAGTAGATGGCGAAAGTGATATATGTGTCCGCCACGGGTGAGGCCCGCGAGGTGGACGTGCCCGCCGGAATGACGGTGATGGCGGCGGCGCTGAAGAACGGAATAGACGGCATTCTGGCGGAATGTGGCGGCGTGTGCATGTGCTCGACGTGCCACGTGTTTGTGGACGAAAAGTTTTTCGACAAGCTGCCCCCGGCGCAGGACACGGAAGAAGCGGTGCTGGAAATTGCGGCCATCGAGCGGAGGCCGAATAGCCGACTGAGCTGCCAGATCAAAATGACGGATGCGTTGGATGGATTGATTGTCCGGCTCCCGGAGAAGCAGAGGTAGGGCAGCCAGAAAGAGTTTGGATTTTCCGTCATTCGGATGGAATCAAATTTATCTTCAGCCCTAAAAGAGAGAGATGGGACCTGGAACCTTAATCGTCGGGACGGGGCAAGCGGGATTTCAGACCGCGGCATCCCTGCGCGCCGAAGGGTATCTGGAACCCATCACGCTGATTGGCGAGGAGCCGCACATCCCCTACCAGCGGCCGCCGCTTTCCAAGGGATTTATTTTGGGGAAGCAGGATGCCGAGAGCATCGAGCTGCGTCCGGCGGCCTTTTACAAGAGCCATCAAATTAATTTGTTGAGCAGTGAGCGGGTTGTAGCCATTTCGCTGGCGGACCGGCAGGTGGAAATCGCGTCCGGCGGAAATCTTTCATACGACGCATTGGTGCTGGCGGTAGGCGCAAGCAACCGGAAACTGCCCTTGCCCGGCGCGGAGTTGGACGGGGTTTTTTACCTGCGGTCACTCGCCGAGGCGATTGTGCTGAAGGCACAGTTGGAAGAGGCGCGGGAAATCGTGGTGATCGGCGGGGGATTTATCGGGCTGGAGATGGCCGCTGCCGCGTGCATGCTAGGGAAAAAAGTCATCGTGGTCGAAGCCCTGACCCGGCTGATGCCCAGGATAGTGGCGCCGATTATTTCTGAGTTTTTTAGAGAGTTGCACGCCAGCCAGGGCGTGAAAATTATATGCGATGCCACGGTGAATGGAATTGGGGGCGCGGGCGGACGCGCGAAGGAAGTATTGCTGGCCGACGGGCGCGTGCTTCCCGCGGATTTGGTTTTAGTCGGAATCGGAATTGCGCCCAACGTGGAGCTGGCCCGCGATGCCGGGCTGGCGATCTCCAACGGGATTTGCGTTGATGAATATTTGCGAACCGAAGATGCGAACGTTTACGCGATTGGCGATTGCGCAGAATATCCCAACGAATTTGCGGGCGGGCGCGTGAGGTTGGAATCGGTGCAGAACGCCGCGGACCAGGCGCAGTGCGTGGCCACCGCGATTGCCGGGCGTCACGCGCGTTACCACGCGTTGCCATGGTTTTGGACGGATCAATACGATATCAAGCTTCAGATGGCTGGGATTTCCGCGGGGCACGATCGCGTGGTCACCAGAGGGAACGCGGAGACCAGGAAGCTGTCGGTGTTTTATTTTAGAAAAGACAAGTTGATCGCGATTGATTCGATTAACCGCCCTGCGGATCACATGATTGGAAGGAAATTGATTGCCACGAACGCGGCGGTGAGTCCCGAGCAGGCGGCGGATGAAGGCGTGGAGTTGAGGAAGTTGGCGGCGGTGGGGTCGCAGTAGACAATCGAACGAAAATTGAGTCGTGTTGTTTCCGGCTGCATTTGTGCGCGGGGCTGCGAGAAGCCTCAGGTCTTTAATGCGACCTGAGCTATCTGGGGCGCCCCCATTGATGGACAGGACCGCTACAATTTTGCGAGCAGGGATTCGACTTCGGCGCGGCTGGGCATGGCGGGGGCGGTGCCGAGGCGAGTGACTGAAATTCCGGCGACGGCGCAGCCGAATTGGGTGGCGGCCACAATGTCGCGTCCTTCGGAGAGCGCGATTGCGAATCCTCCGTTGAAGGCGTCGCCGGCCCCTGTGGTTTCGACCACCGGTCCGGCGTCCACGGCGGGGACTAATTTCGTCAGGGCGGAATTCTTTACCAGCGCGCCTTGCGCGCCCAGCGTAACGACGATATTGCGTGCGCCGCGGGATAACAAAGCGTCGGCGGCGCGATCGGCCTCCGAAAGTTTTGTCACCGGGAGCCCCGTCAAAGTGGCAGCTTCGGTTTCATTCGGCGTCAAATAATCGCAGTACTTGAAAATGGCTTCGGGCAGCGCAAGGCCCGGCGCGGGGTTCAGGATAGTGGGCACGCCTAAGCTGTGTGCGAGTTTTAGTCCATGGATTACGGATGGAATTTGCAGTTCGAGTTGAGTTAGGAAAATCGCGGATTCCCCGATGACCGAACGAGCCTGATCGATTTCAGCCGGAGTTACCTGAAAGCACGCGCCAGGGACAACGATGATCGCGTTCTCGCCGGTGACTTCATCCAGGATAATTGTGGCCGCGCCGGTTGGATAATCATCTGTTTCAAACACGAAGCGGCTGTCGATGCCCTCATCCTGATACGTTTTGCGCGCCAGATTACCAAAGGTGTCGTGGCCCAGTTTGCTGATGAAGCTTACTTTTCCGCCCAGTCGCGCAGCGGCGACGGCCTGGTTGGAACCCTTTCCCCCGGGGCCGAGTTTGAAATCCGAGCCGAGAAGGGTTTCACCCCACGCGGGAACTTTTTTGGTGCGGAAGGCGAGATCGGCGACGAAACTTCCCAGGACGGTGATGCGCGCGCTGGTCTTGCTGCTGGACATGAACCGCTCTCCCCTCATGAGCTTTGATATGCGCGCGCGATGAGAACCAGCGCAAGCAGGTAACAAACGAACATGCCCAGCAGATAGATCCTCGCGCGGTTGCTGGCGCCGCGAAATTCATGCCAGACGAAAACTCCCCACAGCGCGGCGACCATGGGCGAGGCCTGGCCGATGGCATAGGAAATAGCGACGCCGACAAAACCCGCGGCTACGAAATTGAAGACGGTGCCGATTCCCCAGATGACTCCGCCGAGCACGCCGAGCGCGTGGTAATACACGGACGCGCCCAGATAGTCCCGGAAGGTCACTGGCCCTCCGACCAATGGATGCTTCATCATGTAAATGTTGAAGACGAAGCAGCAAAGGAGAGCGCCCAAGGTGAACAGGACGGCAATGGTGTAGGGAGTGAGCGGATGTTCGTTGGTCATGGCCCGCGTGACGAAGGGCGCAAAGGTGCCCATCAGGAGGCCGGAGATGATGCAGACCACGACTCCCTTGCGAGGAACCTTTTTGTCCTTGCCTCCCAATTCGCCATACGCTTTTCCAATCAGAATAATTGCCAGGACAGCCATGGCTACTCCAAATGCCAGAAGCCCCGGCGATCCCTTTGGCTGAATGAGATAGCTCAGGACCACACCTTCCACCAGCGCGATGCCGATGGAGATCGGGAAGGCGATGGCCAGGCCGACCATGCCGATGCCGGCAATCAGCAGGAAATTGGCGAGGTTGAAGAGAAATCCGCCGAGCGCCGCGTAAAACAAGTTCATTGGGGCGGCGGAATGCAGATTTGCCAGGAAGCTGGATTCATTTTTGGGCATGGAGCCCATGGTAAAAGCCAGGATTACGGAGATCAGGAAAATTCCCGCGGCGTAGTCCCAGTAATAAAGTTCAAAGCGATAATTCCTGGTCAACTTTTGAGTGTTGGCGAAGGAGCCCCAGCAGATGGTGCTGAGGACCGTCATGAAAAGTGCAGCGGCGAAGGTTTCGGGTGCAAACATTAAGTGAAGGCGCCTGCTCGCCCGGGTGCTTAATGGAGGCTTTTGTTTACTCTGTTTTGAGGCGGAAATCCAGCCCGAGATTACGGAGCGGATTCAGACAGAAATGGAGGAAGTAAGAGCTACGGCAAATAAGTTTAAAAATATTTCTCCTCGATACGGCATTTTCCCGCTCGTTAGCACCTTTCATTTTGAAGGCGGCACCGAAGATTCCCTGCATGGCTACCCTTCAAATTATTTCTGAACAGAATTGATTCGGATGGATGCACAAAGCGCCCGGCAAACGCCCGTGTGGTTTGCACGCGGGCGCACGAGTTCACGGACGGACAAAGACTTCCTTGGAGATCGTGGTGAGAAATGCCAGCTCCTTCAAAAATAGGAGCAGGAGCGAGGCAAATTTGGCGTTTGTCGCAAAAAGTCCCGTGATGTCCCGTCCTGTCTCTTGTGTGGCAACTGCGACTGTATACAGTAGGCCGCTGCAATTGGAGTGGGTCGTCTATTGCGAATCGGCAGCGACCCCAGGTCCCCGGTGCGAGGCGTTTCGCATCGTAAGTGCCTTTGATTCATGGTTTTCAGAGAGCTTATGCGAAAAAGCAGTGCAAGAGAATCGGGCTCATTCGATATCCATGCGAGGTTTTCGGGGCATGGCGCTCACGCACCAATGGTTTGTGGCCGGGGTTTGTGGCCGGATAAACAAATTCGTGGAGGACAGTGATGAGGAATACCAGCTCTTTCCGCAAGTGGAGTAAAGGTGTCGCGTTGGTGGCACTTGTTTTTTGTGGCTTGACGCAGTTCGCAACGGCGAGGTGGCGGCCCGTCTCGCCCAGCAATTTGCTGAGCGCGCCAAGTTTCGCGACCGCGTTGCCGCACGTCAGGGCGGCTGTGAGCCCGGCCCTCGCGGCCACGCCAAAGGTGTCGGCTGATGCCGCAAATTCCGTGCAGCCCGCCCCATCCCCGGCGACCCCTCCCGCGCCGGCGGTTGGGAACGCGGAGCCGTCCGCTCCGCCCCAGAACCAAACGCCACAAATCCGTCCAGTTCGAGCTTTGGTCACCCAGCCGGTTGACGAAACGGCCTTGACCACGCTCAAGGGGAATACCCATCCGTACGCCCGAGCGGAATTTGACCAGGGAGTGGCGCCTCAAGAACTGCAATTGAAGAGCATGCTGCTGGTATTGAAGCGCACTCCGGAACAGGAAGCGGCGCTGGCTCAATTGATGGAACAGCAGCAGGATAAAACTTCACCGAACTACCATGCCTGGCTAACTCCAGAACAATACGGGCTGCAATTTGGAGCCGCGGATTCGGACATTCAGGCCGTGACTGCCTGGTTGTCTACGCACGGGATGCAGGTCAACCAGGTGACCAAAGGCCGGACGGTGATTGAGTTCACCGGAACGGCTGCCCAACTCCAGGAAGCGTTTCATACGGAAATGCACAAATACGTTGTCAACGGGGAAGAGCACTGGGGAAATTCCAGCGACCCGCAGGTTCCTGCGGCGTTGGCGCCGGTCATTCACGGAATTGCGTCACTGCATAATTTTCCAAGGAAGAATTATCTGCACAGAGCTGGGGAATTCAGGCGCGACAATGCCACCGGTAAGGTAACTGAAGTGACCCCCGCGAGTGGTCCTGCTTCAGGCCGGGGTGGGCCCAGTTCGGATTTCACCTACACAGTAAATGGCAGCACATTTTATGGCCTCGGGCCCAGCGATTTCGCAAAAATCTATAACGTTCAAGCTCTTTGGGATGCCGGGATTGACGGCACCGGCCAATCCATCGCCATCGTAGGGCAAACCGACGTGCAACTAAGCGATATCCGGACTTTCCGGTCGTCTTTCGGATTGCCGGCCAAAGACCCGCAAATTATTACCGTCGGGACTGATCCCGGTTTCATCCAGGATGAGATTGAAGCCGACCTGGACCTGGAATGGTCGGGAGCCATCGCCAAGAACGCGAACATTATTTTCGTGACCGCCGGCACGACGGCCACCTCATTCGGGACGGATCTCGCCTCTTTGTACATCGTGGAGAACAATGTTGCGCCCGTGGTCAGCGAGAGTTACGGCGAGTGCGAATTCTTTCTGGGAGTTGCGGGCAATCAATATGAAGAGCTCATCATGCAGCAGGCCGCAGCAGAAGGAATTACTTTTATGGTTTCGTCCGGGGACGCGGGCACCGGCGGCTGCGACCAGGGAATCAACCCGATTGCGTATGACGGCCTGGCTGTAAATGGTCTTTCCTCCACCCCTTATAACGTTTCCGTGGGTGGAACGGATTTCGATGATGCTGGAACGCAACCAACCTTCTGGAACGCTTCCAATGCCGCGTTAACGCAGCTCTCCGCCAAATCGTATATTCCGGAGGTGCCGTGGAATGACTCTTGCGCTCAGAACGGGTTGAGTGGGTGTGTCAGCGCGCCAAACCCCAATGGGAATGACATCATCGGAGGCGCCGGCGGGCCCAGCAACTGCCTCACTTCTAACCCAGGGGCTGGCGGGAACTTCTTCTGCACCGGAAAGGGATACCCAAAGCCGTCATGGCAATCGGGCTTGGGCGTGCCTGCGGACGGCGTGCGTGACACGCCTGACGTGTCACTTTTTGCCAGCAACCGGTTCCACGGAACGTCTTACATTATTTGTTCAGCGCACTTTGTCGCGGCTGGATCCTGCGACATTAACGCTCCATTTTCCGATTTCCTGGGAGTGGGCGGAACTTCCGCGTCCTCGCCCTCATTTGCGGGGATCATGGCGCTGGTGAACCACAAGCTGGCCACGGCGCAAAATCCCACGCCTCGTCAGGGCAACGCGAATCCCGTGCTGTACAAACTGGCGGCGCAAGCAGGCGCGAGCTGCGATTCCAGTAATCCAGCGACGATCACCAGCGCTGCTTGTATTTTCTACGATGTCACCAAGGGCAATAATTCAGTCGCTTGCTACCCCAATTTTTATCCTACTGAATGCAGCAGCACGACAGCCAATGTTCCCGGCGTCATGGTGGACCCGAATAACCGGACCACGGAGGCCTGGACGGCCGCCGCAGGATATGACATGGCCACGGGGTTGGGGTCGGTCAATGCGTTCAACCTCGCCAGCAATTGGAATTCGGTCTCCTTTACGCCCAGCACGACGACGCTGACACTGAATGGCGGCACAACTGCGATCAACATTACGCACGGGCAGTCGGTTACCGTTGCCGGTGGTGTGACTCCAACCTCCGCGACGGGAAATATCGCTTTGATGAGCAGCGCGGCCACCAATTCGGGTGTGGATGGCTTCGCATTGGCTAGCGGCGGGACCTACTCCGGACCAACTCACATTCTGCCGGGTGGGTCCTATAATGTTCACGCTCATTACGCCGGTGACGGCACAGTCGCCGCAAGCGACTCCGGAAATATCGCCGTTACGGTCACGCCGGAGAACGCTTTTACCGGGCTCTATGTAGCGACCTTCAACGCACAAGGGCAGCCGACAATTTCGGGGGGACCAAACACGGTTGCTTACGGATCTTTGTACTTCCTGCACGTGCTGGTCACCAATTCTCTAAATCAAGTTTGCAACCCGATGCCCGAAGGAGAAGTGCAGTGTGCGACGGGAAACGTGACCATGTTGGATGGAGCCAATACCATCGGGGTCTTCCCTCTGAATTCCAATGGCGAGGCTGAAGACCAAGCAGTTCAACTGAGTGTTGGTGTCCATTCACTGAAGACAACCTACCCCGGCGACAACAATTACAATTCGACCTTCAGTGGAATTGACACGACTACGGTCACCCAGGCGGTAACAAGTTCCGCGATCCTCTCGAACACAGGGAGCATCACCTCCGGCAGCAACGTTACGCTGACTGTCAATATCAGCACGCAGGCCAGGGTGTTTAATGCCTCTCAAGAGCCGTCCGGGACTGTGCAGTTCAAGGTGAACGGAAACAACTTCGGCAGTCCGGTAAGCGTTGTCGGCGGTGTGGCCAACTTTGCCAAGGGGACGGCCATCCTCAGCACCACCTCATTGCCTACAGGAACCGACAATATCACCGCGGTTTACAGCGGCGACACGAATTACGCCACGTCCACTACCCCTGCCGCTGCTGTTGTCACTGTTACGGGCGGTTCACTGCCGGATCTGACGATTGCAAAATCGCACGTGGGCACATTCAATCAGGGAGACGCCAACGATACTTACGCAATCGTGGTAACGAACAGCGGCGCCGGGCCAACTACAGCGGCGGTCACGGTGGTGGACACGCTACCTGCCTCGCTAACTGAAACCGGGATGGCAGGGAATGGGTGGACGTGCACGAGCGTCGCACCATTTTCCTGTACGCGAAGCGATGTGCTCGCAGCAGGTTCGAGCTACCCGCCAATCTACGTCACGGTCAGTGTGTCGGCGACGGCTCCAGCGTCGGTGACAAACACGGCCGTCGTTTCCGGCGGCGGAGAAACCAACACCGCAAATGATACCGCGAACGATCCGACCACGATTAATGTCGCGGCAACAGGGCCCAACCTGACCATGACGTTAGCTCATGGAGGAAACTTTACAGTAGGGACAAACGGCACTTACACTTTCCAAGTCAGCAATATCGGCACTGGTCCTACCACCAGCCTTATCACTGTGACTTTCACTCTCCCCACAGGAATGGGATTCGTATCCGGCGGAGGCAATGTAGTTGTTCTGGGAAACCCGCCGCCGGGCCCCCGAGGCGGAGCGCGCGCAGGGGTTCGTGCGCCTCAGTCGCTACCCACGAATGATGGTACGGAAGTTGTGACCTGCTCCGCAGCCGGGCAGGTTGCAACCTGTACATTCCACATCGGTGGAACTTTCAGTCCTTCGGGAGTTCTGAGACCTGGGATAAACAGCTTTGTTTTCCCACTGGTCGTGTCCGTTGCGCAGGCTGCCGTGCCGAACGTCACCATGACGGCCGTTGTGTCCGATACCGGTGATGCGGCTCCCGGCAGTGACGGCAAGACCGCCACTGATTTCACTATCGTAGCGGCACCGATAGTCCCCGACATGACCATCACCAAGGTGCACACCGGGAATTTCATACAAGGCCAAACCGGAGCGACCTACACCATCACAGCAAGTAACGTTGGAAACGCTTCAACGACCGGCATGGTCACGGTAACAGACACAGTGCCCACGGGGTTGACAGCCACGGCAATGGCAGGCACGGGCTGGACCTGCACAGTCAGTCCAGCATCGTGCACGCGCAGCGATGCTTTGGCAGCGAGCACTGCGTATCCATCCATCACGCTTACTGTGAACGTTGCGTCCAATGCCGCGACGTCGGTAACGAACATGGTGGCGGTTGCGGGGGGCGGTGAAACCAATACGGCGAATGACACAGCCACAGATCCGACCACGGTCGTTGTACCGGCGGACATGACCGTGTTAAGCAGCCACTCGGGCAGCTTCTCACAAGGGCAAGCCGGAGCGACTTATACGCTGACAGCAACCAACAGTGGCAGCGGGCCAACCGTCGGCACCGTTTCGGTTGTAGATACATTGCCTGCCAGCCTGACCGCGACAGCAATGAGCGGAACAGGTTGGACATGCACTGTGGCCACCGCGACCTGCACGCGAAGTGATGTGCTTGCGCCAGCAGCGAGCTATCAGCCAATCACACTGACTGTGACCGTTGCGAATAATGCGCCCACCAGCGTGACCAACACCGTCACGGTTTCGGGTGGGGGTGAGATAAACACAACCAACGACACATTCAATGACCCAACCACGATCATCCAGGTGGGGCCGAGCATGACCATAACCAAGAGTCATACCGGCAATTTCACGATCGGACAGGTGGGTGCCACTTACACCATCACGGCAACAAACAGCGGAGGCGCTTCTACCACAGGAACCGTGACAGTAGTGGATACGTTGCCTACTGGTCTGTCCGCGACGGCGATTTCCGGAACCGGGTGGACCTGCACCCTCGGGACGCTTACCTGCACGCGAGCGGATGTTTTGGCCGGCGGCGTTGCTTATCCGGCGATCACGCTAACAGTAAATGTGACGGCGACTGCCCCAGGAAGCGTGACCAATACGGTCGCGGTTTCCGGCGGAGGCAGCCCGGGGACGGCGACGGCCAACGATCCGACAACCATAGCGGTGCCGGACATGACCATCACCAAGTCTCACACAGGCAACTTCACGCTGGGTCAGACGGGAGCAACGTACACAATCACGGCCACCAACAGCGGCAACGCGTCAACCACCGCAGCAGTCACAGTGGTTGATACTTTGCCCGCTAGCTTGACGGCAACAGCGATGGCCGGTACTGGATGGACTTGCACGCTCGGCACGCTGACTTGCACTCGTAGCGATGTGCTGACAGCAGCGACGAGCTATCCAGCCATTACCCTGACGGTGAATGTGGCGGTCAACGCACCGACCAGCGTGACCAACACGGCCACAGTCTCTGGCGGCGGCGAAATTAATACAGCGAACGACGTGGCCACCGATCCCACAGGCATCTCCGCTCCCGACATGACCATCACGAAGACTCACACGGGCAACTTCGCGCAGGGTCAGGCGGGCGCGACCTACACGATCACCGCGTCCAACGTGGGCACGGGCTCCACCAGCGGGACAGTGACGGTCGTGGATTCGTTGCCTGCGAGTCTTTCAGCGACGGCGATGGCGGGCACGGGCTGGAATTGCGTCCTGGGCACAGCGACCTGCACTCGCGGCGATGCTCTGGCCAATGGCGCAGCATATCCGGCCATCACTCTCACTGTAACGGTGGCGGCGAACGCTCCCGCAAGCGTGACCAACACGGCCACAGTTTCGGGCGGCGGAGAAGTGAATCTCGCCAACGACACGGCAAATGACGTGACTACAGTCACGTCAGCGTCCGCGTCACTTTCAACCAATGCGCTGGTCTTCTCCGCGCAGGATTTGGGTGTGGCAAGCGCACCGAAGGCCATCACCATCACCAATAACGGGACGGGAGCGTTGAATTTCTCTGTGGCGCCGGCGTTCACCGGAACCAACTCCGGTGATTTCAGCGCTGGATCGGGAACCACCTGCGTAGTGGGCACTCCAGTGGCGCCCGCGGGCGGGACTTGCACGTTTAACGCAGTGTTCACGCCGGGAGCAGCGGGGCCGCGCGGCCAGGCGACGCTGACGTTCACAGATAACGCGTCTGGTGCCGCAACTCAAACCGTCACACTAAATGGCACGGGCATCGACTTCGCGCCGGCCACGCCTCCTGCGCCAAACACCGTGCCGGCCGGTCAACCCGCGACGTACACAATCACGGTCAATCCAGGAACCGGCGGCTTCCCCAATGCGATTTCCTTCAGCGCGACGGGTGCGCCTCCGGCGACCACGGTGACCTTCAATCCCACCAGCGTGACGCCGGGCAATTCGCCTGCTTCGACTACCATGACCATCACCACCACCTTGCGCGGCGGAGCAACGCTGCCTTCCAAGAATGGCCAGCACAATCCGCAGCCTCAATACCTACTCGTTCTCCTGTGGACGCTTGCCAGCGCCATGCTGCTGTACCTGCTGGCGAAGATGCGCAAGACCAGCCGCGGTGGACGTTTGAGGCCGGCGCTTTACGTGGCCGTCGTGCTGATGGCCGCCATGGGAATCGCGGGATGCACCAACACACCCACGGGAACTCCGGCGGGCACTTCAACCATCACCATAACTGAGACATCGGGTAGCCTGGCACACACAACCACTGTGACCCTGACGGTGCAATAGGAGAAATAGCTTCAAGGAGAGTAGTTAAGCGCAACACTGAACCAGAGCGGGAGACGGAAACGGGCGAAGAGCTTTGCTCTTCGCCCGTTTTTATTCTTGAGTACGAAGTTGAATAACCACGGCTACACTTTCGGCGCTCGACTAGCCAGCACTTAGTTTCCAGTGCCCGTGAGCGTCACCACGTGTGGGCTTCCTGGAGCGCTATCGTTGAAGATGAGCGTGCCGGTTCGCACGCCCGTGGCCGTAGGAGTGAATTGGACCCAGACATCGCAGTTGTATCCCGTTGACAATCCGCCTCCGCAGAAATTGGTGAGCGTGAAATCACCAGTGACCGTGATGCTGTTAAGGGTGAGGAAGGCCGCTCCGGTGTTCATTATATTGATGTCCGCGGCTCCACTGGTGGTGCCCACCGTTTGCGTTCCGAAATTAAAGCTGGTGGGTGTAAGGACGACAGTGGATGCGGCCGAGGCGCCCGTACCGCTGAGGGCGACCGTTTGCGGTGATCCCGTAGCGTTGTCGGTGATGGTAACCGCGGCCGTCCGTGTACCGGATGCTGCGGGCGTAAACGTCACGCTGATAGTGCAACTGCCATTGTTCGCCGCGACCGTGCTACCGCAAGTGGTGGTCTCCGCGTAGTCGCTGCTGTTTGTTCCGGTCAGACCAATACTCAAAAGGTTCAGGACGGCGTTGCCTGTATTGGTGAGTGTCACTGTTTGGGACGCACTGGTTGTATTCAAGGTCTGGCTCGCAAAAGTCAGACTGGAAGTGGAGAGGCCTACCGCGGGCGCATTGGCATTCGCACCTGTGCCCGTGAGAGTGATTGTTTGAGGAGATCCCGTGGCGTTGTCAGTGATGGTAACCGCGGCTGTTCGTGAACCGGTCGCGGTGGGCGTGAACGTCACGCTGATGGTGCAATTGCCATTGTTCGCCGCGACCGTGCTACCGCAAGTGGTGGTCTCCGCGTAGTCGCTGCTGTTTGTTCCGGTCAGACCAATACTCGAAAGGTTCAGGACGGCGTTGCCTGTATTGGTGAGTGTCACTGTTTGGGACGCACTGGTTGTATTCAACGTCTGGCTCGCAAAAGTCAGACTGGAAGTGGAGAGGCCTACCGCGGGCGCATTGGCGTTCGCACCCGTGCCGGTGAGAGTGATAGTTTGCGGTGAGCCGGTGGCGTTGTCGGTGATGGTAACCGCGGCTGTTCGTGAACCGGTCGCGGTGGGCGTGAACGTCACGCTGATGGTGCAATTGCCATTGTTCGCCGCGACCGTGCTACCGCAAGTAGTGGTCTCTGCGTAGTCGCCAGTGTTCGCCCCCGTCAAACCAATACTCGTAAGGTTCAGGGCGGCGTTGCCAGTGTTGGTCAGCGTCACAGTCTGCGATCCGCTGGTGGTGTTCAATGTTTGGCTTGCAAACGTAAGGCTTGAGGATGACAAGCTGACAACCGGCGCTGGGGCGCTCGCACCCGTGCCGCTGAGCGGAATGGAATGCGGGCTGCCGGCCGCGTTGTCGGTGATGGTCACAGCCGCTGCCCGCGTGCCTGCCGCAGTCGGAGTAAAGGTCACAGTAATTGTGCAGCTGCCATTGTTGGCTGGCACCGAGCCACCGCAACTATTCAATTGCGTGTAGTCGCCAGCGTTCGCGCCGGTCACACTGATGCCAGTGATGGTCAGCGCCGCGGTGCCGGTATTTGTGAGCGTCACCGGTTGTGCCGCGCTGGTGGTGTTCACCTGCTGGCTCGCAAATGTCAGGTTCGAAGGCGCCAGGTTCACCGCGGGCGCTGGTGTACCGGAGGTCCCCGTACCGGTCAGGGGCACGACTTGGGGACTGTCCGGGGAACTGTCAGTGAAGACTAGCGAACCGGTCCGAACGCCGGGGGCCGTGGGAGTGAAGATAACCCAGACATCACAGCTGAAACCCTGTGACAATCCGCTGCCACAGAAATTGGTAAGGCTGAAATCGCCGGTAGTAGTAATGCTGTTGAGTGTCAGGGATGGCGAGCCAACGTTCTTGATGGTGAAGATTGTGGCGTGCGTGGAAGTGCCCACGGCCTGAGAACCATAATTATTGCTTGGGGGAGTAATAGTCACTGGCGAGGCTGAGCCGGTCCCGTTGAGGCTGATGGAATGCGGGCTGCCCGCGGCGTTGTCGGTGATGGTCACCGCAGCCGCGCGCACGCCCGCCCCCGTCGGCGTGAACGTCACGGTGATTGTGCAGGTCCCGTTGTTGGCTGCCACGGAGCCGCCGCAGGTGTTGCTCTGCGCGAAGTCCCCGCTATTTGCACCGGTCACGGCGATGCTCGTGATGGTCAGCGGGCCATTTCCGGAGTTGGTCAATGTGACGGACTGCGGCGAGCTGGCGGCGCCCAACGCTTGGGTCGCGAACGTCAGGCTGGTGCTGGAGAGGTTCACCACCGGAGACGCTGCGCCCGTGCCGCTGAAGGTAATTGCGTGCGGAGATCCCGCGGCGCTATCGGTGATTGTTACTGAGGCCGTTCGTGTCCCTGCTGCTGTTGGTGCAAACGTGACATTGATCGTGCAAGTTCCATTATTCGCCGTGACGGAGCTGCCGCAGGTGTTGGACTGCGCATAATCGCCACTATTTGCGCCCGTGACAGCAATGCTCGTGATGCTCAACGCCGCATTGCCGGTGTTGGTGAGCGTCACCGTTTGTGCCGCACTGGTGGTGCCCACTTGCTGGCTGGTAAACGTCAAGCTGGACGCCGACAAGCTCACCACGGGCGCTGGAGCCGGCGTGCCCGTGCCGCTGAGAGTGATGGTTTGTGGGCTGCCCGTAGCATTGTCGGTGATGGACACGGAAGCCGATCGCGTTCCGGTCGCTGTGGGCGTGAAGGTCACACTGATCGTACAAGTGCCATTGTTGGCGGCCACCGAGCTGCCGCAAGTATTTGTCTGCGCGTAGTCGCCGCTGTTTGTGCCGGTCACAGCAATGCTGGTCAGGTTTAGCGCCGCATTGCCGGTATTCGTCAGCGTTACCGTTTGTGCGGGGCTGGTTGTGTTTACCTGCTGGTTCGTGAACGTCAAGCTCGATCCTGACAAGCTCACGACAGGTGCCGGGGGCGGCGTGCCTGTGCCGGTCAAAGTGATCGTTTGCGGACTACCCGTGGCGTTGTCGGTGAGGGTCGCTGCGGCGGTACGCGTGCCGGTAGCCGCCGGTGTGAATGTTACGCTGATAGTGCAGGTCCCATTATTTGCTGCGACTGAGCTGCCGCAAGTGTTGGTCTGCGCGTAGTCACCGCTGTTTGCGCCGGTCACGCTAATGCTGGTGATATTCAGCACGGCGTTACCAGTGTTGGTAAGTGTTACCGGCTGCGCCGCGCTGGTGGTGTTGGTCTGCTGGCTGGCAAACGTCAGGCTCGAGGTGGAAAGGCTGGCTGCCGGAGCCGCTGCGCCCGTGCCCGTGAGGGTGATGGAGTGCGGCGATCCCGTGGCGTTGTCCGTGATGGTGACTGCGGCGGTCCGTGTTCCTACTGCAGTCGGGGTGAACGTAACGCTGATTGTGCAAGTGCCATTGTTGGCGGCCACGGTGCTGCCACAAGTATTTGTTTGCGCGTAGTCGCCGCTGTTCGCGCCAGTGATTCCGAGAGAGCTGATGTTAAGCGTGGCATTGCCGGTGTTCGTCAGCGTTACCGTTTGTGAGCCGCTGGTGGTGTTCATCTGCTGGCTGGCAAAGGTCAGGCTCGAAGCGGACAAGCTCATGACCGGAGCAGGAACCGGCGCTCCGGTGCCGGTGAGATTGATTGCTTGCGGCGATCCAGTGGCATTGTCCGTGATGGTCACTGCTGCGGTGCGTGTGCCGGTCGCCGTCGGCGTGAAGGTCACACTGATCGTGCAACTGCCATTGTTCGCTGCGACTATGCTTCCGCAAGTGTTCGTCTGCGCGTAGTCACCGCCGTTTGCGCCGGTCAAACCAATGCTGGTCAGATTTAGCGCGGCATTCCCGGTATTGGTCAGCGTCACGGTCTGCGATCCGCTGGTCGTATTCAAAACCTGACTCGCAAACGTGACGGTTGAAGCCGAGAGGCTCACCACCGGTGCCGGAGCGCCCGTGCCTGTGCCGCTGAGGGTTATGGAATGCGGGCTGCCGGCCGCGTTGTCGGTAATGGTGACTGCAGCGGTGCGTGTGCCGATCACGGTCGGAGTAAACGTCACGCTGATGGTGCAGGCCCCATTGTTGGCGGCCACCGAGGCACCGCAGGTGTTGGTCTGCGCGTAGTCGCCGCTGTTGGCTCCGGTGATCGCCAGACTGCTGATATTCAGCGCGGCGTTGCCGGTGTTCGTCAGAGTCACCGTCTGGGAGCCGCTGGTGGTGTTCACCTGCTGGCTCGCATACGTCAAGCTAGTGGCCGACAAGCTCACCACAGGCGCCGTGGATGAGGTCCCTGTACCGGTCAACGTCACCACTTGGGGGCTGTCCGGTGAACTGTCGGTAAAGACGATCGTGCCTGTTCGAACGCCAGGGGCGGTGGGAGCAAATTTCACCCAAACGTCGCATCCGAATCCCGGCGAAAGCGAACTGCCACAGAAATTGGTCATGGTGAAATCGCCGGTGATCACAACGCTGCTGATCGACAGGGAGTTGGAGCCGATGTCATTGACAGACACATCCAAGGTTCCGCTCGTGGAGCCCACCGCTATTGACCCAAAATTATTACTTGTCGGCTTTATGGAGACCGTTCCTGGGTTGGGGGCGCCAGTGCCGCTGAGGGTGATCGATTGCGGATTACCCGCGGCATTGTCGGTGAGGCTCACGGCGGCGGTGCGTGTGCCGGTCGCTGTCGGTGTAAACGTCACGCTGATCGTACAGGTTCCATTGTTGGCCGCCACAGTTGCACCGCACGTGGTGGTGTCCGCAAAGTCGCCACTGTTTGCGCCGATGACGCCGATGCTCGAAAGGTTCAACACGGCATTTCCGGTGTTAGTAAGGGTGACCGTTTGCGCCGCGCTGGTGGTATTCGTGATCTGGCTCGCAAAAGTCAGACTCGCGCTGGACAGGGTCACGATTGGTGCTGGTGCTCCCGTGACTGTGCCGCTCAGGTTGATGGATTGAGGACTGCCGGCAGCGTTGTCAGTGATGGCCACGGAGGCGATCGGTGTCCCTGGATTGAGCGACGTGGGCGTGAAGGTCACGCTGATGGTGCAGGTGCCATTGTTGGCCGGAACCGAGGTGCCGCACGTATTTGTTTGCGCATATTCGGCGCTGTTAGCGCCCGTAAGACCAATGCTCGTCACGGTCAGCGCGGCAGTGCCGGTGTTGGTCAGCGTCACGGTTTGCGCCGTGCTGGTCGTGTTTACTGCCTGACTCGGAAAAGTCAGGCTTGAGGTGGAAAGGCTCACCACTGGAACTGCTACGCCTGTTCCGGTGAGCGCGATAGTCTGCTGGCCTCCGGAACCGTTGTCGGTGATGGTCACTGCCGCTGTCCGCGTACCCGCCGCCGTGGGCTTAAAGGTCACGTTGATCGTGCATTTCCCATTATTGGCGGAGACCGTACTCCCGCAGGTATTCGTTTGCGAATAGTCGCCGCTGTTTGTGCCGGTGACGCTGATGCCGGAGATGTTTAACGCGGCGGTACCCGTGTTCGTGAGCGTGACCGATTGCGCCGTGCTGGTAGTGTTCAAAGCCTGGCTGGCAAACGTCAGGCTCGAAGCCGACAGGTTTACGGATGGAGCCGGACCGCCCGGCAACAAGGCCACAACAATCATGCCCCAGTGCGATGCGGAGGAATCGGACTCCGTGGCAGCCAGGGTTGTGGGAGCAACGCCCAGCCGGTGTTCCAGGAGCTGTCCATCCACACCGGCCATGCCGTAGGAGAAGTTGGTGCCCGGAGAAACCGATCCGCCGCTGACTCTGCCCCAGCCGATGATCAAATCATTGTTCGTGGTGGCGATATTGCCGCTGTTTATGTTGTCGGTCCCACCGCCTGATCCTAGCTGTCCGTTGCAAGAGTCCACGATAGGCCCGTTGGTGCTGGGGCCCGCGTATTCGCCGATGGCCCATTGCAGTCCGAGGTTGCCACTCGGCGTAACAGTTACGGTATTTGTGGCCGCGGATCTTATGTTTTGCGCGTGCCAAACCTCCAGGTGCCCCGCCGTTGAGGTAACTACGACAGAGCAGGACTTGGTGTACGTGTTGCCCGCGGTGTCGGTGACGGCTGTGATGCTTCCGGCCGGGTCACCGTAATCGATACCGACGATGATGGTGTCACCACCTATATTGGGAGAGCTAAACGTGGTTGTGCCTGCCCCGAAACTGGATCCAGACGGCTTGGCCTGCACGAACGAGAACGGATTGCCAAAACTGAATTTGGCCACGAAGCCGTCATAGCCGCCGGCCAGGGAAGATTGGAAGCGGTTGCCGGCTGTGGGAAAATTGGACGAGTTTGTAAACCCGGTGATGTATGGATTGCCCGCGGAGTCCATGGCGATGCCGGTGCCTTCGTCATCACCCGAGCCTCCCAGATACGTGGAATAGAGCAGGGATGTGCCGTTCGCGTTGAGCTCGCTAAGAAATACGTCAGTATTGCCGCCAAAAGAGCCTTGCGCGGGACTGCCCGCGGTGGGGAAATTGCTCGATTTCGTGAAGCCAGTGACAAAGGCATTTCCTGCAGAGTTTATGGCCAGGGCGTTACAAGAATCATCGCCGGTGCCACCGAGGTACGTGGAATAGACCAGCGCGGTGCCCGCTGCATTCAACTTGGTCACGAAGCCATCGCCATTTGTGGTGCCGCCAGCAAAGCTTGCCTGCAAGGCCCCGGCGGTCAGGGGGAAATTGCTGGAGGTCGTGCTTCCACAAACGTATGCGTTACCAGAGGAGTCCACCGCCAGTCCGTGGGCCACATCAGTGCCACTGCCACCCAGGTAAGTTGAATAGATCAGGGCCGACCCGGTCGAGTTCAGCTTGGTCACAACGGCATTCGAAACTCCGCCCCCGAAGGTGGCCTGTACCGCCCCGGCGGAAACGGGGTAATTGAGAGAGCTTGAATCGCCTGCGATGTAGGCGTTCCCGGAAGAGTCCACGGAGATGGCATAAGAAATTTCGTTTGCGCTGCCGCCGAGGTAGGTGGAGTACGTAAGCGCCGTGCCTGTTGAGTTCAGCTTGCTGACAAAGATGTCTGAAGCCCCAGAGAGTGTTTTTTGAAAGGCGGTAGCAGACGCAGAAAAGTTCGGGGATTGCGTTTGGCCGGTGACGTAAGCGTTCCCGGAGGAATCAATGGCGATATCCATCCCGACGTCGAGCCCGCTGCCGCCCAGGTAGGTGGAATAAGTCAAGGCGGAGCCGGTCGAATTCAATTTGGTCACGAATGCGTCCGAGGTGCCGCCGCCGAAAGCAGCCTGCACCACACCTGCTGTGGTCGGAAAATTGTTTGAGCCCGCCTGGCCCGTAATGTAAGCGTTGCCGGAGTTGTCCACGGCGATAGACATACCCGCGTCTCCAACTGTGCCGCCCAGGTAAGTGGAATAGACCAGAGCAGAGCCGGTCGGATTCAGCTTGGTGACAAAAACATCTGTGGTGCCGCCATTGAATGTTTTTTGGAACGCCGTGGCGGTGGTGGGGAAATTGGTAGATGCCGTCGCGCCGACGATATACGCACTGCCCGTGGAGTCCACGGCGATCCCGTTGCCCTGATCGTTGCCAGTGCTGCCGCCCAGGTACGTGGAATAGACCAGCACCGGATCGATGATCAGCGCATTCCTGGAATCATATGCGGCTACTTCAAAACCGATTTGTTGCGAACCTTTGAAGATATAATGGCCTTCGATGTTCTTTTTTCCCGCGGCGGTCTCTTGGTAAATAACCGGGGCTTCTAAAGCAACTGCTTCGCCACCAATGTCAATGAGCAAGTTTCCTTTAGGGTCCAACGTTAATTTGTCAGCGCTCGGAAATCCCAAGGTAATTGCTTTGGGGTCGGCGCCGGGTCTGACGATAAAGTCGTGCTCCAATTGCTGCTGGTTGCCGTAATGAATCAAGTCCACGCCCGGATAGACGTCTTGATAGCTCACGCTGGCGTAGGTGGGCACATTGCTGCGCCATTTCTTAGGATCATTCCCAATGAAGTAGTTGCTCTTGCCGGGAAGTTTCTCCCGTCCGCTGACCAGTGCGCCAGGATTGGCGCCAATGAGTTTCATGCGAAGCACTGCGGAGGAAGCATTCTGGGCGTCCGCGACCTTTGCACTCGCGCCGGGTCCAACGATTGATTTCCGCGCGCCAGTCGCCTCCATTCTGCGCAATGCCAAGACCGCCTCGGTGGGCGTCAGAAATAAAGTGTAGCCCCGGCCACGGGAGACGAACTTCACCAGCGCGTCGGTCTGCCCGATATTCGGCTCGAAACTGAGCGGCAACGTCCCATATTGTTTCTGCCATCTATTCAGTTTTTCGCCCTTGGCTTTTGTGCCGCGATCGTCTGTGCCAAGGGACTTATTGTTGTTAGCGGCGAAATCTTTTTTGTTTTGAGTCGCGGGCCGAATGAGTGCAAAGAGTGCGATCAAAGCGATGGCCGCAATTGTCCAGAGTCCTATAACTACTAGCCGTCGTGGACGCAAGTATGTCTCCTCACTCGCTGAGCGTAGGCCCAGATCGATCACGATCTTGAATGTGCGCAATACGACCCACCGGGGACACGGAGGGCTTTCGGGGACAAGCCACGTAGGTCAATGCATGGCGTGTGCCAGTTGGAGATGAATGGCAGCCGGAAAAGCGAGTGGGAGGATTCACTTAAGTCATTGGTTCTCTAAGGGTTTGCAGATTGCTAGGATTTGATTAGCGGCAGACTTGCGCCAAGCCAGCATATCGCACGTAATTTCTATTCAACGATGTGCCGCTAAGAGGAAAGTGATTTCTATGCTCATGAAAAGGGCCTTGAATCCATCTTCATGACTTTTGGAGGTTCTAATGGATGTCAAAGCCCGAATGAATTGACCTTTGATGGTAATTTTGCGGCTATCCACAAACCCCTGGTACCTTGAAACTCAGGGCGGACGGAGACGTATTCTAAGTATCGGGTGTACAGTTGAATTGAAATGGGCTTTGGAACTTCGATTGGTGGAACTAATGCCAAGGATTAATAATTTGAAGCATTCCGCGAAAGACAGACCTGATTCCAGCGGAGAATTATTTGTGGCTGGTATCGACATGAGGACTATCCTCCGCGCTTTTGTATTGGCGCTGACCGTATTTGTGTTTGTTTGTAGTTCGGCAGTCCATCCGCAATCGCAACAAGCCAGCGATCCGCCGCAGCTGACTTTCGAGGTTGCTTCGATCAAGCCTTCAGAGGATTTAAATTCACTGATTGCCGCGGGGAAAATACCGCGCTTTATGCCGAGAATTGACGACTCACAAGTGGAACTCAGTTTCATATCGCTGGAGCAATTAATCGTCATGGCCTATGAGGTGAAGCCCTATCAGGTGTCGGGACCAGACTGGATGAAGACGACGCGATTCGACATCTCGGCCAAACTTCCAGAGGGCGGGAAAAAAGATCAGGTGCCGGCAATGTTGCGGGCGCTGCTGGAGGAGAGATTCAAGCTGGCCATTCATCGCGAGACTAGAGAACATCCGGTGTATGCGCTGATTGTCGGCAAGGACGGATCGAAGTTGGTTCCGTCACCTCCGGATACGCCTGAGGATCCCAATCGAACGCCCGATAAAAATGAGACCGTCGTTGATACACCAGACGGCAAAATGAGCATCCGGAGTTCCGGCCGCGGGGAAGGAACGACAACGCAGATTTCGGGTGGCCGAGCCGGGAATGTGAAGGTGTCGATGTCTAACGGAATTATGCACATGGAAGCCAGCAAAATGACGATGGCCTTGATGGCGCAACAACTGTCGCCGATGCTGGATCGACCGGTGGTGGACATGACCGAACTGAAGGGCAGCTATGTGGTTTCGCTGGACCTTTCGATGGCCGACATGATGAACGCCGCGAGAGCGTCCGGATTCCAAGTTCCAGCGGGGCGAGGAGGGGACGCAGGGGGAACGGGGGATGCATCCGATCCTTCGGGTTATTCGATATTCGCGTCAGTCCAGAAACTTGGCCTCAAGTTGGATAAGCAGAAGCTGCCACTGGAGTTCATTGTAGTGGACCACATGGAAAAAGTTTCGACAGATAATTAGAGTTAGGTTGCTTTTGCTGGGTTTGCCGTGCACCGCTACCTTCGTTCAAAACGTCCGCAACTGGTGCCCTCCGGAAGTGTTAGAAGGATACGCGCAACAGAGGGCCAAAATAATCGAAACAAAAGTATAAATAAGGATGAGAATAGGCTTTCTGGATAGGCCACTCAGCCATGATCCGTGAAGCGATTACGGGCGTTTTTAGTTGAGCGGTTTATTGTTGCGATGCGTCTAAGGGAACTTAGAGCGAGCTTTGGAAGCCAAAGGGGAGACATTCTAATGAGTGCAAGCATGGCGCGTACCTCCGCAAACAAATCCAGGTTTGGGGGAAAATTTTTGTCTGGACCCATAGGTAGGGGAGTGGTCGCCGGGGCCGTTGTGCTTGGTCTTTTGGGTGCGGCCCGAGCCGGAGCGCAAGCAACACAAGCTGGCAGCGCGGCTTTGCCTTCCTTTGAGGTCGTCTCCATAAAGCCGGATCGCTCCGACGATGGCCGCATGATGTTTCAGAATACTCCGGGCAAGTTCACGATGACGAATACGACCATAAAATTCGTCATCGAATTTGCCTACAACATCAAGGATTTTCAGCTTTCCGGAGGTCCCAGCTGGATCAGTTCGGACCACTACGATATTAACGCAAAGATTGAAGATTCGGTGTCCGCTGCATTGGAAAAGCTCCCCCCGGATCAGAGGCAGGAACAAGTTCGATTGATGTTTCAATCCATGCTTGCGGACCGATTCAATATGAAGCTGGAACGAGAGACGAAAGAGCTCCCCGTGTTTGCCTTGGTCGTGGCCAAAGGCGGGCCAAAACTTACCCAAACGGCGGATCCTCCTCCAGCGCCTGCAGGAGACGGTCCCGTCGGTCCACCACCAGGATTTGGGGGTGGGGGTGGTGGCGGGCGAGGCGGCGGCCGTGGCCCAGGGAGAACGTTTATGATCGGAAGAGGCCAAATCAATATGAATGGCGCGCCTTTGAGCGCCTTGGCAGACGCGCTATCCAGGCAAGCGGACATTGCTCGCGTGGTGGTGGATGAAACCGGGCTGAGGGGCGATTACGACATTGCGCTGAAATGGACGCCGGAGGGCCCCGTTCAGCTGAATGGACAGGACACCAATCCAGCTGCTGGAACCGCGCCGTTGCCGGATCCATCCGGCGTGTCGATTTTCACCGCGCTTCAGGATCAACTGGGATTGAAACTGGAGTCGCGCAAGGCCCCCACAGAAACATTTGTAATCTCGCACATCGATAAGCCCTCTGAGAATTAATTCAGGCGATTATCGAGCCGCAAGACATTTCTCTTGACAACCTACTATAATGTAGTAGACTTCCACACCGAATAGTAGGAACCACATGACCCGACCGAAACTCACCAAGCTGGAACTGCAAATCCTGGAGGTCCTGTGGAAACACGGGAAGGCCTCCATACGCGAAATTCAAGAATCATTTCCGGAGCCGCGCCCGGCCTACACCACCATTCAGACAACGGTGTACCGACTGGAAGGGAAGAAGGCGGTGCGCCGAGTGAGGAAGATCAGCAATGCACATATCTTTGAGCCGACCGTGGCGCGCGATGTGGCGCGGCACAGGCTGCTGGACGAGATTCTGAGTTTTTTCGGCGGGAGGGCGCAACCGATGATGGCGCAACTGGCCGAGGCAGGGAAGCTCACTCTTGATGATGTTCACGAGTTGGAGAAAGACATCCAGAAAATCGAGAGGCAGAAGGCAGAAAAGAAGGGGAAATCCAAATGATCGGCGAAATCGTTAACCATCTCTGGCAATCGACGGTGTTTGCAGCCGCGGCGGCGCTTCTTACTTTGGCGTTCCGCAAGAATCGCGCGCAGGTGCGGTATTGGGTGTGGCTCAGCGCGTCGGTGAAATTTCTGGTTCCGTTTGCATTGCTGATCGGCCTGGGGAATCGCCTGTGGGATTCGCTGCCTGCGGCAAGGATTGTCAGGAACATCGCGGCACCAAGTGTTTCGCAAGCGATGGCGCAAATCGGCGAGCCATTTTCAGAGAGCTTTGCGAATTCCCCTTCCGCCGCGGGACACGCGACCCATTGGATCCCGATTGCAATTCTTGGTGTATGGGGTTGCGGGTTTTTGGCCATTGTGATGGTGCGATTTCGCGGCTGGCTGAGGGTTCGCGCGGCCGTGATTGCAAGCAGACCGGCGGATATCGCGTCAACAGTTGCTGTGCGCTCGACTCCGGGACTGCTGGAACCGGGAGTGGTTGGGATCCTGCGACCCGCGTTGTTGTTGCCCGAAGGCATCGAGGCGCGGCTTGGCCCGGAGCAAATGGCAGCGGTGATCAAACACGAGGAATGCCATGTGCAGAGGCGCGACAACCTGACCGCGGCAATCCACATGATTGTGGAAGCGGTGTTCTGGTTTCATCCCGTGGTCTGGTGGATCGGTACAAAGCTGGTGGAAGAGCGCGAGCGCGCGTGTGATGAAGCGGTGCTCAGTCTGGGCAGTGTGCCACGTGTTTATGTGGAGGGGATTCTGAACGTTTGCAAGACGTACCTGGAATCACCGTTGAGCTGCATGTCAGGAGTTACAGGCTCAGATTTGAAAAAGCGCGTTTTTCTTATTATGGCCGGAAATGATGCCCGCAGATTGAATTTCAGCAGGAAGTTGTTACTCGCTGTCGCTGGTTTTGCAGCACTCACAATGCCGCTCGTATTTGGCGTAACGCACGCGGGTGCGAGCCGGGCTCGATTCCAACCCCAGGACGCGACCCCCAATTTGGCAGAGTTCAAGTATGAGGTCGCTTCCATTAAACCGAACAAGTCCGGTACCAACAGCCACGGAACGCAAAGTTCGGCAGAGGAATATAGAGCAGTCAACATTTCGGCGATGCGGTTAATTCGGCAAGCGTATGGATTTGCGCTGGGAACAGAATTCAATGATGGGCGAGTCGTGGGGGCTCCGAGCTGGCTCGACGCCGAAAGTTACGATATTGAAGCGAAGATGGAAAGCTCCGTGACCGACGCGCTGGCCAAGCTTAGTCCGCAAGATCGCGACCTGGCGCGGAAGCACATGTTGCAGACACTCCTGGCAGACCGTTTCAAGTTGATCGCCCACCACGAAACTAGAGAACTTCCCGTCTACGAGCTGATAGTAATGAAGAGCGGACCGAAGCTCCGTGAAGCAAACGCGAACGACACTTATGCCAATGGCTACAAACTTCCAAATGGCAAACCAGCAGGACAGGGTTTCCATTCCGATGAAGATGGAAAGGTTGCAGCACAAGGCGTGACCATAGCGGGTGTGGCGCAGTGGTTGTCGCGGCAAGTAGGACGGACAGTGGTAGATAAGACCGGCCTCACCGGCAAATATGATTTGAATCTGGAGTGGACCAAGGACAGCGATGACCCTTCGGCAGAGGCAACCGGTCCGACTATTTTCACGGCGGTTCAGCAGCAGCTTGGGTTGAAGTTGGTCTCCACGAAGGGACCGGTGGATATCATCGTGATCGATCACGTTGAGAGGCCATCGGGGAATTAGGTCAACATCAAGTAAGGGACGACGTGGTGCTCGAGTGCCACTTTCGGTCGCCGAGCGTCGTTATATAAATACGTCGATCTGCGGATACCCTGCGAAGAACTTGGAATCCAGGCGATTGCTGGCCAGAACCGAAACTGTTCGCCACCCCAAAGCGTATTTGAGGTAGAGCATCTCCCTAGCGGAAGATTGGGAGATGCCAAACCCGAAATTCAGCCGAAATAGAGTAAACGTCTGCGGGGTAGCTTGCGTCAAAGAGAGGGGAGGTGGGGGTTAATATGCGAGTCTTCGTAGCCATTGGCGTCGTCGTCCTTGTCTCCCGCGCGTTGTTTGCCCAGTCCAGCGACCCACGGCCCGGATTTGATACCGCGGACGTCCACTCGAGTGCCCATACCACGTTTCCATTCATGCAGGGGGGCGTGCTGCGCGGCGACCGGTATGTGGTGAAAAACGCAACCATGGTGGACTTGATTTCAACCGCGTATGGCGTTGACAGCGAAAAGGTCGTCTCCGGGCCAAGTTGGTTGGAATTGGACCGATTCGACATTCTGGCCAAAGCTCCATCGAGCACCTCTCCAGAGGCGGTGAAGCTGATGCTCCAGACACTGCTGGCAGATCGTTTCAAGCTGGTTGTTCACAACGATACGAAGCCGATGCAGGTGTTTGCGCTGACCGTAGGGAAGAGCGGCAAGCCGAAATTGAAGCAGTCTGATGGTACCGGCGATACAGGATGCAATCCCCAGCAGCAAAACGCGCAACAGGGCACAATTCCGCAGATATATGTGACGTGTAAGAACGTCACCATGGAGTCGTTCGCTCAAATCATTCACCAATTTGCCGGAGGCTATTTGACCAGCCCAGTTGTGGACACCACCGAGCTGAAAGGGGCTTGGGATTTTGATATCAAGTGGACAGCGCGGGGCCAACTGGTGGCCGCCGGCGCCGATGGAATCTCCATTTTTGATGCCGTAGATAAACAACTTGGGTTGAAACTGGATCTCCAAAAAAATGCGTTGCCCGTACTTTTTGTCGATAGCGTGAATGAGAAACCGACCGACAACCCGGCCGGCGTGGCGACAGCATTGCCCAAACCTCCACCCGCTGAATTTGAAGTGGCGGTCATTAAGCCGAGCGCGCCCGGAGAGGCTCCCAACGGCAGGATCATCCCCAGCGGCCAAGTGGACGTGCAAGCCATCACGCTTAAAGACCTAATCACCATTGCCTGGGACTTGAATCCCAATGACAAAGAGGTGCTCGCGGGAGCGCCAAAGTGGCTGGATCAGGACAAATTCGACATCACGGCGAAGGCGTCCACGACGGGTCAGGTCGGGAGCGATGGTCTGCCAATTGAAATAGAAGATCTTCAGGCGATGTTGCGAGCCCTGCTTATCGAACGCTTCAAGATGACGGTTCACATGGAAGACCGTCCCGTGAATGCTTATACATTGGTGGCAGTAAATCCAAAAATAAAAAAAGCGGATCCGCTGAGTCGGACGAGCTGCAAGAACGGGCCTGGACCGGATGGGAAAGATCCCCGGATTGCGAATCCGATTCTTTCCAGGCTGGTTTCCTGTCAGAACATCACGATGGCGGAGTTTGCGGATCAGCTGCGATTCATTGCGGGCGGCTACATCTTTTCACCCGTTCAAGACGCTACAGGCCTAGAGGGTGCTTACGACTTCACGCTGAGTTTCAGTCCGGTCGGAGTATTTAATGGCGGCGGACCTGCGGGAAGGGGCAGAGGTGGAGATGGCGCCGCACCCGCGGCCGCTGACGCGGGATCGCCCTCTGACCCTAGCGGGGCGCTTTCCCTATTTGACGCGGTAAGCAAGCAGTTGGGGTTGAAACTGGAGATGCGCAAGCGGCCGATGCCGGTGCTGGTGATCGATCACGTGGAAGAGAAGCCGACGGACAATTAACTTGCGCGATATCCAAGTGCGGAAACCCCGGGACGGATTCAAAAGACTGAGTGAACGATTGCTGCTGACGGAATTATCGGGACCGGAGATCCTTGTAACGCTTCAGCAGCAGCTTGGATTGAAATTGGTTTTGGGAAAGGGACGGGTGGAATTCATAGTGATCGACCACGTCGAGAGGCCGTCGGCAAATTAGGGGCGGGGAAAATAAATGATATTGAAGCGCATCGGAAACCAGCTCCGACTTTTGTGCGCCCTGGCGTGCCTGACAGGGTGGATTGTCGCGGCGGCGCCGGAGTATCAGGGGCAGGTGACGTTTGGCGGCATGCCGCTGCCCGGAGCGACGGTAACCGTGACGCAAGGCGATAAGAAACTTGTGGCCATCGTGGATCCACAAGGGGTGTTTTCGTTTCCCGACCTGGCAGAGGGGGCCTGGACGATTCAAATCGAGATGACGGGATTCACAACGGTAACCGGTCAAGTCGCGATCGGGCGGAATTTGCCTGCGGCTCCCCCCTGGGAAATGAAGATGCTGCCGCTGGACCAAATGAAGGCCGAAGAAAAGCCTCTGATCAAGGGCGAAGTCGCGCCGCCGGTCAAAGAAACTCCGAATACAGCGAGCGAGGAAACGAAGGCGGCGGGGAACAAGCCATCTGATAAGACCAAGGCATCTGCTGATAAGACGGCATCAGCTGGTGACAAGACGGCTTCCTCCAATGATAAGACGACACCGCCTGCTGACAAGGCGGCTACGCCAGATGACAAGACAATCGCTCCTGGGGACAAGACTCCCACACCCGATGACGCCCTTAGCCAGGCGGCATCTGACGGTTTCCTGATCAATGGAAGCCAGAACAATGGAGCGTCTTCGCCATTCGCGCAAATGGCGGCGTTCGGAAATAATCGCAAAGGACCCGGCGGGCTTTACAACGGCGGAATCGGATTCACATTAAACAATTCCGCGCTGGATGCCCGTCCCTTTTCGTTGAGCGGGTTTAACACGCCCAAAGTTTCCTTCAACAATTTTACGGGGGTGGCGACTTTTGGCGGACCGCTGAAAATCCCGCACATCTTCAAGCGCGGCCCGAATTTGTTTGTGGCCTATCAGTGGACGCGAAACCGAAATGCGTCGGTGCAATCGGCCCTGGTGCCGGATTTGAACGAGCGCGCAGGGGATTTTTCCAATGAAATTGATCCGACAACCGGCAAGCCGATCCAGGTTTTTAATCCAGCGACGGGAACGATGTATCCCAATGACACAGTTCCCATCAGCCCTCAGGCAAAAGCCCTGTTGAATCTTTACCCTTTGCCAAATCTTACGGGGAGCCAGCAATACAACTTCCAAACCCCAATCACCAGCAACACGCACATTGACGCATTGCAAATGCGGCTGGACAAGAGCATCAACCGCAAGAACCAGCTTTCCGGCGGATTTTCGTTTCAGAGCTCGCGCACCAGTAATCCCAACTTATTCGGGTTTACGGACAGCGGAAATACTCTGGGCATCAACACGAACGCCAACTGGATACATCATTTTGGCTCGAGATTGCTCCTCTCGTTAGCTTATAGGTACAGCCGGCAGTCCAATATGCTCACCCCTTTTTGGGAGAACCGCGAAAATATTTCGGGGGACGCGGGGATCACCGGAAACAATCAGGATCCGGCGAACTGGGGGCCGCCCGGTCTCAATTTCTCAAGCGGTATCCAGCCTTTGTCGGATGGGATAAGCGCCAATAATCGAAATCAGACCAGCGCGGTATCCGCTTCGGTTTCCTGGAATCGGATTCGTCACAACTTCACTTTCGGCGGCGATTTCCGCAGGCAAGAATTTAATTACCTGACCCAACAGGACCCGCGGGGAACATTTACGTTCTCAACCATTGGGGCGGCGACTGCAACCGGATGTACCGTTCCACCATGCGGATCCGACGTGGCCGATTTTCTGATCGGCATACCGAGTGGGAGTTCGATCGCCTTCGGCAACGCCGATAAATATTTGCGGCAATCCGTTTACGATGCTTACGCCAATGATGATTGGAGAGTGAGCCCTCAATTCACGGTGAACGTGGGAATCCGCTGGGAATACGGCGCACCCATCACCGAGTTATTCGGCCGGCTTGTGAATCTGGATATCGGTCCCGGATTTATGGCTGAAGCTCCGGTGATTGCGAATAATCCGGTGGGGGCAGTGACCGGCCAAATTTATCCGAATTCGCTTGTTCGTCCCGACAAGAACGGAATTGAACCGAGAATCGGCATTGCCTGGCGCCCCATTTCCGGATCGTCCTTGGTGGTCCGCGCGAAGTATGGGGTGTATTTCGATACGTCGGTTTTTCAGAGCATCGCGCTGGATATGGCGCAGCAAGCGCCGCTATCCACGAGTTTGCGAGTGAAGCGCAGCCCGGCCTGTCCTCTCACGCTGGCAATGGGATTTAATCCCTGTTCCACAACTACACCTGACTCCTACGCGATCGATCCGAATTTCCGTGTGGGCTACGCGCAGATCTGGCAATTGGACATACAGCGAGAGCTTCCCGGCTCATTCCAAATGACACTCACCTACCAGGGCACCAAGGGAACACGGGGCCCGCAGGCGTTTCTGCCGAATACTTTCGCTCCCGGAGCGGTGAATCCTTGTCCGACTTGCCCGGCGGGGTATGAGTTTTTCACCTCAAATGGAAATTCCACCCGCGAGGCCGGAATACTTCAATTGCGCCGCAGACTGCACAACGGCCTCACGGGGACGCTCCAATACACTTACTCGAAATCGATTGATGATGATTCCGCGCTGGGCGGCGGGGGGGCACTTACGAGTGGAGCAATCGCACAGAATTGGCTGAATCTGGGCGGCGAACGCGGGCTTTCGACATTCGACCAGCGTCACCTTCTCACCGGGACGCTGCAGTACACCACGGGGATGGGAATGCGCGGAGGAACTCTGATGAGTGGCTGGAAGGGAAGGGCGTATAAAGAGTGGACCCTGCTGACGAATGTCTCAGTGGGGAGTGGTCTGCCACAGACGCCGATTATTACTTCTTTTGCCACGAACACTGGATTCCCGGGCACTCTGCGGCCGGATTTAACCGGCGCGCCAATTTATGCCGCCTCTCCCGGATTTTTTCTTAACCAGAATGCTTATGCAACGCCTCCACCCGGCCAATTTGGAAATGCGGGAAGAGATTCGATTACTGGACCAGCCCAGTTCAGTTTGAACGCCTCAATGGCCCGCACATTCAGGTTGCATGACCGGCTCAATCTCGACTTTCAACTGGCTTCCACGAACATTCTGAATCATGTGGTTTATTCGAGCTGGTATACGAACTTGGCCAGCCCGCTGCAATTCGGAGCGCCAGCGGCAGCAAATTCGATGCGCAACGTGACGACTACGCTGCGCTTGAGGTTCTGAACTATGCGACGAGTCCTAGCATTGATTGCAATGGCCGCTCTGGCTGTGGGGGCGCAGCAAGTGGGACAGAACGTGTCACCGCAAAAGCCCGCCGGGGCGCCCATCGCTGTGAGCACTCAAATCGTGGTGGAGAATGTCGTGGTGAAGGACAAGAAAGGAAACCTGGTCGAAGGACTGACCGCGAAGGATTTCAAAGTTACTGAGGACGGGGTTGAGCAGAAAATCAGTTTTTGTGAATTTCAGACCTACCAGGAAACTACGGATGCCGCCCCCGCCGATGCGCCCAAAGCTGAAAACATCAAGATTTACGACAAACTTACCAAGACCCAAATCGCATCCGAAGTTCCGGGAAGCATCAAATACAATAATCGCCGGCTGCTGGTGATGTATTTTGACATGACGGCCATGCCGCCACCGGACCAGGTCAGGGCCCTCACGGCGGCGCAGAAATTTATCCGGGAGCAGATGACACCCTCAGATCTCGTCTCCATCCTGAGATATTCGGGTGGCGCCGTGGATGTGCTCTCCGATTTCGTCGACAACCGAGACCGGCTGTTAAGCATTCTCGAGACCATGATTGTGGGAGAGGGCCAGGGATTCGGCGAAACCGACAGCGACGCCAGCGCTTCCGACACCGGGGCCGCGTTCGGTCAGGACGACAGCGAGTTCAACATTTTCAATAATGACCGCCAACTGGCCGCGCTTCAGACTGCCGCCAAGATGATGACCCATCTCAGCGAGAAGAAGGCTTTGATCTACTTCGCCAGCGGCCTGCGGCTGCACGGCCTGGACAACCAGGCGCAACTGCACGCGACGATTGATGACGCCATCCGCGCCGGCGTGCAGTTCTGGCCGATTGATGCGCGTGGCTTGGTTGCCAGCGCTCCGCTTGGCGACGCTACGCGAGGATCACAAGGCAATGCCGGCATGTATAACGGCGCTGCGGCGCTGGCTGTGAACACAAATTTCCAGCAGTCACAGGATACGCTTTTCGCGCTGGCTGGAGACACGGGCGGGAAGGCCCTGCTCGACTACAACGACCTTACCAAAGGAATTGTCGAGGCTGAGAAATCGATTACGAGCAACTACATTCTGGGGTACTACACCACCAACACGGCCCAGGATGGAAAATTCCGCCGGATCAAGATTGCGTTAAATTCGGATCTGGAAGCCAAACTGGAATATCGCGTGGGATATTACGCCGGGAAGACTTTCAACAAATTCACGACCGCGGATAAAGAGCGGCAGCTTGAAGACGCATTGATGCTGGCCGACCCCATCACAGATCTCACGATTTCCATGGAGGTAGATTATTTTCAATTGAACAGAGCGGAATACTTCATCCCAATCATCGTAAAAATTCCTGGCCGTGAGCTGGTGCTTGCCAAGCGAGGTGGGGCGGAACATACGCTGCTCGACTTTATTGGCGAAATCAAAGACGACCACGGAACGACGATTACCAATCTTCACGACAAGGTGGACGTCAAACTCAGTGACGCGACCGCGCAAGAATTGGCCAAACGGCCGGTCGAGTACGACACCGGGTTCACGATTCTGCCTGGCAAATATGTGATTAAGTTCCTGGCTCGCGACTCAGAGACCGGCAGGATCGGGACCTATCAAACTGGGTTTGTGATTCCCAACTTGAATAAAGAGGACAAGCGAGTCCCCATCAGTTCAGTGGTTTTGAGCAGCCAGCGAATGGACCTGAAGCAAGCGATCTACAACGCAGTAAAGGATAAGGACAAGGCCAGAGACGAAGCAGCCAACCCACTGGTTCAAAACGGAGTGAAACTGATACCCAGTGTCACGCGCGTTTTCAGCAAGAGCAAAGACATGTTTGTTTACCTTCAAGCATATGAGCAGGGCGTGACCAGCGTTCAGCCTGTCATTGTGTATGTCAGTTTCTACCGGGGCCAAACCAAAGTGTACGAAACACAGCCGATGAAAGCGGTGGACGGGATGAACAACCGGTTGAATACGGTGCCCTTGAGCTTTAACGTTGCTCTGGGTCAGTTACCTGCCGGAGAATACGACTGCCAGGTGACCGTTCTGGATCCGACGGGACAGAAGGGCGCATTCTGGCGGGCGCCTATCAAGATCATTCCGTAAACTGTCATTCACCCAAACCCAGCTGGCCATCAATTCGACCAATCTGGAACGGGCGTGCGCCGCGTTATTTGCCGGGCACGGGATGATCAAATTTTTCGGAGTTGATGGCGACGTTTTGGTGAATTTCGACAATCCTGGAAGAGGTCCTGATGCCCCAAGCGCCTCCTGCGCTTGACCATTGGACGATAAAAGGAATTTTGACGCCGTCCACGTCGCGATAGTCGTCGTATTCGGCTTGAACCGGAAGAAAGCCGAAGATGGACTGGTCCTGAAAATCCCGGCGCAAGAGCAAGCCTGTCTGGTCGTCAAAAAAGAATTTTTCGTGCGCTCCTTCCGGGGAAATTCCAGCGACGATGTACGTGTCATGCCCGCGGACTTGTTCTTTGCCAATGGTTGCGACATTTTGGTACTGAGATTTGACGCGGCTGCCAGGATACATTTCGGAGTCCCGCATTATCTGGTTGTGTTCCGGCGTATTCAACATTCCCCAGTAAGATTTCTCGTTATCTTGCGCCCACGCATGCTGGCCATTAAATGCAACCCAACTTGTGTAGCCCTGTGACGACCTGAACTGCAATACCTTGTTGGGAGACTCCTGGTACCACTCCGTGGGAGTGGGCGGGTTTTGTTCCTTCAGACCAACGGTTTTGAATGCGCGGGTCTTCACTCGATCGAGCGCGGCCTGTCCACCCAGCGCCTGAACATAATGGTCGAGGATTTCCTGGACGATGGGAAGTGGCTCCCCCTGCGCACTTTGCGCCGGGGTGGCTGGTCTTGGAGCGCTCGATTGGACCGTTGTGGCGCCGGACACAGGCTTCGCAGCGCCCTTGTGGCAGGTGAAACAGTTCACCACGTTTTGTCCGTGAAAACTCTCTTGATTGATTTTGCGTACCATCAGGATCATTTCGCGGGCGCGCAATTTGGCCGGCACCGTATCGCCCTCAAAAGCCTGCCGGTGGCAGTAATCGCAATCCACGTTGAGGGAGCTGGCAATAAAAGACATGGCCCCTTGCAAATCTGCAGCAGGCATTCCGTTGAGGACCTTAATATTCTTGAACACTTTTTCAGCAGGCTGAAGTTCCGGCGGCTGTTGCGCGGCTGTCTGTGCGTTGCCCTGCAGGGCGAGCAACAAGCCCACTGAAACGAGGAGGCCAACGGCAAACACTCCGAATAAAGTATGACGAATCCAGCGTTGGGCTTGCTGGTGCATCAGATTTCCTATTTTCATAGATTCATTTTCCTCGACGAGCAGCCGATGACTCCGAGATCACCCTGTTCTGGCATTTGAATGATCTGAAATTATTCTAATTCACTTGTT
>Ga0209167_10000387_pt1 | contig 34633 bp, 43 predicted proteins | sample Coa_R1_9_FD_187154 | JGI IMG/M metagenome (GOLD analysis project Ga0209167, IMG submission 187154) | Surface soil microbial communities from Centralia Pennsylvania, which are recovering from an underground coalmine fire - Coalmine... | ecosystem: Environmental > Terrestrial > Soil >...
CGACAGGAAGCGGTCTTCGTATTCCTTGGTGCGTGCGGCGATCTTGTCGGCATCGGCCATGTCGGCGCGGAAGATGATCTCGACCGCGCCCTTGGCGCCCATCACCGCGATCTGCGCGGTCGGCCAGGCGTAATTCATGTCGGCGCCGATTTCCTTTGACGCCATCACGTCGAACGCGCCGCCATAGGCCTTGCGCGTGATCACGGTCACCAGCGGCACCGTGCATTGCGAATAGGCGAACAACAATTTCGCGCCGTGCTTGATCAGGCCGCCATATTCCTGCGCCGTGCCCGGCAGGAAGCCCGGCACGTCGACGAACGTGACGATCGGAATGTTAAAGGCGTCGCAGAACCGCACAAACCGCGCGGCCTTGCGCGAAGCATCCGAATCGAGCACGCCGGCCAGCACCATCGGCTGGTTGGCGACGAAGCCGACCGTGCGCCCGGCGATGCGGCCAAACCCGGTGACGATATTCTTGGCGAAAGCTTCCGAGATTTCGAAGAAATCGCCCTCGTCCACGACCTTGAGGATCAATTCCTTCATGTCGTAGGGCTTGTTCGGATGGTCGGGGATCAACGTGTCGAGCGACATGTCGACGCGATCGATGTCGTCGAAGCTCGGCCATTCCGGCACGCCGTCGGCGTTGTTGGCGGGCAGAAAATCGATCAGCCGGCGCATCTGCAACAGCGCCTCGACGTCGTTCTCGAACGCGCCGTCGGCGATCGAGGAGCGCGTCGCATGCACGGAAGCGCCGCCAAGTTCCTCCGCCGTGACAACTTCGTTGGTGACGGTTTTCACCACATCGGGTCCGGTTACAAACATATAGCTGGTATTCTTCACCATGAAGATGAAGTCGGTCATGGCCGGGGAATAGACGTCGCCACCGGCGCACGGGCCCATGATGACGGAGATCTGCGGTATCACGCCCGAGGCGACCACGTTGCGGCGGAACACATATGAATAGCCGGCGAGCGCCGCCACGCCTTCCTGGATGCGCGCCCCGCCCGCGTCGTAGAGGCCGACGATCGGCGCGCGGGACTTCATCGCCATGTCCTGGAGTTTTGTAATTTTCAGCGCGTGCGTCTCCGACAACGAGCCGCCGAACACGGTGAAGTCCTTGGCGAATACAAAGGTCTTGCGGCCGTTGACGGTGCCCCAGCCGGTGACGACGCCGTCGCCGGGCACTTTGCTCTTCTCCATGCCGAATTCGGTCGAGCGGTGTTCGACGAACATGTCGAATTCCTCGAAACTACCCTTGTCGAGCAGAAGCTCGATCCGCTCGCGCGCGGTCAGCTTGCCGCGGGCGTGCTGCGCCTCGATGCGCTTCTCGCCGCCGCCAAGCCTTGCGCCCGCGCGCCGTTCCTCGAGGGTGTCCAGAATGTCTTTCATGTCTTAGGTTCCTGCCCGATTTGGCTAGAGCCTCGATTCTGATTGAATCAGGACCGAGGCTCTAGCCTTTAGCTTTGACGCGTTTTCTTGACGCAAACCGGTCTCCACTTCGCTCGAAAACGCTCTGGCCTTCTAACACGGCCCAAAGCCGGCGGGAAACGCCCTTCGCCGCGATCTGGCAGGACCGGCCGGCGTACGTATATCCAGAGCTTTAGACCGGGAGCAAAGCCGATGGCCGATACCGCAAACCAGGTGACGGGGACAGTATCCGGGGGCGTGCGCACACTGCTCCGCCTCGAAGGGCTCACGCTGTTTGTCGGGATGACGCTGTTATACGCATTCTGGGGCGGACCCTGGTGGCTCTATGCGGTGCTGCTTCTGGCGCCCGATCTCAGCTTCCTGGGGTATCTCGCGGGCCCGAGGATTGGTGCCATCATCTATAACGCCGCGCACAGCTACATCGCGCCGATGGCGCTGATGACCGCCGGCTTCGGGTTCGCCCCGCCGCTCGTGATATCGGTAGCGATGATCTGGCTCGCGCATATCGGGATCGACCGCGCGCTCGGTTATGGGTTGAAATACTCGGCAGGATTTGGCTTCACCCATCTCGGCCGCATCGGCGGCGAGAGGAGAACGCGCGCGTTTTGAGGCGCGCCGTTAGACGCATATTCTGCATTGTCTCCGCAGCGGCGGTGCGCTCCCTCTCCCTTTGCGGGAGAGGGTTGGGGTGAGGGGTTACGGTCTATCGTTGGCCGTAACCCCTCACCCGGATCGCTGTCGCGATCCGACCTCTCCCAATGGGAGAGGTGGAGGGCGAACCACGGGGCCAATGGACGATGAGGCCATTGGAGTAGAAGGCCATTGGACCAGAAGCCTTACTTCTCCCCGACCTTGAACGGCGGCTCCTTGCCGGGCGGCACCGTTTCTTCCGCCATCGCCAGCACCATCGCGACCATGACATAATTCCCGGCGACCGCAGTGAGGTCGACGATCTGCTGGTCGTTGAACACTTTCTTGGCCCGCGCAAAGGTCTGGTCGGAGATTGCATGCATGGTCGTAAGCTCGGTGACGAAATCGTACACCACCGCCTCGTCCTCAGCCATGCTCGACGGCTTCTTGCCCGCCTTCAGCTCGGCGATGATGTCGGGGGAAAGGCCAGCCTTCGCCGCCAGCGGCGCGTGCGCGAACCATTCGACCTGCGAGCGCCACTGCCGTCCGATGATGATGATCGCAAATTCATTGAGCCTGGTCGGAACCGAGGTTTCCCAGCGCAGATAATGGAACAGGTCGAACACCCGTTGCCCCAGCACCGGGCTGCGCATCAGCGGGTTGTAGGGCCCGCCAATCCCGACGCTCGAAATCTTCATGATCTGCTCGCCGAGCGGTTTTTGCGCCGCGCTGAGCTGATCCATGGTGAGCTGCGGAAAGCGCGGTTCCTTGCCGGTCGCTGGGCCCGCGAACATCGTCGCGGCGAGCCAGCCGCCGGCCACGGCGATCACGAGCGACGACATGAAGATGGCGGATTTCATCAATTCCTCCGGCTTATTTTGGTTGTACGGCTATCAAACCTTAGTCCGGCGGTGGGGAACAGGCCAGAGCTCAGCGGGAACCGATGAACCCGGTGGGCTGTTCCGGCGTTGAGATCCATACAGCCGAGGGCGCATAGACCCAAAGAAGTGGAGTCCCCAACATGCACGGATTGAAGATCGCACAAGCGGGGATGCTGCTGGCAGCGTTGAGTCTTCCCGGCAGCACCGTCCAAGCCGCAATTTCCCCCTTCACGGCCATGGCCGGCGAATGGTCGGGCGGCGGCGTACTCAACACCTCAGATGGACAGCACGAACGGCTGCGCTGCCGCGCGGCCTACGACGTCGGCGGGACAGGCGCCGAGTTACGGCTGAACCTTCGGTGCGCGAGCGCCAGCTATAATTTCGACCTGACGAGCGAGGTTCGATATCGCGGCGGCGCGATTGCCGGCTCGTGGACCGAAGCCAGCCGCAACGCCTCCGGAACCATTACGGGACGTGCCAATGGCAACCAAATCGAAGCTGCGGCGCGAGGCCAGAACTTCTCCGCCCAATTGTCGCTCGCGACGCAGGGAGACCGGCAGTTGGTGTCGATCTACCCCGAAGGCAGCAACGTCACGGGCGTGTCGCTGACGCTCAACAGGCGGTAGCTGCGAGGATCGCGAAATCGCATCGATATGATTTCGTCATTGCGAGCCAACGGGTCGCGCGAGTGCGCGCCCGATGACAGGCTCCGCGAAGCAATCCATTTGCAGAAAGCGGCGAAGCATGGATTGCTTCGTCGCGATGCTCCTCGCAATGACGGACAAGGGCCCGGCTTACCGAATTCGCTTGGTCAGCCTCAGCACGAAGATCAGCACTTCCGCGACCGCCTTGTAGAGCTCGGCCGGAATCTCATCGCCAAGTTCGACATTGGAGAGCGCGCCCGCCAGCACCTCGTTCTCTTCAATCGGGATGTTGTTGGCCTTGGCGACCTCGATGATCTTGTCGCCGAGGCTTCCCCTTCCCTTGGCGACAACGCGCGGCGCGCCGGTCCTGTCGTAATGCAGCGCGACCGCGAGCTGTCTCTTTGAATTCTCGCTCATAGCGCGCGGTCCAAAAAATGTCCCGCGTGCGCCGTCGCCGGTTGCACCGGCGCGCCGTCGCGAACCACGATATCGCCCGGCTGCAACTCGGCGCGGCTCAAGGCCTGGCTGAGCTGCGAGATCCCTGCGCGCAATTGCGATGCGGTCGCGGGCCGCTCCGCCCACATCCGCACCGAAGTCCGTTCCCCGGTGAGCGAAACCAGCGCGTGAATGGGACCGGCGGGCTCGACATCGAGCGAGAACCGCGCGCGCCAGACCTGATTGGTCGGGCTGACGGTCTTGCCGCCGCCATCCCGGGAAATTTCGAATTGGGCCATCGCCGTGCCCTGCGGCGTTGCGAACGGGATTTCGAAATTCCAGCGCGGCATCGAGGGATCGACATGGGAGGGGTTGGGATCGGTCTGTCCTGGCAGTGACGCCACCTGCAACAATGTCTGCCGCGCGATTGCGCCGTCCGTATCGGCAAGCAAATGCTGCAAGGTCGCTTCCACCGGCACGTGCGCGGCAAGCGTTGCCGGAGCTATCGGCTGGGCTGCGGGCAGCGCGCCATTGACCGGCGGTGGCGGTAAATTGCTTCGGGCAAATTCGGGATCGTCGATCGCCGGCGTCCGCGCGCCAATGACCGCGGGTATCAGCGACAGCACCTGGCCGTTCTCGACCACCAGTTTGGAGGCATTTGCCGCGGCGAGCGGGCTTGCCTGCAGCGCTTCCTGCAAAAGATTCAGCGCCGCGCTGGTGGCAGCGGCGCGTGCCGCGGCATCCGGCGGCGCCGATGCCGATGGCAAAATCTGGTTTGACGCGGCAAGATCGAGAATTTCCTGCGCGATCACGGATGTCGCGGCCCGCGCCGAATTCTCAGATGTAGCCGTCGCGGCGGCAAGCTGTGGCGCGATGGTCGGCGAACCGGTCGCAAGCGTTTCCGGTCCGGCGATGATGGTGACGGACGGCAACGATGATTGAAGGGTGGCCTGTTCGGCCTGCGCAAGCAACGTCGCCGCGGGCGTCGTCCCCTGCTGGGCGGCCGTTGCGGCCGTAGTCCCCGTCTGCGTCGTCCCCGGTGGTGTCGTACCCGGCGGCACCGCGGCATCGGGTGATGCCGGCGCCTGCTGAGCGGGGACTTGCGTCGTGCCTTGCAGCGTGAGGGGAGCCACAGTCGGCGCGCCGGGCGTAGCGGCCGGCGTCACGCCCGCAAGTGACGTCGTCAGCGCCTGGCGCAGCACGATCAGCGCCGCCTTGAGATCTGGCACGGCGTTCGACGGCGAGACCGAGCCTGATGCCAGCGATGCCTCGAGAAAAAGCCCCGAGGTCTGGAACGCCTGTTTGATGTCGCTGCCGGTGAGGTTCGGGTCGAGATTGGTCTGCTGCGCCAGCACTTGCGCGACTGCCTGGAGGACCTGCGGCGGCAGCGCCAGTCCGGCGGCGACGCCGAGATTGGCAAACAAGGGCGCGAGCGAAGTCTGTTGGGTTGCCGCCGTCTGGGCCGCAAGCGTCACGGCAAGCGTCTCCACCGGGCTGAGCTGCGCGCCGGTCGCTATGGTTGTGGGCGTCGCGATGCTGGCGGCCGCCTGCGGCGCCAGGGTAACGGAATCAGGGGACGTCGCGACATCGCCGGCAAGGCCCTGGCTTGCCGCCGCGCTGGCCTGTTGGTTGACGATCGCAAGACCAATCCCGGCCGCAGTCTGCGAAACCTGAAGCTGCAGCGTCTGGCCGGCCTGCAGCGGAACTTGCGACTGCACGTCGATCGCCTGGCCGCCGATGGCAATGCGGACTTGATCGTTGCCGAGAATCTGCAGCACCTGGGCGGCGATCACGCTGCCGGGCTGCAGGACGATTCCGGCCGCTATCGGCGGCGCGCTTTGCGCGGCGACGGGCTGAATATTTGGCGCAATAACGATCGGCATGGACTTCACCGGGTCAGACCCGGTCGAAGCTACCGAGGGGTCGTAAACCCGTCGTTAACCGACACCTTCGTTTAGGGCATTTAGAACACGGGCCGCGGCCCTGAAGTCGACCAGCCGCGCGGCGCGGCGCGAAGCCACCTCCTCGTCCACGCCCCATTTTTCCGCGTTCCAGTCCTCATCGACATGGGCAGCGGCCCAGGCCTGATCCTGGTCGATCACGCCATGGAACAGCGCCAACGCCAACAGCGCCGAACCGGTCAGGGTCGCGATCACATGCAGCGCCGCGATCTGCCAGGGATCGGAGGGCAGCTTCGCGCGCGCCGCGGCGAGCGCGGAATCTGGCTGGCGCACATGGACGACGCCTTCAGCGAGAATAAAGCGGGCGCCGAGCGTACCCGCTGCCCAGAACAGGATCGGGTCCCAGTGCTCAGCCTCGCGCGCGACCAGTTCCTCAGGGTAACCGGCGCGGTAGAACAACAGGTCCGAGCCCAGATATTTTGCCACATCATCGGCAACTGCAGCGGCCTTGTCGACAACACCCTGCGCTACGCTGTTGGCCAAACGGGTCAGCGGCATCGTGAGAGGATCGATGATTTCGCTTTGCGAATTCCATTCCGCCGCGATGGCGTCCGCAATCGAACGTGCGGGCACGATCGCCTGGCGGCCGGAGGGGGTCTTGATCGGCTTCCCGTCAAGCATGATGGCATAACCGCCATCGGCCTCGGCAACGCCGGCGCTGGCATAGAAGCGCTTGCGCTGCGGCGCCCGCGCCGAGCGCCGAACGGATTCCTGCGGATCGAGCGGAGACTTTCCCGCCACTTCATCGAATAGCTCGCGCATTGTTGTTTCGGTCTTGTCTCGGTGATATCTGCGCGCAGGGTACGATACCGATGGCTGCAAATAAAGCGGACAGGCGGATATGACGAAGACTTCGCCAATGTTTCTAGCGCCGTTTATCGGCCTTGTCTTGTTTGCCTGCGGCAGCATTTCGAGTGCGCAGGCCGGATTCCGCTCGCCGGAATCGCTGGTGCGCAACGTCTACGCCTATTATGGCGACCGCACGTCGGAGCTATCGAGCGGCCTGCCGCGCAACACTGAGACGGCGCGCCAGTTCTTCGATTCCACCCTTCGCGAGGCCTGGCTCTCGCAGAGCAAGGCGCCTTACGACTTCCTGGTGCAGAGCCCGACATGGAAGCTCGGCGCGATCTCGATTTCGATCCTGCGCAAGCAATTCGACAAGACCTATATCGCGGTGGCTTTCGAAAACGAAGGGCGCGCCGTCACGATGAATTTCATTCTGGTCAACGGCCGCGACGGCTGGGTGATTTACGACGTCGAGAGCCCGCACGATTCGCTGCGCGCGTATCTCGCGCAGTACAGGAACTAGGACGCGGACTTGTCACCGGCATTTCCGAGGCTAACCCCTGATCGGACATGCTCCAAACACACCCAAACCGACGCGAATGCCCATTTTAGGCTTGGCGCCCTTTTGCCCTACATCCCACGTTCCGCATCGACGGTGGGAGCAGATGGCGGTCTTGGTTGCGCTGCACAACGCTGCACAATTCAATGCAACACTCTCATTGCCAGGACAGCACTAACCGCAAGTCAGTTTGCGTCAAATCAAAGCGTCTTGCTGAAAGCTAGCGTACCAAACTCCAATTGCCCCGAGTTTGAGCTGTTCCTGGATTTGAAGTTGGCTTGGAGGAAAGGGGTTGCCATGGCAATCAGTCGATCAATCGTCGTGACGATAGCGCTTGGCCTCGGACTGACGCTCGCCCCGGCCGCTTGGGCCACCCCAGCCAGCGAAACATGCGCGGCTCTCGCAGAGGCTCGCAATTCGCTCTATTCGATGCTGCATGCAAAGGACAAGTCCGCGCGGGATGCGCTCACTGCAAAGACACAAGCGGCAAGCATTAAGATTGATTCGGCACTTGCCAGAATGACGGACGCCAAGGTCGCGACCGATTTTAAGGAGGTCTGGAATCAGTTCACGGCAACGCGTGACAGCGAAATCATACCGGCGATCTACCAGGGCAACATCGACGATGCCAAGAAGATCGCCAACGGCATTCAATTCCAACGTTTTTCCAGGATGTGGAGCATCATGTCCTGTTCAAGGTAAGGACGCGCGATCCGGCCCGCATGTGCACCGCTCGCGCGACGGGGAGAAGGCCGCCGTGTTATCAGCAAGCGAAAAAGCCATCGCGCAAGCCGCGCTCGCGCCGGGTCCCCATGCGGTCGTTTCGGCGGACCGGGAGGGAGTCATTCGCGATTGGAACGAGACCGCCGAGCAAATCTTCGGCCATAGCGCAGGCCAAGCGATCGGGCGGACCCTTGATCTCATTGTACCGGAGGAGGAGCGCGTCGACCACTGGCGCAACTTCCGGCGCGTCATGGCGACCGGCGTGCTCAACTACCGGCCCGACCACGTGCTCGATGTCGAGGGGCTGCGATCGAATGGCATGCGCGTGATGCTTGACGTCGCGCTCATTGCCGTCGCCGACGAGACGGGAGGTCTTGTCGGGATCACAGCCATCATGCGCGAGGCGGACCGTAATATCGCATGATAGGCCAATCGCCTCACGTCCTGCTCGGGACTATCTGCTATTGGCGCAGGCCCGCGAATAGGCCTCGCGATCGCTTCCGCCAAGCCCGGCCGCAGCGCCCTCCTGCAGGCAGGTCGTGACTTTGTCGCTGAAGGACGGGCGTGGCGGCGGCAGATAGTTCTGGCGCGGCAGCTCGTCCATTTTCGGCACCACCGGAACCTCGATCTTGGGTGGCGGCAGAGGTGGTAGTGGCGGTGGGATGATTTGCGATCCGCCCCGCGAGATTCCCGGCGGAATGATTTGCGCAAACGCAACGGTCGTGGCGATGAGCGCCGCAGCGGCCACGCAGGCGAGGAATGATAACCGTTTCATCGCGGCTATGTCGTGATGCGCTTCGAAAACCGCAAGTTAAATTATTCTTCAGGCGCGTTTTCGATCGGATCGAACCGGTCGGCCTCAAGCCCGAGCAGGTTCCACGATTGCAGCATGTGCGGCGGCAATGGCGCGGTCACGTCGATCGCGCCGCCGCGCGGATGGGGAATAACGATCCGGCGCGCCAACAGATGAAGTCGTTTCTGCAAACCGCCCGGCAACTCCCAGTTTTCCTTGTTGAAATATTTCGGGTCGCCGACGATGGCGTGGTCGATATGGGCCATATGCGCGCGCAACTGATGCGTCCGCCCCGTGACCGGTTTCAAGGAAACCCAGGCGAGTTTCTGCGCCGAGGTCTCCACGACAGCATAATAGGTGACGGCGTGGCTCGCGCCCTCATCGCCATGCGCGGCGATGCGCATGATGGTGTCTTCCTCACCCTCCTCCTTGGCGAGAAAAGTCGAGATGCGGCCCTGCTTCGGCTTCGGCACACCGGCGACCAGCGCCCAGTAGATCTTGCGCGCCGAGCGATGGCGGAACGCTCCGGTCAAGGCGGTTGCCGCGAAACGCGTTTTTGCCACCAGAAGACACCCCGCCGTATCCTTGTCGAGCCGGTGCACCAAACGCGGCTTCTGTCCCTTGGCATCGCGCATCACTTCCAGCATCTGGTCGATGTGCCGCGTGGTGCCGGACCCACCCTGCACCGCCAGCCCCGCCGGCTTGTTCAGCACCATCACGTCGGCATCTTCGAACAGGATCATCTCCTTGAGCGCCGATAGTGTCTTGGCGCCTGCTTCAGAGAGCTGGCCGGAATCCCTCGGCGCGTCGAGCCTGAGCGGCGGAATGCGGACGCTCTGTCCTCCTTGCAGCCGGTCTTTGCTGTCGGCACGCTTGCCGTTGACGCGCAGTTCGCCTTTGCGAACGATACGCTGAATGTGGGAAAACGACAGTCCCGGAAAACGCGCCTCCAGAAAACGGTCGACGCGCATATTGTTCTCGTCCGCCGTCACGACCACGGTCTGAACCTTGGTCGGCAGCACAGTCGTTTCCGTTGCCTTCTTCGGCTCCGGCGTGAACGGCTTTGCGGCAGAAGGCGCGGAAGCCTGCAAATGCGCCGGCGGCTTGCCGCCGGGACGATGTCCCTGCGACCGCTCTGCTGGCGAGCCCCGATACGGCCGCGCGCCCTTCGGGCGATTGCCGGGGGCGCGTTTGGCCAGGGGTCTTCTGATACGACGGCTCATGCTCGGGTACGGCTTTCGGATTTGAAGGGTTGGGTAGCGTAAAAGCGGTGAAACGTCACGGCGAATTCGGTACAAATTCGCCGCGGGATCGGCCATGCTAGAGCGTTTTCGAGCGAAAGCCTGCCCCGGACCTGATCCGGGGTGGGTACAGGTTCGCGTGAAGAAAACGCGTTAAACAAAGAATCCAGCGCTTCGGTTCTGATTCAATCAGAGCCGATCATGCGCTGGGCCAAGGAAACGAAAAAATCAAGGAGTACCGGGATGGCTTCCGTGAAGGTGGCTTTGGCCGCTCTTGCCGCGATGATCATGAGCGCCGCATGGGCCGCGGAAGGCCCGATGCCGCCGGAGATCGCCAGCAAGCTTTTGGAGCTCGGCAGCGTCATCGATCCCCCGAAAACCGCCGCACTCTATGCGCCGTTGCAGGAAAAGGAGCCATATCAGGGCGTCCGGGTCGAGCGAGACGTCAAATATGGCTCCGCCGATCGCAACCTGCTTGACGTCTTCATGCCGGAAACGGCGTCATCGGGCCGGCCCGTATTGATGTTCGTCCATGGCGGCGCCTTCATCCGCGGCAACAAGCGCCTGCCCAATTCGCCGTTCTACGACAACATCCTGCTGTGGGCGGTGAAGAACGGATTTGTCGGCGTCAACATCACCTACCGGCTCGCGCCACAGTTTCCGTGGCCCGCCGGCGCGGAGGACGTGGCCGCCGCCGTCCAATGGGTCAACCAGAAGATCGGCGAGCGCGGCGGCGATCCCGCGCGCATCTATCTGATGGGGCATTCGGCCGGCGCGGTTCACGTCGCCAACTATGTCTCGCACCCGGAATTTCAAAAGGTGAAAGACGGCGGCCTCAAGGGCGCGATCATGGTGTCGGGAATCTACGATCTGACCGTAGGCGCTGTCGGAGACCCCGAGCGCGCCTATTTCGGCACCGATCCGTCGCTCTACGCCGAGCGATCATCCTTGCAGGGGTTGCAGGCGACAAGGCTGCCGCTGATGATCGTCTCCTCCGAGCTCGACCCGCCCATCTTCCACCGGCAATTCGATCTCTTGAGGGATGCATCCTGCAAGCAACCCCGCGGATGCATCCGCGCGATCAAGCTGCCGCAGCACAGCCACATGTCGGAGGTGTATTCGATCAACACCGCCGATACGCGGCTCACAAGCCAAATTCTGGATTTCGACACGGCTGGGAAGTAGCGGCACCCCGGCTACTTCGCCCCCCGCTCCCGCCGCAGCTTCACCCAATAATCCAACCGTTTGCGGATTTCGCGCTCAAAACCGCGATCCGGCGGATCGTAGAAGGTCTGACGTCCCATGCCTTCTGGAAAATAGTCTTGCCCCGAAAAAGCCTCCGGCGTGTCGTGGTCGTATTGGTAACCATCGCCATAGCCTTCCGACTTCATCAGTTTGGTCGGGGAATTGAGGATATGCTTGGGCGGCAGCAGCGAGCCGCCCTCCTTCGCCGCGCGCATTGCTGCACTGAAGGCCGTATAGGCGGCGTTCGATTTCGGCGCGGTGGCAAGATAAATCACGGCCTGCGCGATCGCGAGTTCGCCCTCGGGAGATCCCAGAAAGTCAAACGCGTCCTTGGCGGCATTTGCGATCACCAGCGCCTGCGGATCGGCGAGGCCAACGTCCTCGACCGCCATGCGAACCACCCGCCGCGCCAGAAACAGCGGGTCTTCGCCGGCGTCCATCATGCGCGCGAGATAATATAGCGCCGCGTCCACGTCCGAGCCGCGCACCGATTTATGCAGCGCCGAGATCAGGTTGTAGTGGCCATCGGCCGACTTGTCATAGATCGGCGCGCGGCGCTGCAGGATTTCCTGCAACTGCGCGGCGTTGAAAATCTCGCCCGCGCGCGCGGCACGCCAGACCTCTTCGGCCAGCGTCAGCGCGGCGCGGCCGTCGCCGTCGGCCATCCGCACCAGCACCGCGCGGGCTTCGGCATCGAGCGGCAGCCTCCTTCCCTCGATCTTCTCGGCATGGACAAACAATTTTTCGATCGCGGCACGATCGAGCGAATGAAACACCAGCACGCGCGCCCGCGACAACAACGCGGCGTTGAGCTCGAACGAGGGATTTTCGGTGGTGGCGCCGACCAGCACCACGGTTCCGTCTTCCATCACAGGCAAAAATGAATCCTGTTGCGCGCGATTGAAGCGGTGCACCTCGTCGACGAACAGCAACGTCCCCTTGCCCATTTCCCGCCGCGCGCGGGCCGCATCGAACGCCTTCTTCAGGTCGGCAACGCCAGAAAACACCGCCGAAAGTTGCTCGAAATGCAGTTCGGTCGCATCCGCCAAAAGCCGCGCCACGGTGGTCTTGCCGGTGCCCGGCGGGCCCCAGAAGATCAGCGAGCCCAGCGTGCGCGTCTCCAGCATGCGGGTGAGCGCGCCGTCCGGCCCCAATATGTGATCCTGTCCGACGACCTCCGACAGAGTTCGCGGGCGCAGTCTGTCAGGAAGCGGATGCGGCGCGTCCTGCTCCATCCCTGCGGCCGCGAACAGGCTGGCACCTTGTTGTGGTCGCTTCGGGCTCATCCGCCGGCCGTAACGTTGATCTGCTGGCCGCCGCGCACCAGCTTGATCCGCCAGAGCCGGGAACCGTCGCGCGTCGCCTTGTCGAGATCGCTGGTCTTGAGAATCTTCTGGTTGTTCACGGCGACAATGATGTCACCCTTCTGGAAGCCGAAATTGGCGGCCGCTCCACCGTCGACGAGGTCGGTGATCACGACCCCTTCGGTGTCGGTATCCAGATGCATTTCATCGGCAACTGCCGGCGAGATGTTGGCGACCTTCGCTCCCTGGAATGGCGAGCGCGCGGAGAGGACGATTTCGTTCCGGCCGGTATCGGGCGCGGTTTCAAGCGGCAGCGTCAGTTTCACCGCCTTGCCGGCGCGCTGCACATCGATTTGCGATGTGCCGCCAAGCGGACGGGTCGCAAAACGATAGTCAAACGCATTGGGATCGTCGATGATCTGCCCGTCGATCGCGACAATCAGGTCGGACGACCTCAACCCTCCCCGCGCCGCCGGGCTGTTCGAAACGACGCTGGCAACAAGCGCCCCGGTCGGCAGCTTTAGCCCGAGCGTTTCGGCGATCTCAGGCGTCACCGCCTGCAATCGCGCGCCGAGCCAGGGCCGTTTGACGGCCTTGCCGCCGCTCTTTGCGGACGCCACCACGACACGCACCATATTGGCCGGGATCGCAAAGCCGATGCCTTGCGAGCCGCCGGAACGCGAGAAGATCGCGGTATTGATGCCGGCGAGCTTGCCGGTCATGTCGACCAGTGCGCCGCCGGAATTGCCCGGATTGATCGCGGCATCGGTCTGGATGAAGAACTGGTAGTCGGTGATACCGACCTGGGTACGCGCCAAGGCCGAGATGATGCCGTGGGTCACCGTCTGCCCGACGCCGAAGGGATTGCCGATCGCGATCACGACGTCGCCGACCTGCAATTCATCGGAATTGGCAAAATCGAGCGTCGGGAATCGTTCGCGCCCGTCCTTCAGCCGCAGCACGGCGAGATCGGTCCGGCCGTCCTTGAGCACGATCTCCGCCTCGAATTCGCGCTTGTCGGAAAGCGACACCTTGACCTGATCGGCGCCTTCGATGACGTGGTTGTTGGTCACAACCAGACCGGATGGATCGACCATCACCCCCGAGCCGAGCGAGCGCTGCATCTGTTCCGGTTGCTGGCCCGGAACGCCGAAGAAGCGGCGGAAGATCGGATCGTCGAGCAGCGGATTGCGGTTCTGCACCATCTTGGCGGCGTAGACGTTGACGACGGCCGGCTGCACACGCTGCACGATCGGGGCGTAGGAGAGCCTGATTTCCGCCGAGGAAGCCGGCACGCGCCGGTCCTGTGCCATGGCCGGAACGACCACCGCGAGAGCGAACAATGCCGTGATAAAGCGAACCGCGATCATGAAGGGATTCCTGAGGGAATGGGACTTGTAAATATAGGCTCCCGGGCCGGCGATTAGAAGCGATTGGCGGTGCCGGCAACCCATTTGTGTGGCCGTGGCACCACAAATCTCCTCGCGGCCCCATGGCAAATCCTTGCATTTGGCGGGGTAGAACCGCAGGTAATAGCGGAAGCAACCTCGCGAGGGAGAACCGTCAGATGAAGGCCGTCGGATACAGAAAATCCTTGCCCATCGATGCCGCGGAGGCCCTGATCGATTTCGAGACCGCAAGGCCGGAACCCAAGGGCCGCGACATCCGCGTCGCCATCAAGGCGATCTCCGCCAATCCGGTCGATTACAAGGTTCGCAAACGCGCCAGCCCCCCGGAAGGCGAGACCAAGATCCTCGGCTTCGACGCCGCCGGAATCGTCGATGCGGTCGGCCCCGATGTGACACTTTTCAAGGCGGGCGATGAGGTGTTCTACGCCGGCTCGATCTTGCGCCAAGGCACCAATTCGCAATTTCATCTGGTGGATGAGCGCATCGTCGGCCGCAAACCGACAGCGCTCTCGTTCGCGCAAGCCGCAGCCCTGCCGCTGACCTCGATCACCGCCTGGGAACTGCTGTTCGACCGCCTCGGCGCCCTGCCCGGCAGAAGCGTCGATCCGCGCACGCTTCTGGTCGTCGGCGGGGCCGGCGGCGTCGGCTCGATCCTGATCCAACTCGCCCGCCGCCTCACTGGGCTCACGGTCGTGGCGACGGCATCGCGGCCGGAGTCGCAAAAATGGTGCCTCGAACTTGGGGCGCACGCGTTTGTCGATCATGCCAAGCCGATGAAGGAGCAGATCGAGAAGCTGAAGGTGCCGCCGGTGGCGCTGGTCGCAAGCCTCACCAATACCGACCAGCACTACAAGGCGATCGCCGAGCTGATGGCGCCGCAGGGCAAATTTGGCCTGATCGACGATCCGCCCGAATTCAACGTCTCCGTGTTCAAGGGCAAGGCGATTTCGATCCACTGGGAATCGATGTTCACCCGCTCGTCGTTCCAGACCCCGGACATGATCGGCCAGCACGCCCTGCTCAACGACGTTGCCGACCTCATCGACAAGGGCGTGCTGCGGACCACGCTCGGCGAGAACTTTGGCACGATCAACGCCGCCAATCTGAAGCGCGCGCACGCGCTGCTGGAGAGCGGAAAATCGCGTGGCAAGATCGTGCTGGAGGGATGGTAATCCGCTAAAATTGTTCAGCTAATTCGCGGCCGGCAGATTCCCGTATATTTTGTATTAAGGAATCAAATATAGATGTAGTTGTATCGGCATAAACCGTCTCGTCCTTCACCAGATCGAGTGACGGCAACGCCAAAGGGATTTCAATGAGCTGCAGACCCGGAGGGTGAATGTTCCACCTGCTTCAGAAACTGAAGATCAGAACCCGGATTGCAATCGCCCTGCTCATTCCAACGGCCGGCATGTTGGTGATTTCCAGCTTCCTTCTCGTTGAGAAGTGGCAGATCGCTTCCAACATGCGGCAGCTCGAGGACCTGGTAACGCTCGCCAATCACTTAAGCAAATTCGTCCACGAACTTCAGAAGGAGCGCGGCATGTCTGCTGTCTATCAGGGCAGCCAAGGCAAGCAGATGGGCGAAAGCCTGCCGCAGCAGCGGCAATTGACCGACAAATACCGCACCGAGTTACAGACATTCCTTGGGGGTTTCGATGCGTCGCGCCATGGCGCCGGCCTTACCGCTGAGCTTGATCGCACGCTCCGCATGATTGGCGAGCTTGGCGGCAAGCGCGACCAGATCAGCAAGCTCGCCATCGCCCCGGCCGAGGGCGTCGCCTATTTCACCAACACCAACATGCAATCGGTCAAGACGATGGCGCAGATCGCGCTCGCCAGCAAAAGCACCGATACCTCCAACGCGATCTCGGCCTATGTCGGCTTCCTCTATGGCAAGGAGAAGACCGGCCAGGAGCGTGCCGTGGGCGCGGCCGGTATTTCGGCCGGAAAATTCAGCGAGGATGGCTATCTTCGTTTCGTCCAGGTCACCGCCGAACAGGGTGCTTACCTATCGACTTTCGAGAACTATGCGCCGGAAGCAATCAAGAGCTTCTACGCCCAGACCGTGGCTGGGCACGACGTCGACGAGGTGGCACGCATCCGCAAAATCGTGTTTGCTGGCGGCCTCACCGGCGACCTCAAGGGAACCGAAGGCCCGTACTGGTACAAGGTCACGACCGCCAAGATCGATCTCATGAAGAAAGTCGAGGACAAGATTGCCGGGACGCTCGAAGCGCTTGCCTCCGGCGAAAGCACCAGCGCCGAGACCGCATTGATCTCAACATTGGCCGCTGTTGCCGTTCTCCTGGCCGTGACCGCTGTGCTTGGCACCATCATCGTTCGCGGCATTACGGGACCATTGACGAAAATAACCGACGCGATGGGTCGTTTGGCCGGCGGTAACAAGACCGTCGAGATCAGCGGGACCGAAAACCGGGATGAGATCGGTGCGATGGCCCGTGCCGTCGTCATCTTCAAGGAGAACATCATCCGCGCCGACGAATTGGCTACGAATGAGGCGCAGGCCATCAAGACGCGAGAGCATCGCGCAAAGATCATGGAAGAGTTGACCAGCAGTTTCGATCTGGACGTATCAGATACGCTGAAGATGGTCACCGCGGCGTCGACCGAGTTGCACTCAACGGCGACTGCGATGACCGCCACGGCTGAGGAGAGCAACCAGCAGGCAACCACAGCAGCGGCGGCGACCGAGCAAACCTCGGCAAATGTTCAGACGGTGGCGGCATCTGCCGAGGAATTGTCGAGCTCGATTAGCGAAATCAGCCGGCAAGTCACCCAATCCACGACCATTGCCCAGCGCGCGGTAACCGAAGCGGCGCACACCAACGGAACCGTGCAGAGCCTCGCGGAGTCCGCAGAGCGGATCGGCGAAGTCGTGAAACTCATCCAGGAGATCGCGTCGCAGACAAATCTATTGGCACTCAACGCCACGATCGAGGCGGCGCGGGCCGGAGATGCCGGCAAAGGCTTCGCCGTGGTGGCGAGCGAGGTCAAATCGCTCGCAAGCCAGACCGAAAAAGCGACCGGAGACATCGCCGGTCAGATCACCGCCATTCAAACCGCGAGCACCCAGGCGGCGCAGGCCATTCACGGCATCACCAACACTATCGGAGAGATCAGCGAGATTGCGACGGCGATCGCCAGTGCCGTCGAGGAACAGGGAGCGGCTACGCAGGAAATCGCCCGCAACGTGCAGCAGGCCGCAAATGCCTCGCAGGATGTGGCCAACAACCTCTCCGGCGTCACTCGCGCCGCCAATGAAACCGGCACGGCGGCGCATCAGGTGCTTGCTTCTTCCGAGGAACTCTCCAAGCAGTCCGAAACCCTGCGGCTGCGGGTCGAAACTTTCCTGCGCCGCATCCGAGCCGCATAGGTCTTTCCCCGCGATTGCGGGAACGCCAACGATGCTCGATAAAAAGGCGGCGCTTCCAACGCGCCGCCTTTCCTTCATTTCCAGAGGTGAGTCTTACGCCGCTTCCGCCGGCTTCTCCTGCACCGGACCGGAATCGAGACCCTTGGCATCGACGTCGCGGTCGACGAATTCGATCACCGCCATCGGCGCGTTGTCGCCGTAGCGGAAGCCGGCCTTGATGATGCGGGTATAGCCGCCATGGCGGTCCTTGTAGCGGGGGGCGAGAACATCGAACAGCTTCTTGGCCTGGTCGATATCGCGCATCTCGGAGATCGCCTGACGGCGCATCGCAAGGCCGCCCTTCTTGCCGAGCGTGACAAGCTTCTCCACGATCTGGCGCAACTCCTTGGCCTTCGGCAGCGTGGTGACGATCTGCTCGTGCTTGATCAACGCCGCGCACATATTGGCAAACATCGCACGCCGATGTTCGGCGGTTCGATTGAGCTTCCGATGGACCTTGCCGTGACGCATGACGTCCTCTCCTACATTCTTTCCGTGTCCCGGACGCAGTGCAGCGCAAAGCGGTGCACTGCTGAGCCGGGACCTATTTCAGACTGGACCCCGGTTCTGCAGCGCTGCACTTCGTGCTGCGCCGCGCCCGGGGAACGGCTCAGTAATGGTCCTCGAAGCGCTTGGCGAGCTCGTCGATGTTCTCCGGCGGCCAGCCCGGCACTTCCATGCCGAGGTGCAGACCCATCTGGGCCAGCACTTCCTTGATCTCGTTGAGCGACTTGCGGCCGAAGTTCGGGGTGCGCAGCATTTCGGCTTCCGACTTCTGCACGAGATCGCCGATGTAGACGATGTTGTCGTTCTTCAGGCAGTTGGCCGAACGCACCGACAATTCGAGCTCGTCCACCTTCTTGAGGAAGGCGGGGTTGAAGGCGAGATCGGGAATGATCTCCTGGGCGACTTCCTTGCGCGGCTCTTCGAAATTGACGAACACGTTGAGCTGATCCTGCAGGATACGCGCGGCATAGGCCACCGCGTCGTCCGGCGAGATCGCGCCGTTGGTCTCGATCGTCATAGTCAGCTTGTCGTAATCGAGGATCTGGCCCTCGCGGGTGTTCTCGACCTTGTAGGAGACCTTGCGCACCGGAGAGTAGAGGCTGTCGACCGGGATCAGGCCGATCGGCGCATCCTCAGGCCGGTTGCGCTCGGCAGCGACATAGCCCTTGCCCGAGGAGACCGTGAACTCCATGCGGATTTCGGCGCCCTCGTCCAGCGTGCAGATCTGCAGCTCCGGATTGAGCACGGTGATGTCGCCGACGGTCTGGATGTCGCCGGCGGTCACGACGCCCGGGCCCTGCTTCTTCACGACCATGCGCTTGGGGCCCTCGCCCTGCATCTTGATCGAGATGTCCTTGATGTTGAGCACGATGTCGGTGACGTCCTCGCGAACGCCCGCGATCGAGGAGAATTCATGCAGCACGCCGTCGATGTGCACCGATTGCACCGCGGCGCCTTGCAGCGACGAAAGCAGGATGCGGCGCAGCGCGTTGCCGAGCGTCTGCCCGAAGCCGCGCTCAAGCGGTTCGGCGACGAGCGTCGCAAAGCGGGTCGCATCGGTGCCCGGAGCTACATGCAACTTGTTCGGCCGGATAAGTTCTTGCCAATTTTTCTGGATCGTCACTGTTTTCACCCATGGGCCAGATGATTTTTGGAATTCAATCACCGGCGTTGGAGCCCTCGCGGATCAGTCCGCGGCTTGCATTCTTCCCAAAACCAACGCAGGCGGTAAAACCGACTGCGCCTCGATGCATCAAACCCGCCGGCGTTTGCGCGGACGGCAGCCATTGTGCGGGATCGTCGTCACGTCGCGGATCGACGTAACGGTGAAGCCCGCCGCCTGCAGCGCGCGAAGCGCCGATTCGCGGCCGGAACCGGGGCCGGCAACTTCAACCTCCAGCGTGCGCATGCCATGCTCCTGCGCCTTCTTGGAGACGTCTTCTGCTGCAACCTGCGCCGCATAAGGGGTCGATTTGCGCGAACCCTTAAAGCCCATCGTGCCCGCCGACGACCAGGCAATGGTGTTGCCCTGCGCATCGGTGATGGTGATGGTCGTGTTGTTGAACGACGAATTCACGTGCGCAACACCGGAGGCGATATTCTTGCGCTCGCGGCGGCGTACGCGGGTGGTATCCTTGCCCATTTTTCGAAAAACCTTTCTTCGCGATCTCAACGCCGCCGTAATGCCAGCGGCTACACCTGACGAGCGAGTAGCGAGTGGCGAATTGCGAATGGTGGGGATCGCGCCCTACTCGCTGTTCGCTACTCCCTATTCGCCAAATTACTTCTTCTTGCCGGCGATCGACTTGGCGGGTCCCTTGCGGGTGCGCGCGTTGGTATGGGTCCGCTGGCCGCGCACCGGCAGTCCGCGACGATGGCGAAGGCCGCGATAGCAGCCGAGATCCATCAGACGCTTGATGTTCATGCCGGTCTCGCGTCGCAGATCGCCCTCGACCATATAGTCGCGGTCGATCACTTCGCGGATTTGCAGTACTTCCTGGTCGCTCAACTGATTGACGCGGCGGTCAGCGGGAATCTTGACTTTCTCCATGATCTCGGCGGCCTTCTTCTGGCCGATGCCATGGATGTACTGGAGCGCGATCTGCACGCGCTTGTTGGTCGGGATGTTCACACCGGCGATACGGGCCACGAACTCTCTCCTGTCGCCGATCCCTCGTGGGAGCGGCCGTTTTCTTGCTATGTCTCGGGCAGGTGTCCACAAACGCGAACACGACGCCCTTCCCCATTATCTTGGGGGCCCGGCATCGTCTTGAAACTATCCGACTTGGATGAGCGCTTATTAAAGGATTCAATTGGGTTTCGTCAACCGTCTCTAAGCCTTAGCTCGCTTTTTCGTGACCTTTTTCGCAGCTTTCTTGGGCGTTTTCCCGCCGCCTCCGGCGGATGGCTTCCGGGAACCGGCGGCGGCCCTCGGGGCCGCCTTTTTGGCCTTCCCGGGGGCTGCTTTCGGAGCCTTCCCGGAGGCCCGGGAAGCCTTCTTTACGGCCTTTTTGGCGGCGCGGCCGGTATTTCCGGCAGATTTGGCGGCCTTTGGTGCGGCCAGCTTGCCGGCCTTTTTGGGGTTGTTTGCTTCTGTGGCGCCAATGGCGGCCAGGATGCGGTTGATCTCCCGCGTCACATGCTCGATCGTCATCATGCCGTCGACCGTGAGCAATTTGCGGCGTTCCGAATAGTAGTGAATCAAGGGCTCGGTCAGCGCGCGGTAGCTCGCCAGCCGCTTGGTCAGCACCTCCGGGGTGTCGTCGACCCGCACTTCCTCCCCCCGCGCGCGCATCTCCGCGACCCGGGTTTCGACCCGCGCCAGCAATGCGCTTTCGTTGACGCGAAGTTCGATCACCGCATCGAGCTTGAGACGTTTCATCTTCAGGAGCTCATCCAGCGCCTCGGCCTGCGGTACCGTGCGCGGGAAGCCGTCGAGGATAAAGCCCTTCTTCGCATCCGGCTGGTCAAGCCGATCGGAGATGATTCCGATCACGATTTCGTCCGGCACCAGGCTTCCACTCGCCATGATGTCCTTGGCCTTGAGGCCGACCGCCGTCTGGGCCGCGACTGCGGCGCGCAGCATCTCGCCGGTGGAAAGCTGGACAATGCCGTAGCGATCGATCAGCCTTTGGGCCTGGGTTCCCTTGCCCGCGCCCGGAGGGCCCAGAAGTATCAGTCTCATATGCGTTCGCCCCCCGGCTTGGTGGGCGTTTGACCGCGCACCTCATTTTCAAAATCAACAACAACACCAATGACGAGCCGCACCCAGCGCGGAATCGCTAACGCGACACGGTACAAAATCCGCGTCGCGTCAGCGACGACGGCCCCGCAACTTCGATTTCCTGATCAATCCCTCATACTGATGGGCGAGCAGATATCCCTGAACCTGCGCCACGGTATCCATGGTCACGCTGACGACGATCAAGAGCGAGGTTCCGCCAAAATAAAACGGCACCGAAGCGTAGGAAATCAGAATTTCCGGGATCAAGCACACCAATGCGAGATAGATCGCGCCCAGCACCGTGACTCGCGACAACACGTAGTCGATATATTCGGCGGTGCGTTCGCCCGGCCGGATACCCGGGATGAAGCCGCCGTGCTTTTTGAGATTGTCGGCAGTCTCAGTCGGGTTGAACACGATCGCGGTATAGAAGAAGGCGAAGAACACGATCAGGGCCAGATAGAGCATCAAAAATAGCGGCCGGCCGTGGCCGAGCTGGGTCGTGATCCACTGAAACCATTCCGGCCCGTGGCCAGCGTTGAAATTGGCAACCGTGGTCGGCAGCAACAGCAGCGAGGAAGCGAAGATCGGAGGAATCACACCCGAGGTGTTCAGCTTGAGCGGCAGATGCGAGGATTGCCCCTCAAACATCTTGTTGCCGACCTGGCGCTTCGGATACTGGATCAGGAGCCGCCGCTGTGCGCGCTCCATGAATACGATGAAGGCGATCACCCCGACCGCCATCAGGATCACGATCAGAATGATGCCGGTCGACAGCGCGCCCTGACGGCCGAGTTCGAGCATGTTGGCGAGCGCTGAGGGCAATTCGGCAACGATGCCCGCAAGAATGATCAGCGAGATGCCGTTGCCGATGCCGCGCGAGGTCACCTGCTCGCCCAACCACATCAGGAACATGGTGCCGCCGGCCAGCGTGACGGTGGTCGACAGACGGAAGAACATGCCGGGGTCGCTGACGACATTGCCGGCGCCCTCGAGCCCGACCGCGATGCCATAGGACTGGAACGCGGCGAGGATCACCGTGAGATAGCGGGTGTACTGGTTGAGCGTCTTGCGGCCCGCCTCGCCTTCCTTCTTCAAGGCTTCGAGCTGCGGCGAAACCGTGGTCAGGAGCTGGATGATGATCGATGCCGAGATATACGGCATGATGTTGAGTGCGAAGATCGCCATGCGGTGGATACCGCCGCCGGCGAACATGTTGAACATGCCGAGAATGCCGCCGGCCTGGGTGCGGAATACCTGTTCCCAGATGTTGGGATCGATACCGGGAAGCGGGATATAGGTGCCGAGCCGGTAGACGAGCAGCGCGCCCAGGGTGAACCAGATCCGCTTCTTCAGTTCGTCGGCCTTGGCGAGCGCGCCGAAATTGAGGTTTGCCGCCAGTTGTTCCGCTGCTGAGACCATGTTTGGCTTTCTCCCGCGCGCCCCTCGCTGCAAGGTCCCGAAACCGACGGGACATCCAGCAGACGCCGGACATTATTTGGTGCTCGGCTTCGATAAGTCCATCGTTCCGTCGTGCGGACCGCCCGTTTGATGCGGGCGATGACGCAGATGTTACGCCGCCTCGCCTTCGTCCTTCTTTGCCGGGGCAAGGATTTTCACCGTGCCGCCGGCCTTTTCGACCGCCGCGATGGCGGATTTCGAGGCGCCATGCACCTCGATATTCAGTTTGGCCTTGAGCTCGCCGCGGCCGAGCAGCCGCACACCGTCCTTGGCGCGCCGCAACACGCGGGCTTTCACCAGCGATTCGGCGTTGATGGCGGCCTTGGGGTCGAGCAGCTTGGCATCGATCGCCTGCTGGAGACGATCGAGATTGATCTCGGCGAATTCGAGCCGGAAGATGTTGTTGAAGCCGCGCTTGGGCAGGCGCCGATGCAACGGCATCTGACCGCCTTCAAAGCCCTTGATGCGCACGCCGGTACGCGCGGTCTGGCCCTTGCCGCCGCGGCCCGCCTGCTTGCCCTTGCCCGAGCCGATGCCACGCCCGACGCGCATCCGTTTCTTGCGCGAGCCGGCACTGTCGGCGATATCGCTGAGCTTCATCGCCCTGTCTCCTTGCTACTTCCTGTTACTTCTCGCCGACGACGCGGACGAGATGTTGAACCTTGGCGATCATGCCGCGAACCTGGGGGGTATCCTTCAGCTCGGTGATGCGGCCGATCTTGTTGAGCTTCAGCCCGATCAGCGTCGCGCGCTGCGAGTGGTGGCGGCGGATTGCGCTATGGGTCTGCTCGACCTTGATCGTCTTTGCGGCCTTGGCCATCGTCCTTAACTCCGTAACGCGCGACAAGCGCGGTGTTGTTATTCAGCGACCGCTTCGGCGTCGCCGCCGACCCGGCGCGACTGCAATGTCGACACCTTGATGTTGCGGCGCGCCGCAACCGAACGCGGCGAATCCTGGTGCTTGAGCGCGTTGAAGGTGGCGCGAACCATGTTGTAGGGATTGGACGAGCCGATCGACTTGGCCACCACGTCCTGGATTCCGAGCGTCTCGAACACCGCGCGCATCGGACCGCCGGCGATGATGCCGGTGCCCGCCGGCGCCGCACGCAGGTAAACCCGGCCCGCGCCATGCCGGCCGGCGATATCGTGATGCAGCGTGCGGCCCTCGCGCAACGCCACGCGCGTCAGGTTGCGTTTGGCGGCATCGGTCGCCTTGCGGATCGCCTCAGGCACCTCGCGCGCCTTGCCGTGGCCGAAACCGACGCGCCCCTTCTGGTCGCCGATCACCACCAGCGCCGCAAAGCCGAAGCGCTTGCCGCCCTTGACCACCTTCGCCACACGGTTGATGTGGACGAGCTTGTCGACGAACTCGCTGTCGCGCTCTTCGCGATCCCTGCCCCGTTCGCGTCCGCCTCGTTCGCGTTCACCTGCCATGGTGTTTTCCAATCCTTGAGAGGCTTATGGGCCCCTGTCCTCGTGTCAGTTAAAAACCAATATTCCTTAAAAGCTCAGCCCGCTTTCGCGCGCGGCATCCGCGAGCGCCTTGACGCGGCCGTGATAGAGATAGCCGCCGCGATCGAACACGACCTCGGTGACGCCGTTCTTCACCGCGCGTTCGGCCAGCAGCTTGCCGACGGCCTTGGCCGCGTCGATATTCGCCCCGGTCTTGCCGCTCTCGCGCATCGTCTTCTCCAGCGACGAAGCGGACGCCAGCGTCTCGCCCTTCAGGTCGTCGATGACCTGGGCGTAGATGTGCTTCGACGAGCGGAACACCGACAGACGCGGGCGGCCGCCGCCCGAACGGCGCAACGACAGCCTCACGCGTTGCTTGCGCCGGGCATTCGTAACCTTGATTCTCGACATGGCCGGCTCCGTTACTTCTTCTTGCCTTCCTTGCGGAAGATGAATTCGTCGACGTATTTCACGCCCTTGCCTTTGTAGGGCTCCGGCGGACGGTAGCTGCGGATTTCGGCGGCAACCTGGCCGACGCGCTGGCTGTCATTGCCGACGATGACGATCTCGGTCGGCTTCGGCACCGTGATCGCGATGCCTTCCGGGATCGGGAAGATGACGTCGTGGCTGTAGCCGAGCGCGAGCTGCAGGTTCTTGCCCTGCAGCGCGGCGCGATAGCCGACGCCGTTGATTTCGAGCCGCTTCTCGAAACCCTTGGTCACGCCGGCGACCAGGTTGGCCACCTGCGCCCGCGCCGTGCCGTACATCGCTTGCGCTCGGTTGGTCTTGACCCGCGGGGCAACCTTGACCGAACCGTTCTCGAACTTCACCTCGACGTCGTCATGGACGACGAAGGAAAGCTGGCCTTTCGGCCCCTTCATCTTCACCGTCTGTCCCTCGACGGTGGCGGTGACGCCCGAGGGGATCGTCACCGGCTTCTTGCCGATACGTGACATGGCCGAACTCTCCTTAGAACACCGTGAAGAGAATTTCACCGCCCACATTCGCCTCGCGCGCGTCGTGGTCGGCCATAATTCCCTTCGGCGTCGATAACACCGAAATGCCGAGACCGTTGTTCACGCGCGGCAGGTTCTTGACCGAAGCGTAAACCCGCCGCCCCGGCTTCGACACCCGCTCGATCTCGCGGATCACAGGCTCGCCGTCGAAATATTTCAGCTCGATCTCGAGCTCGCTGCGGCCCGAGGCATGCTCGACGCTGGCATAGCCGCGGATATAGCCTTCCGCCTTCAGCACCTCGAGCACGTTGGCGCGCATCCTCGACCCCGGGCTTGAGACCTTGGGCTTGGCGCGCATCTGCGCGTTGCGGATGCGGGTGATGAGATCGCTGATCGGATCGTGTGTTGACATGCCCGACCCTCCTTACCAGCTTGACTTCACGAGGCCGGGAACCAGGCCCTTGGAGCCGAGTTCACGCAGCGCGATGCGGGAAAGCTTGTTCTTGCGATAGATCGAGCGCGGACGCCCGGTCATCTCGCAGCGATTGCGGATGCGGGTCGCCGACGAATTGCGCGGCATCTCGGCGAGCTTCAGCGTCGCCGCAAACCGCTCTTCCATCGGCTTGGTCTTGTCGGCGATGATGGCCTTCAGCTTCGCGCGCCGGGCGGCGGCGTTCTTGGTCATCCGCTTGCGCCGGTTGTTCTTCTCGATCGAACTCTTCTTTGCCATGCTTGGCTCCTTGCGTTTCCGCGTTTGAGAGGCTCTTGCTTAAGCGTCTCACTGCCGGAACGGGAAATTGAATGCGGTCAACAATGCCCTTGCTTCGTCGTCGGTGCGCGCGGTGGTGCACACCGTGACGTCCATGCCCCAGGTTTCCCCCATCTTGTCGAAGTCGATTTCGGGGAAAATGATGTGCTCCTTGATGCCGAGCGAATAGTTGCCGCGGCCGTCGAAGCTCTTCGGGCTGAGACCGCGGAAGTCGCGCACGCGAGGCAACGCGACGTTCACGAGGCGGTCGATGAACTCGTACATCTTGGCCTTGCGCAGCGTGACCTTGCAGCCGATCGGCTGGTTTTCACGCAACTTGTAAGTCGCAATGGCGATGCGCGAATAGGTAACGATCGCCTTTTGGCCCGCGATCAGCGACAGATCGGCCGCGGCCAATTCCGCCTTCTTGCGGTCGTTGACGGCCTCGCCGATGCCCATGTTGAGCACGACCTTGTCGAGGCGCGGCACCTGCATCATGTTGGCATAGCCGAACTGTTCGGTCAGCTTGCCGCGAATGCTTCGGTCATATTCCGCGCGCAGGCGCGGGACGTATGCGGTCTCAGCCATCGATCTCTGCTCCCGAGCGTTTGGCGACGCGAACTTTGGTGCCATCCGCCTGAATCTTGAAACCTACGCGGGTCGGCTTGCCGTCCTTGCCCACGATTGCGATGTTGGACAGGTGGATCGGCGACTCCTTCGAGATGATGCCGCCCTCCTGCGCCTGGGTCTGCTTCTGGTGCCGCTTGACGAGGTTGATGCCGCGTACCAGCGCCTTGCTCTCGGCGGGACGCACCTCGAACACCTCGCCGGTGCGGCCCTTGTCGCGGCCCGACAACACGATGACCTTGTCCCCCTTCCGGATCTTGGCAGCCATCACAGCACCTCCGGGGCAAGCGAGATGATCTTCATGTGGTTCTTGGCGCGCAGCTCACGCGGCACCGGCCCGAAGATACGGGTACCGACCGGCTCAGACTGGTTGTTGATCAGAACGGCGGCGTTGCGGTCGAAGCGGATCACGGAACCGTCGGGGCGGCGGATGTCCTTGCGGACCCGCACCACCACCGCCTTCATCACGTCGCCCTTCTTCACCTTGCCGCGCGGGATCGCTTCCTTGATCGACACGACAATAACGTCGCCCACGGTGGCATAGCGGCGCTTGGAGCCCCCAAGCACCTTGATACACATGACACGGCGTGCGCCTGAATTGTCGGCCACGTCGAGGTTGGTCTGCATCTGAATCATTGATGCACCTCGTCCTCTTTCTGTTGCGCAAAGTTGCGCCTAAAAATCCTCGAAAATCCGCCCGGCCAGGCCGAGCCGACTTCAGGCCGTTTTCTGATGTTCGCCCCGGACCACGGTCCAGCGCTTCAACTTCGAGATCGGCTTGCTTTCCTCGATCCACACCGTGTCGCCCGGCTTGAACTGGTTGTTCTCGTCGTGCGCGTGATAATTCTTCGAGCGGCGGATCGTCTTCTTGTAGATCGGATGGGTGAAGCGGCGATCGACGCGCACCACCACCGTCTTGGCCTGCTTGTCGCTGACGACCACGCCCTGAAGCGTACGTTTCGGCATATCGATGCCCCCTACTTCTTCTTCGCGCGCGCTTGCGCGGCAATGGTCTTGATGCGGGCGATGTCGCGGCGGGTTTCACGCAGCCGCGAAGTGTTCTCAAGCTGCCCGGTGGCGCGCTGGAAACGCAGGTTGAAGCGCTCCTTCTTCAGATTGAGGACGGCGTCATCCATCTGATCGGGGCTCATCGCGCGGATATCGGCAACTTTCATCTCGGCCATGATCACACCCTTATTCGGCGATGCGCGCGACAAAACGCGTCTTGATCGGCAGTTTGGCGGCGGCGAGCGAAAGCGCTTCTCGCGCGGTCTGCACCGGCACGCCGTCGATTTCGAAAAGCACCCGGCCCGGCTTCACCCGCGCCACCCACAATTCAGGCGTCCCCTTGCCGGAGCCCATGCGCACTTCGGCGGGCTTCTTCGACACCGGCACATCCGGGAAGACGCGGATCCAGACGCGGCCGGCGCGCTTCATGTGACGGGTCAGCGCGCGGCGGGCGGCTTCGATCTGACGCGCGGTGATGCGCTCCGGCGCCATCGCCTTCAGGCCGAACTGACCGAACGACAACGCCGCGCCCGAAGTCGCGGTGCCGTGAATGCGGCCCTTGTGCGCCTTTCGGAACTTGGTTTTCTTTGGTTGCATCATGGCGTCAAGCCCTCAAACCTTCTCTCACTCGCCTCACGCCGCGGCATCGCGACGCGGCCGCCCGCTGTCGCCCTCGGCCATCTTCTTGTCCTGGGCCATCGGATCGTGCTCGAGGATCTCGCCCTTGAAGATCCAGACTTTGACACCGCAGGTGCCGAATGTGGTGAACGCGGTCGCGACCCCATAATCGATGTCGGCGCGCAGCGTGTGCAGCGGCACGCGGCCTTCGCGGTACCACTCCATGCGCGCGATTTCGGCGCCGCCGAGACGTCCCGAGCAGTTGATGCGGATGCCTTCGGCGCCCAGACGCATCGCCGACTGCACGGCGCGCTTCATCGCGCGGCGAAAGGCGACGCGGCGCTCGAGCTGCTGGGCGATCGATTCGGCCACCAGCGTGGCGTCAAGCTCAGGCTTGCGGATTTCGACGATGTTGATGACGACGTCGGAATCCGTGATTTCGGCCACGCGTTTGCGCAGCTTGTCGATGTCGGCGCCCTTTTTGCCGATCACCACGCCGGGACGAGCCGAGTGGATCGTTACGCGGCACTTCTTGTGCGGACGCTCGATCACGATACGCGCGACCGCCGCCTGCTTGAGCTCCTTGTGCAGGATCTCGCGGATCTTGACGTCCTCGTGCAGGAGCTTGCCGTATTCGTTCTTGCCGGCGAACCAACGGGAATCCCACGTCCGGTTGATGCCAAGACGCAGCCCGATTGGATTGATTTTCTGACCCATCGTATTCTCCCGCGCCCCTTAGGCGCTCGCCTCGACCTGACGAACGACGATCGTCAGTTGCGAGAACGGTTTGAAAATCCGGCCCGAACGGCCACGGCCGCGCGGTGCAAAACGCTTCATCACGATGCCGTTGCCGACATGCGCCTCGGCGACAACCAGATCGTCGACATCGAGATCGTGATTGTTCTCGGCATTGGCGATCGCCGATTCCAGGCACTTCTTGACGTCGACCGCGATCCGCTTGCGCGAAAACTGCAGATCGGCGAGCGCTGCCGAAGCCTTCCTGCCGCGGATCAATTGCGCGACGAGATTAAGCTTCTGCGGGCTCACCCGCAGCATCCGGGCGACTGCCTTGGCCTCGTTATCGGCGAGGCTCCGTTCGCGCTTTGGTTTGCTCATCGCTTAAGCCCTCAAACCTTCTTGGCTTTCTTGTCGCCCGAATGGCCATGGAAGGTTCGCGTCGGCGAAAACTCGCCGAACTTGTGACCCACCATTTCCTCGTTGACCGATACCGGCACGTGCTTCTGGCCGTTGTAGACGCCGAACACCAGGCCGACGAATTGCGGCAGGATGGTCGAGCGGCGGCTCCAGATCTTGATCACGTCATGACGGCCGGACGCGCGCGCCGCATCTGCCTTCTTCAGCAGCGAGCCTTCAACGAACGGGCCTTTCCAGACTGAACGAACCATGTCCGGCGTTCCTTACTTCTTCCGCTTGTGGCGGCTGATGAGAATGAATCGGGTGGTCGACTTGTTGGTGCGTGTCTTCTTGCCCTTGGTCGGCTTGCCCCACGGGGTGACCGGGTGACGGCCGCCCGAAGTGCGGCCTTCGCCGCCGCCGAGCGGATGGTCGACGGGGTTCATCGAGACGCCGCGGTTATGGGGCTTGCGGCCGAGCCAGCGATTGCGGCCGGCCTTGCCGATCGAGATGTTCATGTGATCCGGATTGGACACCGCACCGATGGTGGCGGTGCAGCGGCCGTGAACCAGGCGCTGCTCGCCGGAGTTCAAACGGACGATCACGTAGTCCTGGTCACGGCCGACGATCTGCGCGTAGGTGCCCGCGGAGCGGGCGAGCTGGCCGCCCTTGCCGATCTTCAGTTCGACATTGTGGATGATGCTGCCGACCGGCATGTTGCCGAGCGGCATGACGTTGCCCGGCTTCACGTCGACATGGTTCCCGGCAACCACCGTATCGCCGACCGCAAGCCGCTGCGGCGCCAGGATATAGGCCTGGGTGCCGTCGGTGTATTTCACCAGCGCAATGAAGGCGGTGCGGTTGGGATCATATTCCAGCCGCTCGACGGTGGCCGGCATATCGACCTTGGTGCGCTTGAAGTCGATGATGCGGTAGGCCTTCTTGTGACCGCCGCCGCGAAAGCGCACCGTGATGCGCCCGAGATTGTTGCGCGCGCCGGTGGAGGTCTTGCCCTTGGTCAGCGCCTTGACCGGCTTGCCCTTGTAGAGCGCCGAACGGTCGACGACGATCAGCTGGCGCTGACCCGGTGTCGTGGGATTGTAGGTTTTCAGTGCCATCGCTGTGCCGCCTTATAGTCCGGTGGTGACGTCGATGCGGTGGCCCTCTTCGAGGGTTACGACCGCCCGCTTCACGTCCGACTGCGAACCGAAAGTACCGCGGAACACCTTGGTCTTGCCCTTGCGTACCAGGGTGTTCACGCTCTTGACCTTGACGTCGAACAGCTTCTCGACGGCTTCCTTGATCTGCGGCTTGGTGGCCTTGCTCGCGACCTTGAACACAACCTTGTTGTGCTCGGAGGCCATCGTCGCCTTTTCGGTGACGACGGGGGCCAAGATGATGTCGTAGTGGCGCGGATCGATAGTCTTCATTTGAAGCGCGCCTCCAGCGCATCGACCGCCGCCTTGGTCAGCACCAGCTTCTGGCGACGCAGGATGTCGTAAACGTTGATGCCCTGGATCGGCAGAACATCGATGTTGGGAATGTTGCGGGCGGCAGTGGCAAAACCGTTGTTGAGCTCGGCGCCGTCGATGATCAGCGCGTTGGTCACGCCAAGACCGGAAAAGTGTCCAACCAGCGCCTTGGTTTTTGCGGTCTTGAGGTTGGCCGACTCGATCACGATCAGGCCGCCATCCTTGGCCTTGGCGGACAGTGCGTGGCGCAGCGCCAGCGCCCGCACCTTCTTCGGCAGATCGGTCGCGTGCGAACGCACCACGGGACCGAAGGCGCGACCGCCGCCGCGGAATTGCGGCACGCGGGCCGAACCGTGACGGGCGCCACCGGTGCCCTTCTGCTTGTACATCTTCTTGCCGGTGCGCCAGACTTCGGCGCGGCCTTGGGTCTTGTGGGTCCCGGCCTGACGCTTGGCGAGCTGCCACTGCACGCAGCGAAGGATGATGTCCTTGCGCGGCTCGAGGCCGAAGATTTCGTCGGAAAGCTGAACCGAACCGGCCGCTTTGCCTTCAAGGGTCGTGACCTTCAGTTCCATCTCACGCGCCCTCCTGCTGGGCGGGCGCTTCCGCCGCCTGCTCACCGCCGGCAACCTTGAACTTGCCGGGCTTGGGAGCCTCCTTCGGCAAGGGCTTCTTCACGGCATCGCGCACCGCGATCCATCCGCCCTTCGAGCCGGGAACGGCGCCCTCGACCAGGATCAGGCCGCGCTCGACATCGGTCTGCACCACGCGAAGGTTGAGCGTGGTGATGCGATCGACGCCCATGTGGCCGGGCATCTTCTTGTTCCTGAAGGTCTTGCCGGGATCCTGGCGCTGGCCGGTCGAACCGATCGACCGGTGCGAAACCGACACACCGTGGGTGGCGCGAAGGCCGCCGAAATTCCAGCGCTTGATGCCGCCCGCAAACCCCTTGCCTTCCGAGGTGCCGGTGACGTCGACGAACTGGCCGACCACGAAATGGTCGGCCTGAATCTCGGCGCCGACCGGGATCAGCGCGTCTGCCGAAACCCGAAACTCGGTGACCTTGCGCTTGGGTTCGACCTTGGCGACCGCGAACTGGCCGCGTTCGGCCTTCGGCATATAGACGGTCTTGCGCGTGCCCGATCCGAGCTGCAGCGCGACATAGCCGTTCTTCTCGGTGGTACGGTGACCCACGACCTGGCAATTGCCCAGTTTCAGCACGGTCACGGGGATATGTTCGCCGGTCTCGGTAAAGACCCGCGTCATCCCGACCTTTTGTGCGATCACTCCGGAGCGCATCTGCGTGCTTCCTGTTGTTTCTGTCCGCAGATCTTGCGGACTGGCCTAAAAGTTAGAGCTTGATTTCGACGTCGACGCCGGCCGCAAGATCGAGCTTCATCAGCGCGTCCACGGTCTGCGGTGTCGGATCGACAATGTCGAGAAGGCGCTTGTGCGTGCGCATCTCGAATTGCTCGCGGCTCTTCTTGTCGACATGCGGCGAACGGTTGACGGTGAACTTCTCGATGCGGGTCGGCAGCGGAATGGGTCCGCGAACCTGAGCACCGGTCCGTTTCGCCGTGTTCACGATCTCGCGGGTCGACGAATCGAGAATCCGATGGTCGAACGCCTTGAGACGTATGCGAATATTCTGGCCGTTCATTGCCGTTGTCTTTCTTCTAGCGAGTGGCGAGTGGTGAGTGGCGAATAGCGGATGGAGCAAACCACTCGCTACTCGCTATTCGCTATTCGCTTATTCGATGATGGCCGCGACGACGCCGGCACCGACGGTGCGGCCGCCCTCGCGGATCGCGAAGCGTAACTGCTCCTCCATCGCGATCGGCACGATCAGATGCACTTCCATCGAGACGTTGTCGCCCGGCATCACCATTTCGGTGCCTTCAGGCAGGTGCACGACACCGGTCACGTCAGTGGTGCGGAAGTAGAACTGCGGCCGGTAGTTGGTGAAGAACGGGGTGTGACGTCCGCCCTCCTCCTTGGTGAGGATGTAGGCCGAAGCCTTGAACTTGGTGTGCGGCTTGACCGAACCCGGCTTGCACAGCACCTGACCGCGCTCGACTTCCTCGCGCTTGGTGCCGCGCAGCAACGCGCCGATGTTGTCGCCCGCCTGGCCCTGATCGAGCAGCTTGCGGAACATTTCAACGCCGGTGACGATGGTCTTCTGCGTCGGGCGCAAGCCCACGATCTCGATTTCCTCGCCGACCTTGATCACGCCGCGCTCGACGCGCCCGGTGACCACGGTGCCGCGGCCGGAGATCGAGAACACGTCTTCCACCGGCATCAGGAACGGCTGGTCGATCGGACGCTCCGGCTGCGGAATGTAGCTGTCCACAGCCGCCATCAGCTCCAGAATGGAGTCGTGGCCGAGCTTCTTGTCCTTGTCCTCGAGGGCGGCCAGCGCCGAACCCTTGACGATCGGGATTTTGTCGCCTGGGAAATCATATTTCGAGAGAAGTTCGCGGACTTCCAGTTCGACGAGCTCGAGCAGTTCCGGATCGTCGACCATGTCGCACTTGTTCAGGTACACGACCATCGCGGGAACGCCGACCTGCTTTGCCAGCAGAATGTGCTCGCGGGTCTGCGGCATCGGGCCGTCGGCGGCCGACACCACCAGGATCGCGCCGTCCATCTGCGCGGCGCCCGTGATCATGTTCTTCACGTAGTCGGCGTGGCCCGGGCAATCGACGTGGGCGTAGTGACGATTCTTGGTCTCGTATTCGACGTGCGCCGTCGAGATCGTGATGCCGCGCGCCTTCTCTTCCGGCGCCTTGTCGATCTGATCGTACGCCGTGAACGTCGCACCGCCGGTTTCCGCCAGCACCTTGGTGATAGCCGCCGTCAGCGACGTCTTGCCGTGGTCGACGTGACCGATCGTTCCGATATTGCAGTGCGGTTTAGTGCGTTCAAACTTTGCTTTGGCCATTTGACTCTCCGTTCAGTCGTTAGCTGCCGCTAACGACAATCAGGCAAACTTCTTCTGGACTTCCGCCGACACGTTCGCCGGCGCTTCCGCGTAGTGGTCGAACTGCATCGTAAAGGTTGCGCGACCCTGGCTCATCGAACGCAGGTTATTCACGTAACCGAACATGTTCATGAGCGGCACCATCGCATTGATGACGTTGGCGTTGCCGCGCATGTCTTGACCCTGGATCTGCCCGCGCCGCGAATTCAGGTCGCCGATGACGGAGCCGGTATAGTCTTCCGGAGTCACCACCTCGACCTTCATGATCGGCTCGAGCAGGACCGACTTGCCCCTCTGCAGCGCTTCGCGGAAGCAGGCCCGCGTCGCGATTTCGAAGGCCAGCGCCGAGGAGTCCACGTCGTGATACTTGCCGTCGATGAGCTGCACCTTGACGTCGACGACCGGGAAGCCCGCGACCACGCCGGAAGAAAGAACGCTCTCGACGCCCTTTTCGACGCCTGGGATGTATTCCTTCGGCACTGCGCCGCCGACGATCTTGGACTCGAACTCGTAGCCCTTGCCGGGTTCGTTCGGCTCGACAACGATCGTCACCGCGGCGAACTGGCCGGTACCGCCGGTCTGCTTCTTGTGGGTATAGCTGTGCTCGACGCGCTGGGTGATGCGTTCACGAAACGCTACCTGCGGCGCGCCAATATTGGCATCGACCTTGTAGGTGCGCTTGAGGATATCGACCTTGATGTCGAGATGGAGTTCGCCCATGCCCTTCAAAATGGTCTGGCCGGATTCCTGGTCGGTCGACACCCGGAACGACGGATCTTCGGCGGCGAGCTTCGCCAAGGCGACGCCCAGCTTTTCCTGGTCGGCCTTCGACTTCGGCTCGATAGCAATCTCGATGACGGGCTCCGGAAATTCCATCTTTTCCAGGATCACCGGCTTGTTCGGGTCGCACAGCGTGTCGCCGGTGCGCGCTTCTTTCAGGCCCGCGAGCGCCACGATGTCGCCGGCATAGGC
>Ga0209167_10000388_pt1 | contig 34600 bp, 27 predicted proteins | sample Coa_R1_9_FD_187154 | JGI IMG/M metagenome (GOLD analysis project Ga0209167, IMG submission 187154) | Surface soil microbial communities from Centralia Pennsylvania, which are recovering from an underground coalmine fire - Coalmine... | ecosystem: Environmental > Terrestrial > Soil >...
CCGGCAGGCAAGCCTTGAACGAAACCAGCCGGGCGGTGATGGTTACGGAGGGCCCGCGGGCGAGTGGGGGTGGCGGCTGGCGGGCATACCGCCGCCTGCTCGGGTATTTACGTCCCTGGCGCGGCCGCTTCATCGTGGGGATGCTCGGCGGCGTGCTGTTTGCGGCCACCATGGCCAGCTTCGCGCTGTTTGCCAAGAAATTCGGCGACGGTGCATTCACTCATCATGATCCGCGCACCATCGTCTGGGTGCCGCTCGGGCTGATCGCGCTGTTCATGCTGCGCGGCATCGGCGACTTCACCCAGACGTACTTCATGGGTTACGTGGGCCGCCAGATCGTGAACCAGCTGCGGCGCGAGGTGTTCCAGCGCATCCTGCAGCTGCCGGTGGCGTTCTACGACCGCAGCTCTTCCGGCGCGCTGCTCTCGCGGCTCACCTACAACACCGAGCAGATCGGCCAGGCCACGACCGACTCGGTGATCGTTGCCGTGCGTACAACGCTCACCATCGTCGGCTCGATCGGCTTTCTGCTGTGGATGAACACGCGCCTGGCGCTGATCGCACTCACCATGGGACCGCTGGTGGGCTGGCTCGTGTCAGTCATTAACCGCTATTTCCGCCGCTACAGCCGCCGCATCCAGGACTCCATGGGGGATGTCACGCGCGTCGCCAAGGAAAGCTTCGAGGCGCCGCGGCTCATCAAGGTCTACAACGCGCAGGCGCACCTGGGGCGGCAGTTCGACGCGGTGAACGATCGCAACCTGGCTTCGAACATGAAGCTGGTGCTCGTCAGGGGACTGTCCAACCCCACCGTGCAGCAGGTTACCGCGGTGGGCGCGGCGTTCGTGCTTTCGGTGGCGCTTACGGATCAGCTTCACGGACGTATGAGCGATGGCGATCTGCTCGGTTTCTTTACCGCGCTGGTGAGCATCGCGCAGCCGCTGCGCGAGCTGGTCGGGGTGTCCGGACCCCTGCAACAGGGCATCGCGGCAGGGCAGAGTCTGTTCGAGCTGCTGGACGAGCCCGCGGAGGCAGCCGGGGGCACGTGGCGCGTCCCGCGGGTGCGCGGCGACGTGAGCTTCGAGGAGGTCAGTTTCAGCTACGCTCGCGGTGAGGCGCCGCTCGCGGCCGGCGATGCCGGCGGGCAAGAGGGCGCCACCGGTACGCGCGCTGACAGGGCCGCGGCGCTCGCCGGCGTTTCGCTCGCGGTACCGGCGGGCGCGAGCCTCGCGATCGTCGGGCGCTCGGGCAGCGGCAAGTCAACGCTCGTCAACCTGCTGCCGCGTTTTTACGACGTGTCCGCGGGTCACGTGCGCGTCGACGGTCGCGACGTGCGCGAATATGAGCTCGCCAACCTGCGCGACCAGATCGCGGTCGTGAGCCAGGACGTGGTGCTCTTCGATGACAGCATCCGCAACAACATCGCCTTCGGCCGCGAGGTGTCGGATGCGGCCATCGAGCGGGCGGCGGAAGCCGCGCACGTGCTCGAGTTTGTGCACAACCAGCCCGGCGGACTCGATGCTCTGGTAGGGGATCGCGGCATGCTGCTGTCCGGCGGACAGCGTCAGCGCATCTCTATCGCGCGGGCGTTGCTGAAGGATGCGCCGATCCTGATTCTCGACGAGGCAACGTCCGCTCTCGATACCGAAGCCGAGCGCCATATCCAGGCCGCGCTGGCGCAATTGGTGCGTAACCGCACCACCTTCATCATCGCGCACCGCCTGTCCACCGTGGAACAGGCCGATCGCATCCTGGTCCTGGATGGCGGTCGCATCGCCGAGAGTGGCACCCACCGGGAGCTGCTCGCGCTCGGTGGTTTGTACGCCCAGCTGCACCAACTGCAGTTCGCAGACTAGTGGGCAAGACTCAGCAGCAGCGCCTCAACCAGCTGTGGTACCGCGAGCACCCACACCCATCGCTGCTGCAGCCGCTCGGCTGGTGTTACGGTTCGCTGATGCGGGTGCGGCGCCGCGCCTACGCGGCAGGCTGGCTGCGCACCGAGGACGCCGGCGTGCCGGTGGTGGTGGTCGGAAATCTCACGGTCGGCGGCACCGGCAAGACGCCGCTCACCATCTGGCTGGCGGGCGCGCTCAAGGATCGGGGCTTCACGGTCGGCATCGTGTCGCGCGGTTACGGACGGCGCGGCGGCGCTGAACCGCGCGTCGTCGATGCGCAATCGAACTGGCGCGACGTGGGGGATGAACCGCTCGTCCTCGCACGCCGTACCGGTTGTGCCACGGCCGTGGCCGCGGACCGCGTCGCGGCGGCGCGCTTGCTGGCAGCCGGCGGGGCGAACCTTATCCTGGCGGACGATGGCCTGCAGCACCTGCGCCTGGCGCGCGCCTGCGAAATCCTCGTGGTCGACGGCGCGCGCGGCTTTGGCAACGGTCGCGTGTTGCCCGCCGGCCCCTTGCGTGAACCGCTGACCCAACCACTGCGCGCGGATATGGTGGTCGTGAACGGCGACGCTGGTCACGCTTCGCTCGCACACCGGTTCGCTCCCGGGGAAGTCCTCACCATGCAGCTGGTGGCGCAGGATGTCGTGCCGCTCGATGCGCACCAGGCGCCGCGTTCCCTGAGCAGTTTTCACGGGCTGCCGGTGCACGCGGTCGCCGGCATTGGCAATCCGCAGCGCTTTTTCCGCGAGCTGCGCGCGCACCGGATCGCGGTAATCGAGCATGCGTACCCCGACCACCACCCGTACAGCCCGGCGGACTTTGCGTTTGCGGATGAACTGCCGGTCCTCATGACCGAGAAAGATGCCGTAAAATGCGCGCCGTTCGCGAGCGCGCGCCTGTGGTACGTTCCGGTGGACGCGCAGTTCAGCGCCGCCGACGCCCGCGAATTGCTTGCGCGGGTGCTGGCGAAGTTGCCCGACACGCGCCCAGGAGGTCATGGCTGATGGACACCCGTCTCCTTGAAATTCTCGCCTGCCCGGTGTGCAAGGGAACGCTGCGCTTCGAACGCGACACGCAGGTGCTGGTGTGCCGGATGGATCGCCTTGCCTACCCGATCCGGGACGGTGTGCCGGTCATGCTGGAAGAGGAAGCCCGCCAGCTCGCGGCCGACGATCCGCTCCTGGATCGTTAGTGTTCCGGGTCGTCATCCCGGCGCGCTACGCCGCGACGCGGCTTCCCGGCAAGGCGCTGATGCCACTCGCCGGCAAGCCGATCGTGCAGTGGGTGTACGAGCGCGCGAGCGCCGCCGGCGCGCAGGAAGTGCTGATCGCCACCGACGATGACCTCATCGTCAGCGCCGCGCACTCATTCGGCGCCCGGGTCGTCATGACCGCCGCCGCTCACGCCTCCGGTACCGATCGCATCGCCGAGGTCGCGCGCGCGCGCGGCTGGCCGCCCGCGAGCGTGGTTGTCAACGTGCAGGGCGATGAACCGCTTATGCCGGCCGCGCTCATCCAACAGGTTGCTGCACTTCTGGCGAAGCACGCGGACGCCGACATCGCCACGCTCGCAAGTCCGATCACGGAGGTCAGCGAGTTCCTGGATCCCAACACCGTGAAGGTGGTGACGGATGGCGCCGGTCGGGCGCTGTACTTCAGCCGCGCTCCCATTCCCTGGAACCGCGACGGCGCACCCGCTGGCCTGGCGAGCCAGCGCGATCTGTCCGGCGCGCGCCGCCACATTGGGCTCTATGCGTATCGCGTAGCGGCGTTGCTGCGGCTCGCGGCGCTGCCCGTCAGCCCCCTTGAAGCGAGCGAGAAGCTCGAGCAGCTGCGGGCGCTCGAGGACGGCTTTGACATCCGCGTCGCTGACGCCGTGGAACGACCCGGACCGGACGTGAACACACTCGCAGATCTGGAGCGTGTCCGGGCCCAGATTGCGCAGGGGCGCGGGTGAGCGGCTACACTGGTGCCGCCGGCACCCGCCTTGGATTAGACCTTAACAATTGTTCACAGTGCCTGCGGGGCCTGGGCTTGGCGTGAACTCGCGACCCCAGGCGGCGTCAAACTGACGCGCGTGTTGATGCAGCAGGTCTTGAACTGTCAACCGCGAGCCCGCTAGCAGCGTTTCGCAAGCAGCACCCGCACAAACCTTATGGAATACCGCACGATTATGAACCGCACCCAAACGATCCGACGCGCGGCCCCGACCGCCGCGGTCATCGCCGCCCTGGCGGCTCTCCTGTCCGGCTGCGTGGTGGCCCCGCCGCCCCGGCCGGCTCCCCTGCCGCCGCCACCGCCGCCAGCGCCGCCGCCGAATTCCGAAGTTTACGCGTATCCCCTGCACGGCCAGCCGCCGGAACAGCAGGATCGCGATCATTACGAGTGCAGCCAGTGGGCCACGCAGCAGACCGGATTTGATCCCAGCGCACCCGGTGTGCCGCCCCATGAACGGGTGCAGGTCGTGTCGGCGGGTCCGCCGTCGGGCACCGGGACTGCAATCGGCGCGATTGCCGGAGCCGTGATCGGCGCCGCGATCTCCCCGCGCTGGCAGGCCGCGCCAGGCGCGCTCGCCGGTGCGGTCGTTGGCGGTGCCATCGGCAACGCGAGCGATGTTGCCAATGCGCAGCAGACCCGTACCGTCATGGTGAGCGATCGGCGCGCGGCGGCGCTGCAGGAACAGCAGGCGGCGAGATACCGTCGGGCGCTCGGCGCGTGTCTCGATGGTCGCGGCTATAGCGTAAAGTAGAGGCAGGCAGGTGAGGCACATGAAGCAGCGTATGTGGGTAAAGGGTTGCGGAGCACTGCTCCTCGCAATGACGCTCGCCGGCGCGGCTGCGCAGGCGGAGGACCACCACGGCGGTGGGCCGGGCTTTGGGCGCGGCGACCGCGGTGGGCGGGCCGAACACATGGATGCGCGCTACAGCCACAACCGCGCCTACCCGGACCGCGGCCTGATGGTGCGGGCGTTGCCCGGATCGGCGATGGCTTTCAATCGGCCCAACGGGCGGTTCTACTATTCGGGCGGTGTCTGGTACGCCCCGCGCGGACCCCGCTTCGTGGTCGTCGGCGCTCCGATCGGGTGTTTTGTGCCGTTTCTGCCGCCGTTCTACACCACGCTGTGGATAGGCGGGTTCCCGTACTACTACGCGAACGAGACTTACTACGCCTGGGACGCCTCGCAAAACGGCTATGAGGTAGTGGCTCCGCCGAACGATCAGGGAGCGACGACCGAGGCACCGCAACCGCCGCCGCCGCAGGGCGATCAGCTGTTCGTTTATCCCCAGAATGGCCAGTCGCCAGAGCAGCAGGCGACGGACCAATACGAGTGCCACAAGTGGGCCTCGTCGCAGACCGGGTTTGATCCCACGCAACCTTCGGGCGACGCGCCGCCGAATGAGTCTGATTCGCAGCGCGCCGATTACCAGCGTGCGATGAGCGCGTGTCTGCAGGGACGCGGTTATAGCGCGCGGTAAGGACTTTCCATCGCGCCGCGTGCCGTTACCTGACGCGCTTACGTTCCGAAACTGGTCACCGTCCTGCGGCCGGCACTACCCGCAGAAGGGCCTTTACACCGCGATCGTGGCCGGCTTTCTCATCTCCCTCCTGGATGCGCTGCGCCAGATGATCCAGCGTTGCCGGCGCCATGACACCCGGGTGATCCTCTCGGGACTGCGCCGGCAACCGAGCGCGATTCTGGCGTAGATGGGCCTGCAGGCGGCCGGGCACGTGCTGCAGTTCGCCGGGAACTTCGCCGAGGCGATTCAGCTCGCAGCAACCAGCTCGAGTGCCAATGCCAGCGGCCTCGGGACACGATAGGATTTGCTGAATGAAGATCCTGTTTGTCTGTCTCGGCAACATCTGCCGCTCGCCCACGGCGGAAGCCGTCTTGCGCGCGCTCGCGGCCCGCGAAGCGCCTGAGCTGCCGCTCGAGGTGGATTCGGCCGGCACCGCGGGTTACCACGTGGGTGAGCCGCCGGATCCGCGCACCCAGGCGGCGGCCGCGCGTCGCGGCTACGATCTCACGGCACTGCGGGCGCGGATCATTGAGCCTGCGGACTTCGAGCGTTTCGACCTGGTGCTCGGCATGGACCAGGAAAACCTGCGCGTGTTGCGGCGCCGGGCACCCGCGCATCTGCACGAGCGGCTGCGACTGCTGCTCGAGTTCGCCCCGGAATCAGGTTCGCAGGACGTTCCGGATCCGTACTACGGCGGTCCGAACGGCTTCGAGGAAGTGTTGGACCTGGTCGAAGCGGCCACGCGCGGACTGCTGGCGCATCTGCGTCAGCGCGTCCGTGCCGCCTAGCCGGAGCGCGCTGCGGCGCTACTCCTCCGTTTCGCGATTGCCATCCTTCTCCGGCGCAGACGACCACACGACGTGCGGCCTGCCGGGTTGCGCAGCCGGCGGCGGCTCGAAATGGGCGAGCGGAACGGGTTCCGCTCGCACCGCCGGCTCGCGCGGCTCGGCAGGGTAGTCGCGCGCCACCGGCGCTTCAGTCACGGGCCGGTCGCGCTCGCGCGGCGCGTCCTGCGATCCGTTGCCATTGTTGACCACAACCGCACTCGAGGGCTCCGGCCCGGTTGCCGGCTCGAAAGCCATCCCGGTCTGCGAACCAGCCGCGGCGGCTTCACGTGCACCACCGCCGCCACCGCGCCGACCGCCGCGTCGGCCACGACGTCGGCCACGACCGCGCTCGGGCCGCTCACCCTGCGCTTCCCCTGCGACCCCCGACGGGCTCTGGCCCGGCGTGCCTGCCAGGGCTTCCGTGCGAGGTACCGCCTCGTTGCCCGGCTGGATCTCGTTGCGAGGGGCGGTGCTGCGCTCGGGGCCACGCTCCGCGCTGCGTTCCGCGCCGCGATCGCGATTGCCCCGGCCCTGGTCGCGACCGCCGTCACGGCCGCCGTCCCGACCGCGATCGCGGTTGTCGCGATTGCGATCCCGACCGTCGCGGCGACCGTCACCGCGATCACGCCGGGCGCCATCTGCATAACGTGAACTGCGCGAGGGCTCGCGACGGCCGTCACGGCGCGCGCCGTCACGGCTGTGCTCGGGGCGCGTTGGCGCTATGGCCGCGGCCGGCTGCGCGGCCGTGGTGGCTGCCGGGCCTGGCTCGCCGGCCAGCAGGCGCTTGAAGCGGCCCCAGAACCCGCTCGGCTGGGAAGCCGGCGCCTGCGTGGCAGCGATCACCGGGGCGGCTGTGCGGGCGGCCGGGGCAGAGGTCGTCGGCAGGAGCGTCGCCACGGCGGCGGCTTCCACGTGCGGCTTCTTGTCCTGCGCCGAGCCCGGTTCGATGACCTCGGCCGCGGCCGGCATGAGGTAGGTGGCCTGGCGGTGCTCGGGCAGATCCATCTCGTCATCGCGCACGCGTTTGATCGAGTACTCCGGCGTCTGCATGTTCTCGTTCGGAACGATGATGAGCTCCGCTTCGGTCTTATCCTCGAGCGTGCGTAGCCATTCGCGCTTTTCGTTGATGAGGTAGGTCGCCACCGCAACCGGCACCTGCGCGATCACGCGCGCGGTGCGATCCTTACGCAGCTCCTCGCCGATCAGGCGCAGCACCGCGAGCGTCATGGATTCGACGCTGCGGATGCTGCCGATGCCGACGCAACGCGGGCAGACCATGTGGCTGGTCTCCCCGAGCGAGGGGCGCAGCCGCTGCCGCGACATCTCGAGCAGGCCAAAGCGCGACAGGCGCCCGATCTGGATGCGGGCGCGATCCATTTTCATCGCATCGCGGAGGCGATCCTCCACTTCGCGCTGATTCTTCGGCGACTCCATGTCGATGAAGTCGATGACAATGAGCCCGCCGATGTCACGGATACGCAGCTGCCGGGCGATCTCGTCCGCGGCTTCCAGGTTGGTGTTGGTCGCCGTGGTCTCGATGTCGCTGCCGCGCGTGGCGCGCGCGGAGTTGATGTCGATCGACACCAGCGCCTCGGTGTAGTCGATGACGATGCTGCCGCCGGAAGGCAGCGACACCTTGTGCGCGTAGGCCGACTCGATCTGGCTCTCGATCTGGAAACGCGTGAACAGCGCGATGTCATCGGTGTAGAGCTTCAGTCGCCGCTGGGCGTCCGCCGGCATGAAGCGCTGCATGTACTCCTGGGCCTTCTGGAAGGCCGCCGGGCTGTCCACCAGCACTTCCCCGACATCATCGGAGAGGTAGTCGCGCATGGAGCGCGTGACGGCGTCGCTTTCGCGAAACACCAGGAACGGAGCCGCGCGGTCCTTGGAGGCCGCGTCGATCTGGTCCCATTGAACCTTGAGGTTATCCAGGTCCCACTGCAGCTCCTCGACCGAGCGCCCGACGCCGGCGGTGCGCACGATGGCACCCATGCCGTCCGGGATCTTCAGCTGGTTCATGACCTCGCGCATCTGGTCGCGGTCCTCACCCTCGATGCGGCGCGAGACGCCGCCGGCGCGCGGATTGTTCGGCATGAGAACCAGGAAGCGCCCCGCGAGGCTGATGAAGGTGGTGAGCGCCGCACCCTTGGTGCCGCGCTCCTCCTTCTCGACCTGGACGATGATTTCCTGCCCCTCGGAGAGCAGCTCGCGGATGTTCATGCGGCCGCCCTGCGGCTGCTGGCGGAAGAACTCCTTGGAGACTTCCTTCAGCGGCAGGAAGCCGTGGCGCTGGGCGCCGTAGTCGACGAAGCAGGCTTCGAGCGAGGGCTCGACGCGCGAGATACGAGCCTTATAGACGTTGGCTTTTTTCTGCTCGCGGGAAGGTAAATCGATACTCAGGTCAAAAAGTTTTTGTCCATCAACCAGAGCGACCCGCAACTCTTCTTCCTGAGTTGCATTCACTAACATTCTCTTCATGTGCCCCTACCGTGCGGTGAGGGGCCGACAAGCATGCGACGGGAGACCGCAGGACCGTACGTCCGCGGCAGCGAAGATTCCTGGAACCTGACGAAGGAGAGCGAGTCTCGATTTTCACGTTGCTGACCGCCACAGCTGCGGCGGTGAGGATAGGAAACCTTCGGTGAACTCAACCGACGGCACCGACTGCGGAAGTCTCGCTGTGCGAACTTTCGACGCAGGTGGCGCGATCTTGTCGGCCCAATGCGATGGCCTCGTCTAAGGAGGTCCAACTGAACAGGCGGCGGCTCAAGGCCGCCGACCAGTGGCGCGTCCGATTCACGGACGACCGACGGAGTATACTCGACAGACTATTGTAGAAACAATGCCTTACGTGAAAATCGATTCACCGCCCCCTTTGCCGCCTGCGGAAATCCCGGGCATCCGCACCGGAGTGCAGCACTTCGACGTGAGCGAGGACGACGCCGGCCAGCGTCTGGATAACTACGTTCAGAAGCGTTTGGGCAGCGTGCCGCGCAGCCGCGTCTACCGGGTTATCCGCAAGGGCGAGGTGCGGGTAAATGGCAAGCGCGCGGGCCCCGAAACGCGCCTCGTGCTCAACGACAAGATCCGCATTCCGCCGGTACGGATCGCGGCTCCCGCGCAAGAAGGGCGGCCCGCCGCGGGCCTCGCGGAGCGCATCGGCAAGGCCATCATTTATCAGGATGACAAGCTGCTGGTGATCGACAAGCCCGCCGGGATCGCGGTGCATGGCGGCAGTGGTATCAACTTCGGCGTCATCGAGGCGTTGCGGGCGCTGCGGCCGGATGAATCCCTCGAGCTCGTGCATCGGCTCGATCGGGATACGAGCGGCTGCCTGCTGATCGCGCGCCGTGGCAGCGCGCTGCGCAGCCTCCATGCGCTCCTGCGCGAGGACGGCTTCGAGAAGCGCTACCTCGCACTGCTGCGCGGCCCGTGGGACCTGGGCGCCAAGCGCATCGATGCGCCACTGCGTACCGATACGCGCGTCGGCGGCGAGCGCACGGTGCGCGTTGCCTCCGGCGGTAAGGCTTCCGTGAGTGCGTTCCGTCCCGTGCAGTTCTTCGGCAACAAGGCAACCCTCGTCGAGGTCATGCTTGAAACCGGGCGCACGCACCAGATCCGCGTGCACGCGCAGCACGCAGGCCACCCGGTGGCCGGGGACGAGAAGTACGGCGACGCGGCTTTCAACGAGGCGATGCGCGAGCTGGGACTGAGGCGGATGTTCCTGCACGCGCATAGTGTCAGCTTCACCTGGCCGCAGGGCGGGGAGTTCAGCGTCAACACTCCGCTGCCGCCGGATCTTGCCGCCGTACTCGATGAGCTCACCGCCAGCAAGCGCCGCTCCGGGACCAAAGCCCGCACGAGCGCGCGTGGCGGTCGCGGCGTTAAGGCACGAGCAAACCCGCAGCGCGCAGCGCCTCCGCGAGCCAGATGAGGGGCAGCCCGATGAGCGCGGTCGGGTCCTGGCTTTCGATGCGTTCGAATAGCGCGATGCCCGCACCTTCCGCCTTGAAGCCCCCGGCACAGTCAAAGGGCTGCTCGCTGGCGACGTAACGCTCGATTTCAGCAACCGTGAGCCTGCGTACGAACACCGTGGTGGTGTCCACATGCGCAAGGCGCACCCCGGCGTGCACGCCCAGCACGGCGCAGGCGGTGTAGAAGCGCGCAGTGCCGCCGCTCAAACGTTCGAGCTGCGCGCGGCAGCGCGCCGCATCGCCCGGCTTGTCCAACACCTGCTCCCCGGCGGCCGCCACCTGGTCGCTGCCAATGACGATGGCACCGGGGTGCTGGTGCGCGACCGCCTGCGCCTTTTCATGCGCAAGACGCAGCGCGCGATCCGCATGCGACTCCCCACCCAGGTGGTCCTCCGCCACCCCGGGCGGCAGTGTTTCAAACGGCACACGCAGCCGCGCGAGAAGCTCACGGCGGTAGCGGGAGGTCGAGGCGAGGATGAGGGGCGGTTGCACGCGGGAAAACAATGGCTTAGCCCCAAAACCGACTTTGACTTGGACCGGGTCGCTACCTATTATACGCGCCCCATGTCGTCGCCCTGGTCGAGGCCGCTCGAAGTCGACCGGCTGGCCGATGGCGGAGCCGACGTCGACTTTGCTGTCCCGCTCGCCGAACTGACCAACCTGAGCTCGGTGCGACCGGGTCTCGGCGGCCAGGTCAGCGGGCGTGTGCATTTCGCGCGCGAGCGGGGCATCGCCGTGGCGCAGCTGACCATGAAGGGCACGGCGACACTTGAATGCCAGCGGTGCATGAAGCCGCTTGAGTTCGCCCTGGACACGCACGAGCGGGTCGGGCTTGTGGGGTCGGAAGCGGAGGCCGGCCAGGTGCCCGCGGACCTTGAGACGATGCTCGCCCCGGGTGGCCGGATCGGGATCGACGAGCTCGTCACGGAGGAGCTGTTGTTGTCGCTGCCCAGCGTGCCGCTGCACGGGCAGGGCGCTGAGTGTCTGCCGCCACCGCTGCCGCCGGGCGCCGTGAGCCAGCCGGTCAGCGAGACGCACACGCCGTTCGCGCGCCTTGGCGAGCTGTTGAAACGTTAGAGTGACTTAATTTCGATTTGAGGAGCTGACGATGCCCGTTCAAAAAAGCCGCAAGACGCCTTCGACACGCGGCATGCGCCGCTCGCATGACAAGCTGGCGAAGCCGGCGCTGTCCACCGACCCGCAGTCGGGCGAGACGCACCTGCGCCATCGCATCACGCCGGATGGTTTTTATCGGGGCAAGCGCGTGATCGAGAAACCCGCCGGCAGCGAGGACAAGGAATAGCCTGCGCGCGGGCTAGCGTGCTGCCGATCGCGATCGATGTGATGAGCGGCGACTCGGAGCCGCGCGAGTACGTTGCCGGTGCCCTGCGGGCGCTGGCGGACGATGCACAGCTGCGCGTGCTGCTCGTGGGCGAGCCGCAGCTGCTCGACGCCGCGCTCGCCGCAGTCGCGCCTGCCATCCGTGAGCGCGCCGAAGTCGTCGCCGCCTCGCAGGTGGTGACCATGGAGGACAAGCCGCGCGAGGCCATACGACGCAAGAAAGACTCCTCGATGCGGGTCGCGATCAATCTGGTGCACGAGCTGCGCGCCTGCGCGGCGGTGAGCGCCGGCAATACCGGGGCGCTGACCGCCATCGCGCACTTCGTGCTGAAGACCCTGCCGGGCGTGGAACGTGCGGCGATCATTTCTGCGATCCCCGCGGCGCACGGCCACACCCAGATGCTGGACCTCGGCGCCAACACCAAGGCGACGCCTGAACAGCTGCGGCAGTTCGCCGCGATGGGCAGCATCATTGCGCGCGATGTCTACGGACTTGCGGCGCCGCGGATTGGCCTGCTCAACATCGGCGAGGAGGACATGAAGGGCCACGAACTGGTGCAGGCCGCGCACGCGCTGCTGCTGCAGGCGGGTCTGAACTACGTGGGCTTCGTCGAAGGCAACGACATCTTCTCCGGCGACGTCGATGTCGTCGTGACGGACGGCTTCACCGGCAATGTCGCACTCAAGACGATGGAGGGCGTCGCCGGCCTCATCGCGGATCGCCTGCGGCAGGAATTCCAGGCGTCGTGGGCGGACCGGCTGGCGGGTCTGATCGCGCGCCGGGTGCTGCGTCGCGCTGCCGCGGGGCTTGATCCTCGGCGCTACAACGGCGCCTGCATGGTGGGCCTTGCGGGGATCGTGGTAAAAAGCCACGGACACGCCGACGGTGTCGCTTTCGCGCGTGCCATCGGCACCGCGGCCCTGGCGGCACGGCGCGGACTCACCCAGCACATTGCGCAGGCGCTGCACGCGCAAGGAGCGGCCAGTTGATCCATTCGCGTATCGCCGGCACGGGCTCCTACCTGCCCGAGAAGGTCGTCACCAACTCTGATCTGGAGAAGATGGTCGACACGACCGACGAATGGATCCGCACGCGCACCGGCATCGAGCGCCGGCATGTCGCCGCGGACGGACAGACCACGGTGGACCTGGCTGAGCAGGCCGCGCGGCGCGCGCTGGACGCCGCCGGGATCGCACCCGCGGACGTCGACTTCATCGCCTTCGGGACCACCACTCCGGATCTGGTGTTTCCCAACTGCGGTGTACTGCTGCAGCAGCGCCTGGGCTGCCGCGGAGGTCCGGCCTTCAGCCTCGAGACCGCCTGCGCGGGATTCATGTACGCGCTGTCGATCGCGGACAAGTACGTGCGCTGCGGGGAAGCCAAACGCGCACTGGTCATCGGCTCGGAGACGCTCTCGCGCATCACCGACTGGAGCGACCGCGGCACTGCGGTGTTGTTTGCCGATGGCGCTGGCGCCGTGGTGCTCGAGCCGAGCGCCGCGCCGGGGGTGCTTTCCACCCACCTACACGCCGATGGACAATACAAGGACCTGCTGTACTGCAGCAGCGGCGTCTCGAAGGGCTTCGCGCCCAAGCTGGCGATCACCATGTCGGGCAACGAGGTCTTCAAAGTCGCCGTCACCAAGCTCGGCCAGGCGGTCGATGAAACGCTCGCCGCCAACGGGCTCACCAAGGACGCGCTCGACTGGCTGGTTCCGCACCAGGCCAACATCCGCATCATCCAGGCGATGGCGCGCCGGCTGGACCTGCCGATGGAGAAGGTCATCGTGACCGTGCAGGAGCATGGCAACACCTCTGCGGCCTCGGTGCCGCTTGCGCTGGATGTGGCGGTGCGCGACGGGCGGATCAAGCGCGGCGAGCTGCTGTTGCTGGAAGCCTTCGGTGGCGGCTTTACCTGGGGCTCGGCGCTGGTGCGCTACTGAGGAAAAAAAAACGCCGCGCAGATGCGCGGCGTTTTACTCAAGTAACAGAGTCTTACTTGGAGACCGAACGCTTGAACATGCGGTCGATCTTCTCGTTGGTCGCGTCACAGCACGACTGGCTGGCATGCGACGCAGCCAACGCCTGGTTGGCGGTGCTCTGCGCGCCGCTAGCCGTCTGGCCGGCAGACGAAGCCGCAGCGTTCGCCTGGTCGGCCGAGCTCTTGGCGGCCGATGCGTCGCCCTGGACCTTGGCCAGCTGAGCCTTCAGATCAGCCACTTCCGCCTGGAGAGGCTTCAGATCCGTACAACCAGCAAGTCCAATCACGGCTGCAGCGGCAGCAATCTTCACAACGCTCGCGAACTTCATACACGTCCCCTTCTGGGTTGTTGATTCGGGATGTCCTGATAACCGATGCGACTCCGGCGTGCAAGCCTCGACCCGCCGATTCGCCGCAGGTAACTGCACCAAATTTACCGCCGGAATGCAACTACAAACACATGAGTTGTCTTCTGATCGCGACAGTGCATTGACCGCAGAGCGCACATGTGGCGGCGCGTGTTTGCACGCAACATGGTTGTGTTTGAGAGGGAATTTTCGCGGCGGCGCTTCGGGGCGGGATGCCCGCGAGCGTGGCGAAGAGTGTGAATCCTGCTCCGGAAGGTTGCTTTGGAATTTTTTAATCGCTGCCAGCACAAGTCGTGTCTTGAGTGCGGCGGGCCATGCCGTGGCGAGAGAGTTAGTTGTGTGCCAGAGGCTTCCGCGGGCAAATTGCCACCCGGTGCAACGGTATGGCTCAAGGTGGCAAGGGACTTGCCGTGGACCATAAACTGGATATAATCACAGTAGCTGTATATATAAACAGTCAGGTGATGAAATGTCCGACCTCACCCCCCGCCAGACACAGATCCTGCGCCTCATCCAGCGATTCATTTCCGATACCGGCATGCCACCGACGCGGGCCGAGATCGCTCACGAACTGGGCTTTCGCTCGGCCAACGCGTCCGAGGAGCATTTGCGTGCCCTGGCCCGTAAAGGGGTGATCGCGCTGATTCCCGGCACATCGCGGGGGATCCAGCTGAAAGACACCATCCGCGAACAGATAGGCCTGCCGCTCATCGGTCGGGTCGCTGCCGGCAAGCCCATTTTTGCCGAAGAGAATTTCGAGGCGCGCCTCGCGATTGACCCGGGGCTGTTTCAGCCACGACCACACTACCTGCTGAAGGTCATCGGCATGAGTATGAAAGATGCCGGCATCCTCGACGGGGACCTGGTCGCGGTGCACCGCACCTCCGAGGTTCGCAGCCGCCAGATCGTGGTGGCGCGCCTGGAGAACGAGGTCACCGTAAAACGCTACCGCCAGGAAGGCTCCGTTGTGTGGCTGTTGCCCGAGAACTCCGCATTCGAGCCGATCAAGGTGGATCTGAAAGAGGAGCCGCTGCTCATCGAGGGCATCGTGGTGGGTGTCGTGCGCCGGGGCCGCGCGAGCGGTTTGATGTGAACCCTCATGAGCTGTCATGGGCCCCGATCCGAAACTGGCTCGCCTGCTCGAGCATCCGGCAGTCTGGCGCGGCCGCAGCGCCGTCCCGCTACAGGTGCTGCCGACCGGCTTTGCTGCCCTGGATGAGCAGCTGCCTGGCAAAGGCTGGCCACGCACCGGTCTGATCGAGATTCTCATCGCCCGTTTCGGCAGCGGTGAGCTCGATCTGTTGTTGCCGACACTCGCCGCGCTGACGCGCGCCGCGGCGGCACGCTGGTGCGTATGGGTCGCGCCTCCCCTCATGCCTTTTGCACCGGCACTCGCGTCCCGGGGAGTCGTGCTGGATCGCGTGGCGGTAGTGAATGGTGCGCGTCCGCTGTGGGCACTCGAGCAGGCACTGCGCTCGGGCGCCTGTGATGCGGCCCTGGGCTGGGCGCGCCAGATGAAACCGCGCGAGATCCGTCGTTTGCAGCTGGCCGCCGAGCGTGGCCGTACTTTGGGTGTGTTGTTCCGCCCACGGCGCGCAGCCCGCGAGCCTTCCGCCGCAGTTTTGCGCTTGACTCTTGCGCCGTGCGCGGCGGGTGTGCGCATTACGCTGCTGAAGGGCCGGGGCGCTCGCGGCAGCGTTGATCTGAAGCTGTTGGCGTAAGTAACGCATGCGTTCACTCACGTCGCCACCTGTTGGGTTGCCTGCGCCGGCTCGCGAACGCATCGAGGTAACACGCGCACCGCTGCGCGGGGTTGGCCGCGCACCTGCGACCGAGGCTGCGGCGAACGAGTTGTGGGCGGGCCTGCACCTTGCCGGCATTGATGAAGAAAGGCTCGTGCGTCTCGCCGAACGCGCCCAGCGCTTTACGCCGCGCGTGAGTCTGGCGCCGCCGGATGGGCTGCTGCTCGAAGTGCGGGGGAGCCTGCACCTGTTCGCGGGCATGGCCGGCCTGCGCGCGGCGCTCACGCAGGATTGCCTGTACCTCAAGGCGCAGCCGGTGCTCGCGTTCGCGCCGACGCCGTGTGCGGCGCTCACCGCGGCCCGCGCTGGCAAGCCACTGGAAGTCCTGCACTGCGCGCAACTCATCGGGCAGCTTGCGCCTTTGCCCTTAAGCGCGTTGCGCTGGCCGCAGGACACGCTCGAGCGCCTGCGGCGCATGGGCGTGCGCACCATTGGCGCCGTGTTGCGCCTGCCGCGCGCCGGTTTTTCGCGCCGCTTCGGTGCGGCACAACTCGCCACGCTCGATGCGCTCACGGGACGTACGCCGGATGTGCGCGCCGCGCATCAGGTGCGGGCACGTTTTCGCCGCCGCCGGGATCTGGACTACGAGCTGCAAAGCCATGCGCTGCTCCTGGCCGCGCTCACCCCGCTGTTCACGGAACTGGGCGCATTCCTCAAGGCGCGCCAGTGCGGGGTGGTGGAACTCGAGTGCCGGCTGACCCACCGGCAGGCGCCGGTGACCTCCAGCGTGTTGCGGCTCGCTTCACCGTTTGCCGATGCGATGCACCTGCGTGAACTCCTCGGTGCGCAGTTGTGCGCACTGCAACTACCGGAACCGGTGCGGGCCTGCGAGCTGCGTGCCGCTACCCTGGTGCCGCACGTGCCGGGTTCTGCGACGCTCTGGCAGTCCGGCGAGCACGGCGGCGGCGCGGTGCGCGAAACATACGGATTCATCGAACGCCTGCGCGCCCGGTTAGGCCCCGAAGCCGTACATGGACTTACGCTGCTTGCGGGCCATCGGCCGGAGAGCGCCTGGGCGGTCACCGGGCCGCCGCCGGCAGCTCCTGAACGACGCCCAGCGCCCGAGTTCACCCGGGAGTTCCCCGGGCTACCGCAGCGCCGTCCCCTGTGGCTGCTGCAGACACCGCGGCCGCTTGGCGTGCGGGACGGGTTGCCGCGACGACGCGGGCCGCTGCGCCTGGTGAGTGAACCGGAACGCATCGAGACCGGCTGGTGGGACGGCGGTGAAATCGCGCGCGACTACTACACCGCGCTCGACATCCATGGCGTACGGCTGTGGGTATTCCGGGAGCGCGCGGCGCCGCATGGCTGGTATTTACACGGCGTATTCGGGTGAGCCGTGTACGCAGAACTGCACTGCCTGTCGAATTTCACCTTCCTGCGTGGCGCCTCGCATCCGCATGAGCTGGTGGAGCAGGCGGACGCACTCGCCTACAGCGCGCTCGCGATCACCGACGAGTGCTCGGTCGCGGGAGCCGTGCGTGCGCACATGGCGGCCAGGAACCGGCGCCTCAAGCTCATTGTCGGGGCGGAGTTCCGGCTTGCCTGCGGACTGAAATTCGTCGCGCTCGCCAGCGACCGGCAGGGCTACGGTCGGCTGTGCCGCCTGATCACCCGTGGCCGGCGCGCGGCGACCAAGGGGCAGTACGCGCTCACGCGCGCTGATCTTGAGGCAGCGGAACCTGAGGGGTGTTTCATCCTGTGGGTGCCGGCAGCGCAGCCTGCGCCAGAAGAACTGGCCTGGCTCGAACAACGCTTCGGCGGGAAGCTGCGGGTCGCGGTGGAGCTGTTGCGCGATGGGCGCGATCGCGAACGGCTCGCGACGCTGGCAGCAATCGGCGCCCAGTGCGGCGTGCCGCTCATCGCCAGCGGTGACGTGCACATGCACGTGCGGGCGCGGGCGCGCCTGCAGGACGCGCTTACGGCGATCCGCCTGAACGTACCGATCACGCAAGTAGGCTCGCGGCTGTACGCCAACGGTGAGCGCTACCTGCGCGAGCCCGCGCGGCTGCAGCGGCTGTACCCGCCGGAGCTCCTCGAAGCGACGCTGGAGCTCGCCGCCGCGTGCCACTTTTCACTCGACGAGTTGCGCTATGAATATCCCCGCGAACTCGTGCCCGACGGCGAAACCGCGGCCAGCCACCTGCGCCGCCTTACGCAGGAGGGCGCGCGCTGGCGCTGGCCCAAGGGCGTGCCGCAGGGTGACCAGACCGCCATTGAGTATGAGCTCGCGCTCATTTCCGAGCTCGGCTACGAGTCTTATTTTCTTACCGTGCACGACATCGTCGCCTGGGCGCGGAGCCGTGGGATTCTGTGCCAGGGCCGGGGTTCCGCCGCCAACTCGCGCGTGTGCTACTGCTTAGGGGTCACTTCGGTCGATCCGCAGCGCGGGGCGGCGATGCTCTTCGAGCGCTTCATCTCGCGCGAGCGCAATGAACCGCCCGACATCGACATCGACTTCGAGCACGAGCGCCGCGAGGAGGTGCTGCAGTACGTCTACGGGAAGTATGGACGTGAGCGCGCCGCGCTCGCCGCGACGGTCATCATGTACCGGCCACGCAGCGCGCTGCGCGACCTGGGCAAGGTGTTCGGCCTGACCTCGCAGGAATGCGCACGCCTCGCGAAGGTCATGCAGTGGTGGGATGGCAGCAGTCAGATCGCGGCCCGCGTGCGCGAAGCAGGGTTCGATCCGGCGAGTCCGTGGTTATCACGCTTGCTGCCGCTGGCGAACGAGCTCATCGCCATACCGGGTTTTCCGCGACACCTGTCGCAGCATGTCGGGGGCTTCGTGATCGCCGCCGGGCTGCTCGAGGAACTGGTGCCCATCGAGAACGCCGCCATGCCAGAGCGCACCGTGGTGCAATGGGACAAGGACGATCTGAATGACTTAGGACTGCTGAAAGTGGATCTGCTGGCACTCGGCATGCTGACGGCGCTGCAGCGTGCCTTCACGCTGGTGAATGACTACCGCGGCACCCGCCACGCGCTCGGCGCTCTGCCGGCCGAGGACCCCCACGTTTACGACATGATCTGCCGCGCCGACACCATCGGGGTGTTCCAGATCGAGTCGCGTGCGCAGATGGCGATGCTGCCGCGGCTGAAGCCGCGCTGCTACTACGACCTGGTGATCGAGGTCGCGATCGTGCGTCCCGGCCCGATCCAGGGTGACATGGTGCATCCGTACCTGCGACGCCGCAGCGGCGCCGAAGCGGTGGAGTATCCGGGCGAGGAGGTGCGCGAAGTCCTGCATCGCACACTCGGCGTGCCGATCTTCCAGGAACAGGTGATGCAGATCGCGATCGTGGCTGCGGGCTTTACTCCCGGCGAGGCGGATGCGCTGCGTCGCGCGATGGGTGCCTGGAAGCGCACCGGGGGGCTGGATCCGTTTCGCGACCGGCTGCTGCAGGGCATGCGCGCCAAGGGCTACCCGGCCGAGTTTGCGCAGCGCATCTACCAGCAGATGCTGGGTTTTGGTGAGTACGGCTTTCCTCAGTGTGTCGTTGGCGAAACCAGAGTAGTGGACGCTGACTCGGGACGCTGGCTCTACATTGACGAAATCGTATCTGGCCGTGCCCGATTGAAAGCCACAATTGCCTGCGACGAGGATTTGCACTTACGACGACGCAGGGTTCTCGCGCTCAGGTCGAGTGGAATAAAACCTGTGTGGCGCTTGCGGACGGCTCTGGGTCATACGATTACAGCCACGGCGGAGCATCCCTTCCTGACCATGGAAGGATGGCGTCCGCTAGGAAAGCTTCGAGCGGGTGACCACGTGGCGGCGGCGCGCTCCCTACCTGTCATTGGACGCCGCCGCTGGCCGCGCCATCAAATCGTGGTTCTTGCGGATTTGATCGCCGAAGGGAACCTATGTCATCCGAATACATTCTATTTTTATACGACGGCTTCCCGGCACTGTGCGGATTTTGTGAAAGCTGTCGAGCGGTTTTCGAATACCCGCGCAGTTATTGAGCGCCACAGGAGTTGTTTCTCCGTTCGCGTTCGACGAATCGATCGAAGTCACCAGATGGAAGCCGCTACCTGGGCGCGAACGTTGGGTATCTGGGGTCGTGGCGCGCGTGAGAAGCACCTGCCGTGCGAGGCTCTTGAACTGTGCGGCAGCAACACGGCCCTGCTGCTTGCCCGACTCTGGGACGGCGACGGTGGAGGTACATTGACAGCGGCGTCCGCCACGTACGATACCGCTTCACCACGGCTGGCTGTTGAAGTTCAGTATCTGCTTCTGCGCCTGGGCATTGTGGCCCGACTCTATCGACGAGTGCGTTCTTACAAGGGGCGTACGATCCAGCACCGCGAGGTGGTGGTGACGGGTGAGGAGCCGCTACGCCGATTCTGGCGTCTTATCGGTCGTCAATTTCTGGATCCGGAAAAACGCAGGCGGTCATGGGCCTTGGCGGCGCGAAGAAACGGCCGTATGTCGCGCGACATCATTCCGGCTGAAGTCCGTGCAGTGATTCGCCGGGAACGCGACAGGGCAGGGCTCACCTGGAACGAGATCGGACGCGCTACCGGTCTCAGCATGCGCGAAATTTCCTCGCGCGGAGGAAAGAAGAGTGGTTTCCGGCGGTTCGTGATCAAGCGGTTGGCGGCCGCCATGCGCTCCAGGGATCTCGCGCGCCTCGCGGACTCTGATATCTACTGGGACAGGGTTGTGGCTATTGAAGGGCTTGGCTCCCGGGCAACCTACGATCTGCAGATAGAGGGCGATCATAACTTTCTGGCGAACAATCTCGTCGTACACAATTCCCACGCCATGAGCTTTGCGCTGCTGGTGTATGACTCCGCCTGGCTGAAATGCTATGAGCCGGCCGCTTTCGCCTGCGCGCTTCTCAACAGTCAGCCCATGGGCTTCTACGCGCCGGCGCAGCTGGTGCGTGATGCTCGCACCCACGGCGTCGAGGTGCGCGCGGTGGATGCGTGCGTAAGCTCCTGGGATTCAACCCTCGAGCGGCGCGCGGACGGCGCGCCGGCGCTGCGGCTGGGCCTGCGGCTGGTGAAATCCCTGTCGCAGGCCGGCGGCGCGCGTCTCATCGCCGCGCGCGCCGTGCGGGCCTTTGCGAGCGTCCAGGATATCGCGGCACGCGCCGCTCTTGATCGCGCCGACCTCGAAGCGCTAGCGGCGGCCGGGGCGTTCGCTTCCCTGAGCGGCAACCGGCACTTCGCCTTCTGGGAAGTCGCCGGTACCGAGCGCGCGCTGCCGCTCGCGCCGGCCGCCGCGCGCGGCGCGGACCTGGATGAGGGCCGGCCGCTGCTCGCCGCGCCGACCGAGGGCCAGGGGATCGCGGCGGACTACGCCGCCCTGGGGCTGACCTTGGGACGGCATCCACTGGCGCTGCTGCGGACGCGGTTGCGTGCCGCGTCGGTCCTGTCCGCAGGTGAGCTGCTGCGGGCGGGAAATGGCGCCCGGGTACGTGCCGCCGGCATCGTGCTCATGCGGCAACGGCCGGCGACCGCCAGTGGCGTCACCTTCCTCACCCTCGAGGACGAGAGCGGCCAGGTGAATGTCATCGTGTGGGAGCGGGTCGGCCGTGCGCAGCGTCGCGCCCTGATCGAGTCGCGTCTCCTTGAAGTGCACGGCGAGCTGCAGCAGCAGGACGGCGTCACGCATCTCATCGCGCACCGGCTCCTCGACCGCTCGCAGCTCCTCGGGGAGCTGCTGACGCGCTCACGCGATTTTCACTGACGTCGCGGCCGGCAGAGGACTTGCGCCGTGCAGCAACGCCGTCAGCGTGTCGGTCAGCGGCTGCGGGTGACCGTACAGGTAGCCCTGCCCATAGCGGACACCGATATTGCGCAGGTGCTCGGCCACCGCTTCGTTTTCCACATGCTCGGCTACGGTGTGCAGACCGAGGCGGTCGGCGATCAGGACCAGGGCGCGCACCAGGGCGTCGGAGCGGGAGTTCTGCAGGATGTCGCACACGAACCGGCCGTCAATCTTGATCTGCTGCACCGCCAGTTCCTTCAGGTGCAGCAGCGAAGAAACTCCGGTACCGAAGTCATCGAGCGCCACGCTCGCGCCGAGCTCAATCACGCGATCGATGAAGCGCCGGGTGGCGGCGAGGTCGCGCAGCGCTGCGCCCTCGGTAATCTCGAACACCAGCAGATCCGCCGGCACCGCCTGCTGCTTGACCGTGGTGCGGACGAAATCCGCGAAGGTTCGTTCAGCGAGCGACTGCCCCGTCAGATTGACGGAGAAACGGATGGCTTGCGCCAGCAGCTGCTGCGCGTGCGGTTTGATGAGCTTGAGCACGCTCTCCACGACCCAGCGGTCCAGTCGCTCGAGCAACTGGTAGCGGTCGGCGGCGCCCAGGTATTCGCTCACGCTGACCAGCTGGCCGTCGTGGTCCCTGACGCGCAGCAGAATCTCGAAGCGTGATGGGTGCGCGGGCGCCTCGAGCGCGACGATCGGCTGCGCGTGCAGTACCAGACGTCCGGTGTCGATGGCATCCAACATGAGGCGTGACTCGCCCATTTCCGCGCTGCGCCGCATGATGGTGGTGTCACCCGTGGCGTAGGTCTCGACGCGGTCGCGCCCGCGCTCCTTGGCGACGCGGCAGGCAGTTTCCGCGGCGGCGAGCGCGGCACTCACGCCGTCGCGATCCGTCAAAACGGCGAGTCCCAGACTGGTGGTGATGTGGCCCGGTGCGCCTGCGAGATTCAGGCCCGCGAGCGCCTTACGGACGCGATCGCTCCAGGTGCGCGCCTGGTTCACCGTGTGACCGAACAGCACGGCGGCATAGCGATCCCCACCCAGGTGGCTGGCGATGCAGCCCTCGGGCAACAGCCGTCCCTGCCACAGGCGGGCGATTTCCCGCAGCGCGGCGTCGCCAGCCGCGCGCCCGGCGGCGTCGTTGACGGCGTGCATGTGATCCAGATCGGCGTACACCACGCAGGCGGGCTCGCGGTCGCGGAAGCGCTGCGTGACCTCGAGGTCGAGGGCCGACCAGCGTGCGATCCCGGCCTGGCCCTGGACGCTGACGCGCAGCTGCTCCTGCAGCTCGGGCACGGCGTCGCCGAGCACGCCGAGATCGGCGCTCTCGAACGGTAGCTGCTGCCGGGGCCGGTAGGCGGCCAGCAGGCCGACGGTGCTGTCATCCTCGCGCAGCGGGCACAGCAGGGCGCGAAACGGCACGATCGGTCCGCCCGATTTCAGGCGCATACGGTTCAGGATCCGCGGCTCGCCGCGCTCGCGCGCCAGCCACCACAACAACTCGCGGGTGAGGGAGCGCAGATCCTGCGCCACATCGTGCGGCGGCGCGGGCACGATGAGCTCCGCGTTCCAGATCGGCGCGTGCACAGCGAGGTGCGCGCACTGCAGTCGCTCCGCCAGTGAGTTGAGAAGATCCATCATCCGTGCCTCGGCGGCCGTCACGTTGCGCGGCCCGCATCGCATGGTGACCCGGCGCGAGCTTCCACGGCTGGCCCCGTGTCTCAGTACCGGGGGCGGTCTTCGTGAAGTGGTTCGAGGTGCAAATCCTGGGACGCAGGTCGCATTTGCAAGCGCTGTTGCACCCGCCTGGTCACGGTCCGGCAACGCCGTTTCGGCGGCTACCCTGCAGGCGGGGGCTGGTCAGCCGCCGCGGTGGCGCGGGCCTTTGCCCGACGCGCCGTCACCGATCTTGTAGTCCTCGAAGTCGCTGGTGAGCTCGGCGGTATGCTTCTCTTCAAGCAGCCGCTCAAGACGACGCCACGCCGGATCGCCAGCCTTCTGGCCGCGGCGCTTCGCCAGATCCAGGTCCTTGGTGACCTGGTCGAGATCGACGTCCCCGTCCCCGACGACAGGTTCGTCAGCCTCCTCATCCTCAAATTCGTCTGCTTGTGGCTTCTCGCTCATGCGGACCTTCAGTCCGGCTTAGGATCTTGAGACGGCGCGAAGGTAAAACAGATCCGGTGACAACTGCAACGTCGTGTTCAGCTCTTTGTGAACCGGTACGCACCGCCCCCACCAGGCCCGTCAGTGGATCAGCTGGTTGATCTCAAAGATCGGTAACAACATTGCAAAAACGATGCCCATGACGAACAGGCCCATGACCACGATCAGGAGGGGCCCCAGGAGACCGACCAGGGCGGACAGGAGGCCATCCAGCTCGCGTTCCTGGCTGATAGCGGCCCGCTCCAGCATGTGCTCGAGTTGCCCGCTCGACTCACCGCTGGAAATGAGGTGGATGGTCATGGGGGGAAACTGACGGGCGGCGGCGAGCGAGCGGCCGATGGGCGCGCCCTCGCGCACGCGCGCGGCTGCATCGGCCACCGCATCCCGCATCGGCAGGTTCGTCACCACCTCCGCGGAGATGCGCAGCGCTTCGAGTACCGGGACCGCGCTGGCGCTAAGGATGCTGAAGGTGCGCGTGAAACGCGCGTTGTTGAAGCCGCGGGTGAGCTTGCCGACCAGCGGCAGGCGCAGTTGCAGCCGCTGCCAGCGCCGCTTGGCGGCAGGATCGCGCTGCCAGCGCCGGAATAGCAGGTAGGCGATGACCAGCGCGATCAGGAGATAGATCCCATAGGAGCGCAGGAAGGCGCTGACGGCGATGAGCACGCGGGTGATCAGCGGCAGCTGCGCTCTCTGCGCCACAAACACCGCGACCACCTTGGGTACGACGAACACCAGCAGCAACGAGACGATGCCAAAGCACATCACCGTCAGGACGATGGGGTAGAGCAGCGCCGCCAGCACTTTCTGGCGGATCAGTTCACGGGTCTCGGTGTATTCGGCGAGCCGCTCGAGCACGTCATCCAGGTGCCCCGACTGCTCGCCGGCGGCGACCGTGGCGCGGTAGATCTCCGGGAACACCCGCGGGAACTCGGCGAAACCATCGGCGAGCGTGTGGCCTTCCATGACGCGGGCGCGCACGCCGAGCACGATGCTCTGCACGCGTGGCTTCTCGGTCTGCTGCGAGACGGCGAGCAGGGCCTCTTCCAGTGGCAGTCCGGCACGCACCAGGGTGGCGAGCTGGCGCGTGAAGAGGGTGAGATCGGCGGTGGATACCCGGCTCAGGAGGCTGAAGGAGCGCTGGCGCTTGGCTTCCTTTTGCGCCACCTCGCTGACCGCCACCGGCAGGAGCTGCTGCTCGCGCAAGAGCTGCCGGATGTGGCGCGGCGTGTCGCCTTCGAGGATGCCGGTGCGCTCCTTGCCGCCGGCGTCGAGCGCGGTGTACTCGAACGCGCCCATGTTCGTTTATTGGCTGAAATCGCCTGCGGCGAGTTCAGCAGACATCGGCTGCGTTTCCGCGTGCCAAAGGCGTGGCTTTGGCACGCTGCGCGGCAGGAAGAGCCCGGAGCCCGTCCTCTCAATCTTCACGCGTAACACGCAGCACCTCTTCAATGGTGGTTTCGCCGCGCAGCACGCGGGCGCGGCCGTCATCGCGGATGGAGGGGGTCGTGGCGCGGGCATGGCGCTCGATCTCCTGCTCCGAGGCGCCGTCATGGATCATGGTGCGCATGGCGTCATCCGCGACGATCAGCTCGTAGATACCCGAGCGGCCGCGGTAGCCGCCGGTGGGGTCACGGCCGGGACGGTAGAGCACCGGCGAGGGTTCGTCCGCCTTGAGGTTAAGGAGGCGCCGCTCGTACTCCCCGGCCTGGAAGGGCTGCTTGGAATCGGGGCTTAGGACCCGCACCAGGCGCTGCGCCAGCACCCCGATCAGGCTCGAGGACAGCAGGAACGGCTCGATGCCCATGTCGCGCAGGCGCGTGATGGCACCCGCGGCGGTGTTGGTGTGGAGCGTGGAGAGCACCAGGTGACCGGTGAGGCTCGCCTGGACTGCGATCTGGGCGGTCTCGAGATCCCGGATCTCACCGATCAGGACGACGTCGGGGTCCTGGCGCAGGATCGCGCGCAGGCCGCGGGCAAAGGTCATCTCGACCTTGGTATTCACCTGCGTCTGGCCGATACCGTCGATGTAGTACTCGATCGGGTCCTCGACGGTCATGATGTTGCGCGTGTTGTCGTTCAGGCGCTCCAGAGCTGCGTACAGCGTGGTGGTCTTGCCCGAGCCGGTGGGTCCAGTGACCAGGAGGATGCCGTGCGGCTTGTGGATCAGCTCGTCGATGAGCTGCTGAATATTCGCATCCATGCCGAGGGAGTCGAGGTCGAGCTTCCCCGCCTGCTTGTCGAGGATACGCAGCACCACGCGCTCGCCGTGGCCCGAGGGGATAGTCGAGACACGCACGTCGACGGCGCGCCCGGCAATTTTCAGGCTGATGCGCCCGTCCTGCGGCAGGCGCTTCTCGGCGATGTCGAGACGCGACATGACCTTGATGCGCGAGACCACCAGCGGCGCCACGGCGCGCTTGGATTGCAGCACCTCGCGCAGCACCCCATCGACCCGGAAGCGGATCACGAGCCGGTTCTCAAACGGCTCGACGTGGATATCGGAAGCGTTTTCCTTCACCGCCTGGGTGAGGACAGCGTTGATCAGGCGGATGATCGGCGCGTCGTCCTCGCTGTCGAGGAGGTCGGCCTGCTCCGGCAGGTCCTGGGCCAGGTGTGCCAGATCCGTAGTGTCATCCAGGCCACCCATCGCCTCCATGGCATCGGAGCCCGCCTCGTAGGCCCGACGCAGCAGCGCCTCAAACTCAGCCTCCGGCACCCGTTCAAGTTTCAACGAGCGTCGCAGGTAACGGCGCACCTCGGCGAGCGCCTGGGGCGAGGCGGTATCGCGGTAAGTGCACTCCGCGACGCCATTCACCACCCGGTTCACGAGCACGCCATGGCGTTTCGCGAACGCGAACGACAGGCGCCGGCCCTCCGTGCCGTCGGCGCCCACGGGGGCGGCCACGACAGCCTCACTCATGGTGTGCCCGGCGCCGGGGTTGCGCTGCTGTCCGGAGCGGGCATGCCAGGGGTGACCGGGGCTCCGGAGGGCGGCGGGCTCGGTGCTGCCGCCGGCGCTGCCCTGGTGGGGGGCGCCACGGCAGCGGGGACAATGGATTGGCTCGTGGCTCCCGGCGGGGACGCAGCCGACGGACTGCCGGGCGGCAGCGGCGGCATCTTGCCGCGAGGCACTCCCGGCAGCAGCGGAATCGCATCGCGCGACTTCAGGCTGTCCTGCTGGTCGATCATGTAGTTGTACTTGATGTCGGTCTCGTACGCGGCCTGCGCGGGATCCCGCAGGATCTTCGGCCGGATGAACATGATCAGGTTGTTCTTGGTGGCAGTCGCGCTGCGGGTCTTGAACAGGTAACCGATGAGCGGGATGCTGCCCAGGAACGGCACCCGGGTCTCAGCCTTGGTGCTGTCGTTCTCGATCAGGCCGCCTAAGGCGACGACGCCGCCGTCCTCGATCAGCACCGTGGTGGTGATGGTGCGCTTGTTGGTGACGAGGTCCACCGCGCCCGCGGGCTTGGCGCCGATGCTCGAGCTCTCGATGGAAATCTTGAGCATCACCTGCGAGCCTTCGGCGGAAATCGTCGGCGTCACTTTAAGGATGGTGCCGACTTCCTCGCGCTGGATGGTCTGGAAGGGGTTCACCTGGCCGCCGGCGACGACGGTGCCGCTGGTGTACTGGCCGGTGACGAACGGCACTTCCTGCGCCACTTTCAACTCCGCCTCCTGGTTGTCCATGGTCACCGCCGACGGGGTGGCGATGACATTGGTGTCGGTGTCGTCGCGGATCGCACGCACCATGGCCGCGAAATTAACCCCGGTGCCGGAGATGCGGCCGATGCCGAGCGTCGTGCCCTGCAGGAGCGTGGTCGAAAGATTGGCCGGGTTCTGGGCGGCGCTCGCGAGGTCCACGATGCTGGTGCCGCCCACGGGACTGACGAAACTGCCGATCGGAACGGTGCCGCCCTGGGAAAACGCCGCCCAGTTAACGCCCAGCTCGGAGTCCTTGTTGACGTCGACTTCGGCGATGATCGCCTCGACCAGCACCTGCGGCTTGCGAATGTCGAGCTTGTCGATGATGTCCATCACGGCGCGCATGATTTTCGGCGGTGCGGTGATGACGAGCGCGTTATTGGAGGGGTCGGCCCAGATCATGGCGTTTTTCTCAGCCTGCGCCAGCGGCGAAGCCTGCGCGCCCGCGGCGCCACCGGCGGCCCCGCCACCGCTCGACGCGGCGATGCCGGTGATCTGCTCCTTGAGTTTCGGGGCGATTTTTTCCGCGTTCGCGTAATGCAGGTAGCGCACCCGCGTATCCCCACCGCTCTCGAGCGGTGTATCCAGGTGCGCGATCAGGGCCCTGATGCGCAGCCGCTGCGACTGGTCACCACCGATGAGGACGCTGTTGGAGCGCTCGTCCGCCACGACCTTGACGCTCGCGCCTTCCGTGGCGGCCGCGCCCTGGTAGAGGGAGTTGACCACCCGCACGATTTCGGCCGCCGAGGCGCTGGTCAGCGCGACGATGTCGACATCCGCGTTGCCGATCTGGTCAATGCGCCGGATGATGCGGATCATGCGGTTCACGTTGCTGGCGCGGTCGGAGATGATGAGGATGTTACCGGCGGGGTAGGCGGCCAGGTGGGCGTACTGCGGCACCATCGGCCGCAGGATCGGCACCAGCTGCGCGGCGTTGACGTTCCTCACATCCACCACCTGGGTGACGATCTCATCCGAGGTTGAGCTGACCCGATCCGGCAGGTCGTTGCCCGGCATCTGCCGCGCGTTGGCGTCCGGGAGGATCTTCACCACGTCCCCGGACGGCACGGCGATGAACCCGTACACCTGCAGGATCGACAGGAACGCCTCGTAGAACGCCGCCGGCGACATCGGGGTCGAGGACAGCATGGTGACCTGCGCGCGCACGCGCGGATCGATGATGAAGTTCTTGCCGGTCGCGGCGCTGACCGCCTCGGCGATCTGCGTGATATCCGCGTCCTTGAAGTTCGGAGTAATGCGCTGCGCCTGCTGTTGTGCCTGGCTGAGCGTGGCGCTCATCAGCACCACGAGCGTGCACACCGCAAATGATCGAAGACCTGTCACTGCATACCCCCAAAAAACCTTGCGCTAATCGTCCGAACCGGGCGGCTGCGTCCCCGGCGCCACCGCTGGTGCGGGGGCGGCCTGCTCGGGTGCCCCCCTGGACGGGATCACCGTGGGCAGCGTGGTCGCGGGTGGCGCCTGCGGCACGGGTGCCGCCAGCCCTTCCGCTTCCTGCTCCACCTGGGCGATATTCAAGGTCAGATCCTGCTGCTGGCCGTTGCGAATGACCGTGACGTGTGCCTCACTCGAGGAGCCCAGCGTGTGCAGGATCTGGTCGCCCCGGTCCTGGTCGTCCAGCGGGGTGCCGTTGATCGCCGTTACTTCATCGCCGGGGCGCAGCCCCAGGCGCATGAAAGCCATGCGGTTGCGCCCCGGGAATACCCGGAAACCGGTCACTTTGCCATGCTCGGTCACCGCCTGCGGGCGCATGACGTCCCCGATGAGTCCGGGCTGCTCGGCGATCATGTGCCGCATGCGATCGAGCGCCGGGTTCACCTGCACCGCGGCGGTCGTCGGCGCTGCTGCGGTGCCGGCGGCCTGACGCGGCAGAACCAGGGACTCGAGCTGCCCATTGCGATCGATGACCACCCGGTCGGTATAGACCGCATGCAGCTTCGCGCCGCCGGGAACGTTGTCGCCGACCGCGAACACTTTGGCGGTCTGTGCGGTCGGTCCAAGGATCGCGAGGCCATTTTGTGGATCATTGCCGGCGATGATTCCGGTCAGCACCAGCGGCATGCTCGTCTGCGGCGCGTTGGCGCCGTTTTCCCGGGACGCGGGGGCGGCGCCGAACAGGTGGGCGTTGGTAATGGCGGCGACGTCCAGTGCGTGGGAGCGGCCGACGCGGCCGCCGGGCGCCGCGGCGCCCTTGCGCTCCGCGCTGCCGAGGTCCGTGATGATGAAGGCGGCCTGCGCGGCCAGTGCCAGAGCCAGTATCCACGTCGCGATGCGCGGGCCGTCGCTCTGCAGCCTGCCGCGCCACTGCTGCGAAGCTGGCAGGCCCTCGAGCCAGGAAGCGGCATTCATGGGGCGGAAAACATGGCTTTAATGAAGGTCCTCAGGGCGGCTGCGCGTAAGGCGCGCACGCGCGAGTGTAAGGTTCGCGCGCGCCTTTGCCCGGGTAATCATACGGGTGCGCCGCTTGTGCTCTCAAGCGATTGTTTCTGCAGGGGTAAGTAGCGCACATTGTGGCAGGCTTGTGTTGCCGTTTCGCGACCCATATAAAGAGTCTCATGCCCGATCCGCATCCGGTCCGCCCTGACAGCGGCGTCGTCGTCGAAGAGGCGCGGCCGGAGGTCAAACAGCCACCGCTGTATCGTGTGGTTCTGATTAACGATGACTACACCCCCATGGAGTTTGTCGTCGACGTGCTGGAAAAGTTCTTCGGCCTCGATCGCCCGAGCGCAACGCGCATCATGCTCGAGGTCCACACCCGGGGTAAGGGAGTGTGCGGGGTCTTCACTTATGAGATCGCTGAAACTAAGGTGGCGCAGGTGACAACCTACGCACGCGACCACCAGCATCCGCTCATGTGCACACTGGAAGAGGCCTGATGCTATCCAACGAGCTCGAATTCTGCCTCAACGACGCGTTTCACCAGGCTCGCGAAGCGCGCCATGAGTACCTCACCGTCGAGCACCTGCTGCTCGCGATCCTCGAGACGCCCAAGGTGCGCGAGGTGCTGCGCGGCTGCGGTGCGGATCTGGCGAAGCTCAAGCAGGAACTGAAGAATCACATCGCGCAATCCACGCCGAAGCTCGATGAGGGCGAGGAGCGCGAGGTGCAGCCGACGCTCGGTTTCCAGCGTGTACTGCAGCGCGCCGTGTTCCACGTGCAGTCGAGCGGCAAGAAGGAAGTCGGCGTCGGCAACGTGCTGGTCGCGATTTTCAGCGAGAAGCAGAGCCATGCAGTGTTCCTCCTGAACCGTGCGCACGTCACGCGCCTTGACGTGGTGAACTACATCTCGCACGGCCTCGCCAGGAGCGCCGACGACAAGTCCGACAAGGATAAGGAAGAAACGGCCGGCGACGGTGAGCGCGATGCCGAGGGCGGCAGCGCGCTCGAGAAGTACACCAGCAACCTGAATCGCCTGGCTCAGGATGGACGTATTGATCCTCTCATCGGCCGCAAGCTCGAAGTCGAGCGCACGATCGAGATCCTGTGCCGCCGCCGCAAGAATAATCCCCTCTACGTCGGGGAAGCCGGCGTCGGCAAGACCGCGATTGCCGAAGGTCTGGCGCGGCTCATCACCGAGGGCAAGGTGCCCGAGGTGCTCTCCGACTGCACGATTTTTGCCCTCGACATGGGCGCGCTCATTGCCGGTACCAAGTATCGCGGGGATTTCGAGAAACGCCTGAAGGGCGTGATCACGGAGCTGAAGAAGCTTCCCGGGGCGATTCTCTTCATCGACGAGATCCACACCGTCATCGGCGCTGGTGCCGCATCGGGTGGGGTAATGGATGCCTCGAACCTCATCAAACCGGTGCTCACCAACGGCGAGATCCGCTGCATCGGTTCCACCACCTACAACGAATACCGCGGCATTTTCGAAAAGGACCACGCCCTCGCACGGCGCTTCCAGAAGATCGACGTGGTCGAGCCGTCAGTTGCCGAGACCATCGAGATCCTGTTCGGCCTGAAGCCGCGCTTCGAAGAGCACCACGGCATCACCTACGCCGACGACGCGCTGCGCGCCGCGGCGGAGCTCGCCGCACGCCACATCAACGAGCGCCATCTGCCCGACAAGGCCATCGACGTGGTGGACGAAGCCGGCGCACGTGCACGCCTGAAGCCGATGGCCGAGCGCGAGCCGACGGTCGAGGTGCGCCACATCGAAGACGTCGTGGCGCGCATGGCGCGCATCCCGGCGAAGAACGTGTCGTTGTCGGACCGCGAGATTCTCAGAAACCTCGACCGCAACCTGAAGCTCGTGATTTTTGGGCAGGACAAGGCGATCGATGCGCTGTCGGCCGCCATCAAGATGGCGCGTTCGGGCTTAGGCGAGGCGGCCAAGCCGGTCGGCAACTTCCTCTTCGCAGGTCCCACCGGGGTCGGCAAGACCGAGGTGACGCGGCAGCTGGCGATCTGCATGGGCGTGGAATTCCTGCGCTTCGACATGTCCGAGTACATGGAGCGCCACACCGTGTCACGCCTGATTGGCGCGCCGCCGGGCTACGTCGGGTTCGACCAGGGCGGACTCCTCACCGAAGCCATCACCAAGCATCCGCACTGTGTGCTGCTGCTCGATGAGATCGAGAAGGCGCACCCGGATGTCTTCAACCTGCTCCTGCAGGTGATGGACCACGGCACCCTCACCGACAACAACGGTCGCAAGGCGGATTTCCGCCACGTCGTGATCGTGATGACGACCAACGCCGGGGCGCAGGAAATGGCGCGCCCGTCCATCGGCTTCACCCACGCCGATAACACCAGTGACGGCATGGAAGCGATCCGCAGGATTTTTACGCCTGAGTTCCGCAACCGCCTGGACGCGGTCATCCAGTTCGCGGCGCTCGATCCCTCCACCATCGAGCGCGTGGTCGACAAGATCATCCTCGAGGTCGAGGCGCAGCTCGAGCAGAAGGGCGTCACCATCAGCCTCGATGACGCCGCGCGGCGCTGGATCGCCCAGAAGGGCTATGATCCGAAGATGGGTGCGCGGCCGATGGCACGCACCATTCAGGAACACATCAAGCGGCCGCTCGCGGAGGAACTCCTGTTTGGGCGGCTCGCCGGCGGCGGCCAGGTGCGCGTGTCGGTGAGCGAGGATGGTTCGCAGCTCGCGCTCGAGTGCGAGCCAACACAACTGCCGACGGTGCCGGCCTAGGTTGATTTGGTCAAAATCGCCTGCGGCGATTTTGACGGACGTCGCCTTCGGCGCCGCGGGCAAAAGTCGTGGCTTTTGCCCGCTGCTCTGTGCCCTAGCGGCCGCGGTAGATGATGCGGCCCTTGCTCAGGTCGTAGGGCGTCATTTCCACTGTGACTGCATCCCCGGTGAGGATGCGGATGTAGTTTTTGCGCATCTTGCCGGAAATATGTGCGGTCACCACGTGGCCATTCTTCAGCTTCACCCGAAATGTGGTGTTGGGCAGGGTCTCAACGACCTCGCCTTCCATCTGAATGGCATCTTCCTTGGACATACAGCCCCAAACGCATTACGGGGCGCGGATTGGAGCATAAACCGCGCTCCCGTGGCAATTTAGTCAGGGGATGCGTGCTCGCGCAGGAGCGAGGCAAACTGCCGCCGCGGGATACAGCGAACCCCCAGGCTCGTGAGGTGGCGTGAAGGCAGCTGGCAGTCGATCACCGCGACGTTGTTGCGCGCGCACATCGAGGCCAGGTGGGCGAGGGCGACCTTGGAGGCGTCGCGCTCGCGGCTGAACATGGACTCGCCGAAGAACACCTCGCCCAGGCGCACCCCGTACAGCCCCCCGGCGAGGGCGCCGCCGAGCCAGATTTCCACGCTGTGGGCCAGGCCGAGGCGGTGCAATTCCAGGTACGCCACACGCATCTCGGAGGTGATCCAGGTACCCGGACTTGCCGCGCGCGGCGCGGCGCAGCCGTCTATCACAGCGGCGAAGTCGCGATCCTCCGATACGGTGAACTTACCGCTGCGCAACGTTCGGGCAAGGCTGCGGCTGCAATGGAATTCCTCCGGAAACAACACCGCGCGCGGGTCCGGCGACCACCACAGCACCGGCTGTCCGTGCGAGTACCAGGGAAAAATTCCGCGCCGGTAGGCGGCGACGAGGCGCTCCGGAGACAGATCGCCGCCCGCGGCCAGGAGTCCCGCCGGCTCCTCGAGCGCCTGCTCGAGCGGTGGGAACCACTCCGGCGCATCCAGCGGCGAGAGCCAGGTGATGCTCTTCATGGCGTGATTTCCAGCGTGCGCCGTCCCCGGTACGGAACGTGCCCCTGGACGTCGAGCGCGTAGGCGTCTACGGCCGCGCCCTCGCGCCGCAGGTAGTCGGCGATGGCGGCGCGAAACTGCAGGTCGGCGATGTAGTGGCCCGACCAGGTGATGGTGGGCTCGAAGCCGCGGCTCACTTTATGCTCGCCCTGGGTGCCAGGCTCGAAGCGCGCGATGCCGCGTTCGATGCAGAACTCGATTCCCTGGTGGTAGCAGGCCTCGAAGTGCAGGCTGTGATAGTCGGCGGCCGCGCCCCAGTAACGCCCGAAGAGCGCCTCCGGGGACCAGAAAAAGATCGCCACCGCGACGATGGCCCGCTGGTACACGGCGAGCTTCACCATGAAGTTTTGCGGCAGCGTGCGCACGATTTCGCTGAAAAAAGCGCGCGTCAGGTACGGCTCGTGTCCGTGGCGCAGGAAAGTGTCGCGGTGCAGGGCGTAGATGTGATCGAGGAGGGCGGCATCGAGTTCACCCCCCAGGCGCGTCTGGAAACGCACGCCGGCGTCTGCCACCCGCCGCCGCTCGCGGCGCGCTTTCTTGCGCTTGTCCGCGGTGAAGGTGCCGAGGTAGTCATCGAACGTGGCGTAGCCGCGATTGTGCCAGTGAAACTGGCAGTCACGGCGCAAGAGCCAGCCGCGCCGGGCGCACGCGGCGCGCCCCGCCTCGTCCAGAAACAGCGCGTGCACGCTCGAGAGCTCGTGAGCCCCGGCATGGCGCTCCAGGTCTTCGAGGAGTCGCATGGAGGCAGCCACGCGGTCCACATCCGCGCGCACCAGCAGGCGCGGGCCGGTGGCGGGCGTGAACGGTGCGGCCAGGGTCAGCTTCGGGTAGTAGCGGCGGCCGACGCGTTCGTAGGCCTGCGCCCAGGCAAAATCGAACACGAACTCGCCGTAGGAGTGACTCTTGAGGTACGCGGGCGCGGCGGCGCTCAGTCCGCGTGCGTCGCGCAGCGTGAAACAGCGCGGCTCCCAACCGCTGCCCGCACCGACACAACCGGTGTGCTCGAGAGCGGCGAGAAACTCATGACGCATGAACGGGTGCGC
>Ga0209167_10000390_pt1 | contig 34533 bp, 22 predicted proteins | sample Coa_R1_9_FD_187154 | JGI IMG/M metagenome (GOLD analysis project Ga0209167, IMG submission 187154) | Surface soil microbial communities from Centralia Pennsylvania, which are recovering from an underground coalmine fire - Coalmine... | ecosystem: Environmental > Terrestrial > Soil >...
GTCGATAAAAACTGGACTGCCGCTCATCCCCGCGACGACCCCGGTATGCTCAACCTTGTCGCCAAGGAGCTGGACGAGAATGATGGGCTGCTGGGGGCCTATCAGGTCCGGGAGGACACCTAGAACTACGAGATCCACTTTGTCAATTGTGTCGCCGCTGAAAATCGTATACACCACACCCTTCATCCCGGCCTTGACCTGGGCGACGGGCATGATCTCAGGAGCGTCGGCGGGCGCCGCAAATGCAGCTGCCGCGGCGAGTCCTAAAGCGCAGAGCAATGCGCCGTGCAAAAGTGCGCGGTTGAACTTCGGTGGGCTGGCCTTGGGCTTGCTCATAGCTTTAATGATACTGACTACGTCCGGGGTAGGCAATGGAACGCCCGGACAGTTTCGCCGTTGTTACTGCTCAAACATTTTTTCGCGCGTGGCCTCATAGGGATAGACGTGGACCATCCATCCGAAAATAACGGGGTAAAAACGACCGCCGGCGGCATCGCACGCGTCCTTGCTGGCGATGGCACCGTTTAGCCCGAACTGCGTGAAATCCGCGTTTCTGGCTTGCTTTGGCATGCACAGGTTTGTGTGCAGGTGCCATTGCGCCACGCTCAAGGGCACGCGCTCATTCAATTGCGCTTCCGTGGCAAGCTTGGACATGGTGTACATGGCGCCGATCAGCTCATAACCGCTGGAGGTTTTCTTATAGAGCAGAGAAGTGGGGCGGCCAGGATCAAAGGTAAAGGCTTCCAGGAATGCATTCTTCGGATTCGTGAAGTGGTACATCGGCTGGGGCAGATTGGGCATGAAAATCTGAAAACCATCATCCAGCGCCGCGCGATAGTCCTTGTATTTCTCTATGGAGACGCGCAGCTCGTCCGCCACTTTTTCTGCTCGAGCCCAGTCTTCAGAAGTCGCGGGGCGCGCCGCGGTCATGTGCATGTGCGCACCCATGTGATGATGCGCGTGCGACATTTGCTCGTTGGCCATCTGATCGGTGCTCATCTGGCCGTGGTTCATGCCGGGCATATCCGCCATTCCCGGTGCGTTTTGCTGACCGGGCTCACTTTGTGAATTCGAGGATGCGGAGGACTGAGTCTTTGGAGGTGATTGCTGCGCATAGGCGCCGTATGGGAACGCAGATTGGCTCAACACGGCCAGCGCGATTACAAAGAATTGTCCAAAAGCATTTATGGCAGAGCGCCTTGATAGTCGCATTTTCATGAACTCAATCAGAGCGGAAATCCCGTCCGCCTTGCTCCCATATATATTACGCTTTTTCGGAGGGCAATATTTCGGTGCGCATCCGGGTGTCGCCATTCGTTGACGGCACGCCCACTCATTCTCCACTACATTAGAAGCCTGGATGCGCCCGGCGGTTGCGTCCATCGCCGAGAGCGTTTAGGCCTCATGCTAGAATCGCTGCGTGGCCAGGAAAATTATTGTTCAGGCGCGCACGGCTTCGGGACCAGTGGTGCTGCCCGGCGACAAATCCATATCGCACCGCTATGCGTTGCTCGCGGCTTTGGCCAATGGTGTCAGCAAGATTGACAATTTCTCGCCCGCGGCCGATTGCCAAAGCACTCTCGACTGCCTGAAGCGCCTGGGTGTACGGATGGAAATCTCCAAGACGGCTGTGCGAATCTTTGGCGCGGGACTGAACGGGCTGAAGCGCTCGCGCCGGGAACTGGACGCGCAGAATTCCGGAACGACAATGCGGATGCTCGCGGGCATCCTGGCAGGGCAGGCTTTCGATTCGACAATGACAGGCGATGCTTCGCTGCGACGACGGCCCATGGGGCGCGTCATTGAGCCATTGAAACTGATGGGCGCGGAGATCGCCGCGCGAGATGGAGGCGTCGCTCCATTGAGAATCCATGGGCAGCGGCTCCACGGAATTGAGTACGAGCTCCCGGTACCGAGCGCACAAGTGAAGTCGGCCATTCTGCTAGCCGGATTGTTCGCGGAAGGGACAACTTCGGTTGCCGAACCGGTCCGCACGCGCGACCACACCGAGCTTGCGCTGGAAGAATTCGCCGTGCGCGTGGAATATTCCAATCGAACAATGCGCGTCCGCGGCGGAACAGAGCTTCGTTCGCGAAATCTGGCTGTGCCCGGGGACCTTTCCTCGGGCGTCTTTTTCCTTGCGGCGGCGCTGATTCTGCCGGACTCCAATCTGGTTTTGCACGATGCCGGAGTCAACCCGACTCGGGCGGCGGTCCTCGATGTGCTGGCTGGGTGGGGAGCAACGATTTCTCTGCTTTCGGTCCGCGAAGTCGCGGGGGAGTTGGTGGGAGACATCGCCATCCGCCATTCGCCTCTCGAAGGAGGCGTCATCGAGGGCGATCAAGTCGCCCAGCTGATTGATGAGCTGCCGATGCTGGCCGCGCTCGGGCCTTACACAGAGCGGGGCGTGGAAATCCGCGACGCGCGCGAGTTGCGGGTGAAGGAAAGCGACCGCATCGCGGTCGTGGCGGAAAATCTCCGGCGCATGGGCGCTCAAGTGGAAGAGCTTCCCGACGGCTTGCGTGTTGGTGGAAAATCCGCGGGAAAACTGCACGGCGCGGAAATCGACGCGGCAGGCGATCACCGCATTGCCATGGCGTTTGCCATCGCGGCGCTGGGGGCCGAGGGAAAATCAACAATTCGCGGCAGTGAATCCGCGGCGGTCTCGTTTCCGGGATTTTTTGAGGCTTTAGAAAAAGTAGTCGAGCGCTGAAGGGACCGTCCCACTTGTTTACGTTACTGGCCCCTGCGCAAGCGAATGGTGCCGTAAGTGGTGTGAAGTTGGATCTTTGGGCCATTCGAGCCGAAAATACCTTCAATCGTCGAGTTGCCACTGCGGCTCTCCGTCCTTAACCCGGAGTCGGAGAAATCTGAGCTAATCTCGCCATGATCCGCCCGTCCAGTCACATCGAATGCCGATTTCGAAGGCATGGTGATGTCAATGTCGCCGCTTTGTGTGGCCAGTTCGAGCGGCTCGCGCGGCGGCTGCGAAAATCGCACAGTGATATTTCCGCTGCGGTTATCCACGTGGATTCTCCCGGTTATATTATCGAGAGTCAGGTCGCGCTTGCTGGTGCTCAAAGTCAGATTTCCAGTGGAATCGTAAATTCCCATATCTCCCGCGCCACTGGTTTCCATACGGCCGCCTAATTGGCTCACCGTCAAATCGGACCGCGCCGAAATAAAGTGAATGCCCTTATCCACACGGGACACTCGGATCGGCCCATAGAATTCTCCGTCCAGGGTTGCCGACCCTTTCACGTCGGAAATCTCCACCTGCGTGCCGCGTCCCGAGATTTTCACGTTGCCGGCCGCGCCGATAATGCGGACATCTCCCGAGTGGGAATCCACGTTCACCTCACCACCTGCCTGACGGATTTCCGTGTCACCGCTTCGCGCTTCGCTGGTAATACTCCCGTTGACCCCAGTGATTTGAATGCTGCCGTGATCCGTGGAGGCGTCCAAAGTCACGCCCTTGGGAACATGCACGTCCATTTCGACTTCCAGCGAGCCGCCAACTTCGTTCTGTCCTTGAGGTTCGATGATGAACCCTCCATCCGTGGGCGTCACCGCCAGGTGGACGCTGCCCGCTCGCGTTTGCGCTTCATCCTGGCTGAAGCCATGAGCTGTCTTGCGAGCCGTGACCTGAAGCTGTGCTGCGTCTTCCGCATGCACGGTGATATTCCCACGATTGGTGCGGATAGAGATTCGCGAGCTGGCCGGAATCGGCCGGTCCGGAACACTTTCCGAGAAGGAATAGGAATCTTCACCAGGGAAATCCATCCCCTCGAAGCCCCGGTGGTTCATTCCATAGTCATAGATTCCCATGCTGCCGACGACTCCGAGCAAGAGCAGGACAAGAAGCACCTCTCCGGCCGAAACCGTGGGTGGCGCTGCTTCACCGGTCCGCTGCGCCATGAAATGGTCGTACAGTTTTGCGATCCCCCAAAGGATAAACACGAGAGGCCACCAGTGTTCCAGGAGGAACCAGATGCGAGACGATCCCCTAAAATTGTGCACCAGGAATAAGAGGCCGAGCAAAACCAGCAGCAGTCCGCTGAATATTGAGCGTCGCCGTGGATAAACTTGTCCGTTTGCCATCAATGTTCTCCGACCCTCAGCTTTGCTGCGGGGGTTGTCCAGATCCCACACCCGGGCCCTGTTGCGGCCCCGGGGGTGGCGGCATTCCGCCCGGGCCGGGCAGCGTGCCGTGGCCATCCGTGGAGGCAAGCGATTCCGCGAGCTTTACGGCGCCAACTACCAACAGAATCACCGGCCAAGTGTGGTGAAAGCCATATTCCCAATTATTTTGGCCGATTAGAAAAAGCACGCCGATGGTGATCAGCACGGCCGGGCCCATAAGGCCGCGAATTGTGCAACGCTGACATCGGCAACGAATAGACATCGCCATCCCTCCTACTTACTTTGAGTATTTGCGCGCCGCCAGACAAGAAACGCGCCCGCGCCGACAAAAATCAGCGGCCACCATTTTTCAAATAGCCTGTCGAGATCGAGAACGTCGAAATTGTGCATCAGGAATATCACGCCGATCCCTATCAGGATGAATGGTCCAACGTTTCTTCCGCCGAACGCGTCTCCAAACCACTCCGGCGGGTTTTGTCCCACAAGACGAGCCTTGGCCGTGCGGTAGGCATCGATGACCATGTAAAAGATGAAGGTCGCGAGTGAGAGGCCAAAAACTGTGTCCACCAAATCCGAGTGCGAGCTTTGAAGCACGAGAATGAATCCCACGAACACGCAAACGTGGATAATCGCTTTCATGTATTCGGCGTTATACACGGCGCCCAATCCGGGGATAAATCCTAAAAACGCGGCCAATGCCGGGCTGTTGCCGCCCTGCTGTACGGCACGCGGTTGTGTGACCATATCCGCAAGGCAGGATTCGCAGTAGATCATGCCGCGGACTTCCCGCGAGCATCCGGCGCAAAGAGCCTTCCCGCAGTTTCGACAATAGCCAACGGCATCCAGTTCAGGATGGACAGCGCACTTCATGGCATTCTCCTTCCCGGCGCCGTCAAAACAATGCAGGCGAAGCGGGTAATGTATCTGGTGGAAGTTTCGGCGCGATTCAAGTTATTAGGGCCGCTCGATGGGCCTTCAGTGCGTCCGGGTCCGGATGGTGGCGCAGGGGCCGGTTTTTGTTGTTCGGGCTCCTGGTCGGGCGCCGGGTTCAACCGCGATTCAATTTCATACACCACGCGCAGGTCTCCAAAGAACTTCGCTCCGCGCGCGTAAATCCTGTGGATTCCCTGATCGGCCGAGCGATAGATATGAACTGGGTTGAGGTCCGCGACGGTCGGGGTGTGCCATTCAATGCCCAGGGCTTGCGAAAGCACGGCGCCGGTAATCAGGATAGTGAGCGCACCAAACGCGAATCGCGGCTGCCAGAGGATGCGAGTCCAACCAAGCCACGCCCGCCAGCCAAAGGGTTGCGTTCGCGGTCCGATGGTCTTGTCAAGAATGGTAGGCACCAGCCGCAAAGGTGCTGCTTCAGGCTCCATCGCACGGAGCGCGCCGACAAGACCGCGCACACTCGCAACCAGTTGGGTACACCGCGCGCAGCCATCCGCGTGAGCTTTGAACTGGGCGGCTTCCTTGGGGGGAAGCGCACCGTCCAGGTAATCGCTCAGCCGCTCTTCAATTTGTTCGCAGTCCCAATTCATGGCTTGCTACTCCCAATTACAAATTCCAATTTGATCTTTCCAACCCCGCAATTCAATTTGGTCTTACTCCCATTTGGTCTAAGATACGCGCCAATTCAATTCGTCCACGGTTTATGCGCGATTTCACTGTCCCTTCCGGCACTTCCAAAACACGCTGGATTTCGTTGTAATCCAGACCCTCGAGATCACGCAGGATAACGGCTTCGCGCAAATCCGGCGAAAGTTTTGCGAGTGCTTTCTGCAAATGCCCGCCCAACTCCGCGACTGCCGCTGAATGATCCGGCCGCCGGGTTGACGATTCCTTGTCCTCGACCTTGGCCATCACATCTTCCATGGAGTCGGTCAGCCGGTCCCGGCGCGTGCGACGGTAATGGTCAATCAGCAGGTTGCGCGTCACGCTGGTGACCCAGGTGCCAAAGGCGCCGTAGGTTGAGCGGTAGCTCCCGAGCGTGCGATAAACCCTCAAAAAAACCTCCTGTGAAAGGTCTTCCGCTTCCTGCCTGTGGCTGGTGAAGCGGTAGCAGAGGTTGAATATGCGGCGGGTATGCAGCCGCACAAGCTCCTCCCAGGCCGCACCGTTGCCCCGAAGGCACTGCTCAACCAGTTGAGCTTCTGGCTCCAATTGGTCATCTGCCTCATGGCCAGCGGCGGTGTTGGCCTCCACTTAATGGAACGTATGGGAGGGTAAAAAAGTTCCCGACGCGAGCTTTTCGATGGGTTGCATCTTATCCGTGCCGCTGGGTGCAGCACAAGCAAGGATAGAAGTGAGGCAATTCAGAACCTATGACGCAAATTCTTTACTCGTAGCGCAACGCGACAATGGGTTCCACGCGTGAGGCTCTCCAGGCAGGCACAAATACCGCGATGCTTGCGACTGAAATCATTATCGCCACTGCGGCGGCGATCGTGAGTGGATCGGCTGGCGATAAACCATAAAGCTCACTGGCAATCAGGCGGGTTGCCATGAACGATGCGAGGATTCCGATCGCGAGTCCGATGGCCACCAACGAGAAAGTTTCACGGAGGACCATGGCCATCACATCTGGTCGCTGGGCGCCCAAGGCGATCCGTATGCCAATCTCGTTTGTTCTTCGCGTCACGGTGTAGGCCATAAGTCCGTATAGGCCTATCGCGGCAAGCAATACCGCCAGTCCGCCGAAAAGACTGGTCAGAGAAGAGATCAAGCGCTCCTGGACGAAGGATTGATTCACTGTTTGGATGAGCGTGCGGGTGGCCAGAACCGGGATACGGCTGTCAATCGCATCAATCTCCTGCCGAAGCGAAGGAACGATGCTGGTTGCGTTCATCGGCGTGCGAATTTCGAATGTAATCACACCCGAGTTGCCAAGCTGGAAGAAAGGAACGTAAGCCACCGGCACATTTTTGTCGCGCGGATCGTGATACTTGGCGTCTTGGACCACGCCCACAATTTCCATGATGATGGTTGTGTTGGCGCTGAAGCGGCGTCCGATTGGATTCGTCTCGCCGAAATAAGTTTTCGCAAATGTCTGGTTTACCACTGTCACTCCAGGAGCGTTCATCTGGTCCGCGGAGGTGATGCCTCGTCCCAGGACAAGTGGCATTCCAATGGTGCTGAAATAGTCCGGCCCAACATAATTGACTTCAACTCCGCCGCCGTCTGCGGGCTTGAGGGATTCCCCGACAATCTTCGGCTCCGATGTAATCGAGACAGGAGTCATCGGGGGAAGTAATGAAAAGCTAGCGGCCTGAACACCTGGAGTTGATCGAACCCGTTCGAGCAGCTTTTTAAACAGGTCTATGTACTTGTCACCCTTATATCCCGCGAGCGACGGATTGACAGAGACCAGCAGAGTGTTGTTGGCATTAAAGCCCAGATCTATTTTCTTCAGATTTTCTAAGCTTCGTACCAGAAGGCCTGAGGCGATCAACAACACCAGGGACAGTGCTACTTGTGAGATCGCCAAGGTCTTTCCCAATCGGGCTCGTCCGCGCAATCCGTTGGGACTTCCCGACCCTTCCTTCATACTTGTTCCCAACTCCACGCGAGTAGCTTGCCAGGCCGGAGCCAGTCCAAACAGCAGCGCGGTGAGAAGCGCAACCAACGCCGTAAAACCAAAGACCCGTGCGTCCGGCTTCATGTCCAGAAGTATCGGTGAGGCGGATGGTGACATCAGAGCCAGCAAAGACTTGCTACCCCACAACGCAATTACCATTCCCAGCGCTCCACCGCAGAGTGCCAGCAGAACGCTTTCCGTCATTAATTGGCGCAACAACCGGACGCGCCCGGCGCCAAGCGCAGTGCGCACGACAATCTCGCTGTGCCTGGCCCCGGCTCTGGCGAGGAGCATGTTGGCCACATTCGCGCAGGCAATCAGCAATAAGAGACCAACAACCGCCATGAGAATCGCCAGCGGCCTTGAAAATCGCAAACGCAGTGCACTCAAGCCCTTGCTGGCGGGGTCCCATCGAATTTGTGTTCTCAGGATCCGTTCACGATCACTCGAGGATAGAGCATTCTCCGAACCCGTCAGGCGGTTTCGTTTCACACCCTCGTAGATAACACCGACACTTGCGAGCGCTTCGTCCGGCGTCACTCCAGGTTTCAACCGGCAGAAGATCGGCAGCCAATTTCGGTTTGGCGAAGACAAAACCGCATTTGGAGTTCCTGCCATTGCAAAATCGGGTCTCACTTGAGTGATGGTCATTAGGGGCACCCACAAGTTAACGGATGTTCCCGGTTGCATTCCGAAAAACTCGGGCGGCGCGACGCCAACGATCGTGAATGGGGAATTGTTCAGAGTGATTCTTTGTCCAAGGATGGACTGGTCTCCGCCAAATCTAGATTTCCAATAGCCATAACTGATTACTGCCACAGGATTGCCGCTTGGGGGAACGTCGTCCGTGCGAGAGATCACACGTCCTAGAAATGGCTCTACTCCCAAAGTTGCGAAATAATTTCCGGAGACATATTGCCCTGCTGCAATACCTCCATGCCCGTCGACCTCCACATCAATGTTTCCTAAGTTTCCGCCGCCGGCGAATGTGAAGACACCAGAAAAGACTTTGCTCCCGTCACGAATGGCCTCATAGGCGGGATACGAGAACGCAGTGGGTTGGCCAGTCGCGACGTCCATTGGATTCAGTTCAATAAGTTGTTCGGGATTTTTGACCGGCAGCATACGCAAAAGTGCGGCATCAACCAGAGTGAAGATTGCCGTGTTCGCACCAATCCCAAGCGCCAGCGACAGAATTACGACTAAGGTGAATCCAGGCGTCTTCCACAGCATTCGGAGGCCGAATCGGACATCTTGCCAAAACGTTTCGAGAAATCCGATGCTGTTCATCCGGTAGATCTCCTCCCGAACCATCGTGCTGTTCCCAAGTTTTCTCTGCGCCGCATGACGGGCCTCATCGGGCGGTAATCCGCGACCGATGTTCTTGTCAGACTCGATTTCCAGATAGGTCTGCAGCTCCCGGGCTCGCTCTTCGTCCCACTTACTACGCGTAAGGAATCGCAGCCAGCTCATAGGATTACTCGTAGCGCAGCGCGATCAATGGGTCCACGCGCGTAGCGCGGATGGCGGGAATTGCGCAGGCGACCATCGCCACTAACACGAGAATCCCCGCCACGGCTGCGAAGGTGACCGGGTCGTTCGCGTTGACTTCAAAGAGCAACGACGACAACAAGCGGGTGAGGGCAAATGCCGCCGCAAGTCCGATGGCTACGCCCAGAAGCGACAATCTCGCCCCCTGTCCCAGCACCATTCGCAACACATCACTTCGCTGCGCGCCAATCGCCACGCGAATTCCAATCTCATGCGTTCGCAAAGCGACGCTGTAGGCGATCACACCGTAAATCCCAATGGTCGCCAGCACCAGTGCAAGCGCGCTGAATAGTTCAAGCAGAACCAGAGTGGCATGTCGTGTGGAAACGGAATCATTCACAAGCTCGGTCATTGTCTCCACTTGAAACACTGGCTGGTCTTTATCCACCGTCGTTATGGCCGCCTTAATGGAGGAAATCAGGCCGGCCGGATCAATCGCCGAACGCACCAGAAGCGTCATATCGTTGTGTGTTTGCTGACGGTAGGGCAAATAAATCTCAATCTTCATTGGATTTTCGAGCCCATAGAGTTTCGTGTCTCCCACCACCCCAACGATGGTGATCCATTTCGTGTTTGGCCCGGGATGCCCCCCGAACGCGAACCTTTTTCCAATAGGATCTTCATTTGACCAATATCGGCGCGCAAGCGTCGAGTTGATGAGTCCTACCAGGGGAGCAGTTTCATTGTCTTGATCGGTGAAAGTGCGGCCGTGCAGCAAAGGTATGCCAAGTGCGTGGAGGTAACCGGGGCTGATGGCGTGATAGTCGGGATGCGGATTCCGCTCGTTTCCTGAAAACGCGCGCCCGTCAATGGAAATGTCGGCTCGGGAATGGTTATTCGCGAAGGGCACGACGGTTCCAACCGCAGTCGTTTCCACACCGGGAAGGGCGCTCACACGTTCCAGAACCTGCTGCCAAAAATTCAAGGCGGCGCCTGCCTTGGAATATTGCGTCGAGCGCAGATCCATTTCCATCGTAAGCACCCGGTCGGCGCGAAACCCGGAGTCCACCGAAAACAAGCGATACAAACTCTTCATCATCAGACCAGCACCGGCCAATAGGACCAGAGCAAGCGCGGTCTCCGCAACGGCCAGCGCGCCGCGCATGCGGTGCTGCCGGGCTCCTGGCGTTGAACTTCTGCCGCCATCCTTCAGAGCCTCTTGCACGTCCGGCCTGGTAGCCTGCAGTCCTGGCACCATCCCGAATGCCACGGCCACGAAAATAACCAAGCCTCCCGCAAAAAGCAGCACGCCGGTGTCTATTTTCGGTTCCATCCCCATGAACGCCCCCGAAGAAACGAGCCGGCCGAATCCGGCTATTCCCCAGATCCCCCAAAGCAAGCCTAGTCCGCCCCCGATTGCGGACACCAATAAACTCTCCGTGAGCATCTGGCGAAGAATTCGGAAGCGGCTTGCCCCGAATGCCAGCCGCACCGCGATTTCCTTGGTGCGCTCTGCGCTCCGCACAAGATAGAGATTGGCGACATTGGCGCAGGCAATCAGAAGCACAAACACGACGGCGCCAAACAGAACGAGGATTGCCGGGCGCGAATCGCTCACATAGATGTCGCGAATCGCCGTCAGGCTCACGCCCTCATTTCCATCTTCCAGTGGGTAATCCTTCGTGAGGCGCGCGGCAATCGTGGCCATTTCCGCGCGCGCGTTCGCGACTGTCGCGCCCGGCGCGAGGCGACCGATAACGGCCATGTCACCCCGGCTGCCGCGCTCCATCATGTCGCCCTTGGCCCAAATTCCCATCGGAGTAAGGACTTTGGCGTCTTCGGGAAGGAAAAACGACGGCGGCAAGACGCCGACGACCGTAAAGCTTGTTCCATCGAGCAAGATACTGCGGCCAACTACATTTGGATCGCTTCCCAAGTGCGACTGCCACAACTCATAGGAGATCAGCGCTACCGGCGCCGTTCCAGTTTTCTCTTCCGACGGCAGAAAATCACGTCCGATAACCGGCCGGACGCCAAGCATGGAAAGAAGATTCGGAGAAACCCCATACCCTCCGATAGATTCGGGCTGGGTAACTCCCGACAAATTGAAGCCAATGTTTGTGATCGCTGCCATCTCCTGAAAGGTCTGGCTCTGTGCGCGCCAATCGAGAAAATCCGGATACGATGGAGAGTGGTCGCCGATTCCGGATGAATTCGCACGCAAGACGATTAACTTTGCAGAGTCCCGGTACGGCAAAGGCATCAGAAGCACCGAATTCACCACGCTGAAAATGGCCGTGGTCGCCCCGATGCCCAGCGCGAGTGTGAGCACGCATGCAATCGTAAAGCTCGGCTTCTTGCGCAACATCCGCAGCGCAAACCGCAGGTCCTGCCACAACGTCTCCATAAACCCGATGCTGTTCATGTGAAAGATCTCCTCACGGATTTGCGTGGTGTTGCCCAGCTTGCGATTGGCGGCGAAGCGGGCTTCGTCGTCGTGCATCCCTTTGTAAATGTTTTGTTCCGCTTCGATTTCCAGGTGCGTGGCAAGCTCGCGCGCCCGCACCTCATCCCATTTCTTCCGGTTGAAAATGCGCTTCCAGCTCATGGTCTCACTCGTACCGCAGGGCAAACATGGGGTCCACGCGTGTCGCACGGCGCGCCGGAATCCAGCACGCCGCGACCCCCACGGCCGCAAGAATGATTGGGGCGCCGATAAAAGTAAGGGGATCCAGCGGCGCCACGCCGAAGAGTAAATGGCTGACCACCCGAGTCAGTCCAATCGCAAAAATAAGGCCGACCGCAATTCCAGCGGCCATCAACTTTAATCCCTCGCCGAACACCATTCGCATCACATTTCCCGATTGCGCGCCCAGCGCCATGCGGATCCCGATTTCCTGCGTGCGCTGCGTAACCGCAAAGGAAAGCACCGCGTAAATTCCCATCGCCGCGAGCACCAATGCCAATCCCGCAAAAACTCCGAAAAGGTTGGCCTGCGTACGGCGCGGCGCGAGTTCATCATCCAAGAGGTCGGAGAGAGGGAAGCCCCCGGCGACCGGCTGTTCCTTGTCCACCGCCCAGACTTGCTCGCGAATAGGCTGGACCAACCCAGAGGAATCGCCCGCGGTTTTTACGATCAGGTAACTTGGGTCGTATCCTGACCCTATCTGCTGAGAATATGGGAAGTAGATTTCAGGCCGGGGAGGTCTCGCCAGCCCGGACTGGTGCATGTCTCCTGCGATGCCAACAATAGTGACCCAGGGATTTTTGCTTGTCGCGGTTCCCAGCTTGAAACGCAAACCCAGCGGATTTTTCCCCGGCCAGATCTGGTTGGCCGCCGTCTGATTGACGATGGCCACGAGCGTTGCCTGGGCATTGTCCCGCTCATCCAACCAGCGCCCCTGTTTCAATGGCACGCTTAAGGTCTGAAGATACTTGTCATTCACCAATCGAACGTTGGAGATTTTTACGATCGCGGCTTGTCCCGGCGGTGGCGGCGTTTGCCCTTCAAGAAAGACACCGGTCGCGCCGCCAAAATTCGTTAGCGGAACCCAGGAGGCGCATCCTACCGAAACTACCCCAGGCAACGATTGAATCCGCGCCAGCACTTGATCGAAGAATGCCGAACTCTTTGTTTGATCAGCGTAGCGCGGGCGGGGCAGTGGTGTGCGGAACACAATAATGTTGTCTGCGCGGAACCCTGCGTCTTGTCCGCGGAGCGCCAGGAAACTTCGAATCATCAGCCCCGCCCCCGCGAACAGGATGATCGCCAGCGCAAATTCAAGCGCGACCAGAATATCGCGCGTCCGGCTGCTGCCGATTCCCAGTGAGCCTCGCCCCGTGCCAGCTTTCAGCGTCTTGTTAAGATCTAGGCGCGAAACTCGCAATGCAGGCACGATCCCGAAAAGAATTGCTGTCGCAAGTGAGACTCCCAGTGCGAACGCCAGCACGCCCCCACTGATCTCAGGGATGGTTGCGTCCGGAAGGACATTCGGAACGAGTTCGGTGAGCAACCCAACACTCCAGACAGAAAGCACCAACCCAATCCCGCCCGCCACTCCCGAAAGCAAAATACTCTCTGTAAGCACCTGGCGGATGATTCGCCAGCGTCCCGCGCCCAAAGTCATGCGCAAGGCCATTTCACGTTGGCGTCCCGAGGCGCGCGCCAACAAAAGATTGGCGACATTGGCGCAGGCAATCAAAAGCACAAATGCCACCGCTCCAAGCAACGCATAAATCGCTTCACGAAGTTTGCCCACCAGAAAGTCGCGCAACGGCATTGCGAATGCGCCCACGTGTTCGTTTGACTCGGGCATTTGCTTGGAAAGTTGCGCCGCAATGGTTTCCAGATTGGCGGTCGCTTCGCCCGCCGTGACTCCCGGTTTCAGCCGCGCAACCACCTGCAAATAATGGCTGTCGTGATTTATCTTAGTTTTCTCGGACATGCCCATCGGAACCCAGACGTCCACGTCGCTTTCAGCAAACTTGAATCCTCGTGGCATTACGCCAATAACGGTGTAATTCCGGTCGCTCAGAAGGATTTGCCTTCCAATGACTTTTGGATCACCACCAAAGCGGCGCAGCCAAAGCCCATACGTCACGATGGCCACTCGATTTACGTCTGGATGATCCTCCGCTTCCTGGAAGTCCCGGCCGAGAAATGGGCTTACGCCCAATACGGAAAAGAAATTTGCGGTTACCGGGTTGCCCACAATCTGTTCAGGGGGGCCGTCGCCGGTCAGATTGAACGAAGCGCCGGACATCGCGGCCATATCTTCAAAAACGTGATTCTGGGTTTTCCAAGAAATGAAATTGCCGGGCGCGGGCGTATCTTTCTGAAATCCGTAATACGAGGCATCCTCCCAAACCATCACCAGCCGATCGGCGTTTTTGTAGGGAAGGGCGCGCAGCAAAACAGCATTCGCCAGACTGAAAATGGAAGTGGTTGCCGCAATTCCAGTGGCCAGCACCGCGATTGCAAATATCGTGAAGCCTGGTTTGGAGGCGAAGGTACGCACGCCGTATTTCACATCCTGCCACACCGTCTCCAGGAATCCGATGCTATTCATGCGATAAATCTCCTCGCGAATTTGCAATGTGTTGCCGAGCTTCCGGTTCGCCGCAAAACGGGCTTCTTCCTCGCGCATGCCTCTGGAAATGTTCTGATCCGCATCAATCTCCAGATGCGATTGCAATTCATTGGCACGCTCTCTGTCCCAGTTGCCGCGCCGAATGATTCGTTTCCAGCTCATGGTTTACTCCGAAGCCGGCCTGAGCACGCGGTTGATGGCCTGCACCAATTGGTCCCAGCGGTTGGTCTGATGCGTCAATTGTTTCCGGCCCTTCGGTGTCAGTCGGTAATAGCGAGCCTTTCGGTTGTTCTCCGAAGTCCCCCAGAAGGATGCGATCCACCCGCGGTCCTCAATCCGGTGTAGTGCGGGATAAAGCGACCCGTGCTCGACCTGCAGAACCGCCTCCGACCGCCGTTCAATCGCGTGCGCGATGGTGTGCCCATGTGCCGGTCCAGTGATCAGTGTCTGCAAAATCAGCAGGTCCAGCGTCCCCTGCAACACTTCGCCCTGCAATGGAGCTGCGCCTCTTTTAGCCATGCCGGTCCGTTACCTCCATTTGATTTCCCCTAGGGCATCTACCAAGAATGGCCCTCGCCAAAGGTCCATATACCTAAGACGCCCCAAATTCGCATTTGTCACCTACTATCTATGGGAAGATAATCTACTGGAAGGGGCTTCTGCAGTCCGTTCGCTCGGCTTTCTTTCGGTTTCCCGCTCTCCGGGCGTTACCATACCTTTTCAGCGCACAGAGCGCTGGGATTCAGGGAGAGCAACCGGCTATGGACCTTTTTCAACTGACGCGTGCTTTGGTCGATATCGACTCCACCACGCCATCAGAGGGCCGCGTTGCCGACTTCATCTACAAGCACCTCGCCCCCCTTGTGGCGCGCCATGACGGGCAACTCGAACGCCAGCCTGTGGAACCCGGCCGCGAGAACATTTTCGCCAGCTTCGGCTCCCCGTTAATCGTTCTCTCCACTCACATGGACACAGTGCCGCCCTTTTTTCCGTCACGCGAGAATGAAACGCACATCTGGGGCCGCGGCTCATGTGACGCAAAGGGAATCCTGGCGGCAATGATGAAAGCAGCCCAGGCACTGCTGGAAGACGGCACAAGGAATTTCGGGCTGCTATTTGTCGTAGGAGAGGAGCGCAACAGCGCCGGCGCTCTTGCCGCTGCCAAGGTCCCGAGGGGCACACGTTACATTATCTGCGGGGAGCCTACCGAAAATCGCCTGGCCGTGACCTCAAAAGGGGTTCTCCGTTACGAGATCGTCGCCCACGGCCGCATGGCCCATTCTGCCTATCCGCAGCTAGGCGAATCCGCCATTGAAAAGCTCCTCGACGTTTTGGAGGAACTTCGGCGAATCCCCATGCCAAGCGATGACCTCTTGGGTCCTTCCACTCTCAATATCGGCATCCTGGAAGGCGGTCGCGCGCCAAACGTAATTCCGGATTTCGCCCGCGCAGAAATCCTCATCCGTTTGGTCGGCGATCCTTCGCTGCTCCGCCAGGCTGTCGATCGCATTTGTGCCGGCCGCGCCGACGCGAAAGAGCTCCTCTGTATTCCTGCAGTGCGCCTGGCCACACTCAATGGTTACCCTACAACTATCGCGGCCTTCACCACCGACATTCCCGCATTCGGCGACGCCTGGGGCAAGCCATTTCTCATTGGCCCAGGAAGTATTCACGTTGCGCACACTTCCGAAGAGTGCGTGTTCAAGCAGGATCTGCATGACGCCGTGGAAATTTACGTACGCATGGTTCGTCAGTGTCAGGCAATGACCTAAATTCCATGCGGTCAATGTGATTGACTTTCTTTGCCTTGTCCTTCCCCCCAGCGAATTCATCTGTGACCGGTCTGTAACAAATCCTCACACTCTTTCTTCCGTCATTTCTTGACTCTCATCCGTCCTCCGGTTAGTCTCGCCGATAAATGCGGGTACATCTTCGCAAGATTATTGTCGGAGTTATCGTTCTTGCCGCGCTCACCGCGGTCGTCTATCGCTCTCGCCACAAGATGCACCTCGCGGATTTCACCTGGCGGAAATTCATTCACGCCGTCGGCCAGGCCAACATCACCTACTTGCTTCTCTCCATTTTGGCCATTTATGCCTGCTATGCCATCCGAGCGCTCCGCTGGCAGCGCTTTTCGCGCCATCTTGGTCCTTCCGGTTTTTGGAACACCTACTCCGCCACCATAATGGGCTTTGCCGCTATTTTTATTCTTGCTCGTCCCGGCGAACCGGTTCGACCCCTCCTGCTGGCGCGAAAGAACCACTTTCAAGTTTCCAGCATGTTTGGAATATGGGTTCTCGAGCGCCTGTTTGATTTTGCCTCCGCAGTGATACTTGCATGCCTAAGTGTCTTGGTGTTTTCAGGAATGCTCATCGATGCCGGAGCCAATTCCGATTGGATTGATAACGCGCGCAAGGGCGCTTGGATCCTTGCGGGATTGCTCCTCGCGCTCACGGCACTGCTGGTTTATTTCCGGCTGCACGGCGCCGGCGAACTGGATCGCAGACTGGTTGGTTGGCGGGCCAGAGGCGGATGGAGGCGAACCGCGGGGGGGATAATCGGTGGATTCAGCCAGGGGCTGCAGGCCATCAAAACTGTGCCCGACCTCCTATTTGCCATCTTTTACTCTGCAGCGCATTGGGGACTCGTGGCCCTGATTTACCTGTTCGTCTGTCAGGCATTTGGCGACGCCTTCTCTCAGTCAGACATGAACTATCCCGGCGCCATGCTCCTGCTGGCGGTGACACTGGTTGGCTCTACCCTGCAATTGCCAGGCATCGGCGGCGGCGCCCAAATCGCCACACTTATTGCCCTCACCCAGATCTTTGGAGTAGAACAGGAGCCTGCGACCGCAATCGCTGTGGCGCTTTGGGTAATCACATTTTCTTCGTGCATACTGATTGGCGTCCCACTTCTCATTCATGAGGGGTTTTCGATGGGCGATCTCCGTAAGTTGGCGCGTGAAGAATCAAAGGCTGAGCGCGCCGGCACCCACGTCCCGGCAGAGCGAGTCCCACTTGCGGGAGAACACTCCGCAAAGACTCCACTCAAGACATCCAAGGACACTCCGAAGTGAAGTGCCCATTCTGCTCGAACCTCGATGACAAGGTGATCGACTCGCGCGAAGCCCGCACGGGCGACCTCATCCGCCGCCGCCGCGAATGTTTGCGCTGCGAGCGCCGCTTCACCACCTACGAGCGTATCGACGAAATCCCCTACATGGTCATTAAGAAGGATGGCAGGCGAGAGCGGTTCGATCGCCAGAAAGTCCTGCAAGGTCTGTTAAAGGCCTGTGAGAAACGCCCGGTGCCTACAGGAAAGTTGGAAGCGTTGGTTGACGAAGTCGAGCGCGGCGTTCATGAAGCCAAGGAAAGGGAACTGACCACTACTGAATTGGGCGAAGTGCTCATGTCCCGCCTCAAAAAACTTGATAAGGTCGCCTACGTCCGGTTCGCTTCCGTGTATCTGGACTTCAAGGATGTAAAGGAATTTATGTCCGAGCTGAAGGGGCTTCTGAAAGACCGCAATCGCAAATAATTCACTTTTACCCCGGCCACACTCCGGCAACAAATTTCTTCAAGGTTCGGAAGCCCAGTTTTTCATATAACTTCACAGCTCCCACGTTCGATGATGTCACCGTGAGTGAAAGCTCCGTCCCGCGCATTTTCTTCAATGCGTCCATCGAAGCCAGCATCAGCCGTTTCCCCATCCCGTGTCCCTGGTGGCCGGGCAGCACACAGAGCTGAGTGGTGTGCCCCACTCCTTTGGCTACCATGGAAGTCAGGACGCAGCCAACCAGGTGATCGCTGGTTTCTTCCCGCAGCACAAAGGATGCCTGCACTTCAAATTGTCCGCATCCCGGAAGCACCACGATATTCTTCAGAAATTTCATCGCCCCGGTTCTGCTTCGGTATTGGTCATTGATGGCTCCATCAATGTGATTCGCATAGGTCAACTGAATCAGGTCGGCGCAGGCTTGCATATGCCGCTCATGCCAGTGCTCAATGCGCAACCCGGGAGTGAAGGCGGGTACCTCGGGGTCAAATCCCGAGAGATCAAAAAGCATGAATTGCCTGGGGAAGAGGCGGAATCCTTGAGCTGCAAGGACCCCATCCAGAGACGCGCCAAAGGGCATCAACTGCGCTTCGATGCGCGAGACTTGGGGCGTCCCCTTCAATGTTTCCACAACATCACCCAGTAAACGTCTGCCCACAACCAGTTGCTCAAATCGAGGGGAAACGAACAATCCTCCCAGCATCCCTTTGTGCTCTTCCACTACGTAAAATCCATAGCCCGTAGGACGCCCATCTTCCATCGCCGCATATCCAGCCAACGACCGTGAGTCCAGGAATTTCTTGATAAGGTCCAGCGACAGTCGGTAATCCCAGTGCAACTCCTCCTGCCACAGACGTGCCTCCTCGTCCAGGAGGGGGCCCAGTTCGTGTACGTCAAGTTGGCGGAGATCAACCAGCCGCATGGTGGATCCTTCCAGTTCACCGGTCAGGCAACCCCGGGAAAGGAACTGGTATCATACCTCAGGGGAGTTTGTGTCGAAGATTCAGACCCTATCAGTCAAAAGCAAGTCGAATTGTTTTTAGCTAGGTCGACCTCCCGTTCGTTCTCCCCGTTTTGTTTTATAGGGCGCCACTTTGGCCCGGACAGTCATTCTTATCTGAGCGAACAAGATGAGATACCCCGGAAATCCTCAAGGATGCAAGTGTTGTAAGCGGGCACTTACAAGCATCCAGTCCCCCTCTATAATTAAATATCCACCTATGTAATCTGGAATGTCCGCGCGCCCCGATCATCTGTATCAACCGTTGCGGAATTTAGTAAGTCTTTTTGAATGAACGCCTTTACTGCTCACAAGAATCTCTTTCCGCTTTGGCAAACAAAATGCATCCCTTTCTGTGGGGCGAGGGTTTGCTTTCCCTGCGGCGACGCTCCTGTGTTCCTCTTTGAAGATACGTCCGCCCTTTATTTCCGCTAGAGGGAATATTGCTTTTATGTAATTGAATACTTACATGCAGTCTGGAGGAAAACTCAGGTGAGCGATGGTCCGGCGGCTTTCGACCATGCTATGGCTAGCCGCCATTCAGTTGGCCGTAACCGGCGAATAACTACCAGTAAGAATCGAAGCGCCGGTCGCACGAGGACTGTCATGGTACCAACATACTGTTATTCATAGATGATAAATATCACTGTGATTAATGGGAGGCCAAGGGCGGCAAGTCAGTGGAGCGAACAGTAAGACGCTGCAAATAGTGATCATATCGGTGTCAGAAGTGCATCTCAGTTGGAACTGTAGTTGCAGGTCAATCATTCGGGATGAGTTTAAGAATCCAAAAAGGGGGCGTGATGCGTTTTGCTCGAATTACTCAGTACCTCGCTATGTTTTGCCTGTTCGTTTTGTTCGCGGCTGTCTCAACATTTGGCCAAGTCCCGACCGGAACGGTCACCGGGACGGTTCTGGACCAAAATAAAGCGGCAATTGTTGGGGCGGAAGTTACGATTACGAGCCAGGAAACGGGTACTTCATACACCACCAAGACTGGTCCGAATGGCGGCTATCAATTTGCCACTCTGAACTTTGGCACTTACAAGATTTCTGTCACGCAAAAGGGGTTCAAGACTGGCACGGTAAGCGATATTAAACTGGAGGCTTCGCAGGAATATTCCGTGCCCTCCGTCGTTCTGGAGATCGGACAAGCCAACGAAACTGTGACCGTTGAGGCCGGCGCGGAAGAGATTCAGACCACCAATGCCGAGGTCACATCCAATGTCGACAAAAAGCAACTCGAGTTTCTGCCGATCCAGGATCGGAATCCAATGAACCTTTTGGGATTGGAAGCTGGTGTTGCCCAGAATGGGAAAACCGGCACGATCATCAACGGTCAGCGAAGCACATTTACGAATGTGACCATAGACGGCATCAACGTCCAGGACAACTTCATCCGGTCAAATGACACCGATTTTCTTCCCAACTTGCCCGTCCTGGGCCAGGTAAGTGAATTCACGCTCAGCTCGCAAAATGGCAATCCGGCTTTGGGTGGCGGCAGTTCGGCCATCAGTATGGTGACGCCACGCGGTGCCAACGATTGGCACGGGCAAGCCTTCTACTGGTACCGAAGCAACAAATGGGCTGCCAACGACTGGTTCAATAATTTTAATGGAGTACCTCAGGTCGGTTTGAACCTGAACCAGTGGGGCGGTAGTGCAGGTGGGAAAATCTTAAAGAATAAGCTTTGGATTTATGGATACTACGAGAGCTACAGGTTAGGTCAGACTCAGCCTCAGCTTTCGACAATTCTGCTACCCAGCGCGCGGACCGGCATGTTTAGTTACAATACGAATTGTACGGCCGGTCCGCCTCGCCCTTGCCCGGCCGGGGTCTCGCCTGGCCAGTTAATCACCGTGAACCTGCTCACTCTTGAGAATACCGCTCGGGGCGGCGCTTCGCCGGTTTTCACGATTGACCCCAAGATTTCCGCTCTTCTGGCCAACGTGCCCACAACCGGCAACAGCAACCAGGCGGGCGACAAACTGAATACAACCGGATTCCAGTTTAATTCCCGGTTCAACTTCCAGCAGCCGAATACGGGCGTCCGGCTCGACTACGATCTCAATTCGCACAATTCTATTTCAGGGACCTACTCCTGGAACCAGCAGATTGTGGACAGGCCCGATATCGACGCCACGTTCGACACCGTGCCGATCGTGAGCAACAATGATAAAGTGAATTTTTCCTCGATGGCATGGCGATGGAACCCGAAACCGAATTTCACTAACGAATTTCGTTTCGGCTTCAACCTTGCTCCAGCGATTTTTACCAGCACCCAGGCTTTCGGATCGACCATAATCAGCGGCACGGATTTCACCAATCCGTTGCCGAACTTCTTCAACCAGGGCCGCTACACAAATACGTGGAGCTGGCAAGACAACGCAACCTGGACCAAAGGAAACCACACCATCAGCTTTGGCACCCAGATTCAGCGGATCACTGCGAACCCCTATAATTTTGCCGGCACCTCGGAAAACCTGGCATTGGGGTTCAGCACAGCTAATCCTTTCGCACTGGTAAATACGGACTTTGCTGCCTCGATCGCATCCAATATTCTCTCTCATGCGGACAACCTATTGTCCACGCTTGCCGGGTTTGTTGGGTCAACCAGCCAAACGTTTAACGTGACGAGTCCTACGTCAGGATTTGTCTCCGGAGCGCCCTCAAATCAGAATCTTCTCCTGACAAACTGGGCTCTCTATGCGACCGATAGCTGGCGCATACGGAGAAACCTCGTTCTGACCTTTGGCTTGCGATGGGAGTATTTCAACCCCCTCAGTGAGCGTGACGGTTTGCTCCTCCTGCCGGTTGTGCAGCCTGGCCAAACCGTTACGGACACGTTGCTATCGAACGCGACCGTCAACGTCGTTGGCGGAAAGGCGAATAATCGTCAGACGTACAGCCCGGACTATCGGGACTACGCTCCCAATCTTGGCTTGGCCTGGCAGCCGTTTTCAAACGGCAAGACAGTTGTCCGCGCTGGTTACTCAGTGCATTTTGTAAATGACAATCTCTTTACTTCAGTGCTCAACGCGGCCTCGGGGAACGCCGGGCTGATTTCATCTAACCAAAATCCCAACGTGTTCGCATCGCTGAGCGGAGATAACGGTGCCCCCGCTCCATCGGCGCTCGCAGCACCTCCGTTCCTAATCCCGACCACGTTCCAGCAGAACTTTAATAATCTGGGCGGGTCCGGTGGAAATGCCGGGTTCGCGATTTCTCCCAATCTGCGCACTCCCTATGTTCAGGACTGGAACCTCTCAATTCAAAGGGAACTCGGGTGGCACACTACCCTGTCCGTCTCTTACGTGGGCAACCACGCGATTGGCCTAATCCGTGGGATTGACGTCAACCAGGTAGTGATTAACCAAAACGGCTTCCTCGCCGACTTCAATCGCGCGCGGAACAATTGTTTTCTTTCAATCGCCGCCGGCTCGGGATGCAATATCAACTTCTCCGGACCCGGCAGCCAACCATTAACGATTTTCCCGACGCTTCCAGGCGGAGGGTTCCCAGGGGCCGGTGTGGTTCAGACGGATATCGAACAGGGCCAGGTGGGATCGTTGGCTGATCTGTATCATATCGATGGCATCGAGGCATTTCCCGGTCAGTTCACTCCCAATGAGCTAATTCGCGGAGGCGACCTGCTGGAGAACTACTCGAGCTCCAACTATAACGCCGGAATCGTGGAAATCCGCCGGCGTTTCGGATCCGGTCTGAATATCCAGGCCAGCTATACCTTCAGCAAGGCCATGACTGATTCAGGCGGCTCGCAAAACAACTTCTCACCCCTGTTGGACAATGCGCAACCGCAGCTCGAACAATCGCGTGCGAATTTCGACATCACGCATGCGTTCAAGTCCAATTTCATTTATGAATTACCCATCGGGAAAGGGCACAACTTTGCGCCCAGCAATCCCATTGTGAGCCGAATCGTTTCTGCCTGGACCGTTTCTTCGGTCTTCACCTTGCAGAGCGGATCGCCGTACTCGTTCTTTTCAGGACGCGGCACGTTGAATCGCAGCGGCCGTTCCGGGAACGAAACAGCGGTATCGGGTCTCTCAGTTTCCCAAATTGCAAATTCCTTGCAGAATTCAATCAATACTACAGGGCCGTTTGCTGGCGAGGTCTTGCTTATCAACCCGAGCTTCGTTGATCCAAATACCGGCTTAGGCGCCGGCGCGGATGGGTTGACCTGCACGCCGTTGGTTGCGAACGGTTTCTGCAACCCCGGGCCGGGACAAGTAGGAAACTTGGCACGGAATATCTTCGATGGTCCTACGTTCTTCGACATGGACTTTTCAATATCCAAGTCAATTCCGATTACCGAGCGAATGAAGGTTGAACTGAAGGGCCAGGCGTTCAACGTCCTGAACCATCCAACGTTTTTCGTCGGAGATCAGAACATTAACAGCTCGTCCTTCGGGCAAATCTCCAGCACCGTGTCAACACCACGGATTCTGCAGATCGGAGCGACGTTTATCTTCTAGTTCCGTCGCTGTGAATCAAAACCAAAAGCGGGCCGGCTAATCGCCGGCCCGCAGGCGACTACAGCGACTTCGGCTTCTAACTCAACCAACCGCGGCTCACGCCGCGGCCTAAGTCAATCGCGGGGGCGGCTCCACGGGGCCGCCCCTGTTTTCTTTCATATCGCTTCACTCAACCACTCCGGATTTTCTTCTTCATCATTCCATGCCGACAGTTGTAAATTGGTTGCCGACAAATACATGATCTTTTGAGGTGCGTCCCATGCGTCCCAGGTTTTTGTTTGCAGCACTATCGTTGTTCATTCTCGCCCTCGCGGTTCACCCGAATCTTTTGGGTGATTCAAAGGCCGTCCCCACGGCGCCGCTTCCTCCCGCAGGGCAGCCCAGCCTGGTCGCACGCGTCGGCGACACCGGCTTCATCCAGGTCACCGCGGACAGCTTCAACTCACTGACTCTCGACCAGAAGCTCGACGCCTACTGGCTTTACATGGCTGCCGTCGCCGTGGACCCCATCGTGTACGACCAGAATTCCACCTATGGCCTGCGCGAAAAATATCTTCTTCAGTCCGTCGTCGCCCACTCCAAGGGCATTGACCCCGTCGTCCTCAAGCACCTCACCGACTACACCATGCTTTTTCTCGGCAACCATGGCAATCACAACTCCTTCACCTCGCGCAAATTCTTGCCGGAATTCACTTACGCCGAGTTGCAAGCCGCCGCCGAACGGGCTCTGAAAAATGGCGCCGCGCTCAGCTCGCCCGCCGCCATCGAGCGCGACCTCAAGACCCTCGAAAAGCCCATGTTCGATCCGAATTATCAGCCCATGCTCACGGTAAAAAATCCCGCGGATGGCGCTGACCCGTTGCAAGCCAGCGGCAATAATTACTATTCCGGGGTCACACTGAAGAACTTGGCAGGATTCACCGAGCACTATGCTCTGAATTCTCGCCTCACCAGGAAAAACGGTAAATTGGTGGAGGAGGTTTACCGCACCGGCACTCCCGACGGGAAAATTCCGGCAGGTCTGTACGCCAAGGAGCTCCGCCTCGCTATCGCAAATCTCCAGCACGCCTTGCCCTACGCCCCTGAGAAGCAGAAGAAGGTCATTCTCGACCTCATCCGTTATTACCAGACCGGCAATCGCGCCGACTGGATCCAGTGCGGCACTGACTGGGTCGGCGACAACTCCAATCCCGATTTCTCGAACGGCTTCGTGGAAGTTTACAAGGACGCTCGCGGCCAAAAGGGAGCTATCCAGGGTTTCGTCACCATCGTTGACGCCCAACTCAACAAGATGATGTCCGGCTTCGCCGCCAACGCCGCTTATTTTGAGCAGCGCGCGCCCTGGGACGCCAAGTATAAGAATCCCAACCCAAATCCTCCGGTCGTAAACGCCGTCGAAGCCCTCATCGAAACCGGCGACTTCAATGTGGACACCATCGGCGACAATCTCCCCAATGAAGATGAAATCCACGAAAAATATGGCTCCAAGAGCTTCATTTTCACCGGTTCCGTTCGCGCGCTCAATGACGCACCCGGTAGCAAAGTTTCCGCCGAATTCGCCGCCTCACCCGAAGAAGCGGAGCGCGCGCGCAAGTATGGCGATCTCCCTGAAAATCTTTTCACCGCCATGCACGAAGTCATCGGCCACGGCTCCGGAAAGCTCAGCCCCAAACTCACCAAAGAGCCGGCCTCCTATTTGAAGGAATATTATTCCACGCTGGAAGAAACCCGCGCCGACCTGATGGCTCTCTGGAATTTTTTCGATCCCAAACTAATTGAAATGGGAGTCATGCCCAGCGACGACGTCGCCCGGGCCGCCTACGACAGTGAAGCCCGCGCCGCGCTCGTCCAGCTCCGCGAAGTCCCCACCGGCGATACTATCGAGGAAGACCATCGCCGCGGCACTCAGCTCATCGTCAACTTCATCCGTGAAAAAACCGGCGCCATTCAGCCCCTCGAGCGCAATGGCAAGGTCTATCTGGCCGTCACCGACTACGCCAAAATGCGCCAGGGCGTCGGCATGTTGCTCTCCGAGCTGATGCGCATCAAGGCCGAAGGCGACTACGACGCCGCCAAGGCGCTCATCTCCAAATACGGCATCCACTTCAACACCGCCTGGCGCGATCAGGTCGTCGCCCGCTATAAAACTCTCGATCTTCCCACCTATTGGGTGGGCATCAATCCCGACCTGACTCTCCACAAATCCGCCGACGGCAAAGTGGACGGCGTGGACATTTCCTATCCGCGCGACATCCTGAAGCAGCAGGCGCGCTACACAAGGATCACCGGTAAATAGCGATTTCGATTCTTATAGATTCATCCTGACTGCTGTTGAATCGTTTGCGGCCTGCTGGCTTAGGTCTGTTGACGTAGCAGCGGGGCGCGACCACCGCCCCACGGTGTTGCCACCCGCCTTTGACTCGCTCTCTGGCGCTGCTCGCTTCCTGGCGAGGATCGCCGCCTAAAAGGAGTTCGCCTCCTTGCCCTCGTTCCCTGGCCATGTCTATACTCAAACTCCTAATGTTTTGTCCTCAGTGCAGAGCGGAATACCGTCCCGGTTTCACTCACTGTTCCGATTGCGACGTGGATTTGGTGGAGGGCCTTGCGCCAGATTCTGGCTCGCATGCGGAGCCTGAGGAAAGTCAGCGTGAAGGGTGGGAGGAGGAAAGTCTGCGTGGAGTGTGGGAAGGTGAGGACCAGGACGAATGCGTTACAATCTGTGAACGTCTCAAGGCAGCAGAAATCCCCTTCAAGGTAGCTCAACACCGGCAACAGTTTCTCAAAGGCGTGGATTGCAACTTTAAGATTGGTGTGCCGCCGAAGTTTTTCAGCGAAGCCAAGAAAATGATCGAGGAAGATAACTTGGACTCCACTGACGAAGAGGAGGACCAACGAACTGTTGAACCGCCACTGGAGGATTCTATGCCGGATGCTCAGGATCTCCGTAAGGATGCCGGGGACTGGGAGGATGCACGTCCCCATGATGCCACGGTGGAGATCTGGTCTGAAGCCACACCTCTGTACACGGAGATGATCGAGGCTTCCTTGGGGGAGAACAACATTCATGCACTTGTGGAGGGGTCGGCCAACGGCTCCCGAAGAATTCTTGTCCCGCCAGAAGATGAATCTAGGGCGCGTGAGATAGTCCACGAGATAAAGGACGCGACGCCGCCGTAAAGAAGGCGAGCCATGCTCCGATTGAGTAGGCGCGCGGCCCTTCCTTTGCGGCACGGAAAGGATGGGGAGTCCCGCGGGGATTGACTAGAGCCTAAGGTTTCGGAGGCTGAATTCTTTCGACGTTACGGTAGGCTGACTATCTGGTCGGGAGAGGCAGAAACTCGCATCGGGCGAAGCGATGCAAGCGTCCGGCCAGAACGTAAAGCGAAATTGATAGTCCCCAGGTGCTTGGAGAGCTGAGGTATCAAAACCTGGGCGCAGAGTTCGCAACGTGAAGGTTCCTTCGAGAGTTCCGCCCGGAAGAATCCCCGTTTCAATCATAATGTTTGCTGTGCAGACCCAGCTGCTGTACGGCAAACTTTTCCATTCGCCTCCTTCAATACGATACTCAGGTCGTATGCTCGTGTCACTGCAAGTAAGTCTCGCAATTCGGACCGGACGGTCGGCGAGATTGCGGATTACGTAGTGGAACAGAGTACAATCGACATTTGACGGTGATGCCGCCGTGCAGACATTTTTTCGGTCACCCTCGGCATCAGGCGTATCCGCGGAAGCAACTGCAACCTCGAATCCAAAATTCAGATTGCCGAGGTCAGGCAGCGGCGGAGACACAGCTAAAACCTCATTCGAGAGAACAGTTACCGGATCCTGCGCAACTACGTCCGCCACCGTGCGGGCCCCACGTATGACTTGGAGGGGACTCAGGCAGTCCGTCCCTTCTGGCGCTTCGGTACACCCGATCAACGCCCATTGGGCACGGAGAGTGTACGACCCAACGTTCACGGCATCAATCGAACGGCGCGGGGAGATAAGCCGGGTTGTGTACTCAGTTTTTTCTCCAGGCTTCAATCGGATATCGACCCAGTCGAGGGTCTTGCAGGTCGGCTTTCCTGGCTGGCTTATTGGCCACCATCCCGAGCTAGTCTTGGGCTGCCGCATTTCAAATAAAACGTCTGGCTCGAAGCAGCGCAGCTCGCTGATGTGGACCGTGTGCCTGCTTGCATTTTCCAGAGTGAGCGTGAAAGCGCGGCAAAGCAAAGTTAACGACGCCTCGCCGCCGCAACTCGGGCCAACAGGGATCTCGCTATGTGGTTCTTCGCGCAATGTTAGGCGGAAATCTTCCGGCGGAGGAAGCAGACGTGGGAGAGGCTCTTGCGCGATTGCTGAACAGCCGCAGGCCAAGGAACAAAACAATAGAGAAATGGCGACGAGCATTTTGTGCACGGGAGTCTCTTGATTGATCTTATAAAGTCTACGCTCCAGTTTTTGCCGACCCAAGCCTTGATTACAGCGGTAACAGTCCAAGTTGGTCTCAGGGCCCAATTTATCCCTGAAAGCGATTATACTGAGCTACTGCGTAGTTCACGAAGTGGTTTGGAGCACACAATGAAGATCGAAATCGTTCACTGCCCGACGTGACAGAACAACAGCGCCATGGTCACGAGTCTCGCGACCCTCATCAAGAAGCGCCTGGGCATTGAAGCCGTCATTACGCCTGGCAAGACCGGCCAGTTCGATGTGCTCGCGGACGGCGAGAGGATTGCCGAACGTGGTGGAAATTGGCTTACGCGGAAATTCGGAGCCGGCTACCCCGATCTCGACAGCCTGGTCAAGCAACTCGACGAGATTCTGCAGAAGCACCGCTTGCAAAAAGTGGATGTAAAGTAGCAAAGAATGATTTGCTACTGGGCGGGTCGCCTACGCTTGCAATTGTGAAAATATCTTCAAGGTAGCCCATCCTTTGTCCGCCGTGGCGGACAAAGGACGGGGATTCCAGCGACTGGTCTTCTACTTGGAAATGACAAAGTAAACTTGAAGGCCCACCCTTGCTGCGCAAAGATGGGCTACCCGCTGAGATCGATCACACAGCAGGTCAAATGGGAATAAAACCACCTCTGAGGCGGTCACTGATTATGATTGCTGCAAAGGGAAGCACTGAAAATGAAGCAAAGCAATACGCTAGGGATGAGCAAGCGCTCTTTGAGGATGCTCCGAAAGAGAGCCTGTGAACAGGCTACCTTGATCGCGGCGACAGTTTGCTGTTTGTGTCTACTCTTTGCGCCGTCGTTCCTCCAGGCCCAATCCCAAAAGCCATCAAGCGCCGGCCAGACCAAGCGCTCCCTGATGGATCCCGGCGCCGGCTCGCTTCAGCAGATAAGCACCTCATTGGAAGCACTGTCGAAACAGGTCACCCCGGGTGTCGTGCAGATTTTCAGCATGCGGTACAACCCCGCCGGTGATCGTGACCACTCAAACACCGATCTTCTCTCACCCGGATTGAGTCTGGGGTCGGGCATCATCATTGCGTCCGATGGTTGGATCGTTACAAACGCCCACGTCGTTCAAGGTGGCCGCAGGATTCGGGTTCGACTGAATCAAGGGGTGGCATCCTCCACACAGCAGATTGGAAGATTGCATAACGGCCTGTTCGATGCGCGGCTAGTGGTGGCAGACAGTGATACGGATCTTGCAGTGCTTAAAATCGAAGCCTCTGGTTTGCCCGCACTGGAACTTGCTGATTCGGGCGACCTGAAGCAGGGACAACTGGTATTGGCTTTTGGCAGCCCCCTGGGGCTTGATAACTCGGTCAGCTTGGGGGTCGTTAGCTCCGTCGCCCGGCAACTCGATCCGGATGCTCCGACGATCTACGTCCAGACCGATGCCGCCATCAATCCGGGCAATAGTGGAGGTCCGCTGGTTGATACAAGCGGGCATGTGGTCGGCATCAATACGCTCATACTTTCGCAGTCGGGCGGAAATGAGGGGATTGGCCTGGCCATTCCGAGCAATGTCGTCAGCAGTGTTTACCACGACGTCCGAAACGAAGGACACGTGCATCATCACCAGATTGGGGTGTATGCACGCACGATCACGCCCTCCCTGGCACAAGCGCTGGGCCTCGACCGTGAAGATGGCGTCATTATTGAAGACGTGAATCAGAATGGACCGGCGGCAAATCTGGGTCTATTGCCTGGTGACATTGTTCTTTCCGTGAACAGCAAGCCGGTTTCAAATATCCGTCAGTTCGCGCTAAGTCTGTATTCTTTTGCGGTCGGTGAGAGTGCAAATCTGCAAATTCAGCGCGGTAAACAGATCCTCTCCTTCCAAATCCCTGTAGCTGAAAAACAGGATCTGGAGGGCAGACTGATCGGCCTGGTTGCAAAGGAGCAAAGTAAGGTACCCCAACTCGGAATTTTGGCTCTTACCGTCGATGACAAATTTCGCTCAATGCTTCCGCCACTGCGCAACCGCCTCGGAGTCATTGTTGCCGGGAGAGAGTCCGATGGAGCTTACCTAGGCGAGAGGCCCGTTCCGGGCGATGTCATCTATTCTGTGAATGGTACGCCCGTGGAAAGCGTCGAATCACTGCGCTCGGCGTTGGAAGATCTCAAGAACGCCGACGTAATTGCTCTGCAAGTGGAGCGTCTCGGGACTCTTCGCTATCTGATTCTCGAACTGGATAAATGAATTGAATTGCGCGGGCGGCATACGCTTGCAGCTATAAAATATTCTCCGGGTCGTCCATCCTTTGTCCGCCACGGCGGACAAAGGATGGGAACTCCGGAGACTGGTCTCGTACCTGGGGACTAACGAACAAAACAAGAAGGCCCCGCCCTTGCTGCGCAAGGATGGACCACCCACCATTCCTTAACAAGGACATGACTCCAGCAATAGGAAGAATTATTGGATTTCAACCTGGCGGCTGATCGCGCTCGCGGTAAATGATCGAAGTATTCAAATACATGACTCCCGCCAAAAGAGAAGGGAACCAAGCCCTTGGGCTTGGTTCCCTCATGCCATCTATTCAGGAGTGAGCGTGCTGCTCTTAGAAAGAAATGTTGCCCCTCAACTCAATCTGACGTGCGCCAACACCAGACGACGGCCCTCCATTCGTGCCAGTGAGCGCAAAGCCGAAATTCTGAATCGAGCTGAAAAGGTTGGCCCCCCCGTTTCCGAACACCGGATGATTGAAGGCATTGAGCATCGCGAGTTGCAGCGAGAACTTCCACCTTTCGGTGATCGGCACCGCCTTCGAGACCATGATGTCGTCATAGACTCCGCCGGGACCAGTGAGCACGAAGGGAGGATTGAAGGTTCCCGGCGTGGTGTTGGGTGTGATGAAGGCCGGATTCGCCCCGCCACCCGAGGCGCTCACCAAATACTTTGGAGGCAATATGCTCACATAATTCTGGCCCGGGATGCGGTACACTCCGACCGCACTCTGCAGTTGTTGTTTGGTCACACCGTTGAGGACGATCCCGCCGTCGGCGAAGTCGTTGAAAGTTTGAAACCCTCCATTCAGCACAAATGGGAAGCCGCTCTGAATGGACAGGATAGTTGCGGCAGTCCAGCCGCCAACAACTCTGTCCATCACTCCTCCACGATTTAAGAACCTCCGGCCTTTTCCGAATGGCATGTCCGCGGTCACTGTGACGTGCACAACGTGGCGCAAATCAAAGAGCGCGGGCTGGTAGCTATCTTTCAGGTTGCGCAGCGTAATCGCAGGATAGGCTCCCGTCCAGTCGTTCGGAGTTGCCACGTAAAGGTTGTGGCTCCAAGTGTAATTCGCGTCGAATTCAAGACCGTGCCACTGGCGCTGACGGAAATCCACCTGCAAGCTGTTGTAGTTGGAGAAGCCTGCGTCGGTCATGAAACCGGTGCCGCCCCCGCCTGCGTATGGATTCGCCTGGAAGAAATTGATCGGGTATCCCGCCCCCGGACCAACATAGCCGGCATTTACCGCGCACGGTTTGAATGACTGTCCCACCAGATTGCAGAAGTACGGCGAGTTGCCCAGACTGGCGAGCGAAGATGCGAAGCTGCCCACCGATCCGGTTTGCAGGTTGCTGATGAAATTGTTTCCGTTGCCAATGAATTCGCCGTTGTTCTGAGGACCGGTCCTGTTGCCGGTGAATGCTCCCGTCATGATTGGCAGATTGATCTGGCCGGCAAGCCCGAGGTTGGCGAAACTTGGCGCGTAGGACGTCGATCCGGCAGGGAGAGTCCCATTGGCTATCTCCGCCGTAAGGCAAGGCACTGGATTGGCGTTGCAAATCGCCATGTTGGTCTGCGCGTTCTTGAACTCCTGCAGGAATCCGTTCTCGAACACGTTGACTTCATTCAAGTCTTCATTGATCCATTGATGGATCGTGCGGTTGCCGTTGTAACGCACTTCCAATGCCCGGGACGTACCCAGCCTGCGTTGAATGCCAAAATTCCAGGCCTGCGTGTACGGTTGGCGGATGTCTTGCTTCATCCCATTGATGCCCGGGCCGCCGATGAAAGTGTAGTCCGACTGCTGCGCTACGCGTTGATAGGTGGCCGGCAGAAACGCGGCCGGAGGCAACGCTTGCCCGAGAAACAAACTGCCGGGCGCGTATGTGCCTGGCTGCCCAGTGTTGTTCGGCGTCAGTGTGCCGAACTGGTAGAAAAACGACCCATAGTCTGATGCGTTGTTCCAGAAGTATTGGTAAGGTACGGTGAAGTTTCGCAGCGAAAACCCTGCTCGGATCACGGTGTCGCTGTTCCCCATGATCTTGTTGAGCAATCCTTTTTTGGCCGAAGGTGACCAAGCAATTCCAATACTCGGCTGGGGCGAAACATTCCAGGCGTTATAGGGGTTCGGCCGGGCGTCAATCGACGGGTTCAAATTTCCAACCAGCACCCCGGGGTTGAAAAGATTGCCGATGCCGGAAGGACCGTAGATGGACGATTCATCCGCGTTGTGGTACACGCCGTTGAGGTCGTGCTGCGCGCCCGTGAAATCCCAGCGCAGGCCGAAGTTGAGGGTCAGGCTTGGCCGGATACGCCATGAATCCTGGGCGAAAATTCCTTCGGCTTGGGAGAGTTCGTCCAGATTGAAGGCGGTCACCGCGCCCGAATATGAATTCGTGGCGGGTATGTAAGTGTGTCGCACGAAAGTGCCGGAAATGTCCCCCGTCAGAAGTGCGTATAGCCCTCGTGCTTCACTTTGTGCATTGAAATCCGACCCCGGCAGCGTCGTGCCGACATTCGTCGCAAAAGGTCCCAAAGCTGGATCTCCGGATGCCAGCCCGAGCGAAATATAGTTAATCCCCTCAGGTGGATTCCAGTAATGATCCTGCTCGCGATAGAACGAGAATCCGAAATTCACCGAATGCTTTGCGACCTGCCAGGTTACGGTATCTGAAGCGTTGAACACCGGATAGTACGAAGTGACTGGCAGGTTGTATTGCTGCGGCGAGGTCACCAGAGGCCAGCCTACGCTCTCCGGGTTGGTCTTGTATGCTGTCGACGCGTTGTAGCCAAACCAATTCGCGTTATACAGGAAACCCCCGTGAAACTGGCTCACTAGCGTCGGCGAAATCGTCCAATCCAGCCCGAAGGCCGAAGTGTAGGCGTTGAATCTGTTTCCAGCGCCGGTAGAAGCAAAAGCGGCGCCGGGGAAGAAAGGCAGATTTTGTACCGGCGAGGTGGTCTCGGTCTGGTTCCAAGCCACATTCATCCGGATTTTCTTGGTGACTGTATAGTCCACGCGAACAGTGGGAAAGTACTGCACTGTGGGGGAGGAAACCACGAAGTTCAGCGAGTTGACGTTCGGGTCGCCAGTGGAAGTTACGCTGCTGCCCGTGCTCACCGCACTGATCGCCGTCAATTGCGGGCCGATCACGCTATTAACCGAGGTGGGCAGAGTGGTGCCGTGCGCCGTATTGTAAGCCTGAGCTATCGAATACAGGTTCACAGTGTTCGTGGCGCCCGTGCAACCCGGAACTGGCGGGTTCGGGCATGTGTACGTGTAATTGCCTGCCTGGGCAGCAGTCGTGAGAACGTTGGCAGTGTTGGTCTGCCCACCGGGCTGTTGCGAGGTGGCAAACGACCCAAAGAAAAACAGTTTGTCCTTAATGATGTGCCCGCCGATGCTGCCGCCGAAGTCGTTCAATTCAAATGGCGGCCTCCGGATGCCGGAAGCATTGTTGAACCAGCTGTTGGCATTCAACCAGGCGTTGCGGAAGTCCTCGAAGAGCCGTCCATGGAAATCGTTGCTGCCACGCTTTGTTGTGAAATTGATCTGCATGCTGGACTGGCCGAAGCCCTGGTTCGTGTCCAGCTGGTCGGTTTGTACGCTCATTTCCTGGATGTCTTCGAGCCGGGGCGAGATCACCGGCTCCGAATTGCCGAAGAACTTCATCCGGCTGGGGCTGCCCATTATGCCGTCAACGTTGTTGCCCTGAGCAATCGCGGGCAAGCCGTTCCACGTGCCGGTGTATCCGGGCGTCAGGGTTGACAGTTGCCCGAGGTCGCGGCCGGAGAGAGGGAGATTCTCAATGTCCTTGGTGTCGATGACCGTCCCGATGGCGTTTGAAGTCGTATCCATCACCGGCGCCGCGGCCCCGACTTCGACCACTTCAGTCACCGATCCAACCTTGAGCGTTGCCGAAATACTCGTCGTCTTTGCTGTTTCGACGGTCACATCGAAAGCGGAGACCTGAAAACCATCCTTTGTTACCGTCAGCTTGTACTTGCCCAAAGGCAGGTCAACAAAACTGGCCGTTCCCCCGTTCAGAGTATTGGCCGTTCGTTCGTTGTTCGTGGCCAGGTCAACCAGCACAATCTTGGCGCCGGTCACGTAGGCGTTCTTTTCGTCGAGAACCGTGACGTCTACACGACCCTGAGTGGACTGCGCCAGTGTTGGCGCGATATTCGCCAACACCAACAGAGCGATTGCCGCACACAGCACAAACTTTACAAGGACGTTTCGGGACATTTTGCCTCCACGGCTGGACAGCGATTTTTGCGGGACGTAGACAAAGCTGCGGTCAAAACGTGAATGCGGTTTCATGAATGAGGCGCTAGGCTCGGTAAATTTCAGATCAGCATCGACAGAAATCGAGCCCAAATCGCCAAGAGGCTTGAACCTAACCAATGTAAGCGCTTTCATTAAGCCCCACACCCCAACTCCAAAACTAGCCGAGGACGCTACATCCGCGTCTTGACCCATGTCAACTACTATTTCAACAAATACTG
>Ga0209167_10000391_pt1 | contig 34452 bp, 31 predicted proteins | sample Coa_R1_9_FD_187154 | JGI IMG/M metagenome (GOLD analysis project Ga0209167, IMG submission 187154) | Surface soil microbial communities from Centralia Pennsylvania, which are recovering from an underground coalmine fire - Coalmine... | ecosystem: Environmental > Terrestrial > Soil >...
ACCCCCAGACTGATGTAGTCCGTGATCCGGTTTCCGGCGGGCAGCTTGGCAACGGTTCGCGACATTTTCACGGCCTCCTGTTTTAAAACAGAATAGCATGAAAATGTTGTTAAGTGAAGAGTATTGGGGTTAGCCCTGAGACACGGTGGTCGCCGGTAACGCGGAAAATAATCATTCCATTGAGGGCTGCGGCCTCAAACTCGTTCGGCGCGACGGGATGCAAACTCACTGGCGATTGTTTGGCATTCGTTAACATAAGTACGCCTTTGACCACGGACACCTCATATGTCGCCGCTAATTCGTCACTGTGAAAATTGCCCGCGAAGCCGGCAAGCGCGGACTTGTTCAACTCCACAGGAGAAACTCGATTTCCCGAAAAAAATGTCTCGCCTTGTAGAGTGAGTGTCGCGGTCATCGTGCCGTTAGGGTTCTTAAACACAATAGGAGTGCCAACGAAGTCGGAAAACTCGTTTGCGCCCAGACGCTGTAATTTCGAACCCCATCCCATCAGATTCCCGTTCGTGGCAGCGAACGTGTAGATCATGTGTTTGCGTGGGTCGAGATAGGTGCCAGCGAAGGGCGCAGGATCGGCATAGACTTGAGATCGCGCGGTGGCGTCTGCTTCTGACCGAAGCTCTTTTTCGAGATAGAGGTCAGAGATTTTTCGCGCGAAACCCTCCACGTCGGCGCTCGCGATATTGCAAAGAACGACTGCGCTGAATTTCTGTTCGGGAAAACGCAAAAGTTCGGTCCGGTATCCAAATGTGCCGCCACTGTGTTCTACGGTTTTCAGGCCGCGGTACCGGGCAAGCCAAAGTCCCAGTCCGTAATTGATCAGGTGGCCATTGTTCAGGCGTCCGTGGGCTTCGAGGTTGCTGACAAGCGATCCCTTCCCGATTGTGTTGGAGTAGAAGTTCCGATCCCAGGGGAGGAGGTCATTCACACTGCTCATCAGTCCACCGCTGCCAACGATATCGAATGTAGTGGACCAATCGACCCGAAAGCCGCCGGCTTTTCTCAAATCGTAACCGGCAACCCGATTCGGTATGACGACGCTGTCGTCGTCGTAAAAGAGTGTCTTAATCATGCCAAGCGGCCGGAAGATGTTCGCGGCCGCGAATTCGGCAAGAGATTTCCGGGTCGCCCGCTTCACGACAATGCCAAGCAAGAAGTAGTTCGTATTGCTGTAGATGAATTCTTCTCCAGGCAAATTGTTCAGCGCCCTTTGACGGACAATCAATTTCAGGGCGTCTGAGGATGAAAGCTCCGACACGTCTCGGCCTGCAAGATACGTTAAGGCCAGGAAGTCGCGGAGGCCGCTGGTCTGGTGCAACATCTGCCGCAGGGTGATGGTACGCCCATAGAAGGGAAGCTCCGGAATGTATTTGCGGACATCGTCATCCAACGATAGAAAGCCCTGTTCCGCAGCCAGCACAATGCTCGCAGCCGTGAACTGTTTCGACACAGAAGCCATGTAAAACACAGAGTCAGAGCTTAGGGGAGCACTGAGTTCCAAGCTCCCTTGCCCGTATGACTTGCGGAAGATAAAATTGCCATCGCGAATTACGCCTACCGAGCACCCGGGGGAGTGGGGTTTGTCGAAAGGAGCGAAGACCTCGTCAATCTTTTGCGTTGCAACGTCAGCGGCGGATGCGGAAACAGTAGGCAAAATAACAGGAACGAATACGATTGTCGTCCACATAAAGCGCTTCCGCACGCAACCGAGTATAACGCTAACTCCCCCCTTGTCGGCCAGCTTTACCGATCCCGCCCTGGATGCTTTTGGAGCAACCGGAACCACCGCCCTAATGCGTTCGGCTTGCCGCGATTCTTTACGCTGAGGTCGGCCCGCAGGTGGTGTGCAGGCAAATATCCGAATTTCGGGCTCAACAAGGAACCAAACCGAGAGCCGAAAATGCTGCCCGCCGGGCTGTTAATTGGACAGTTCGTTTGGGTTGGGGACAATGTGGTCTCAAACCCGTTCACGGCGCCGCAGAATGCTTACCGCGGTCATGCTCAGAACCAGTTCGTCCCGCTGATTGATCGCCTCGAGCCGCGCTCGAACGATTCCTCGATCGGGCTTGGAGCGCGAAAGCCGCGTGTCCAGAATGGTGACGCGAATTCTGACCGTGTCGCCAGGCCGCAATGGGTTTGCCCAGCGAATCTCGTCGACGCCCGGTGAGGCCAGGCTCGCGACGTGCGAAAGATAATGATCGACGTAGAGCCGCATGGCGAGGCCTATGGTCTGCCATCCCGAGGCAATGATTCCGCCGAATTCGCTCGCCGCTGCCTTTACAGGGTCGACATGAAAGTACTGCGGATCGTATTGTGTGGCGAAGTCGACGATCTGGCGCTCGCTCACCGTGGTCGCGCCGAATTCGTACACGCGTCCGGGTAAATAATCTTTGAAGAACCGCCGATCCGGCGGAACGGAAAAGCTATCGGACGTCACCCAGGCCCCCGGGCCGCTTCGGCAGTGAGTTCGATCTCTTCAAAAGGATAGGAATTCGACACCCGAATCAAACCCACTTCCTTCAACTCGTTCAACAAGCTGTAAAACTCCTCGACATCGAGACCGCACGCTTCCAGAATTTCGGGCGGCGTCGCCGTGCCCTTGCGTTTTGGATGCAGAGGACCGTGATCGGCTTCATGCACGATGACGTCGAAAAGCTTGCGAGCAGGCAGGGAGACCGTTGGCAGCCGATTATCCACAGCAGGTCAGTTAAAGCGAACGTATTCGAATTCGATGGGCAAATTATTGACGCCGCGCGCGGGCGGAGCGATCCAGTTCGCAAACTTTCCAGGTTCAACAACCCTTCCCATCAGCGAGCCCACGAACGTGTGGTCATCGCCGGACGGAAGCCATGCGGCCGATTGGCTCTCCCATCTTTCTTTCGAGAGGACCCGCCCGTCGGGACTGACGTATTGGCCGGCAAAGTTTCCTATCTTCCGATGGAATCCCAGGTGAGGGAGCGTTATTCGGAATGGGATGCCGAGTCTTTCCGGAATCCGGTTCCATCGATCCACGCCGGCCTGAATTTCCCGCGCGTAGTCGTCGCGCAAACGGGCATTGAGTGCCGTGAGGGCCGGCGCCTGGGTGTCGATGATCGCACCATTTGCAATTTCCTGCACCGTGTAAAAGCCGCCGCCCAGCGAGTGATCGTCGCCGATGTTACTTTCGCCGTGGCGTCCCTTGAGGCCTCCCGTGTAGAAGTTCGCCGCATTCGAGGAAATCTCGGCGCCGAACAAATCGAGCGTGACGCTGTAATGAAAACTCACGAACCGCTGCAGGGTTTCGAAATCGATCACTCCTTGCGCCCGAATCTGTTGCGGGTCGGTCAGACTGTATTCGCGCATGACATCGCACGTGCGCTGCACGATGCGCGCCACGCCTGCTTCCCCAACAAAGAGGTGGTGCGCTTCCTCGGTCAGCATGAATTTCGTGGTCCGCGCCAGAGGATCGAACGCCGATTCCGCCAGCGCGGCCAGTTGAAACTTGCCGTCTCTATCGGTAAAGAACGCGAACATATAAAACGCCAGCCAGTTGCCGGTCTTTTCGTTGAACGCGGTGAGGATGCGCGGATTGTTGGGGTCCCCCGACCGTCTCTGCAACAGGGCCTCGGCTTCTTCCCGTCCGTCCCGCCCAAAAAATCGGTGAAGCAGGTATACCATCGCCCACAGATGCCGTCCCTCTTCCACATTGACCTGGAACAGACTCCGCAGATCGTAAAGTGAAGGACACGTCGCGCCCAATAGTTTCTGCTGCTCCACCGAAGCCGGCTCGGTATCCGCCTGGGTCACTATAATGCGCCGGAGCGTCGAGCGGTATTCTCCGGGAACATCCTGCCAGGCCGGCTCGCCCTTGTGATCGCCGAAGTGAATCTTCCGGTCCTCGTCGCGCGGCGTCAGGAAGATGCCCCACCGATATTCCGGCATGCGCACATATCCGAAGGTCGCCCAGCCATCGCGGTCCACTCTCACGGCCGTCCTCAGATAGACCTGCAGGGCTGAGGTATTGGCAGGCCCCGTTTCGCCCCACCAATTCAGAAATCCGGGCTGCCAGTGTTCGAGCGCTCGCTGCAGGGTTCGATCGTTGGAGAGATCGACATTGTTGGGGATGCGCTGAGAGTAATCGATCTCCGCCATTTCGTTATACGCGCTCCCAATCGAACTTCGTGCGGTTGCCTGTGCCATACACCTTCAGGGCTCCCGCCGGTCCCACGGCGTTCGGGCGAATGAAGATCCAGTTCTGCCATGCGGAAAGCCTTCCGAAGATGCGTGAGTCCATATTCTCGTGCCCGCCGAACCGGAGATTCGCTTCGAGGCCGGTCAGAGCGTCGGGCGAGAGAGCGAGACGGCTTTCCATCGCGAGCCGGATTTCATCGTTCCAATCGAGTTCATCGGGCGTGAACGTGACCAGGCCCAGTTCCGCGGCTTCGCGAGGTCCGAGCGCGTTCCCGATACGCTTCCGCAATTCGGAGACGCGGGATTCGTCGCCATGGAATCTCGCTTCCACGCGTGTGCGGCCGTTTGCAGCCTCCAACCCACTGAAATTCATTTCGGAGAGCGCAATCGCCGTACGTGGATCGTCGAGCATGTAGACGCGATCGGCCGCTAATGCCAGTTCCAGCAAGCTGCCGGCAAAACACGAATCCGGCTCGACCAGCGTATATATCGATCTTGAAGTAACCTCAATGCGCGCGAAGGTCCGCCGCATCATTCCGACGACTTCGCGCACGAACCAGTGGCCGCGATTCCGGAACAGCGTGGAATCGACATGGAGCACGTTCTTCCAGTCGCCTTCAGTCCTGAAAATCCAAAGACCGAGCTCGAGCTGGTTGATGCGAAGCGACAGAACGGCATCGTCGAGTTCCCGCGACATCTGCAAAGGCCACCACGCCGCGCCCTTCTCCAGAATCTCCGGAAGCATCTCTTGGGTCGGCGCCGGACCTGGGGAGTCAGGCGCGTTGATGGTCAGCGTTGCAGTGCGGCGTTGCGCGTCCAGCTCGACATTCACATATCTGTAGCGCTCGATCGGCGTAAGCTCGATGCCGCGCGCATCCTTCGGCCGATCCGTCAATTCGGCAAGGGCCAGCGCGCGGCTTCTGACGTACGCAGGGAAATCCTGCGGCTTGATGGCCGCATCCACGAGACCCCACTCCCTGGCACGCTGGCCCTGAACGCCCTCCGGCGTGGTGCAGAATACGTCCGCCAGGTCGCGGCGCACGTGCCTTTTATCGGTAAGACGCGTCAAACCACCGGTACCGGGAAGCACGCCGAGCAGCGGAACCTCCGGGAGACTCACGGCCGAAGACCGATCGTCAACCAATACGATTTCATCGCACGCCAAAGCGAGTTCATAACCGCCGCCTGCCGTGGAGCCGTTGCATGCGGCGATAAATTTCAGTCCGGAATTCTCGCTGGAGTCTTCGATTCCATTGCGGGTTTCGTTCGTGAACTTGCAGAAGTTTACCTTCCAGGCATGGCTCGAAAGGCCGAGCATGTAAATGTTCGCGCCCGAACAAAAAACCCGCGGCCTGGCGCTGGTGAGAATGACAGTGGCGACTTCCGGATGCTCGAATCGAATCCGCTGCAGCGCGTCGTGCAGCTCGATGTCAACGCCCAAGTCGTAGGAATTCAATTTGAGCTTGTAGCCGGGGCGGATGCCTGCGTCTTCCTGGATATCCATCGCGAGTGTCGCGATGCGGCCTTCAATAGATAGTTTCCAATGGCGGTAGCAGGACGGCTCTGTCCGAAAATCGACGAAGTCGGAAGGCGCTGCTCCGGGCTCGGGCACTGCTAAAACATAGTGCACTTTCGCGACCGCTGTCAATCGTTAAGTGCATTATAATGCACTATAACTATGAATCGAATGGCGATTGTCTCGACACTGATTGCCGCCGCGGCGGCTTACGGGCAAATTCAGGGCGGGCCGCCGCTTGGCGCGACGCCGAAACCCGTAGTCCCCAATGCGAAGCCGGTGCGGTCCTGCGAGAGCCTGGCCATGCTCGCGCTGCCGAACGCTCTTCTGCCCAACACCACGATTGAGTCGGCCGCGGTCGATCCGTCCAACTCGGGCATATGCCGGGTGACTGCGGTCACGACGCATCCGCCGGCGGGCGACAAGGTGAAGATCTGGGTCGCCATACCCACGGCGAACTGGAACGGGCGATTTCTCGGAATAGGAGGCGGCGGATTTGTCGGCGGCAGCGCCGCGGGCGTCAATCCGCCCCTGGCGCTCGGGTACGCGTCCGGCTCGACCGACACCGGCCACACTGGCGGCAGCGGCAGCTTCGCTCTCGATGCAAACGGCCGGCTGAACTGGCAGCTCATCCGGGACAACGCGCACGTGGGGATTCACGAAATGACGGTAACCGGCAAAGCGCTCACCCAGGCGATGTACGGAGCGGCGCCGCGGTATTCCTATTTCAACGGCTGCTCGACCGGCGGACGCCAGGGATTAATGGAAGCACAGCGCTACCCGGAGGATTACAACGGCATAGTATCGGGAGCGCCCGCGATCAACTGGGCCCGGTTCCTGCCGCAGGAACTCTGGGGATCGGTGGAGATGAATGCAGCGATGAATGCGCTGCCGCCGTGCAAGCTGGCGGCCGCCACCGCTGCCGCCATCACAGCCTGCGATGCCATCGATGGCGTTAAGGACGGCGTAATCGAAGATCCGAAGCGCTGCAATTACGATCCCAAGGAACTCATCGGCAAATCAGCGGGAGACTGCGGCGACTTCACGGAGGCCGATGCGAACCTGATCCGCAAGTTTTGGGAAGGCCCCCGTCGCGACGACGGAACTTTTTTGTGGTACGGGATGGAACGCGGAGCGGATCTGAGCGCTCTGTTCGGCAGCCGGGGAACCCCCTTAAAGCCACAGGCGTTTGGCATCTCGCTCGACTGGTTCAAATACTTCCTCGCGCAAAATCCGCAGCTTGAATTTGCCGCCATCACGCCGGCTATGTGGGAGCGATTCTACGATCAATCGGTGGAAGAGTACGGCGCTGTGATCGGCACCGATAACCCGGATCTGACAGCCTTCCGGGACCACGGCGGCAAGGCGATTCTCTGGCATGGTTGGGCCGATCAGCTCATCACGCCGGAGGGGACGATCGACTATTACAAGCGCGTTCGCCAACAGATGGGCGGTCCCGAGAAGACATCGAAATTCGCGCGGTTGTTTCTCGCGCCTGGTGTCGGCCATTGCGGCGGCGGTGCCGGACCGTCTCCTTACGGTCAGCTGGACGCGCTGCTTTCCTGGGTGGAGGACGGCAAAGCGCCGGTGACTTTGACGGCGGCCAGCCGCGACAGGACCGGGGCTGTTAACCGGTCGAGGCCGCTGTGCCAGTATCCGCTGGTGGCGAAGTACAAGGGAACCGGCAGCACCGACGACGCGGCGAACTTTGCGTGCAGCGCGGGCTTTTAATAATGTGGCGCACACCATCGTTTTTTGTGGCCTGTTTGGTTGTGCTCCAGCACAGATGCAGACGACAAAGGACGATTGTCTGCTCCACCTCAGCGCAGGCGAGAGCCGCTGGGACTCAGCTCAGAATCAGGTTCACAGGCAGTTTCGACGCCTGTCAATCCTGCCCGGAATCTTAACAATTTTGGGGGTCGGGCCCACCGGTGGTGTCTACGGATTCGTCCACGGTGCTCTCCGAGGATGTCGGGCGATCTTCGAAATGCTCATGGAGATGAGCGTGCTGCTGCCGCTGTTTCTCATTGCGGACGGCGGCGGCCTTCGAATGTGCGGCGTTGAGATTTGCTTGTTTTGTGCTTTCTGAGCTGAACGCGCACAACGAGATCAATTGCTCCAGGTCCCGCGCTCGGCACTCGGGGCATTCAGCCGCCGGAGACGAATGCAGCACCAGGTACTCGAACTGATGTCCGCATTGCCGGCATTTGTATTCAAAGACTGGCATTTGCGGCGATTCAAGTTCAGTTTACCCGAACTCGCGCGGAGGGGTAGCCGCTCCGGGTTTCATGGACACGCGGCGATATAGCCACGTCCTCGCCTGGTACGTGACGAACTCGGCTATCGCCGCATGTCCATGACGGAAGTCCTGCCCCGGTTCTTAATTTTCGCCCTGGGTCAGCACGGCCATTCCTTCTAAAGCTGTGCCGGTGCTGGTTCCCCAGACGACGCTGGCGGGGTCAATCGAACCGTTCAGGCCGGTGCCCCAGACCACATTGAAGCCCTGCATCGTACTGGTCCCCCAAACGACGTTAGTCCCCCAGACAACATTGGTTCCCCAGACCACATTGGTTCCCCAGACCACGTTGGTCCCGTAGACCAGGCTCACCGAATTGGTTGAAGACTTGAATACGGCGGAAGGAGAAAGCGCCTGCAGGCCGGCGACATCCGTGTTCGCCAACGCGGCCTGGATGTCGAGATATCCCGCGCCAACGGTGAACAGGTCGTAGTAACTGGTATACGTGAGTCCTGTAGAAGGATCGGTCGCCACGCTGGCAGTGGGGAACGACTTGTAAGCGGTTTTCATCAGCCTGGCCTTCACCTGATCCGGCGTGAGCGAGGGATTCTGCTCGATGAGCAGGGCGGCGGCGCCGCTGACCACCGGCGTCGCCATACTGGTGCCGCTCAACGTGTAATAAGCGCGGGAAATAGCCTTCGAATAGCCAGCCGCATAATAGGAGGTCAGAAGCTGGGTAGCAGGGTATTGCGTGTAAAGAGTATTCGACGTACTGCTCAGAGTTGAGCGGACCAGGTTTCCCGGTGCCACGATGTCGGGCTTGACGATCTGGTCGTAGAGTGTGGGGCCTTTGGAACTGTAGCTGGCGATATTATCATCGGTGCGGGAGGGCGTATTCATCGTCTTCATCGCTCCTACAGTGATCACGTAGGGATCGTTGCCCGGCGCTGTGATAGTGCCGTAGCCTCCAATGCCTCCGTTGTTGTTGCGCCCCTCATTGCCGGCCGCGACAACCACGACGATACCGGCCTGCCAGGCGGCTTCGACAGCCTGGCAAAGCGGGTCGGTGGTATAGCTTCCGGATACGCCGCGGCCAAGCGAGAGGTTCAGGACGCGAATGTTGTATGCCGACTGCAACGCGATGGCTTGCTGGATGGCGGCGATGACGTTGCTATCCGTTCCGTTGCCATTTTCGTCAAGGACCCGCAGGTTAATGATATTGGCATTGCCGGCCATTCCCAGAAAAAATCGGAAACTGCCGTTTAGTTGTACCGTTGTCCTGCTGTTCCCCGCGGCGATTCCGGCTACGTGGGTACCGTGACCGTAAAGGTCGTCGGTCACATTCTCTCCGGTGAAATCCTGGCTGTACACGACTCTGGTAGCGCTGCCCCCCGCTTTTCTGAGGTCGGGAATTTTGGTCACGCCGCTGTCCGCGATGGCGATGCCGATCCCTGAGCCATCCAGGCTGTAATTGGCGGCCGCGGCTGCGTTGACAGCGTCTCCGGTCAGATCCAGCATTCCGCGCACTGGCCGGTCGGGAGAAACGAACTCCACTTCCGCATCGTTGGCCAAATTCTTCAGCATGCCCGCGGGCACCGAGTAATGGCCGGAACGGATCAGATCGAATCTGTGTTTGAGCACGCCGCCGGCGTCGACTACTTTCCGATGGTGCGCCTCGGTGGGCGCGGTCCTGTAACGCACGATAACGTCGATGTTCCCGCGCAGGTCTTGCCGGCGAAGTTCCGAGGCTAGCTTTTCATCGCCGGCCCAAACCGTCGGGGACAGGCAGGCGAGCGCCGCTAAGAGGATGCCGATCGATCTCGTCGTGCCCTTCGTCGTGGCCTTCATAAAAGTCCTTCAGCAGCCGGTGCCGGTTTGATGAATACTGCCCCAGACGGCGCTCTCCCGATCGAGCGCCAGGTTGAATTCGAAAGTTCGTGGTCCTGATAATGTCATTCGGATTGCTCCTGACTCAGCGCTGCCAGCGAGCGCCGCGTTCAACTTCATTTATGCAGTCGTACTGAAAATCAAACAAGGCTGTGCGCCCCAGCCGGGCCATGGCCATTGGATATACAGTTTCCGCGCGGAGTGCAAAATTTCTACGGAATCATTGGGGTTTCCGCGCAAATCGGTTACGCCGGTACATATTACCTGTGAGGCCGAAACTGGCCATTCGTTAACGTCAGGTGGGGCAGACCATCGTCATGTGTGGTCTGCCTGCCCCGCTGGCGAGCGCCCAAGCCGCGCTCATCAGTATGCTGTTAGAAACCATGAGGAAAGCCTCCGCCTCCGACGATCCCCTGAAGGAGCTCGGGGATCGCGTTCGCCAGGCGAGAGCGCGCCGGGGCATGACTCGCAAGCAACTCGCACGCGATTCCGGCGTTTCCGAGCGTTATCTCGCCCAGATCGAGAGCGGCAAGGGAAACATCTCAGTCCTCGTGTTGCGGCAGCTTGCCAAAGCATTGAATGTGTCAGTCGACGTGTTGATTTTCGAAGGTCCGGAGCCTCCGGTCGAACTCGTGCATACGGTTGAGTTTCTCCGGCGTCTTCCGCTCGATGACCTTGCGCTTGCCCGCCAGTTGTTGCTCCATCAATTCGGCGGGGTCGATCCCGCGGCGCGTCACCGGCGGATCGCGCTGATCGGCCTTCGCGGAGCCGGCAAGTCCACGCTGGGAGCCGCGCTCGCGGAGCGCCTGGACATGCCGTTCCTCGAACTCGACCGCCTGATTGAACAGGAAAGCGGCCTGACGTTAAGCCTGATCTTCGATTTTCGCGGGCAGAGTGGTTTCCGCCAACTGGAACTTCAGTGTCTGGAAGACGTGATTCAGCGCCACCCCCGCTTTGTCATCGCCACAGGAGGGAGTCTCGTATCCGAGCCGGCCACGTTTGAACGATTGTTGTCCAGCTGCTTCACGGTCTGGCTCCGGGCCTCGCCCGAAGAGCACATGCAGCGCGTGATTGCCCAGGGAGACATGCGCCCGATGTCCAACAATCGTGATGCCATGTCCGACTTGAAAAGAATCCTTGCCGAACGCGAAGTGCTCTACAGCAAAGCCGACATTCAGTTCAACACCGCCGGACGCACCTTTGAAGAAAGCCTGGAGATACTGATTCAGGCGCTCCGGGACTCCCCGGTCCGATGACCACACACGGCTACCATGTCGATGGCCACCGGCTCGAAGCGGCCAAAATCGACGCGCGCGATCCCAACCTTCCGACCATCGTCATGCTTCACGAGGGGCTTGGCTCGGTCGGGCATTGGAGGGATTTCCCCTCTCGCCTGGCTGAAGAAACGGGCGCCGGAGTATTCGTTTACTCGCGCTATGGGCACGGCGGATCGGATGCGTTGACGGAACCCCGAACCGTTTTCTACATGCATCACGAGGCGCAAATCGTGCTTCCGGAGGTTCTCCGGGAAGCTGGGATCGAGCGGCCGGTGCTTCTTGGGCACAGCGACGGCGCATCGATCGCCATTCTCTTCGCCGGCATGTTTCCCGGCGTTCCGGCCGGACTTATTTTGGAAGCGCCCCATGTCTTTGTCGAAGACATATCGGTGTCGAATATCGCGGAAGCAGGGAAGCGGTACCGGGAAACCGACTTGCCTCAACGATTGGCGCGCTATCACGCGAACGCAGGCTCGCTGTTTTGGGCCTGGCACGACATCTGGCTCGATCCGGACTTTCGGAGCTGGAATATCGAATCGTTCCTCGATCCGATTCGTTGCCCCGTGCTGGTGCTCCAGGGAGCGCAGGACGAGTATGGCACGATCAAACAAATTAATGCCATTCAGGGGCGAATCCCATCGGCTTCCGCCATCATCTTTGAAGACTGTAAGCATGCGCCGCATCGGGATCGCCGCGAGGCCACTGTTTCCGCTATTACCCCTTTTTTACGGGATCTCTCAAGCTTCGTGGCGGATTGACAAGAAGGGCTGCATACCCATAAAATCGTGAACGGCCAAAGCAATCTGGCGTGAACCCGTCAGAGGAATCCCACAGAAAAATATATGTTCAACGCCAGTCTCAACAAGATACTTCCGACCACAATCACCGGCTCTCTGCCGCGTCCCAGTTGGTACACCGAAAACCTCGGTATCAAATCGTTTCTGGACGCGATGGTCACCAGCCGTTTCCGCGAGCAATACGTTGACGCGCTCTCCGTTTATCTGCGCGAACAGGAGGTCGCGGGCCTTGACATCGTCACCGACGGCGACTGCCGGTTTGACCAGGACATCGGGGGCCAGAGCTGGACCAGCTACCCGCCCCATCACATGGACGGCTTCGAAGTTACGCACCCGAAGCTGGCCAAGGTCGGCGCTGGCGGCATAGCGTTTCCGCGCGGCCACATTCTTCACGACTACCTCGAAGCGCGCGTCATGCCGAGGCTCGTCGGGCCGGTTGGCCGCGGCGAAATGCAGTACACGGAGATATGGAAGGCCGCCCAGCGCCTTACCAACAAGCCTGTGAAATTCGGCACAGTGACGCCCGAACTGGTTGCGTTCGCCGTGCAGGATTCTCATTACAAGGACGTTCAGGAGCGCATCATGGCGCTCAGCGACGCATTCAATGAGGAACTGCACGATCTGGCCGACGCGGGCTGCCAGGTGATCCAGCTGGAAGAGCCGCAAATCCATCTGCTCGCGGCGCGAAAATACGTCGACAAAGTCATCAACCCCGAATTCATGCTGAAGGTCTTCAACAACACGGTGCGCGGGCTGCGCGCCAAGACCGAAGTATGGTGCCACACCTGCTGGGGCAACCCGTCGCAGCAGCGCATGTTCGCCGAGGTGCAGAGCTACAAGCCGGCGCTTGAGCTTCTCAACCAGGTGGACTCCGACGTCATCACGTTCGAGATGGTGAGCTCCGGCGCGGCCGAGCTCGACGATGTGTGCAAGGCCATCGACACGAAGAAGATTGTGATCGGCGCGATCGATCACCACACCCTGCAGGTCGAGTCGCCCGACCAGGTGGCAGCGCTGGTGAGACGCGCGCTCAAGCTGGTTCCGCCCGAACGCCTGATCCTGTCGTCGGACTGCGGCATGGGCCGCGAAGGCATGAGCCGCCGCCACGCGTTCTATAAGATGGTGTCGCTTGTCCAGGGCGTGAACATCGTCAAGAAAGAACTTGGGCTGCCGATAGCCGAATCGCGCGCGGCCGACCCCGCGTTCTCGCTTCTCCGGTTTGCGTAACCACAATGCTTCTCTTCAGGGACATGCGGCGACAGCCGCGTTTTTCGGGCGTGGAACAGACGCGGCTGTGGCCGCATGTCCAGGCCATTGGATTCAGTCATGATTAAAGCCGCAATTGTCGGCCTCGGCTGGTGGGGGAAAACCCTGGTCGAAGCCGTTCAGCAGGACAGTGATGAGATCCGGTTCGTCGCAGGCACCACCCGCACGAAGACGCCGGAAGTCCAGGCGTTCGCCGACGCACAGAAGTTCGAGCTCGCCGATTCATACGAGGCGCTTTTGGCGAATCCGAAGGTGGATGCGGTTGTCCTCGCCACCCCCCATTCGATGCATGCGGCGCAGGTGATCGCGGCGGCGGCGGTGAAGAAGCACGTCTTCTGCGAAAAGCCGTTCGCCCTTACAAAGGAAAGCGCGGAACAAGCCGTCGAAGCCACTAAGAAAGCCGGTGTCACGCTCGGCCTCGGCTACAACCGCCGGTTTCATCCGGAGATGACGAAACTGCGCGAGCGTATTCGCTCCGGCGAACTCGGTACTGTCCTGCACGTCGAAGCCACCATGACATTTCCGAACGGGCTGATGATCAAGCCCGATGCCTGGAGGGCGGATCGGCACGAAACCCCGTGCGGCGCGCTGACGCCGATGGGTGTTCACGCCATCGACGGAATGATCGACCTCTGCGGTCCTATCGATCACGTATTCGCGCAAAGCTTTCGGCGCGTAGTAGCGGTTGACGCCGACGACACCACCTCCGTTCTTTTCCGGATGAAGGAAGGCATGTCGGGCTACCTGGGCACAATGACGGCAACCGGGCCCGGCTTCAGCTTTCAGGTGTTCGGCTCCAAAGGCTGGGTGCGGCTGGAGGGAATGACACATGTGGCAGGAGCTTCGTCCGAAGAGCGCCGCACGCGCTTGTTCGGGACGTGCAAATTTCAACCCATCAAAGGACCTGCGGACACCTGGGAAGCCGAGCGGCTCGATGTTACGCGCGCTTCGCTCGAAGCCTTTGCACGCGCGGCGCAGGGCGGTCCGGCGTATCCGATACCAACCGGCGAGATGATCCACGGCGTCGCGGTCACTGAAGCCGTGGTACGTTCCGCGGCTTCCGGCAAGGTTGAAAAGACAGGTACAGTCGAAAAAATATGAATCTCGGTCGTCTTGGACATTTGAGTTACGCAACGCTGGTTCACCCCGGTGACAATTGGGAAATGATGGAGCAAAGCCTTCGCACCTACGTGCCGAAGGTGAAGGCCAGAGTGTCGCCGAACGAGCCATTTGGCCTGTCGCTTCGCCTGGCCGCGCTCTCCGCCGAATTACTGGTGAAAGACAGCAAGGCGCGCGAAGGCCTGAAGCGCTTCATGAAGGAGAACGATCTTTATCTCTACACGGTGAATGCGTTCCCCTACGGCGCTTTCAAAGCAGACACCATCGTCAAAGAGCAGGTGTACGAGCCCGATTGGCGAAGCGAAGAACGGACGCAGTACACGATCAACGTGGCCGACGTCATCGCGGACGTGGCGCCGGAAGGGGTGCCGGCGTCGATACAGACGGCGCCTCTCGGCTTCAAGCCGCGCGTGACGGGGCCGGAGGTGGTCACAAGCTACACCGAGAACGTTCTGCGCGTGGTCGCGCATCTGGTGGGGATCGAGAAGCGGACCGGGAAAACCGTTTCGCTTGCGCTCGAACCGGAGCCGCGGTGCTTCCTCGAAACCACCGACGAAACGATCGACTATTTCAGAGATCACATTTACACGGGCCGATCTACGGAGCGTCTCGCCAAACTGGCGGATATTCCGGTTTCCGATGCGATCGTCGCGCTGCGCCGGCATTTGGGCATCGTGTTCGACATCGGGCACCAGGCGGTCGGCTTCGAGGACATCCCCGTATCGCTGCAGAAACTGGTGGACGCCGGTGTGCCCATCCTGAAGCTGCAGGAAGTGGCGGCGATGCACATGCCGCAGGTGACGGACGCAACCATCGAGGCGCTGCAGCGCTTCGCGAAGACGGTCTATCTGTCGCAGACGGTGGAAAAGAAGGACGGGAAGATCACCAAATTCCTCAACCTCGAAGACGCGTTCGCCGCGCGCATTGCAAATCCCGGTCCGCGCGAATGGCGCACCCACTTCCATGTTCCGGTGTTTCTCGACGACTTGGGCGGCGCGTTTGGCACCACGCGCTTCGCTCTCGAACAAGCGCTCAAGATGCACAAGGAGAAGCCACTGTCGGGCCAACTCAAGATCGAGACGTATACGTGGGATGTGCTGCCCGAGCATCTGAAGACCGGGGACATCGTCGACTACGTCTGCCGCGAGATCGAATGGGTGCGCGGCCAGCTGTTGTAGGGGAACCAAACGCGGCTGAAGCCGCGTGTACCTGATAAGGGGTTTTCATGAACGTCGGCTTCATCGGACTTGGACGCATGGGCCGCGGGATGGCCCGGCGAATCCTGAGCGGTGGGCACAATCTTGCCGTTCACGATGCCGTGACGTCACAGGTTACCGACCTCGTAGCGGATGGTGCGACAGCCGCGGCAACAGTCGCCGACGTCTGCAGGGACCGGGACATCGTCGTCACGATGCTCGTCGATGATGCGGGTGTGACCGACGTCGCCTTGCGCCAGGGCGGTATCCGCGATTCGCTTCCCGCGGGCGCGATTCATCTGGCGATGGGCACGCACGGCGTGGCGGCGATGCGAACGCTGGCAGCAGCGCATGCGGAAGCAAATCAGGTCCTCGTTGCCGCCCATGTGCTCGGAAGGCCGGATCTGGCTGCGTCGGGACAGCTTGGCATTGTAACCGCCGGCCCCGATAACGCGGTCGAGCGCTGCGAGCCTCTGTTCGAGGTAATCGGCAGGCGTACGTTTCACGCCGGCACGCTGCCCGAAGCCGCCACGGTTGTCAAGCTCATGAACAACCTGGTGCTTGGTTCCGCCATGATCGCGATGGCCGAGGGATTCTCGCTGGTGCGCAAGTACGGGGTCGAGCCGCAGGTGCTGTACGACGTGATGACCGAGGGCCTGTTCTCGGCACCTGCCTATAAAGGTTACGGGAAGACGATGGTTGACCGGAGTTGGGACAACGTCGGTTCGCCGATTACTGTCGGGCTCAAGGACGCCAACCTGATCCAGGCTGCGGCCGATATCGCGCGCGTTCCGCTGCCGGGCTTCAATGTGTACCGTGATCGCCTGCTCGGCGCCGTCGCCCATGGCGACGGCGACAAGGATCAGGCCGTGCTCGCGCTTGAGCAGGCACGCGCCAGCGGCTTGGAATAACCCCCGCAAAAACCTGTCACAAACCTCCGCTGAGCGGTGTTATAGCATCGTGGACGCTGTGAGCGAAGCCGCCGTTGAGACGAAACCCGACGGGGCCCCGTTTGATATCGAGACTGTCTTTCGCGCGCAGTATCGGCGGATCGCGAGCCTCATCGCAGGTGTTATCCGGGATCCCGCACGCGCGGAAGAACTCGCGGTTGAGGTTTTTCTGAAGTGGTCGCGAACCCCTGATGCGCAGGGGGAGAACGCTGAAGGATGGTTGTACCGCGTAGCGGTGCGGATCGGCCGGAATGAGCTGCGTCGGCGGACACGCCGAAGCCGCTACGAAAGCCTGTTCGACTTTGTCCGGGGAACACCGACGCCGGAGGAACTTCTCTCGGCGAGCGAAGACCAACAAAGGGTCGACGTTGTCCTGAGTGTCATCGAGCCGCGCCATGCGGAGTTATTGCTCCTGCGCAGCAATGGGCTGACTTACGACGAACTCGCTACCGCGCTGGGATTAAATCCCGGCTCGGTTGGAACCTTTCTCAGCCGCGCGCAACAGGCGTTCCGAAAGGAGTACATAAAACGTTATGAAAAAAAATGACGAAATGGACACCGGCCCCTGGGTCGACGAGCGTCTGGCCGGGCGGGTTCCTGATGCCGAGTGGCAACCGAATGTGGTTCACGGGCTCGCCCAGCTGAGGGAGCGGCGTAGTCCACGGCGCAGAGTTCTTTGGACAGGCCTTGCGGGGGCCGCGGTTTGCATGCCTCTGATGGCATTCCCCGTTACACGAACCTTCGCCAAAAACTGCGTGTCGGCGTGCGTGAGTGAATCCGGAAGGTTCCGGGAGTTTTTCACGGGAAAACAGGATGCATCGAGCCCACGCCTCGTCTACGCGAAGGCCGAAGACCGCAAGTTTGCGCCCGACTTTACGCTTGACGATGCTTCCGGAGTTCCCGTCAGGCTGTCCCAATTCCGCGGTAAAGTGGTTCTGCTGAACTTCTGGGCCACCTGGTGCGTTCCGTGCAGGACCGAGACCCCGTGGTTCGTCGAATTTCATGAAACCTACCGAGACCGCGGTCTCGCAGTGCTTGGCGTCTCGCTCGACGACGACGGATGGAAGTCGGTCAAGCCGTACATGGACAAGATGAAGGTCGACTATCCCGTGATGGTCGCGAGCGGCGACATCGCTTCGCGGTACGGGGGGCTGAACTCACTGCCCGTGACGTTGATTATCGACAAAGCGGGCCGGATTGCCGTGACGCATGTGGGCCTGTGCCCGAAGAGCGAATACGAAGCTGCGATCAATGCGATGCTGGCGGAGTAGAATCCGCGAATGGCCTTCGAGTCGGATTCCCCCATCCTGAATCATCCACTGCGTGACGCCTCGGCCTTTACAGCGGGGAGCCTCATGGACGATGTTCGCCGCACCCGGAAAGTGCCGGCGGGGGGCGTTCCGTCCGTGTGCTTTCTCGACTTCTATGGCGACCCGACTGACTGGCTTGTGCGAGGGTCTTGCAAAACGATACGACTCGTGGACGTGTTTCCACACAACGATGTTTGCCCTGGAACTCGACGGCATGGTGTGCGGGTTAATTGCGAGGACAATCGGCGCGCCCTACGCGGTGCTGATCGCCGAGCAACTCCACGCGGCGGGAGCCCGATTGATTATGGGCCTGACATCGGCCGGCCGTGTATCACCCGAACTGCCACTTCCATGTCTGCTCGTGGCGACGGCCGCGATCCGGGATGAAGGCACGTCATATCATTACCTGCCGCCGTCCAGGGAGGTGCGCTGCCCAACGGCGATCGTTCCGATGCTCATGGAACACTTGCGCGCGACGGGCTGGGAGATCCAAAACCGGGTAAGGTGTGGACCACGGACGCTTCCTACCGGGAGACTGAATCGCAACTGCACAACTCGGCCGGCGAAGGAGTTCTCGCAGTCGAAATGCAGGCTGCTGCGCTCTTTGCATTTGGGACGGCGTCAGGCGCGGCCGTTGCCACGGTAGCCGTGTGAGTAACGCCGTCGATCATCCCGGGCCGCAGTTCCACACCGGCCCGCAGGAGGATGGCTTGGAAATTTTACGGAGCCTCGCCCGCGCGGCCCGATGGTTTTTCGACACCGATAAAGGAGTAAAGGTATGAAGATCGCCGTTGTATTCGTGCTGGCAGCGCTTCCCATGCCGGGAGCCGAAGCCAGGCAAATCTTCGACAAGCAGCTCAGCGCCGCCGAGCGCGACGTCATGGCGGTAGTGGAGACGATGCCTGCGAACCAATTCGATTTCGTCCCCACGGACGGCGCATTTCAGCATGCACGAACTTTCGGGGTGCAGGTCCGGCATATCGCTTTCTGCCTGAATGAGGTGGCCGTCGCATTACTCGGGGAAAAAATGCTTCCACACACCGATCAGGAGGGACCGAGAAATCTGACCAGCCGGGACGAGATCGTCCGGTATTTGAAGGATGCGTTCCTGCACGCGCACAAGGCCATCGGCACGTTGACGAATGAGAATCTACTGGAGCAGATCGCGGATACTTACAGCAGCCAGCTCAAAATGACGCGGGTGGAAGCAGCCGGGATATTCATTTCGCACACCTACGACCACTATGGGCAGATCGTGGAGTACCTGCGAATGAATAACCGGGTGCCCCCAGGGCACCAATAAGTCGTCGACAACGAACGCGGCTGAAGCCGCGTGTACCGTATCAGTTAAACCGTTACTGCCGTCTTCGGCTCGATCGGAATGCGGCTCTTGTTCTCGGCGAGCCACGCATCGAACGTCTGCAGCTCGGGGTTCAGAGAACGAGAGGTAGCGAGACTGCGCGCGCCGCAGAAATAGTCCTCGAAGTCGCAATAGAACTGGAACATATTGCCCAGATCCTCGGCGCCCGGGAAACCGAAGCCTCGGTAGGCATCCCACGAAACGGCGTTGTAGCTCACTGGTTCACCTAAGGCCTTGGCGTAACCGGCAGCCAACTGCTCGCCTGTGAGGTGCTCGCCGGCGATGCCCACGGTCTTACCGATCCACGCGTCACCGCTCTTGAAGATGCCGTACGCGCACTTGCCGATATCTCCGGCTGCAATGGCGGCCAGCTTTTTGTTGCTCATCGGAAGCGTGAGAGCCAGCTTGCCGTCCGCGCCTCTGTGCGGTCCCATGCCAAACATGATGGCGTTGTCCCAGTAGAACGAAGCGAGGAGGATTGTCAAAGGCAGGCCGAGTTTCTTGAACTGCTCGTCGGCCTCTCCCTTGGCGTCGAAGTGCGGCACCTTGTAATTGCCCTGAAGTGTGGGCATGCGGTTGTCGCTTACCGGAACCCACTTGCGCGTGTCTTCGAGACTCGACCAGATGACGTGTTTGACGCCCGCGGCCTTGGCTGCCTGGGCGATGTTGGCAGCGTGGGCGATTTCCTTTGCCGGCGAAAAATGGGCCCAGAAGAACGTTACTCCGAACACTCCATGCGCCCCTGCAAACGCCTTCCTGAGGCTCTCGAGATCGTCCACGTCGCCCGCGACAACCTCAGCGCCCGCCTTTGCCAGTTCCCTGGCTTTATCCGAGTTGACGTCGCGCGTGATTGCCCGTACCGCAAAGCCGCCGTTCTTGTCGGCTAAAATCGCACGCACGAGGCCGCCGCCCTGAGCGCCCGTGGCGCCCAGTACTGCAATGATTTTTTTGTCTGCCATGATTCAATTGTCTCCTAAGAAATTTCCTTGCGGACGATTTTAGCGCCGTCGGCGAGCGCTTTCAACTTCAACTTCGCAACCATCCGCGGCAGCGGCTTCATGCCGCAATCCGTGCTCAGATACACGCGGTCGGCGGGCACCACCTTGAGAATTTTCCGGATACGCTCAGCCACATGCTCCGGCGTTTCGATGATGCTGGTGCGAATATCCAGCACGCCGATCTGAACTTCCTTGTCTTTGGGAAGCGACTTCAGGCACTCGATATCGGCCATCTCCCGGTTCGCAAAATCCAGCACGAACTGATCGATCGGCAGGTGGTAGAAGTGAGGCAGGACCGTCTCGTAGCCCGCGGTGATCAGCGAAGCAAGCGAATTACCCCATGCGTTCCCGTAGCAGAAGTGCCATGCGATCTTGGCATCGACGCCTTCGATACATTTAGCCATCACATCGGCGATCCACTTGTAATCCTCTTTATTGTTGGTAAAGAGCGGCAGCCACGCCCCAAGGTCTTCGATCTGAATGAACTTTGCGCCCGCTGCGACGATATCCTTGATCTCCGCATTGAATATCGGCGCCAAGGCGAGGCTGAGGTCCTTGGCGTCCTTGTAGTGCTTGAAGTAAGCGTGCCACGCCAGATTGACCGGGCCGGCGCCAACCGAAACCTTGATCGGTTTCGTGGCTGTCTTCGCCGCGATCTTATAAAGGTCGGCCAGTCGCATGGGGCCGCGCGACACCGGGCCGCTGTTGACCACTCCGCCCCAGTCTGCCATAAGTTCCATGTCCTTGTTGCGGGTCACGGCACCGATAAGGGAGGGGTGCTCCTCCTTCGCCTCGTCGAAGCCGTGAATGCGCTCGTACATATACCAGCAGAACGAGCCGATCACGCCGACGTAGTCGTCGTACCACATCTGGCCGTCGGTCACGATGTCGAGGCCGGCGTCTTCCTGTTCCTGGATTACAGTCCTTGTAGCGTCCTGGTACGCCTCTTCGTAGGAGACCTCTTTGAACGCAATCCGTATGTCGCGGCCCAGCAATTGTTGGCGATACCAGCCCGGCCGCGGGTAGGACCCGACCATCGTGGTCGGTAGAATGGTGTCGGCGATTTTTTTAAGCATTATTGTTTTCTCCGTAAGCTCGTTGCGCAGTTGTGCCTTTGCGCCAATTCCTGGAACTGTTTCTGACCCGGGAACTACTTTCCATCCACCGAAAATGCCAGGAACACATTGCCGGGCATAACCGGGATGCGCGAATAACCCGAGTTCTGATAGACCATGCCACCCACAATCGTGGCTCCGGTGCTGTCCATCGAGCCGCCGTGCGCTTTTACGCCGTTCACGGTTTTGACATCGCGCGTGGTATCGAAGTCCCACAGGATTTTGCCGTCCGAGGTCGAGTAGGCGCGCAAATGGCCATCGTCGGACCCGGCGAACACCACTCCGTCGATCACGCTGGTCGGACCCGGTTGAGCGGCGCTGCATCCTTTCACTTTCACGCAGGCCGGCTTCGGCGCCGGGGTGGACCAAACCTTCATGCCCGTGGCCAAATCGATCGCGATCACGCCGCCACCCGCTTCCGCTTTGGCGGGATTCCAATCCGAGATGGCGAAGTACGCGTTCTTCGCGTCGCTCGAGCCTCCCCAGATGACGCCACCCTCGGGACCGCCCGCGGCGGCCATGATCTTCCAAATCTGCTTGCCCTGCTGGTCCGGATCGAGGCCATAGACCATGCCCGATTTTGCAGCCACGACCAGGACACGCTTCCCACCTCCGATGTCCTTCAGGATGGGCGGGGAACCGATATCGAGATCTCCGCCGGGAGTGGCCGGGCAATTGGGTTTCTGGTCCGTGGTGCAGCCGAAGTTAAAGACATCGCCGGGGAGCATTTGCTGCGCCCACATTATGGCTCCGGTGTTCGCGTCAAAAGCAATGACCGAGTCGCTGGTCTTTGTGCCGGGCTGCGAATAGTTGATCCCGGTGCCCGCATAAATGGCGTGCAGCTTGGAATCGATGGTGGGAGAAGTCCAAAGAGAGGCTCCGGAAGGTCCCCAGGTCTCGGTTCCGTTGCTGGTCTTGCCGGTCATCTTCGCGGCTTCGGGGATCGTGTAATTCCTCCAGAGCCATTTGCCCGTCTTGGCGTCAAGCGCCGCGATGCTTCCGCGCATTTTGCAGCAGGGGAACGTAGGGCTCGCCGCCGCGATGGATTCCTCGCCGCCGGAAATCGGCACGTATAGCCGGTCTCCATCCAATTTCGGCGTTCCCGCAATGGAAGCGTCGGGACTGGTTTCCATGTGGTCCTGCCAAAGCTGGGCGCCCGTCTCAGTATTGAGCGCAAAGATATTCGCATGCAGGTCGGCGATATACGCAGTCTTTCCGTCGCTCGAGATCACAGGGCCGGTGCGAACACCTTCCGTTGCTTTGAAAATCCAGTAGATACAGCCGGTCTGCGCGTTGAGTGAGAACACCGAACCGTCCGCGGCGCCGACAAAAACCCGGCCGCCGAACACGGTAGGTGTTCCGAAAGACGTCGTCACTCCGGGATAGCCGAAGGCCCACTTGAGCTTTAGTTTCGGCACGTCGGCCGCAGTCATGCCAGCCGCCTTCGCGTCCTGGTAGCGGCTGTTGGTCAGGTCAATTCCCCATCCGTTCCAACCAGGCGCGCCGGCATCGAGAGGAGCGTTGGTGGCACAGTGCGCCGACTGCGGGATGGATTCCACACCCGCGACGCCAAGATACTTGGCCACGTTTGTCCGCTCGGCGGCACTCAATCCCGCGCCGACCTGTTTCATTTTTCCGGATTCGAGCGCCGTAAGAATCGATTGGACCGGCATGCTCTTGAGCACCTCGGGCGCCGGCGCGTTCACTGGGCTGTTCGCTTTGTGGCAGGTGGAGCAGACGCTTGTGAAAATGGCCGCTCCGCTCCGGTTCTGGGCCTGCATTTGCCCGGCGAAACCTGCAAGGAAAACAACCGCGGAAAACGGCAGCAGAATGCCGGGCTTCATAAAGTAACTCATCACTCTCCCATTTTTTTCTGTTTTGACCATGGGCAGTATATCATCCCTCCAAATCTCCGGCTCGTTGTTCCCACTCGGCCATGAAGCGGAACGCATTTTCCGCCGGAGGCTGGGGCGCGAAGGTTTCCAGCCAGCGGACAGGCCCGTTCCCGATGTTTGCAAACGTATGCACGCAGCCTACTCCGGTCCAAAGCACATCACCGGCCCGGGCCATATAACGCTTCCCATCGAGAACCGCTTCGACCTCGCCACTGAGGATGAGGTAAGACTCTTCGAACGTATGATCGTGCAGCGGAATGTTCGAGCCCTGCAGATATTCGATAAACAGCAGGCGGTGATGACGGGTGCCCAGGGTTTCGTCGTTGAGCCATTTCAGAAACACGCCTTTCGCTCCCGGCAGGGCGTCGCGCGCGGGACCCGGTTCCGGGATTTGGCTCGCGTCGAAATGGCCGAGCAGCGGTTCGCCGGTGAAGTCGATCTTTTCCTGTCTGGGGAAAAAAGTGTCGCGTTCAGCGCCTTCCGGCTTGGGTTGCGGCGCGGCCACCTGCAGCCAGCGAAGGGGCCGTTCGCCCGGGTTGCTCCAGGCGTGAAGGATGCCGACTTTGAAAGCGCCGAAATCGCCGGAGCCCAGGCGCCAGGAGCGGTTCCCGCAGCGCAAAACGGCTTCTCCTTCGAGGATATAAAAACCCTCTTCGAACGAGTGCAGATGCGGGGCAATGCTACCGGATGGCGCCAGCGCGTTCATGCTTAGACCGGTGTGAACCGATCCGGTACCGCGATCGATGAGCGATGCCTGGGTGTAGCCATGGCTGTGATTCGCGTAGACGCGCGGTTCGGTCAGCGGGATGTCAGTCGTTCTTCCGTGAAAATGCATATGATTTGGCGATTCCCATTTGGCAGACCACACAAGACGATGGTCTGCCACACGTTGCTGTCTGCGGTCATGCGGGGCGGGGATTCGCGCTCATCCCGCCATCGACGACAAGCTGAGATCCGTTTATGTAACGGCCGCGGTCGGATGCGAGAAAGACAACTGCCCCGGCGACGTCTTCCATGCTCGCCCAGTGCCCTGCAATGATCCCCATGCGGCGGCAGAAATCGGCCAGAAACTCGGCCTTGGTCTTGCCCTGCTGCCTGGACATATTTTCGGCCCAAGTTTCGCGACCTTCGGTTCCCACCAATCCGGGAACCACGGCGTTGACTGTAATGCGGTCGCCGGCCAGATCGTTCGCGAGATACGTGGTCACCTGATTCATGGCCGCGTTGTTGAGACCGTGCGTAAGCGCGGTGCCGAAAATCAAAGTCGCGGCGACGCCGCTGATGCCGATGATCCGGCCGGTGCCGTCGCGCGGCATGAGAGGAAGAAACGCCTGCGTGGTGCGCAGCATCCCGATCATTTTCAGGTTGACGTCGTCGACCCAATCGGTGTCGGGCCAGGTGATCTGGCGATCCATGCGCCGCATGGGTCCGCCGGCATTGTTGATAACGATGTGGATGGCTCCGAAGCGATCCTTCGCGGCTGCCGCGGCGGCCTGGAGCGACTCGGTGTTGGCGATATCGGCCGGCACCGCGAGCACCTGAACCCCGGTCCGATTGGCGATTTCCTCAGCGGTCTTATCAAGCAGTTCTTTGTGGCGTGCGAGCAAAACGAGGTTCGCGCCTTCCGCGGCCAGTTCTCCGGCAATGGCTTTGCCGATGCCTTTGCTTCCGCCGGTGATGACGGCGGCACGTCCTTTGAGTCCCAGTTCCATAAGTGATAGTCAACGACATTAGATCACAAGGCAATTTACACAGAGCATCCTGCGGCCTGGGTTTGGAATTTTCCGGCTGGTCAAAATCACGACCAACGTCGATGCGAGCCGCGGGATGGTCGGCCAGGTGACAGCCGCAATGACGACCTTGGCGCAAACCGTCGCCACGAAATACGCCGGATAGCTTGATCGCCGGGCGGCGTCTGTTGCCAATCCAGTACGCTCACGGCATGAGGCGAACGGGCTCTCTACGTGATTTGGGCATGATTTGTGGCCGGCGGCGCTGAGCCGAAGCTCGGCGGCAAGGCTGAAGCCATGCCCCACGAGGGTGGCATCCTGGACCACTTGGTATACTGGCCCGGAAATGATTTGTTTATCCGTGTTATACGCGAATGCCGCAGGCAAGCGATTCGACCACGATTATTACGCGCAGAAGCATATGCCGATGGTGCTCGACAAGCTCAAGGGAAACGGCATGACACACTATGAAATCGATCGCGGCCTCGGCGGCGTCGAGCCAGGGTCTTCACCGACGTACCTGTGCATCGGGCGGTGCTATTTCGACTCGCTCGGAGGGTTCCAGCAGGGCTTCGGAACGCACGGTGCGGAACTGGCGGCCGACATCCCGAATTACACGAATGCCGATGTCGTCCTGCAAGTCAGCGAGACGATGAAATAAGCAATGGCCACCAAACCCAAAACCGCGCTCGCCACAGCTGACGATGGCTCCCTGATTGACATCAACGAAGAATTAAAGCTACGCATGTTCCGCATGCAGGTCGAACTGCGCGAGAGCGAGCAACGCGCCTACGATCTATTTCTGCAGAACCTCGTCAAAGGCACCAGCCATCTTTCGCTCGGCCAGGAGGCGGTCGCCACCGGTTTCGCGGCGGCGATGGAACCTGGCGATCTGACTTTCTGCACCTATCGCGGGCATGCTCACACGCTCGCGCGCGGCGTCCCGATGGAACGCGTGCTGGGCGAACTCATGGGCCGCGACAACGGCCTGTTGCGCGGCAAGGGAGGGTCGATGCATTTAACGTCGGTCGAGCACGGCGTCATGGGCTCCTACGCTATCGTCGGCGCGCATATCCCGATTGCGTGCGGCGCGGCCTGGAGAGCGCAATACCGAGGCGACAAGGATATTTCGGTTTGCTTTTTCGGCGACGGCACTACAAACATTGGCGCCTTCCACGAGGGCTTGAATTTCGCCGCTATCTGGAAATTGCCGGTAGTCTTCGTCTGCGAAAACAATCTGTACATGGAATACACGCCGATCGGCGACGTGACCGCGGTGAAGGACCCCGCGGCCGGACGCGCCTCCGCCTACGGGCTCGAATCCATCATCATCGACGGCAACGATGCCGACGTGGTTTACCGCACCGCCAAAGCCGCCTACGATAAAGCCCGCTCCGGCGGCGGACCGTCCCTGATCGAATGCCTGACCTATCGCTACAGCGGTCATTCGCGCGCCGATCCGGCCAAGTACCGGCCCGACGGCGAACTGGATTTCTGGCGCGGCAAACGCGATCCGATCCGCATCTATCGCGAGCGCCTGCTGCAGGCCGGCGTCAGTGAATCCACGCTCGCGGAGATCGAGGATGTCGTTCGGCGGAGAGTCGACGAAGCTACGGCCATCTGCAAGGCCGCGCCGCCTCCTCCGGCCGAGTTGCTGACCACCGACGTCTATGCGGACGGAGGATGGGCATGGCGGAACTGACCTATCGCGACGCCGTGGCGCGCGGCATTTCACAGGAGATGGAGCGCGATCCCGACGTGGTCTTTCTCGGCGAGGATATCGGTAAAGCCGGCGGCGTTTTCAAAGCCACGGTCGGGCTCTTCGATCGGTTCGGGCCGTTGCGCGTGCGCGATACCCCGATCTCGGAACAAGCCATTCTGGGAGCCGCCATGGGTGCGGCCATGACGGGCCTGAAGCCGATCGCCGAGATCATGTTCTCGGACTTCATCGCGGTCTGTTTCGATTACCTGGCCAACCAGTATTCGAAAAGCCGCTACATGACTAACGGGCAGGTGAAGTGTCCGCTGGTGGTACGCACGGCCAACGGCGGGGGCGCGCGATTCGGGGCGCAGCACAGCCAGAGCGTGGAGAACTGGTGCATGATGATCCCCGGGTTGAAGGTGGTGGCGCCTTCGACGCCGCTCGATGTGGTGGGGCTGCTGGCGGCATCGGTGCGCGATCCGGATCCGGTGATCTTCCTCGAACACAAGTCGCTTTACGCAACGAAAGGCGAAGTACCCGATGGCGAGATTGTGGATCAGCTGGGCGTGGCGAAGGTGGTTCGGCCGGGCGCGGACGCTACCATCCTCGCGCTGGCATTGATGGTGCCGCGCGCGGTGGCGGCGGCGGAGAAACTCCAGGCGGAACACGGCGTGAACTGCGAAGTGATCGATGTGCGTTCCCTGGTTCCGATGGATATGCAGACGATGCTGGGCTCGGTGGCGCGCACGCATCGGCTGTTCACAGTGGAAGAGAATCCGCGGCTCTGCGGCTGGGGCGCGGAGTTGGTTTCGATCATCGCCGACGAAGCGTTCTACGATCTGGACGGGCCGCCGGTGCGCATCACGACGCCGCATATCCCGTTGCCGTCGACCGACATTCTGGAAGACCGCGCGATGCCGAGTGTCGACCGGATCGCCGAGACTGTCAGACGTTCCCTGGGGTCCTAGAGATGGAAGTATTGATGCCGCAGCTCGGCGAAACGGTTACCGAGGGCAAGATCACGGTTTGGTTCAAATCGGTGGGCGATGCGATTTCGCCCGGCGACAATCTGTTCGAGATCGAGACGGACAAAGTGTCGATGGAAGTACCCGCTACTTCGGGTGGCGTCCTGAAGGAGATTCGTGTCCGGCAGGGGGAAGTGGCGCCGGTCAGTGCGGTGGTTGCCGTGATCGCGGATGGCGCGGTTGGTGGCGAAGCGCCTCTTCATGCGAAGCCGCGCCCTGCCTCGCTCGACGCCTATAACGAGGTTCATACGCCGTCGCGCAACTTCGGCCCGGCTAGATTGGCCAATGGCGCGCAGGTTAGCCCGCTGGCCAGGCGTCTCGCGGCGGAAGCCGGGGTCGACCTGGCGAATGTGAAAGGATCGGGGCCGCATGGCCGCATTCACGCTAAAGACGTGAAAGCCGCCGGAACGGTAAAGACGCCGGCGTCGGTTCCGATGCCCGCGGCGACTGCCACGCCGGTGCCCGATGCCCCCTTCGAACGGGTACCGCTGGATGCCATGCGGCGGACTATTGCGCGCCGTTTGGTTGAAGCCAAGCAAACTGTTCCGCACTTTTATCTTTCGGCGGACGTCAATATCGATTCTCTGCTCAACATGCGCGAACGCGCGAACGACGAGTTATCCGCCAAACTTTCGATTAACGATTTCATCATCAAGGCTTATGCACTGGCTCTGCAGCGCGTGCCTGCCGCCAATGCGGTGTGGGGCGAGGATGCGATCCTGCGTTTCAGGCATTCGGACGTGGGAGTCGCGGTCGCGATCGACGGAGGGCTTCTCACGCCTGTGCTTCGAAAGGCCGAGACCAAATCGCTCTCCACCATTTCAGCGGAAATGAAGGACCTCGCGACACGCGCCCGCGAGCGCAAGCTTCTGCCGCAGGAATATCAGGGTGGTGCGGGAACGATTTCGAACCTCGGGATGTATGGGGTGCGCGAATTCTCCGCCATCATCAACCCGCCGCAGTCGACGATCCTTGCGGTCGGCGCTGGCCAGCGCCGGCCGGTGGAGGCTCCGAACGGTGGCATCGGTTTCGCTACTTTGATGACCGTCACGCTTTCCTGCGACCACCGCGTTGTCGATGGGGCGCTTGGCGCTCAGTTACTGGCGGCTTTCAAGGCCGTGATGGAAAACCCGATCGTTTTGTTTCTTTGAGCGGCGCCGAGCAGAAGCTCGGCGGCAAGGTGACCCACAAAGCTAGTCGGCTACCTGGCGTCTTCGATTGTCATTTCTTCGGGATTGCCGCCGGCCAGCATTTTGGCGGAATCGAAATAACCGGCAACTGTCAGATGAAACTGGACATCCTTCTTGCCCTTGTTCTGCCAGAACCATCCATGAATGCCGGTGGTGGGCGCGGTGAATGAACCGTACGACGCATCCTTGCCGGCTTTGTCGTCGAGTTCGTAGCTTTCAAAATAATCCTTGTTGGGTTTCTGGTCGGGCTCTCCATGAAATTCGTACGCCAGCTTGCCAGTCGCCTTCCACCCATACACCATCTCGGCGCCTTTCTGCATGTGATACTTCATCTCCATGCCGTCGCCGGGACTGAGTGTGAAGTCCTCGGATTCGACCTTGTAAATTCCCGGCTCAGATCTGTAGACTCCGGTCTTGCCGGGCGCCGGCGTGGGGACGGCTCCCTTCTTGACTTCCGGCGTTTGCGAGATCCCGGTCAACTTCAAGGCTGCCCCGGTTTTCAGGGGATCGAAGCCATATTCCGCCGGCAGAATCACGGTAAAGAGCAGGACGAGCGCAACGAGAAACGCAATTCCCGTCGCCTTCGCAAGGGCGCTCTTCGATGGTGCTTTAAACTGCGGCTCGATTGATTCCGTTGTAGTCATTGATTCCCGCGATCATGCGTTGAGATAGTAGCCGGCAACCTGGTATCCGGTCAGAACGAAGCCTATCGTCATCAATACCGCGTTAGTGGTGAACGCATGGCGAAGAAAACCGCTGCGCGTTCGCCAGAAGCTCAAGGCGATCAGCACGGCGCTCAGTGCCAGCACCTGTCCGATTTCGACGCCGACGTTGAAACTGACGATATTGGTGACCAGACCGTTCTTCGCCAGATCGAGTTCCTGGAGCTTGGTCGCCAGACCGAAGCCGTGGAAAAGCCCGAAAACCAGAACGGCGATCTTCGTATTCGGTTCAAATCCCAGGAATCTTTTGAATCCGCCCATATTGTCAAAGGCTTTGTAGACCACCGAAAAACCGATGATCGCGTCGACTATGTACGTATTCGCGTGGATGTTGCCCAGTACGCCGGCAAGCAGCGTAATACTGTGTCCCAATGTGAACAGGCTGACGTACTGAACAATGTCTTTCAGCTTGTAGAGGAAGAAGATGACACCGACCAGGAACGCCAGATGGTCGTACCCGGTCACCATATGCTTGGCGCCGAGATAGATGAACGGGGCGACCGCTGCGCCCCTGGTGGATTGGACAAAGCTCGCATCCCGCCGGGACACGTTGTGCGCGCTGGCGGAATGAGGAAAGGCCATGCCAATCAGGACAGCCAGGAGCACGAGACACGATGCGATGCGTTTTGGCATACGGACTCCGACGAGTCTATCATCGGGAATCCGGTGAAGGTCGGGCAGGAGACAGGCAACAAACGGCGATGGCCTGTTCCCACGTTTAGTTTTCGCTGGGCTTGGCGACCTTATCGATCACCATCACATCGACCGGCGCTTTAGTAGTTCCCATTTTGAGCCCGAGTTGCTGCTGCATCGCGAGGAAGAGGTCCGGCGGCGCGTCCGCATCCGGTACGGGTGCCGGCGCGGCGGCCGGCGCTCCACCGAAGCCCGTGCTCTGTGAAGGATCCGGTGTGAACTTCAGGACGAAGGTGTAGCGTGTATCGCCCAGAGCGGTCTGGTCCACGACGGGCTGTTCCATGAACTGCGACTGCATCACGCTGGCGAATTCCGCGATCGTCGCGTTGCGAACGTTGAATCCGCTCTGCGGCCTTCCAAAGAATCCGGGGATTGGCACACCGTTGTTCTCTGCCTTCGTGAGCTTTTCGCCGCCCTTCGCCACGGTAATCGCGTAGACGGACAGTTCCTTCTTCTCGTGATGGAATTTGAGGCTGAAGCGTTCCTCGATCAGCTTCTGCATCATGGCTTTCATCTGGTTGACGCTGGGCAAACCGGGGAGATCGGGCTTTCCCAATATGTCGAACTTTTCGGAATCGATCCACGCAGGCGCCCCGACTACCTGTTTCGGATGCATGTCGTAGGCGAATTTGATCAGGTCGTTAAGATTCGTGTTCAGCGTATGCAACTGGCCGCTTCTGTCCACATTGATTCCCCAGCCGGGCCGGTTGGGATCCGACGGTTTGATGGTGGCGACTTCGAACTGCGGCTTCGCCTTTTCGTCCATCATCTTCGGCGGTGGAGGAGGTTCGGGAATGGTCCACGCAGTCTCCGCAGTGGCCTTGACCAGCGTCAAAGGCAGCGGCATTCCCTGTGTCCAGGTGCCGACGATGGACTTTTCATCAGCGCTGAGCTTGCCTTCGAAATTGCCCATTAGCGCGGCGATGGCCATTTTGAATGTGGAGCCGCTCAGGCTGACAGTATTCGCCGGTATCGCGGGTGTCTGCTGATCGATGCTGTACAAATCCGCCTTCAGCTTGTCCCCCTCGGTGATCGCGATTTTGACCACGATTCGGAGCTCGCCATTGGGCGCCTGCGGAACCTTCAATGCCCCCTGCCACGTACCCGTCAGCGTTTGTGCAAACAGCGCGCTGCTTTGAAGTGCAGCCAAGGCCGGAAGTGCAGCCAACGCGACTATAATCCTGAGGTATTTCATCTACGCTCTCCTGGGAAACGATCCCGGGTTGGGGCGACTCGTCTCCATCGGGCGCGACGGTGACATTGATCGCATGTAATGAAGATGCAACAAACGGCAATCGGGCAACGGCCGGCATCTCCACGCGACCTTCCCTCGATTCTACTGCTTTTGACGGATAACGAAGTTTTGACGTGCAGGGTTCGGAATTTGTTCCGACTTGGGAAGCCGCACGCGTACTCCCGACGGATCCGAGCGGCACTGAGTTCCGGATTTAAAGAAAGACAGCGTTGTATTGGCATGACGGGTTTTGACATCCGCAGGATGCGTATGACTACGATGCCCGAGGTGGTGAATACCGCAAAAACGCCGAGAGATCGCCGAGTGTGTTTAATACGGTCAAACTTCCGCCGTCTCGGGCATCGGATCTGACCTGGGCATTAAGCGAGTGCCCCCACTGCAGTACCGACTCATAGTAACTGTGGCCAGGACGACTGGCTCCCGTCGCATCAAATCCGGAAGCGTCCAGACTGTTCAGACATTGTTCGAACACATCGCGGTGGTCGCCGCCGTTGAGTCGCGAGTTGAGTCGCAACAACCGAGTCGCGTTCCAAGTCTCCCTTCCGTTCCGCCCCGATTGCCGGTGGACTTCGCCCGGGCTGCCGACCTCGAGACCGAAACTTGCCCACGCCGGGAGTGCCGACCAGGCGATAGTCTCAACTTTTCGTGGCCGGGAGTAGCGCTCGATACGCTCTTGCGGATCGGTTTCGGTCAATGCGCTCGCAGGCGCAACGTACTCTTCGCCCGTTTCGATGTTTTGGAGAATTGCATTTTCACTGTCCCGCTTCAGCAGCCTCAGTCGGGGAATCCTGTTGGGAGTCGGCAGGGTGCGGTCCGTAAGTTGGATTGTCCAGGAAGTCAGATCCTTGTGCCGGTAAAGATCGATGCCGAAAAAGTATTCAGGGTTCTCCGCTCCGAAGCCCGGAACCGCGCGGCCGACCGCTGGTTCCGGCGACCTGGCGAGCGCGCCCAGGGCCGTGCGGCCTTCATAAAACGTCAGTACCTCGTCCACCGCGGCCCTGCCGCTGAGATTCTCGAAAAGCACTGGTATAGAAGAACCTCGGGTGTCCGACGACTCGCGGACAGAGGCGCCGGTGGGCGCAGCGTACCAATCCGGCAACGGCGGCGGTGGCACTGCATCCTGCCAGGGAAACGCGGGCGCGCCGGTTCTGAGCCGGCACTGATCGGTTTCGATATGCAGTTGCCCGGAACCTTCTTCAACGCACCTTGTGCCCACCGAACCAGCTTAGGCTCTGCCAGGCGTGCGCGTCTACGGCGCTCGTGGTCCGGACGGCATGAACGCTTTGGGGAAGCGGCGTGGCTCCGGGCGCATATAAACGGAATGCCATCAGCCCGCGTATTAATTGCGGCCCGGAGTTGGTTCGGCACTATTCACCATCATTCGCCACGTCTTCCACGTCCCATCAGGCTGACGTTTCAAGATGTGCAGGTGCTTGTTTTTCACGTCCTGCAACACTCTGCCGCTGGCTTTGTCGGCGATCCTGAGTGTATAAGTGCCGCGCTCATAGGCGAGATCGCCCGCAACCACGACTTCGCCGGTCGAGAAATGGACGGTCATCGAATCCTGTTTCAGCATGTCGGTATACATGGTTCGGATTGCGTCGAAGCCGACTACGTCCGGGGCCGCCGGCGCAATGATGACCGCGTCTTTCGCGAAGATGTCGACGAAGCCGGGGTCACCCTGGTTGATGCGCTGCTCGAGGTGTGCGATAGTGCCGCGAATTGCGGCTTCTTCCGCCTTTGGCTGCTCCGGCGCGTTGGTCGTACCGGCACGGTTTGAGGCGCATCCACTCAACACTACCGCCAATGCGGCCACCCGCAGGGGTTTCCAGCCGCGGAAAACGTGCTTCATGGCGCTATTATTCCATGAGCCAAACCCGCGATGACTCCACTTGACCGGAGAACGCCATAACGCTGTTCTTCCTGTAACCAATTTCCTGTGAACCTTTGTCAGCCTGTGAATTCGCGCCAACCGATGGCAGAATTTCATCATGCGGTACCTGGCACTGATTGCGTTTGGGTGGATCGCGTCCTTCTTATATGCCAACCGCGCGTGGTTCGCCGTGAAGTTTTACCACGCCAAAGTACGTTCGGGCGATTACGACTGCGCATTTCGCAGGCTTCGTTGGGTGCGCTTCGCGATTCCGAAAATCAACGCCCTGGGCCTGGAGGCTTCCAGTCTGCTTCTGGCCGGGCGGGCGGCGGAAGCCGAGCCGCTTATCCGCGACGCTCTGGACATTTTGAAGCCGGGCTCGAGTATGCCGCGGGAGCGGCTGTGTTCACTATTGGGGCACACGTACACCGATTTGGAGCGCTACGACGCGGCTGAGAAGTGGCTGGAAGAGGCGATTCGGGCGGGCGACGTCACCGGAAACTCGCAGAACGGGTTGGCGGAATTGCGCCTGCAGCAGGGCCGCGCGCAGGAAGCGCTTGCCATTAACAATCTGGCAATTGAAGTTGCGGGGCGGCGGGCGAACCGCAAGGTTCCCGTAGTTACTATGCGGACCTGGCCTGGGCACAGGCGCTCGTGGGGCGAAATGATGACGCCAGGGATTCCAGTCTCGCGGCGCTGGCTGAGCCGAGGGACATGGCGGCCGGGCGTGCGAGCCTGGGATGGCGAGTCGGGATGGCGCTTCTCGCGATGCAATCGACTGAAGAGGCTCACGAGCACTTCAGAATCGGGGCCGCCGCGGATCCACAGGGCAAGAACGGCAAGCTGTGTCTGGCGGAACTGCGCAAGGCGGGGGAAGACTGAGATGGCTGAGCCTCGGAAACCCGACGCCGCGGATGCTGGCTCCGGAGGGCGTCATCCTGGGCTCGGCCGGCAATGCTATCGCCGGGCACTCGCGGGCACCACTGACGCTGCGCTTCGCCGCCACGTGCTTTGCAGTCTTGGGTACACCCTTACGGATCTGGGGCGGTATGACGAAGCGCAGCGCTGCCTCGAACACGTCATCGAGATGGGCGACAACAATGGCGGCGCCAGGCTGGGGATTTCGGACCTGCTGCTTCAGCAGGGCAAGGAGCC
>Ga0209167_10000395_pt1 | contig 33992 bp, 22 predicted proteins | sample Coa_R1_9_FD_187154 | JGI IMG/M metagenome (GOLD analysis project Ga0209167, IMG submission 187154) | Surface soil microbial communities from Centralia Pennsylvania, which are recovering from an underground coalmine fire - Coalmine... | ecosystem: Environmental > Terrestrial > Soil >...
AGTGGCCACCGAGCGTGAAGAAGTCGTCGTGGACGCTGCGCCACCGGATGGGCAGAAGCTCGGCGAAGACATCGGCGACCGCGCGCTGCTCGGGTGTGCGGGGTGGTGACGGCGGCCCGGCGTCCGGGGCGGCGGGCGCCGGCAGCCGGGACCGGTCAATCTTGCCGTTCGGCAACAGCGGCAGGGCGCCGACGATGACGAGCGCGGACGGCACCAGGTGGGGGGGCAGCACCGTGCGCAGGAAGCTGCGAATCTGCTCCGCCGGGCATTGCGTGCCGAGCACGGCATAGCCAGCGAGCACGGGTGTGCCGTCTCCATCCGGCCAGGTGGTCACCGCGGCCTGGGACACCGCGGGGTGGCGGGCGAGTGCCTCTTCGACTTCGCCGGGCTCAACCCGGTAGCCGCGGATCTTTACCTGGTCGTCCAGCCGGCCGAGGAACTCCAGGGCGCCATCCGGGCGGGCCCGCACCCGGTCTCCGGTGCGGAACGTGCGGGCGCCCGGTGCGGACCCGGCGGGTGCGGGCTGGAACCTGGCCGCGGTCTCTCCTGGCCGGCGATGGTAGCCGCGGGCCAGTGCGGCGCCGGACACGCAGAGCTCGCCGACCGCGAGCGGGGGTTCGGCCTGCCCGGGCCGGCCGTGCACGGTCGCGGTGACGCCGTCGATGGGATGGCCGATGGTGACCCACGTGCTGCCGGGGCCGATCCGCGCGGCGGTGGCGTCGCCGGCCACTTCCGTCGAGCCGTAGAGGTTCAGCAGCACCCGGCCCGGCAGCACCTGGTGAAACCGGGCGGCGAGGCCGGCCGGGAGCCGCTCCCCGCTCACGGTCCAGGTTCGCAGGGCAGCTGCCCGCTCGGCGAGCCCGGGCACGGTGTCGAGCAGCGTCCGGAGCTGGGATGGAACCACGACGATCCGGGAGACCGCGGCATCCGCGACTTCGCCGGCCAGCCGCACCGGGTCCCGGGCCGTATCGGCGTCGATCACGACGGTGGTGACGCCGCGCAACAGGGCGCCGAACACCTCCCACACGGAGTCGACGAAGCTGAGCGATGTCCGCTGGCAGCACCGCTCGCCGGCCGTGAACGGGTGCGCGCGCCACATCCAGCGGCACCGGTTCAGCGCGCCGCGGTGCAGGCCGAGCACGCCTTTCGGGCGGCCCGTGCTGCCCGAGGTGTACATGACGTAGGCGAGGTTGTCGGGCGAGACCCGGAGGCCGAGGTTACCCGCTGGATAGGCATAGGTGGCCGGGTCGTAGGGGTCGATGACCAGCGGCGGCGCGGCGTCCCCGAACCGGCCCGCGGCCGCCGCCGGGGCGATCAGGCAACGCGCGCCCGCGTCGGCCAGCATGCAGGCGAGCCGCTCGGCCGGATAACCGGGGTCCAGCGGAACGTATGCGGCCCCGGCCTTGAGCACGGCGAGCAAGGCGATGACGCACTCGGGCGAGCGGTCCAGGCAGATCCCGACCTTGCACTCTAATCCGGCGCCGGCCGACTGCAACCGCCTGGCCAGCCTGTTTGCCCGCTCGTTCAGGCACCGGTAGGTCAATGCGCTCGCCTTGTACGCGACGGCGATCGCGTCCGGCGTCCGCGCGGCCTGTTCCTCGAAGAGCTCGTGGATGCACCCCGCCTCGCCGGCCCGGCCGGCCGGCTGCGGCGAAGGCAGCGGCGGTGCGGCCGGGCCGAGCGCGATCTCACCGCACGGGGTGTCCGGGCCGGACGCTGCGCTTTCCAGCACGCCGCGCAGATAGCGGCCGAGCAGCTGGATGGTTGCCGCGTCGAACAGCTCGACGTCGTACTGGATGGCCACCTGCAGCCCCGCCGCCTGCTCGCGCAGTTCCACGGTGATGTCGAAAAGGGCAGTGCGATGGGCCACGTCGACTGGTTCCGCGGCGATGCCCGGGAGGTCCAGCTCGGGCGCGCCCTGCTGCATCACGCACACGACTCGCACCAGCGGCCCGGCGCCGGCCGGCCGCACCCGCTCGAGCAGCACCTCGTAGGCAATATCCTGCCGTGCATAGGCAGCGACACACTCTTCTCGCACCCGCCGCCACATGTCACGGAACGGCACCTGCGCGCCGAACCTGGCCGGGATGACCAGAACATTGCCCAGATAACCGATAAGCGGCTCGAACTCGGGCCGGGTGCGGCCAGCGGCCAGCGTGCCGACAACGACGTCGTCGTGTCCGCTGAGCCGGTAGATGACCGTCATCAAGGCCGTCAAGACGAGCATGAACAGTGAGCCGCCCTCCCGGCGCCGCAGGTCGCGAAGCCGGGACACCAGGCTGGGGCGCAGCGCGTACGTCCAGGTCGCCGCGATGTGCCGCGGCTCGGACGGCCGCGGCCGGTCGGAGGGCAGCTCGGCGGCGGCGACACCGCTGAGCCGCTGCGCCAGCTCCGGCAGGCCGCCGGCCTGGCTGCGGGCCCGCTGCCAACGGGCATAGTCCCGGTACTGGATGGACGGCGTGCCGGCCAGGGGGCCGGGACGTCCGTCGCCGAACGCGCGGTACAGGGTGGTGATCTCGCCCGCGAGCAGGCCCATGGACCAGCCGTCGGTGGCGATGTGGTGCATGGCGACCACGATCAGGTGATCGGCCGCGCTGCGTGTGATCGCGGTGACCCGGATGGGCAGCCCTGCCGTCAGGTCGAACGGACGCTCCAGCTCCCTGCGCAGCAGCCAGTCGGCGCGCTCGCCGGCCGCGTCCGGGGGCAGCGGGCGCAGATCGACGATCTGGACCGGGACGTCGCGGTGGGCGGCGGGGAGTTGCACGGGCTCGCCGTCGCGGATGGCGATCGGCGCCCGCAGGACGTCGTGCCTGGCCACGACGTCCCCGAACGCCTGCCGGATCGCCACGAGGTTGAGCCGCCCCCGCAGCCGGACCGGCATGACCAGGTTGAGCGCGCAATCCGTCCTGGCGAGCTGGGACAGCACCCACATACGTTGCTGGCCGAAGGACAGCGGCGCCGCGATGCGCGCCGAGGCTGGTGTGATCTCGGCGTGCGCCACGGGACGAGGCCGCTTGGACGTCAATTCGGTTGCCGTCGTCGTTCCTCCTCGTGCCGGGGCACACGCGGTGGTGCGCACAGACGCGCAGAGCGCCACCATGCGACAGGAAAACCTGATGAGACAATATGACAGGAAAACCTGATGCGACAATATGATAGGAGAGCCTGTTGCTTGGCCGGGCCGGGGCGGCGCGCCGTCTCGCTAGGGCGCCGCCAGCACCAGAACAGTGTTGTGGCCGCCGAAGCCGAAGGAGTTGGAGATCGCGTACTGTCCCCCCACCGCACGCGGTGCCCCGACCACGAGGTCAAGGCCGAGGTCAGGGTCCGGCTGCCGCAACCCCGCGACCGGGGGAACCATGCCGTCGCGCAACGACAGCAGGGTGACGATGGCCTCCACCGCGCCCGACCCGCCGATCATGTGGCCCGTGACACTCTTCACCGCGGTGGCCGGCGGCGGATCACCGGAGAAGAGTGTGGTCAGGGCGCGCGCCTCGGCACGATCGTTGAGCACTGTGGACGTCCCATGAGCGTTGACGTGCCCGATCAAGGACGGCGCCACGCGAGCGTCGGCGAGCGCGGCCTCGGCACACCTGGCCGCCATGAGGCCATCGTCGCGAGGCGCGACGATGTGGTGGGCGTCGCAGTTCGCCGCGTAACCGGCGATGCGCCCGAGCACCCCGTCATCGCCGCCGCGGCGCAGGCGCTTCAGGACGACGAACCCCGCTCCCTCGGCGAGCACGAAACCATCGCGGTCCCGGTCGAAGGGACGGCAGGCCAGCGCCGGGTCGGCGGTTCGGCTCAGTGCGCCGGTCCGCAGGAAGGACTCGAAGGCCACCCTGGCGAGCAGCGCGTCCGCACCCCCGGCGAGCACGAGATCCGCTTCGCCGTGCCGAACGAGCTCCGCGCCGTACCCGATCGCGTCGGCGCCGGAGGCGCAGGCGGAGGAGACGGTGAGGCAGCGGCCGGTGAAGCCGTATCGCATCGCCAGGTGCGCGGCTACCGAGTTGATCATGCTCAGCGGGATGGCGAGCGGGCTCAGCCCCCTGGTGCCGGTGGCCGCCAGGGTCCGGTTGGTCTTTTCGACGATGTCGGCGGCGCCGTACCCGATGCCGCACACGACGGCGCACCGGTGCGGTGGTGGCCGCTGCGGGCAGGCGGACAGAGCATCGTCGGCAGCACCGATCGCGAGCAGGTGAACCCGGCCCAGCCGGCGGGCTTCCGGGACGGTGACATACCGGCCGGGGTCATAGCCCGAGACCTCGCCCACGACGACGGGTTCGCGGCCAGCGAGCTCGGGATGGCGGTACAGCGACATACCGGCCCGGCCGCCGAGCAGGTTCTTCCACAACTCGTCCAGGGATTCACCGGCAGGCGTCTTCACTCCGGCCCCGATGACGCCAACGGCGGCACGGTCGGCGGTGGCCACGACACGCCCCCTTCTCGCTACGCAGCCCCGGCGGCTCGTACACCGGGCCGGTGCCGCGCACGGGCCGGTTCTCGCTGCACAACGAAGACATACCAGATGCTTACCGGTACTGCCAGGGCCGGGCGGGCGTGGCCGGCCCGCCTTCATCCGGATGCGGCATCACCGCCGGAACACCATCGCCAGCGGAGGCAATAAGTTATGATCGACGTATTGCAGAAGAACGTGACCGGATATGCGATAATCACTACGAACAAGTTGAGCAGATGGTTTATCGCAACCGCCGGAGGCCGCGACCGCCCAGCTTTCTTCGACATCGACAAGGTATGCCCCGCGCTGCGCCATATCGACCGTGCCTACCCGGCGATCCGCGCCGAAGTCATGACCATCCTGCATGATCAGCAGAAGGCTCCGCTATTACACGAGACGGACGCCACGCAGGCCTGTATATCAAACTCCACGCCCTATGACTGGCGCGTGTTCTATTTGTCACTCATGGGCATTAATGAAAAGCGGAACAGAGCCCGCTGCCCGGCCACCGCAGCCGCTGTCGACCGCATACCGGGAATCTTTCAAGCGTGTTTCTCCATTCTCGACCCGGGCAAGTCCATTCCGCCGCACAACGGGCCGTACGGTGGATACCTGCGCTACCATCTGGGCCTCATCGTGCCGGCCGAAAAACCGCCGCAGCTCAAGGTCCGCGGCGAGCTCTACACCTGGCGCGAGGGCGAGAGCGTGCTGTTCGACGACAGCCATGACCACGAGGTGATCAACTCCAGCGACGGGCCGCGCGTGGTGCTCATCGTCGACGTTCCACGGCCCATGCCGTTGCCGCAGACACTGGCCAACCGGTTCGGCCGCGCGCTGGGCGGCGTCATGTACGGCCGGCCGACCCTGCAGCGTGCCACCCCGCACACCACGATCTGATCAATAGCGGAATCAATCACCTAACCATAAAGGGATCGATATGCGCTTTCTGCCCGATAACCGGGAACTCCGTGTCGCAGTCGTCGGCTTCGGCTATATCGGGTCCTGCATCGGGCTCGTGCTGGCCGATCTCGGTCACCAGGTCGTTGGCATCGACAGCGACCCTGGCCTGGTGGAAAGGTTCGCCGCTGGACAGCACCGGTTCGCCGAGCCGGAGATGGCCGAGGGGTGGTCGCGGCTGCCGGTGTCCGCGCGGCCGCGTGTCTCCGGCAGCTACGCCGACGCCGCGGACGCCGACGTGATCATCATAACCGTCGGCACCCCTATCGACGACTCGCGTGAGATGCTCGGCGCCGAGCTGAGTGAGACCTGCCGCAGGCTCCGCGGCTCGCTGCGCGCGGGCCAGCTGGTCATACTCAAGAGCACGGTGCCTCCCGGGACGACCCGCGGGATGGTTCTTCCGCTGCTGGAGGCGGACGGCCTGGCCCACGGGCGCGATTTCGGGCTCGCCTACTGCCCGGAGCGGCTCGCCGAGGGAGCCGCCCTGCGCCAGCTGCGCACGCTGCCGGTCGTCGTCGGCGGCTGCTCGCCCGACGCGACCGCTGCCGCGGCGGCGTTCTGGCAGCGGACGCTCGGGGTGCGCACGGTTGCGGTCCAGACCCCCGAGGCAGCCGAGTTCGTCAAGCTCGCCGATAACTGGTGGATCGACGTGAATGTGGCGATCGGCAACGAGCTGGCTCAGATGTGCGCCGTGTTCGGCGTCGATGTGCTGGAGGTCATCGACAGCGCCAACACGCTGGCCAAGGGCGATGGCAACGTGAACATCCTGCTGCCGAGCGTCGGCGTGGGGGGGTCGTGCCTCACGAAAGATCCGTGGATGCTGTGGCGGACGGGGCGCGACAAGGGCGTGCACCTGCGCACGATCGAAACCGCCCGGATGGTCAACGACGGTATGCCGCGATACACGTTCGAGCTGCTGCGCAGCGAGCTGGCCAAGCTCGGCAAGGACATCGCCGGGGCGGTGGTGGCCGTCCTCGGCCTGTCGTTCAAGAGCAATACCGGAGACCTCCGGATGACCCCCGTGAAACCGGTTGTCGACGCGCTGCTCGCGGCCGGCGCGGAGGTCCGCGTCTTCGACCCGCTGGTGGCCGAGGCCGACACGGCGGCGTGCGTCGGGATGCCGCCGGCCGCGACGCTGGCCGAGGCCGTCGAGGGAGCGGACTGCGTCGCCGTGCTCGCGGGCCACCGCGAGTTCACCGGCCTCGACTTCGCCGGTCTCGCCCGCCGGGTGGCGATGCCCTGCCTCGTCCTCGACGGGCGTGCGTACTATCCGGCCGAGGTCATCGAAATGCTGCGGCGCCTCGGGTTCGCCTACCGCGGCATCGGCCGGTGACACGTGGCCAGGGTCGTTGTCACCGGTGGTTGCGGCTTCATCGGAAGCCATCTCGTCGAGTGCCTCGCGGCGCGGGACGAGGTCACGGTGTATGACCTCGCCGGGCCGCCGGTGGACCAGCGGGACAGGGACGCGGGCGTGAGCTACGTCCGCGGCGACATCACAGACGCCACCAAGCTTCGTTCGGTGATCCGCGACGGAGTCGACGTCGTGTACCACCTTGGTGCGATCGTCGGCGTCGACAGGTACCTCACCAGGCCCACAGACGTCATCGATGTCAACGTGTGGGGTACCCGCAATGTGCTCGAGGCGGCGCTGGAGGCGCGAGCCAAGGTGGTTCTCGCGAGCACGAGCGAGGTGTACGGCAAGAACGACCGCACGCCCTGGGCCGAGGACGCGGACCGGGTGCTCGGCAGCACCGCCACGGACCGGTGGGCGTACGGCACGAGCAAGGGCCTGGCCGAGCATCTGACCTTCGCCTTCGCCCGCGAGCGGGGATTGCGTGCGACGGTGGTCCGCTATTTCAACGTCTACGGCCCGCGGCAGCGGCCCGCCTACGTGATCAGCCGGAACCTGCACCGTGCGCTGCGCGGGCTGCCGCTCATCGTGTACGACGGCGGCCGTCAGAGCCGGTGCTTCACGTTCGTCAGCGATGCCGTCCAGGGGACGCTGCTGGCCGCCGCCAGCTCCCGGGCCGATGGTGAGTGCTTCAACCTCGGCGCGCGCGAGGAAACGTCCGTGGCCTCGGCCGTTGAGCTGCTCGGCGAGCTGACCGGTATGGCGCAGCCGCCGGTGCCCTTCGACACCGCCCGGCGGCTCGGGGACCGGTACGCGGACATACCCCGCCGCGTGCCGGACACGGCCAAGGCCGAGGCGCTGCTCGGCTGGCGGTGCGGCACGACGCTGCGGGACGGGCTGGCGCGGACGATCGCGTGGGCGCGGGCCAACCCCTGGTGGCTCGACCTTCCAGCAGACGACCGGGTATGAGGGCGGGAGGCGGGCAGTGACCGTGACCAGCGGCCAGCGCTGCCGGGCGCTAAGGCTGGCCGGGGCGGGCGGGGCCGTTCGGCGCGGCCGGCGGGCCGTCCGGGACGAGATCCATCTCATCGGGCACGCGGAAGCCGAGTTCCTGCGTGCAGAAGCGTTCCCACTCGGCCGTCACGGCGTCGAACAGCACGTCCTCGCCACGCCGCATCGAGGATGTCACGGTCAAATCATCGTGCAGGAAGACCACCGCGTCGGCGTCCTGCCCGGCCGTGGCCTCGCCCGGCGTGCCGTCGCCGGACCTGGCCTGGCTGGCCCAGCCGGGATACTGGCGGACCTGCGCGGCCAGGTAGGCGCGGCAGTAAGGACGCCACGAACGGTCCGCTGGCCCATCCGGGTCCGCCTCGTCCTCCGCCTGGCGGAGCACCCGCGCGGCCTCGAGATGCCCTGCCGCGAGCGCGATCTGGTATGGGCGGCGCTGCTCGCGGCCGACAGCGAACGGGTCGCTGCCGTGATCGAGCAGCATCGCGATGATGGCCAGGTCTCCCCGGCCGGCCGCCCAGTCCAGGGCGGCCCAGTCGTCGCCGTCGCGTGCCGCGACGTCCGCGCCGTCGTCGAGCAGCGTGCGGACCCGGTCGGCGTCGCCTTCCCGGACTGCGTCGATCAACGGGTGGCGGCTCGCCTCGGGCACATGGGGCTCGTGCATGACGTGCTCCTCCTCAGACACCACGACCGGCCCGATTTGGTCTGTCCACGGTGTGGCTGGCCCTTCGCGCACCGCCGACGCGTCCATATCCTACGGAGCCGGCCCGGCCGGCGCACGCACGGCGGCCGGGGATCGCTGACCTGTTCGCCCAGTTTCCGCAATCCGAGGGGAGCGCTATGAATCCACGAGTGGCGCGGGCAATCAGTGGCCTCGAGAGCGTGCCGTGCCTGCTTGTCGACGACCTTGCCAGTGCCGCGGACTACTACCGTGAGGTTCTCGGATTCACCAGCGCCGAGATCCTCGGCGACCCGCCGGCCGCGGTGCTCGCCCGCGCCCCGGGCGGTTCGGCCCTGCTCCAGCTGGCCTCGCCCGGTGCACGCGGGTATGCGCGCCGGCGTTTCGGGCCACGGGCCTGGGACGCCGTCTTCTACGTGCGGGACGCCGATCGCGCCGCGGCCGCGTTGCGCGCCCGGGGCGCGCTCGTGCAGGTCGGCATCGGGGTCACGCACGTCTCGGAGTTCACGTTCGAGGTGCGCGATCCGTGGGGGAACATCCTCGCCTTCGCCGCCACCTCCGGCGGGCTGCGTTCGGCAATGAGCCGTGGCGTGCGGCGGGCCGTGCCCGCCGCGGTCCGGGCCGGCATCAGGAACTGGCGTCTCGGCCGGGCGGAGCGGCCACATCTGCGGGAGTTCGGTGAGTTCTACGCGCAGCTCACCGACCACCGCGACATCTTCTACATGTTCTTCGCCGAAGGCCTCTTGCACTGGGTGGTCAACGCCGTTCGGCACATCCCGGAAGACGTCAATCTCGTTCTCGTCGGCTCGGCGCTCACGCCAGACGAGCAGCAATTCATCCGGGCGAATCTCAACCGGCCGTTCCACAATATACGGCTCGGCGTCGACGACAACACGACGTGGGAGTTCCTGTTCGAAACGAACCGCCACAACTTCGGCTATATCGATATCGACTGCTTTGTTCTCGAACCCAAGGTGTTCGCCGACATGACGCACATCGAGGACACGACGGCAGTCAACGTCATTTGGGCGTACGACGCTACACCGGAACTTGCCGTCGGGTGCTGCCACTTCGTCTTCGTGAACGCTGCCGTCGTCGAAGCCATGCGCTCCAGGGGCCTCTACGTCAGCCCGACGAACTACGAGTGGAGCGGCTCCAGGATGCCCTATATGCACAACCGCACCTACTGCCGCATTCCTACGTCCAGGCAGCGGCGGCAATTGCTGTCCGTTCTGCCACCGGACGATCACGGCAGGCCCGTGCCACCGGGCGGCTCACCGTTCTTCGACACCCTCGTCGCCTATCAGGTGGCAGCGGCCGCGGCCGGATACCCGATTCACCGCGTGCGCCAGCTCGAACACCGCACACAGGCGACGCTCGGCGAATACGGCAGCCAGCGGGAGTGGCAGCAGGATATGTCGGATGAATTGGTGCACATAGGTGGAGTGAGCTACTACTGGAAGCTATTCCATATGCCCGAGTTCCGGAAACTCTACCTGGCTGCGGAGTACACTCTGCTGGCCAACTGCGCCGGCCGGCTCCCGCCGTATTACGCCGAGCGGCTCGGCGTGCTGGAGTCGGAACTCGGCCACCTCGGGATTTCGCCGGCCCAGGCGGCCAGCCTCGTCGGGCACCATCTGACCTCCGAGCGCGGATTGTCCGGGCCGGTCGTGGACCGGCTGCTCGGCCGGGCGCCGGAGCCTGCGGCCGGGCCGTCGCGGCAGTGAGCACGGCGACTCGAAAGGCTACGGTCATGCCCCCTGTCCCAGGTATGTCAAGCGAGACCCGAGGGCGCTATGCGGGCCTCATCGATGCGCTGATCAGAGACGGCCGCAGTGATCTGGCCGGCCAGTGTGCGCGGCTCGCGGTAGCGCAGGGCATATGGGACTGCGCGCAGCAGCGGCCGCTGGAGTATGTCACCGGGGTGAGCGCGCGGCCGGTCTACGAGCCCGCGCAGTTCTGGTTCGTCCACCACCTCGAGGCGAACTACGACAAGATCCGCGACGAGATCGACACCGTCACAGATCCGTCACGTCACGGCTTCCGCCCGGTCGACGAGCCGCTGCTCGGGTCCGGGCGCTGGGACCAGGTGGTCTTCTACGAGGCGGGCCGGCGCCAGGACGCCGCCTGCGACCTGTTCCCGGTCCTCACCGACGTCATCGACCAGATCCCCGAGGCAACCACGCTCGGGCCGGGCGTCGTGACGCTGTCGTGGCTGCACCCGGGAACCCACGTGATCCCGCACTGCGGCCGGACCAACGCCGACTTGCGCGTCCACCTGGGACTGCGGGTTCCGCCCGGGGTCTCGATCCGCGTGGGCGACCAGCACCTGACCTGGCAGGAGGGCAAGTGCATCGTTTTTGACGACTCCTTTGAGCACGAGGTCTGGCACCGCGGCACTCAGCCGCGCATCGTTCTGCTCCTCGACGTTCCGCACCCGGAACTCGGCGAGCACCAGCGGCGTGCTCTGCTCGCCCGGCGGCGGACGGCGTCGCAGCAGGTGGCGAGCTATATGGCCGATCACGGCCTGCGGCGGGTGGAGACCGACGGCAGTGGCATCGTCATGCGCCCCGCCGCCCGGATCGAGTCGCTCGTCCGCAGGTACATGGCGGAGACGGGGGCCACGGCGGTCGAACTCGGCGCGGACGGGCTGGCTTTCGAGCGGCCGCCGGGGAGCCCGGGAGGCTCACCGGCGGCGGGAGCCGGGGCCGCCATCAAGGAGGGCCACCGCGGATGACCCTGGCCGAGATGGAGCGCCAGATCGCGCAGGTGTGGGCCGGCGGGCTCGGAATCGGGCGGCCCGGGCCGGCCGGCGGCTTCTTCGAGCTCGGCGGTAACCCCTTGCACCCGGCCCACATCGTGAGCCGCACCGAAGAGCTCGCCGGGGTGAGTCTTTCCTCCCGTAGCGTGCTTGAGTCGGGGAATGTTCATGAGATGGCGGCGCACGTCTGGCGGGTGCGGGATGCGGCCAATGACAGCGCGAGCCGAGTGACGGCGAGATGACCGACCCAATCCCATATGCCAGGCCGTACTGGACGGCGCAAGAGGAAGCAGCGCTCGTGGCTGTCCTGCGTTCCGGATGGTGGACCGCGGGCGCCACGGTCGACCGGTTCGAGAAAGCCCTTGGCGAGGCCGTCGGCGCGCCCGAGGTAGTGTGCGTGTCCAACGGAACGGGTGCCATCCACGCGCTCTTGCACCTGCTCAGGCGACCGCGCGGGCGCAGTCTTTTCGTCACGCCCGCCCTCAATTTCGTGGCTGGGCCCGCAGCCGCGATGCAGGCCGGGTACGACGTCGCACTCACCGATATCGACCCGGCCACGCTGAACATGTCGCCGTGTTCGCTGTCGGCTGTGCTCGGCCGGCTCGCTCACCGGTATCAGCAGATCGTCGTCATGCCCGTCCATTTCGCCGGCCTGCCGGCCGACCTGGATCGCCTCGCGGGTATCGCGCACCGGTATGAGGCCGAGGTGGTGGAGGACGCGTGCCAGGCATTCATCGCGCGCTACTCACCTGGCGGCGCGGCCGTCGGCACCCACCCGGCCAGCCTCGGTGCCACATTCAGCTTCCATCCGACGAAACCGGTGGCCACGGGGGAAGGCGGCGCGATCGCTCTTGCCGACCGCGACCTGGCCAGCCGGCTGCGCCGGTACCGGAACCACAACATACAGCGGGCTGGGCTGGTCTCACCGATGGCCTACGACAGCGACGGGCAGCCGAACCCGTGGTTCTACGAGGTTGCCGAGCCCGGGTTCAACCTGCGCATGTCCGAGTTCCACGCGGCTGTGGGCCTCGTTCAGCTGGCGCGCCTGCCGGAGAGCCTCCGCTACCGCCGGATCCTCGCTGAACGCTACCGGCGCCATTTGACCGGGCTTTGCGGCCTGCGTTTCGTTCCCGCGGCGGATGATGAGAGGTCCGCGCTCCATCTCTTCCCCGTCTCATTCGACCTCGATCGAATCGGCCTGTCCAAACGGCAGATATTTTCGCACTACCGAAAACGCGGCGTCGCCCTGCAGGTACACTACACCCCACTCTATGAGCTGCCCGTGTTCGCCAGCCTGGAGGGAAATAGAGGGGACACCTACCCAGGTGTCGAGCGGATTTCGCCAGGCCTGGTAAGCTTGCCGCTTTTCATGGGCCTCACGGAGGCCGAGCAGGAACTGGTGATTTCCATCACTCTCAATCTGCTCGGCGGAAACTAACCCGGCTCGTGTTCCATTCTGAGCACCGCGTGAAAGATCTCGCCGAAGACGGGAAGCACCGTGGGGAACTCGCCACAAGCGAGCGCGGTCGCGTCCGCCGCATAGCAGGCGTCCGCGTCAGGCTGGGCCACCGGCCAGTCGAAGCTGATCCAGTTCACGCCCGGCCGCACGGCTCCGGCCGGCACGCCGACGCTCTCGCTGCTCCACCGCCGCTGAGCCTGAAGCTCGCCGATCCCGGTGTCATTGCAGGATACCGACACGGCGCCGGAAACCGGGGTGGGCATGCGATACGTGACATCGAGTACTCCCCGGCAAGGACCGCTCGCGGCAAATGCCAGCAGGGACCGCCGGGCGCTCGCCCGGTGATAGAAGCTCCCCGCCGTACAGTTCGGCGGCAGGTGGCCACGCGAATCGGGCAGTTCGAGCAGGTCGATTGTGGCAGCGCCATCGCCGGCAACGTCACCGACCTCCTGCGCCAGGCACTCCCGCAGCACCCACAGCTCCACGCTGAGGCCACGGCTGACCGCCAGCGGGACGGCAAAGTCAGCGACCTCGGGCCTGGCGATGAGTTCGCCGGCGACCGGGTGGATCCAGGCAGGTCGCGAGCAGCTGAGCAGATCGAGCACCGCACTCATGAGCGGGGCCAGGCCTGGATCGGCCGCGAGCGCGGCGCGGAGCCGGGGACGTACCACCGAAGCAGGCTGCGCCTGATAGGCAAGGTGCACCGCGGCGTGGGCGTGCGCGAACGCCCGCGCCGCCCGGCCCACGCCGGACTCCGTCTGCGGGAGGCCGGAGCCGGAACCGAGGAGCGCCGCGGCGACCGGCGCCATCGCGCGCTCCATCCCAAGATCGGTCAAATGGCAGTAGTCATGGAAGAAGCGCTCGTCCGGCAGCTCGGGCAGGTCTGCCGATGCCAGCTCGCGGCGCAAGTCGACACAGGAGAATCCATTCTCCGCCGCGAAGGTGGCCAGCAGCTGCTGCACCTCGCGCACCGCCCTGGGCGGGTAGCGGATGAAAAGACCGCAGACCGCGTCTCTGGAATCCTCGAGTTCCGCGCGCGCCACTGCCCCCTTTCCACTGCTCTCTGCCAGCCGCCCTAGCAGCTGGCCAGGGACCGGGCTAGTCCCCCCGTCCAGCTCACGCAGGCTGGCCACCAGGGACTGCGCCTCGCGCCACTGGTTGCCGGCGCAGGCCTGGACGGCGCGCTCATACAGCTCATACCAGCGCGCCAGCCGGCCGGCCGGCAGGACGGGCACCTCCACGTCGCCCGGCGGCCGCCACCCGCGCAGGTTGAACTCCGGGATCACGACGATGATCTCGGCACCGTACCCGCGATGGAGTTCCGCCAGTTCGGCGCAGAATTGCCGCGCCCGCGGCAGCACTACGGCATCGATGAACGCCCGGCGCATCGCGCCGTAGCCACCGCATCGCAGGGCCTGGGCGAGCAGATCCCGGATCTCGGTCACGGCCGGCAGGCACGGCTCGCGGCTGGTGTCCTCCGGCGGGAGCGACCAGTTGTTGCCGGCGAAGGCGATGACGATATCTGGCCTGGCCACCGGGAGCTGGCGGAGGACAGTGATCAGGTCGGCCGCGCCGGCGCCGGTCTTCGCCAGGTCCACGACCTGGAAGCGGCCGGGGGCTGCGGCGGCAAGGCGCCGCCTGAGCGCGGCCGCGGGGTTGAAGACGGGATCCAGCGGCCAGCCGCGGGCGGCCGACTCACCGATGAGAACCACCCGCCGCGCCGTGCCCGGCGGCGGGACGTACCCGTCCTGCGCCCAATCCGCGCGCTGCGGCGCAGGGATATCATCGCGGGGGCGGAGAGCGACTCCCCCCTCCCCCGGCTCGGCCAGCCAGGCGCCCACCGGGCCGGCCTCGTCCTGTTCGCCCGGCCGGGCGGAGCTGGCCCATCCAGAACCAGCCCACTGCGGACCAGTACCGGCGTGACCGCTGCTGCGCCGCAGCTTTTGCAGCTCTGCCAGCAATTCCCTGCCGCGCTCGTCGCCGAGTAGCTGCGCGAGCCGGTCGGCGTTCGGCCGCAGCCGTTCGTAGAATGGCATACCGCTCCTAGAAGAACGTGTAGACGGCACGGCTGATGGCGGCGCGGTCAGCGGGCGGGGCGATCTGGCTGGCGCAGGACTCCCAGGCAGGCAGGACGTTCTCGCGCAGCAGGAGCAGGTCGCCGAGCACCAGCGCATCGAGCTGGCACCTGATAAAGGTCCCCAGCGCATCCGACGGGTCGCACACGATCGGCTCCCCGCGCATGTTGAACGAAGTGTTCAGCAAGATGGGAAACCCGGTTATCGCGCCGAACCGGGTGAGCAGCCCGTGGAAAAGCGGGTCATCCGCCGCGTCAACGGTCTGCACCCGGGCCGAGCCGTCGACGTGGGTTATCGCCGGCAGCGCCGGGCCATTCCTGACCTGCGCCGTCTCCAGCATGAACGGCGAGGGCCAGTCGATGTCGAAGAACTCCCGGCAGCGCTCCGCCACCACCGCCGGGGCAAAGGGCCGGAAGGCCTCGCGCTTCTTCACCAGGGCATTGATCCGGTCACGCATCGTCGGATCGCGGGGATCGGCCAGGATGGAGCGGGCGCCCAGTGCCCGCGGCCCGAACTCCATGCGGCCCTGAAACCAGCCGATCACCTGACCACCGGCGAGGAGTTCGGCGGTGGCGGACAGGAGTTCCCCCTCCCGCCCGGTGAAGTCTTGGTAGCTCGTGCCCGCGGTAGCGAGCGCGGCACGGACCCCGGCGGTGTCATAGGACGGGCCGAGGCGCGCGTCGGTGAGCTGGTGGCGGACGAAGGTGCCGCTCAGCCGGTGATGGACGACGGCGGCCGCGCCCACGCTGCCGCCCGCGTCGCCCGCCGCGGGCTGTACGAACACCTTACGGAACGGCCCTTCGCGGCGCAGGCGGCTGTTCGCCACGCAGTTGAGAGCGACCCCCCCGGCATAGCTGAGATAGTCGCTCCCCGTCGCCTCCCGCAGGTAACGGATCTTGCCCAGCAACAGTTCCTCGGTCAGCACCTGCAAGCTGCTGGCGACGTCCTCGTGGAACGCCTCGATGGGATCGTGGGCATCGCGTGGCCGCGCCCCGAGCAGCTCGCACAGGGCGCTGGAGTACATCTGGTCGCTGCGCCCGAAGTCGAAGTACGCCAGGTTGAGACGGTACTGGCCACCGGGCAGGTCCGTCACCAGGGTTCGCAGGGTGTCGAGGTAGCGGGGCTGGCCGTACGGGGCGAGGCCCATGACCTTATTCTCGTCGCTGTTTACCTCGAACCCGAGAAACGACGTGAGCGTGCTATAGAGCAGGCCAAGCGAATGCGGGAACACTACCTCGTCGAATAGTTCGAGGCCGTCAGCTCCAGCCCGCCCGTAGCTGGTCGTCGCCCATTCTCCCACGGCGTCCGCGGTCAGCAGGGCCGACTCGGGAAACCCAGACTGGTAGAAAGCGCTTCCGGCATGCGCCTCATGATGCGTAATGGCGGTAACCGGGCCGTCGTACCCGAGCAGCTCACGGATTTGCCGAAACGGCCGGCTGGCGTCCAGCCGGAACATCGTCTCTGGTGTCGCGCTCGGGAGGGCTGGCAGCCCCATCCACAACTGACGGCCGAGCCGGGCGGCCGGATTCTCGTAGTAGGCCAGATGGTCGATGTCGCTGATCCGGATCTTGCTCTCGGCCAGGCACGCACGGAATGCATTCGCCGGCATCATGGGATCGTAGCGGCGCCGGGTAAAGCGTTCTTCTTGCGCGGCAGCTACCACCCGGCCATCCCGGATAATTGCGGCGGCAGCGTCATGGTAAAGAGCCGAGATACCCGCGATGATCATCGACGTCTCCCGTCTAATTACCACGCATACCGTATGTTAACGTGACATGCAACATGTTAGCCTGATATGCCACGGGCTGGACGGTTGCCGGGTGGCGTGATTTCCGCGGTTCTGGAACGGTCCAGCTCATACGCGGGCGCCTGGCATCCGCGGATTCGGTAGCTGCCGGCGAGGGGGTGCTGTCTGGTGACTGGGCAAGCACCTGGCGATGCCCTGCCGCTTTCCATCGACCAGGAGCGGATGTGGCTCTTCGATCGCCTGCTCACCGCCTCGGTCAGCTGCGAGGCGCCGGTTGCCGCGCGGCTTCGCGGCCCGCTGAACCTCGCCGCCCTCGATGCCGCCATCGGGTTCGTCCACGCACGGCACGAAGGCATGCGCACCAGGTTCCCGTGCTTCGGCGACGTTCCCTGGCAGGTCATCGACGGCTACGTCCCGGTCCGCGTCGGCCTGGTCGACTTCAGCGGGCTCTCTCGCGCCGAGCGGGAGCGCGAGCTTGCCTCGGTCGCTGCCCGCGTGAGCGCCAAGCCCTTCGACCTCGCCGCCGGGCCGCTGAGCCGCACGGTCGTGGTCCGCCTCGGTCACGACGACCACGTCGTGCTGTGGTGCGTGCATCACCTGGCCGCTGATCTATGGTCCATGGACCTGATGGCCAGTGAGTTTTCAGCCGGATACCAGCGGGCGGGCCAGGGCGTGCCCCCCCGGTTCCCGCCGCTGACGTGCCAGCCAGCCGAATTGGGCATCCGGCAGCGATCGCGGCTCACTCCCGGGCGGATGCAGCGCCAGCGCCGGTACTGGCGCGACCACCTTGCCGGGTCGAGCTGCGTCCCGCTGCCGGCCGACCATCCCCGCCCTCCGCTGCCGGGCCTGGGCTCGCGTGTCCACCAGGCCAGCCTGGACCCCGGGCTCAGCGACGGCCTTCGCAGGCTGAGCAGAGAGCAGGGCGTCACCTTGTTCGCTGTGCTGCTCGGTGCGCTGGGCGCCCTGGTTCACCGCTGGACCGGGCACGACGACCTGGTCGTGGTCTCGGTCACGGCCGGCCGGCGCAGCCGGGCCGCGGAGCAGGTGGTGGGCATGCTCACCGAGTGCCTGGTAGTGCGGATCAACATGGCCGGCGACCCCGGGTTCACCGAGTTGGTGGCCCGGGCCGGGGCAGCCGCGCTGGACGCGTTCGACCACTCCAGCCTGCCCTTTGCTGAGATCGTCGGGCAGATCGATCCCGGCCGGGAACTCGAGCCGAGTCCGCTGCGCCAGGTGGGCCTTTCGCTGAGCAACACACCGCGGTCGCAGCCGCCGGTAACCGGGCTGCGCATCGAGGCCATCCCGGAATCCCCGGCTGAGCTGGGCATCTCCGAGGCCGACCTCTGGCTGGACGTGTTCGACAACGGGGTGAGCCCGCTCGCTGTCCGGCTTCAGCTGGATGACCGCCTCTTCGAGCCCGAGTCCCTGCGGCTGACGATGCAGCGGTTCACCACATTGCTGCGCTGCGTGGTCGCCCGGCCCGCCACGCGGCTGTCCGGTCTGCCGTTGCTCGGCGAGGAGGAGCGGTGCAGCCAGGACCGCTGGGGCCGCGGAGAACTGGTCTGGGGTGGTGCCTGCGCGGGTGGCGACCCTGTGCCGGATTCCCCACGGGCAGGCACGTTGAGCGGCTGGCTCGATGAAGTGCGCCGGCGCGAGCCGGACAAGATCGCTATTACCTGCGCCGCCACCCAGCTCACGTACCGGGCGCTGGCCGTGTGCGTGGAACGGCTGGCCCAGCGGCTGCACAGCGCGGGGATCGGCCAGGGAGATCTCGTATACGTACGGTCACGAGACCCGGTGGCGGGACTCGCCGGCGGCCTCGCGGTGGCCCGGGCCGGCGCGATCATGGCATGGAGCGCGCACGACGCTGCCATCCCCGGCGAGGCCGGCCTTCCAGCCGCGCTCCAGCTCGGCCTGGGGCCGGTCATGCGCGAGCGGGCTGCGGGCGGCCCAGCACAGGCGGAACTCGAGTTCTGCCCGTCGCCTGGTCTCGCCCGCACCGGGCCGCTCGCCGCCGTGCCACCGGACCACCTCAGCTGCTTCGTCACCTGTGGTGGGCGCCTCGTGGGCTACCCGAACCGCATGCTGCGCGCCATGGCCACGATGACCGCCCGGCGGCTCGGCGGGCTCGCCTGCGGCCGCGTGCTCGTCTGCGCGCAGCCAGGGTGGTCTGTGTACCCCGCTGAGCTGCTCGTCCTGCTCATGGCGGGCTGCCAGCTCGTGCTCGGCACAACCCCCGGCGATGGCAGCCCGGGCAACCCGGATGACACGGACGGGCCAGGGAGGGCGGGCTGTCCGGTCATGCTGGTCCCGTCAGGCCTGGCGGAGAGCTGGATGTCGGCCGGGTGGCGGGCGCCGCGGACGACGGTGATCATGACCGACTCCGGGCTGCCGGCCGCCGCCGCCCGGGCACTGGCGAACGCGGGGACGCCGGCGTGGATCCGTTACGCGCCGGCCGGTGTGCCCGGATGGGTGGCCATGAGCCCGGTCCGGCTCCCCGCCGATGCCGAGCGCGGACGGCTGGTCTACGGCCGGCCGCTGGGAGTGCCGCAGGTGCGGGTTCTCGACCAGGAACTGCGCCCAGCCCTGACCGGGACCGAGGGCAGCGTCTGTCTTGGCGGCGACGTGCTGCCCTGGGGCTTTGTCTCCCAGCCCGGGGAGACCGCACGGTCCTTCGTTCCTGATCCGGAAGGAAGCGGACGCCGTCTGTGGCTCACCGGCGAGCGGGCCCGGTTTCGCTGGGACGGGATCCTGGAACCGGCCACGTCCTGCGACAGCTGCTTCGAGGTCGCCGGATACTGGGTGAACCCGGCCGAGGTGGAGAGGTGCATCGCAGGCCACCCGGGAGTCGCTGAAGCGGCGGTCCGGCTGCTGAGCCTGACGGCGGACGGAGGGGTACTCGTGCCGGCGGTGGTGGCCTTTGTCGTGCCAGCCACAGAGCCCTGCCCATCGGCGGAGGAGATATTGCGCTTCGCGGCGGCGCGGTTGCCCTGGTACGCGGTTCCCGCCGTGCTCGCCCGGGTCGGCGCCATTCCGCGCCGCGCCGACGGGACCCCGGACCGGCGGCTGCTTCCATCGCCTGACGCGGTGCTGCCGGCCGGGAAGCGAATGCCGGGAACGCCGACGGCCGTCGCCGTCGCGGATCTCTTCCGTGCGCTGCTTGGAACCGGCCCCGTCTACCACGATGACAACTTCTTCCGGCTCGGCGGGACATCGATGGACGCCGTCCGGCTCTCGTCCGCCATCCGCCGCCGTTTCGGCGTCGACGTCCCGCTGTACGAGCTCATGACCGCGCCTACCACCGCCGGCGTCGCCGAGGCCGTAGAGGCAGCCCGCGCCCGCCGGCCAGTTACGGAATGAACACGATGCGAACCAATCCGTGGCGGGTCATCCGTCGTGCTGCGGCTGTTCCCGTCCTGCCTGTCGGCGACGTCGGCAAGGCCATCTGGTACTACCAGCGCTTTTTCGGTTTCTCACCCGTTCTCAGCGGCGAGCCGGACCAAGGCGCCGCCTTGGTCCGCGGTCACGGCGTCACCATACAGTTGCGCCTGGCCGACCAGGCGTCGTGTCATGACCAGCCGGATCATCGCACCGGCCCGGACGCCACGGTGCTGGTCGCTCAGCCGGGGCGCATGCGGCGCAAGCTCGATGATCTCGGCGCTCATCTGATCGGCCCCGCCGAGTTCGGCCCCGAGTGGCAGCACTTCTTCGGCTTTCGCGACTGCTATGGGAACCGGGTGGCCGTCGGCCCAGTGGGCGGGGCACTGGCGGCGGCCAGGCGGCAGGCCACCCGGCCGGCCGACGCCCTGGCGCTGATTCTGCACAGACGGCGGACGGCCCGGCTCGAGAGACATCACATGAACGAATTCCGGGCATTCTACGAAAGCCTTGAACAGAAACGCGATATTTACTATATGCTGTTCACCAGCGGGTTGCTGCACTGGGTGGGCAAGGCGATTAGCTATGTCCCGGGCAATGTTAACCTCGTGTTGCTGGGCTCCGATTTGCCGGACGACGAGCTCTCCTGGGTCCGCGATCATATAGATCGCCCGTTCCACCACATCCGGCTTCGGCTGGACCAGTCAGCGGCCTGGGAATTCCTCTTCGCAGTCAACCGCCACAACTTCGGCTGGATAGACTGCGGCTGCTTCGTTCTCGACCCCCGGCTGTTCGGTGAACTCGCCCTGATAGACCGGCGAACGTCACTGAACTGCACCTGGTCCTGGGATTCAGGCCTGGGGTTCCCGATCGCCAGCACCCACCTGCTGTTCGTCAATGCAGAAGCAATCGCCGAAGTGCGGAAAATGGGCCTGCCCGCCTCCCCCGCGGTGTGCTCTTATGGGCTGCTAAATCGTCAGGTAGAAGGGCGGCGCTGCTATGCCAGAACGCCGTCTCACGCTGAAGTTCAGCAACTTCGCAGGGTGCTGCCATCCGGCAGCTCGGGGCTTCCCGTGGCGCCGGGGAACATGCCGTATTTCGACATGATGGTGATGTACCAGCTCCTCGCCCGCACCTGCGGCTTCGGCCTGTCACGAATTCGCGGGCTGAAGTCACTCGGGCACGTGCAGGGACGCCCGGTCGAGGACGAAAGCTCCGACGAGCTCTTCTACCTGGGCGGCCTCGGGGACGCGGACGTGCTCGAGGAGTTCAGTGGGTACTTCCACGATCAGGGCGTCCGGCTGCTCTATCTCATAGCCGAGCACGTGACCTTGACCGGGGCGGCGGATTCGCTTCCCGAACGCTACCGGCACAGGCTGGAACAGATTCGCGCCGAGCTTGCCGGCTATGGCCTCACCGGCCCCGATGTCGAGCGGGCCGCCCGCAGGCACCTCACGCAGGCAGCGGGGATGTCGGCCGCCGGCGCCGCGGCCGTGCTCGGCGGCCCTGACGGTCCCGCGGGCCCAGCCGCCCAGGCTCGGTGAGGGCTCGCTACCGCGGTCAGGGCGTGTTCCTGAGGCTGTACTGTTCCATGATGCGGGCCGTCATGCCACGCACCGTGCGCGTTTCGAGGACGGCGCGAACGGACAGGTCCAGGTCGAGGTCCTCTTCCAGGCGCGCGACTATGCGTATTGCTTGCAGTGAGTTGCCGCCCAGCTCGAAGAAGTCATCTTCCGGCCCGACCGCATCTATCTCAAGAACCTCCGCCCAGGCCGCCATGACCAGTTGTCCGAGGCGCTCTTCTTCTGCCACCAGCCCGCCCATGATGTGCGCCGCCAGGCGGTGTTCCGCCAGCGAATGTCAGCCTGCAACTGAGATGCCGAACCTAGCACCCTGGAGCCCCTGGCCTAAGCCCCTGCCTATGTGGCAGCGGCGCCAAGCCGGTTTACCGTGAGCTGGGCGGCGTGCGCGGTCAGGCCCCGTTCTTCGGTGAGGTGGCGGTAGGCGGCCTCCTTGGCTGCCGCGGGTGTCATCCCAAGGCGGCCCAATTCCGCCACCACCAGCTTGCGGCGCTCGACATAGGAATCAGGCAGCCCGTCAGCAGCGTCGAGTGCCACCATTTCGCCGAGCAGATAACGCTGCCTGATTCCCGGGTCGCGGTAGAGCGCACCGAAGTCGGTTACGCCGCTTCCGTAGCTCACGCCACCGATGTGAACCAGCTCATCGGAGATCTCCTCGTAGTCGTAGCCGGTGCCGCCCGGCCCGCGCCGCTGGAGGTGGCGCACTCGATGGCCGCCGAACCCGAGGGTTCGCGCTATGAGCTGAGGCATGATCATTGTGTCGAAGTACGGTCCCTCACGCTCTGGCGAGGTAGGCAGCCCGGACTCATCCGGTGGCACAATCTTGAGGAGCTCACGGCGAAGCCGCCGGGTCAAGTATTCGCTGTATTGTATCCCGCCCTTAGTCTGGCATATGAGCGGGTCAACTGAATAGCAATTCGGGCTCACCCCGAGCCGGGTCGCCCGCAGCGCCGCCACGGCCTTAATGTTGATAAACTGAAAATAGGTAGCGGCAAGGAAGAACCCGAACCCGGTGTCATACCACCATGCGCCGTTCAGGAAATCATCTGCTGCGATGCCGGTCATCTCGTCGAATAGGTTGCTGTTCAGCACGAGGCAGTCGATGTCGAGCCAGCCGAAATTCTGTTCGTTGGCATCAAACAAAAACGACCACGCGATCTTGTCGTTTATTCTTGGCCGGAGGTTGTAGAACGGATGCGCTACGGTGTCGCGCACCCATTCCTGGTCGGCTTCCGGCAGAGCCGACCCCAGCAATACGAGATTGACGTCGCCGGGAACGTAGCTGAGAGATTTCGCCACCCAGTGCAGCAGGTCACCGGTAAAGAACATGTAGAAGATGTTCCGTTTGTCCGGCAACTGTTGATAGAACTGCCGGAACTCCCGCCGGTACGGCGCCTCGGCGCGTGCATTCTGCCGCCGATGCCAGCCAGTTCGCAGCCGGCTGGTCATCCGCGAGAACTCGTTGCCAGCCACCAGCCCGTCCGCCTCCATTCAGCCTGCTACGGCGGCCGGCCGGAACCCGGCCGGCCCGGCTGCTGCCGCTCCGGATGGACCTGACCGCTCAGGGGTTCTGCGGCCGGCAGCTCCTGAGACGATACTAAAACAAAACAGGCAAGCCTGGTACGATGACATCGCGGAGGAGGAGCCCGACAGTGGGACTGAGAGCACTCTTGGACGCGGCGAACAGGCAGATGACTCCCGCAGTGGCGGGCCGCGAGACTCGCATCGGCAGCGCGGCGTCCTGGGCGATCTGGCAGCCATGTGCGGACGGGCGCCGCTCATGACGGGCCCCGGTGACCGTCGTACCGTCGTGATCGGGGGAACGGGGTTCATCGGGCGCCACATATGCGCCGAATTCGCCGGGGCAGGCCATCAGCTCCTCGTGGTGGCCCGGGATCCCGGTAAAAACACGGGCGGTCACCGGTTCGTATCGCTGGATCTCGCCCACCGCAACGCCCCGGCCGAAGTCGTGCGGCTGTTGCGGGCCGAGCGCCCTGATGTCGTCGTGAACGCGGCCGGAGCTGTCTGGTCTCCGACCGGCGCCGAACTGCAGGACAGCAATGTCCGCGCGGCAGAGCATCTGGTGGCGGCCTTGTCGGCGCTGAGTTCGCCACCCCGGCTCATTCACCTCGGCTCCGTTAACGAATACGCCCCGATGCCGCGGGGTGTGGCCGTGACCGAGAACGCTCCGCTTCGGCCCGTTACCGGGTACGGGCGGAGCAAGCTGGCGGGCTCCCTGGCCGTGCTGCGGGCCCTGGCCCGGGACGAAATGGACGGGATGCTGCTGCGCCTGGCTAACGTGACCGGGCCCGGCTTGCCCCGCGTCAGCCTGCTGGGCAAGGTCGCGGCGCAGCTCGCCACCTGCGCGCGGGAGGGCCGGCCAGGCGTGGTCCGGCTGTACACGATGCGTGCCCACCGCGATTTCGTCGACTGCAAGGACGCGGCCCGCGCGATCCTCGCGGCCGCGATGGCCCCGGTCAGCGGCCGGGTCGTCAACATCGGGCGAGGTCAGGCCGTCAGCGTTCGCCAGCTCGTCAGTCTCCTCATCGACGCCAGCGGCCTGTCCGTGCAGATCGTGGAGGACGAACCGCATACGGCCACCCGCCGGGGGCCGCCAGAGGCCGAGTGGTTAGAGGTCGACCCGCGCACGGCGGGCGAGTTGCTCGCCTGGTCGGCATTCCGCCCCCTGGAGGATTCCATTGGGGAGCTGTGGCTGCACGCCCGCTCCCGGGCCGGCGCGATGACGTGAGCGGAAATACCCGAGCGGACGGGAGGCGGTACACCGATGTCTGTCGTCTGCGGTGTCAAGACCACTCATGACGGCTGCGTCGCGCTCATCGTAGACGGCGCCCTGGTGCTCAGCTACGAGGCCGAAAAAACCGGCAACAACCCGCGGCACGCCGCACTGGCCGACGTCAGCGTCGATGCGGCTCTCAGCGCGGGTGGCATCGCACCAGGGGATGTGGACGTCTTCGCGATAGATGGCTGGGCGGGAGAACGGGTCGTCGCGCCGACCCCCCGCGTGAGCGGTGCCGATGGATGGCTGCCCGTCGCCCCGTACAACGAGCGCCGGGCGGGCGACCCGGTGCTGGCCGAACGGCGGGGGAAAATAGTATTCGACGGCCAGCCGATCGAATACGTCAGCTATACACACGCGGCCGGCCATGTGGCCGGGACTTACTGCGCCAGCCCTTTTGCCCAGCGCGGCGAGGATGCGTTCGTGCTGGCCTGGGACGGGGGAATGTCACCTCGCCTGTACCACGCCGAAAGCAGCGCCGCGGGCTGCCGCATCACCGCCCTGGGTCCCCTCTTCGCCCTGGCCGGCAACGTTTACCCGGTGCTCGCGGCTCACCTTGACCCGTTCCGCTGCGACGATGAGGCGCTGGCCGGCGAAGACATCGGCGATGCGGAACTCTCGCTGCCCGGCCGGGCAATGGCCTATGCCGCGCTGGGTGAGGTCGCCACATCGCTGCTGACGGCGCTCGCGGAGGTCATGCCCGCGGCTGGCGGCAGCGCATCACGGCTGACCAGCTTTCCGGTGGCCCGCAAGATCGCTTCGCTGGGCGCGGCCCACCGGCTGGACTCGGCGTCAATTATCGCGACATTTCAGTTCTACCTGGGCCAGCGCCTGATCGCCGCACTGGCCGACAGGCTGCGCCAGCATGACGCCAAGGCACCGAACCTCTGTTTCACCGGTGGCTGTGCGCTGAACATCGCCTGGAATACGGCATTGCGCTCATGCGGCCTGTTCAGCGACGTATGGGTCCCCCCGTTCCCCAACGACGCGGGATCGGCCCTGGGGACCGCGATGGCCGCGTGCATCGTCTACGAGCGGCGCAGCGTGCTGGCGTGGAATCCGTACAGCGGGCAGCCACTGCGGCCAAGCCGGCCGGCCCCGGGATGGACCGATCGTGCCTGCTCCCTTGCGGAGCTGGCGGGCCTGTTGCACGAAACCGGCGAGCCTGTGGTGTTTCTCAACGGCCGGGCCGAACTGGGGCCGCGGGCGCTCGGAAACCGCAGCATCCTGTGCGCGGCGACGGACCGGCGGACCACCGAAACCCTCAACCGGATCAAGGGCCGTGAATGGTACCGGCCGGTCGCACCCGTTTGCCTGGCCAGCGAGGCGCCCCGCATCTTCGATCCCGGGACGCCCGACCCGTACATGCTGTTCACCCACCGCGTCCGTGATCCCTGGCGGTCCGTGATCCCCGCGGTCGTCCACATCGACGGGACCGCGCGCCTGCAGACCGTCACCCGTGAGCAGAATCCCGGGCTGACGACCCTGCTCGAAGCGTACGAGCGGCGCAGCGCGATCCCGGTCTTGTGCAACACCAGCGCCAACCTCAAGGGGTGCGGCTTCTTCCCTGACGTCGCAAGCGCGACGGGCTGGGGGCGAACACGGTACGTCTGGTCGCAAGGCCGCCTATACGAGCGCCCGCCGAACTGAGGGGAGCAGCATGATCAACATTTTCCAGCCGACGCTGGGGGACGAGGAACTTGCCGCGGTCCGTGCGGTATTCGAGAGCGGCTGGATTGGCCGGGGCCCTCAAACGAAGCTGTTCGAGGATGAATTCGCGCAGCATGTGGGGGTTGGACCCGAGCGCATGACATCGGTCAACTGCTGTACCGAAGCGATGTTCATCGCGATGGAACTGCTGGAGGTGGGGCCGGGCTGCGAGGTGGTGCTTCCGGCGATCAGCTTCGTCGGCGCCGCGAACGCGGTGGCGGCCCGCGGCGCGCGGCCGGTCTTCTGCGACGTGAACCCGTGGTCGCTGAACGCCGGCGTGGCGGACATCGAGGCCAAGCTTTCCAGCCGGACCAGGGCGGTGATCCTCCTGCACTACGGCGGCTACCCAGGAGAGGCGGCGGACGTCGCCGCGCTGTGCCGGGCGCGGGGGATCGCCCTCGTGGAGGACACCGCCACTTCGGTCGCCTCCCGCGTGGACGGCCAGGCGTGCGGGACCTTTGGCGACTTCGGGGCGTGGAGTTTCGATGCCATGAAAATCCTCGTGACCGGGGATGGTGGCATGCTCTTCGCCCGCGATCCGGAGCTCGCGGCGCGCGCTGCCAAGATCGCCTACCTCGGCCTGGAGCAGACCAGCGGGTTTTCTCAGGTGCAGCAGACCGACCGCTGGTGGGAGTTCGAGCTTTCATCGTTCTCGCGCCGGTCCGTCACCAACGACCTCGCCTCGGCCATAGGGCGGGTCCAGCTCCGCCGCCTGCCGGGATTCATCGCCCGCCGCCGGGCCATAGCCGCGTACTACGATTCCGAGTTCGCCGGCGTCCCCGGGCTGCGCTGCCCGCCCCCGTCGCCACCTGGGTCCGAGTCTTCCCACTGGCTCTACTGGATACAGGTAGACGCCGAGATGCGCAACGCGCTGGCCCGGCGCCTGTACGAACGGGGCGTCTACACGACGCTTCGCTATCCGCCGCTGCACAAGGTCCACGCGTTCGCTGACCGGTCCGTCCTGCCGGGTGCCGAGCAAGCAGCGCTCGAGACGCTTTGCCTGCCCATGCACCAGGCGCTCGACGATGGGGCGGTGGACACCGTCGTGAAGGAGGTCCGTTCGGCGGTGACACGGCGACCGCCAGCTGGAGTGCTCCGGTGATGAACAACCACCCGGCGGATCGCCTGCGCGGCACGGAAAGCCTTCCCTGCCGCTGACCCCGCCAGGCAAGGCCGGCCCGGCAGGAGCCGTTACGCCGGCCTCGGGCCCTTTACGTACTCCATCGACGTGACGTAGGAGCGCAGGTGGGCGCGCAGCCTGGTCTCCTGGCTCACCCGAAGGCCCCGGTCGTCCTCGACGATTTCGGCCCCACAGAACCGGAAGTAATCGAGGTAGTCCGCGAATATCTGCTGGCCGCGCAGCATCGCGAGTGGATAGCCGAAGAGGCGTTCGAACCGGCCCCGGTCAATTCCGCTCCAGGTGAGCAGGGCGAGCCGCAGTTCGCGGGATATTATGCCGATATTTTCCGGCGTGTAGCGCTCGCAGCACTCGACCGTCAGCGGATCATCGCGGTAGCGGTGAAACGTCTTGTGCGAGTTCGATATGGAGTAGTGGCCGAGAGTTGACCCGGCGCCGCTGCCGAAACCGATGAAGTCGCCGCCCAGGTCGAAATAATACGACTCGCCACGGAACCGGAGCCCATCCCGTGCGAAATGCCCCAGAGCATATTCTTCATATCCGGCCCTGACGAGAATATCCTGACATAGCTGGAACGACTCGAGCATGTGCGCGAAACGAGCTGACGGCCGGATGCCGCGGCCAATCTGCTTAGCCATTATCGTTCGCGGATCGGCGCGATACGCGTAGACCGTGACGTGAGTCGGCTGCAGCTCGATGCACTTCTCCGCCGACAGGCGGACATCAGCGAGCGACTGTCCCGGCATCGATGTGATGAGATCAAGGTTGAAGTTCTCGATTCCGCCGCGACGGACGGCCCGCGCCGCCTCCTGCGCCTGCTCTGCCGAATGTGCCCGCCCGGCTCTGCGCAGTTCCTCCTCGACGAACGACTGCACACCGATGCTGATCCGGTCGACACCGCTGCGGCGCAGGCAGTCAACCTTCTCGACGGTGAGCGTCTCGGGGCTCGACTCGAAGCTGTGCTCCTGGACAGCGCCGAGATCGAAACTGCTGGCCAGTGTGGCGATGATCCGCTCAAGCTCGTCAGGTGCCAGCCGCGACGGTGTCCCGCCCCCCCAGTAGATGAGCTTTGGCTGGTATCCGAGCTCGCCCAGCCTCGGCCCGTAGTAAGAGATCTGCTCGCACAGCGCGGACACGTACCGGCCACGGACCTCGGTACCGCTGAGCAAATCCCGGACGTCGAGGTCGGCGACGAAGTCACAGAAATGGCATTTGGAGCTGCAGAACGGGACGTGCAGGTAGATGAGCAAATCGCGCGCATGATCGTCCAGCTGCGCTGCCACCAATTCGAACAGCTTGCCAGGCGGCACATCGCGGAAGGCGCCCGCCGGTGGTGGCGATTGGTTTGGCGCCTGTGGGAGCTTCATCGATGGCACGATACGACGCTACATCGCCTGCGTGACATCAGGCAATCCTGTTGTCTTGGTGTTCTGGTTCGCCGCTGGGCCGGCCGAGCAGGACCGCGACCGAAGGGAGCCAGAAAAAGTCCTCCACGTCGACCTCCACGCCAAGGTCCTCCTCGGCACACCTCGCCAGGCGCACGAGCTGGATCGAGGTGGCGCCAAGATCTGCGAGGTTCTGATCTGGCTCGACGGCACCGACGCCGAGGATGCTTGCGGCGAGTTCACAGGCGCGGGCGGCCAGGCCGGCAGCATCGGGCCTGGCGGCCCCCTCCCGCTCCTCCCAGGAGTCTTCCCGCTCCTGCCCGGGGCCTTCCTGCTCCCGCGCGGCGCCGGCTCGGCGTCGGGGTTCCATCGCCAAAGCAGTTCTGCCACCCGCGACTGCCGCCAGCGCGGACCTGTCGACGCGGCCGCTCGGGCTGAGCGGCAGCGCGGCCACGATGTCGATGCGGGCCGGGACGAGATCGGCGGGAACCTTCGCGCGCACCTGGCCGAGCAATTCGGCGCTGGTCACCCCCGCCCCCGCAACCAGCTTGACGTAACCGGCGCAACCATCGCCGGCTGGCACGACGGCAGCCGACAGCACGCCGTCGAGCGCGGCCAGCGCATCCTCCACCGCGCGGATCGCGAGAAGACGGCCGGGGTCGTCGTCGATGCCCGGTACGCAGGCACCGATCACCTGAATCGCGCCATTCGCAAGCAACCTGCCAAACTGCGCGCTTCGGTAGAGCCGTTCGCCGGTCGCTGGATGAGTGACGAAGTCGGCGGCAGACCGCTCCGGGTCGTCCCAGTAGCCCGCCGCCAGTCCCGGGCCGCCGAAGTACAGTCGCCCAACAGCCTCAGGAGGGCAGCTGGTCATGGTGCCGGTCAAGGCGTATGCGCTCGTGCCGGCGATCGGCGTCCCGATCGGCAGACACCCGTCCAGCCCATCGGCCTCGCCGATTTCCATACAGCACGACCACAGCCCCGCGGCCACGGCGCCGCCGAGATTGGCGATCCGCAGCGACCGGCCGAACAGGCGGCGCAGCCGCACGACCAGTGACGGCGCAAGCGGCTCCCCCCCGGCAAGCGCGAGCCTGAGGGTCCGCGCGGTCACGCCCGTCGTTGCCAGGTGCCCGGCGAGCAGCGCGGCGAGGGCGGGCGGAGAGTGCCAGATGGTCACGCCTTCCCGGTTCATCAAGCTCACCCACATGGCCGGGGCACACCGGTCGATGTGGTCGGGAATGACGACCGCGGCGCCCGAGGCCAGCATGGCGAGCATGCCGAACAGCGACATCTCATCGGCGAGCGGCGAGACCAGCAACAAGCGGTCGGCGCTGTCGACGCCGAAGCGCTGGCCGACGTCGCGGACCGGGCCGGAGAGCGCGTCGCAGGTCACTGGAACCAGCGCCCCGGCCGGCGAGTCCGTGCCCAGGATGCAGGCGACGTGGCCAGTTCCGGCTGCTTGCGGGAGCGTCACCGCCGCGGCACCTGGCGCGGGGGCGCCCGCGTCCACCGCAATGGACGTCACACCGGCCGGCCACCGCAGGCGCCCGGTCAGCCATGGCTGCGTCACGACGGCCGATGCCCGCAGCCGCGCTAGCCGCTGCCATCGGGCGGGCTGGCCAAGCGCCGGGTCGATGGGATGGAACGGCACGCCAGCCAGCAGCGAACCCATGACCGCCACGGCTTGCTCCGCACCCGTTTCGACGCAGATGGCCACGGGTGATTGCGGGCCTGCACCGGTTTGGCGCAGCCGCAGGGCCAGTTCAAAGGCATGCCGGGCCAGTTCGCCATACGAGAGCGTGCGGCCGGCCGCCACAATGGCGGGCTGGCCGGGCCGTTTGCCCGCATATTCGGCGAACACAGCGCCGACGGCGGGGGGCGATATGCCGGCCGGTGATGCACCGGGCGCGCCCGTTGCGTACCCGGGAGCGGAGCCCGCACGGGCGCCGGCGGAACGTGGATTGTCCATGTCGCCCGGCCTCGTCAGGTGGAAGGATTCGCGCTCGCGCCATCGGCCCGGGACCGGCTGACGGGTTGCGGCCCGATCACCGCCCTGGCGGCCGAATCGGAAAGACCTCGCTCCTGTGTCAAATGCTGGCGCGCGGCATCAAGGGCGGCTGCCGGGGTGAGACCGTGCCTGGCCAGTTCACGAACCACCAGGTCATGTCGTTCGGCGTACCGGGCGGGCAGGCGCCCGGCAGCACCGAGCAATGCCACATAATGCGCGAGGAGATAGCGCAACCGGGTGAGCGGGGCGTGGTAGAAGTCACTGAATTCGCTCAGCGCGCCGGCATAGCTGACGCCGCCGATGTGAATGATCTCGTCGGAGATCTCCTCGAAGCTGGAACCGGCGCCGCCCGCGGAGCGCCTGGCCAGGCGGCGAACCGGGTGCGCGCTGAAACCAGCCGTCCTGGCCATCAACTGGTGCACGACCATGGTGTCGTACAAGGTCATCCCTTCCCCCGCGAAACTGGGCTGACCCGATTCGTCGGGTGGCAAGATTTTCAGCAGCCGCCGGCGCTGCCGGCCGGTCAAGACATCGCTGTAACAGCGCCGCCCGGCCACCTGCCGGTTGAACGGGCGACGCGAGTACATGTTCGGGCTGACCGCGATTCCCGCCGTGCGCAAGGCCCGTTCGGCCATTGTGTTCACGGTCATGAAATAAGTGCTGGCCACCGCGAACCCGAACCCGGAGTCCATCCACCAGACAGCGTTGACGCTGGTGTCAGGCGCCATCACCGTCATCTCGTCGAATAGCTGATCGTTAATCACCAGGCAATCGATGTCCAGCCAGGTGAAATTGTACTCGTTCGTGGCGAGCAGGAACTCCCATGCCGTGTTGTCGTCAATGCGCAGGCCGACGTGGTGGAAAGGGCGCCTCAATTCGTCTCTTAGCCATTCTTGTTCATATTCGGGCAACGCCGAGCCGATAACTACCAGGTTGACGTCGTCCGGCACATAGCTCGCCGCTTTAGCCACCCAGTGCAGAAGATCCCCGGTGAAGAACATATAGCAGATGTTACGTTTCTCGGGCAGGTTGTCATAAAATGCCTGGAAACTGCGCAGGTGCGGAGCTTCCTCGCGTGCGTTCCGCCGATTCTGGCGATTGATCTGCAGTGTCTCCACGGCCTTTGGCCGCAGCAACCTTCGCACTGCCGGAACCATTCCGCTGGTGGGACCTATGGCGAGAACATTGCCAGCGTAATCGCTGATCTTGAAAAATTCTGCGAGCTCGGGTTCGGTGACGTCCAGCGGGTTGCCACCGTGATCCTCCAAATGCCGGAACAACTGATAGGGACGGTCGACGAGAACGACCGCGTCGGCAACATCGTCGTCGCACGGCGCGGACTTGCCGCCGGAGAACTCCCCGGCCTGTGCCTGCCGCAGCCGAATCGTCGCGCCACCCATGCGGACAAATGCCTCCGCGGCGTCGCCGCGCGCCAGCTCAGTATCGAAACCGAGGTCATCACGGTAGTAGCTCACCGCACGCTGGACATCGTCGAAGACCAGCGTCGGCATTGGCGCGGCGCGGTCCGGCCCGGCGAACTGGTGATTCCCTGTCATGATGGTCACCTCCGCTTACTCGGTGGCGCACGAATCGGGATCTGTCACTCGGTCGCGCACGAATCGGGATCTGTTACCCCGTGGCGCACGAATCGGCATCTGCTCCGGGCTCGCATACCACGTTCGGGCTAGCACACGGAGCTAGCAGTGGCAAGTGCTGTGGTGTACTCCACCGGCCACCGCCGAACACAAGATCAATGCTGGGCCTGGTGCACGATTTCATTATTCCAGTTTACGGCCATATGTCCAGCCGGGCGCCAGTTCTCCGACTATTACCTGGCCATGCTGGATGACGGGTTGCAAAGCTGCTACGACGATTGGCGGCAGTTGATCGAAGAATCAGCTCCGGCGCTCCCGCAAGGGATGACCGAGCAGCGCCAGTCATGCCAGCGGTGCTGGATACGGGTCGCCCGCTTCCAATTTGCCGCGGCGACCGTCCGGATGCTGCATGGAATAGCGCGCAGCTATGCGTGTACGCCGTTCGAGATTCTGTCGGCGTGCACCGGCATATATTTCCGGCGGAGCGACCAGAAGCCCAGCGGCGTGGGTGTCGTGCACAGCGGCAGGCACCGGCCCCATGGCTTCGCAGTGGCCGGCTTGCTCCGCAGTTTCGTGCTGGATCCCGTTGCGGTCGGAAACTGCCGGGACACCCGTGACCTCGTCATCGCCCGGCGGGAGGAGGTCAGGGCACGGCTCGAGCATTTTGCCCGGCTGCCGTTCGAGGAAGTGTGCTGCCGGGCGAATATCGCGCCGGGCTGGCGGGCGGGCGGCCTTGGACCGTGGCAAGTGGAGCTGAACGGAATGTACGAGCGGTCGATAACCGGGGCGATGGGCAGTGCGCCGATCGGGGTCGCCGGGGCAGACATCGACGAGAACGAATTCTGCGAGAACGGTGGTCCGGCCTTCGTGTTCTCGTTCATCATCGGGCCCGACCGCGTGACCTGCGACATGCGTTTCACCGAGCCACCAGTAACCGAGGCCCTCGCCTCGCGGGTTCTCTCGGACATCGAATCAGTGATCCGGTTCATTTACGCGAACCCTGCCATGGCGCCCGAATCGGTGCCCGCGTTTTACCGCGCCACGGGTTAATTGATTCGGTGATCCGGGGCTCTCGTGTGCTGGCGCCTTATCGCGGCGGCAACACGTGGGCGCCCGAGTTCACGTGTCCAGTCAAGCGCCGTGCCGCCGAACCTGCTGTCGGTGACCGTGGTGTCGATGCCCGCGCGCAGCAGCAGCTCGGCCAGATCGACGTCGTCACGTTCGGCGGCCACGTGCAGCAGCGTCTTACCGGAGCGCGGGCGCCGCTGATCGACCAGTCCAGGATTGTCCCGCAGCAGCCGCCACGCCTCGTCTTTCCAGCCCAAATCCCACGCGCCGAGCACGTCGAGGTGCGCGCCTCGGTCAACCAGCCACGCAGCCGAGTCAGTGTGCCCGGTGGCGCCCGCGAGCTGAAGCGGCGTCATCCCGTTCGGTAGCGGCGCGTCGAGTTCGGCTCGGGTCAGATCCGCGGCCAGGGAATCGAGCGCGTCCAGGTCGCCCGCTCCGATCGCTTCGGCGAAAGCAGCCTTGGCCGGGGGCGGGTCGTCGTGCAGCGCGTGCCCCGGCAGCCACCAAGTCTGGCCGAATCCCAGTGTGCGCAAACCCGCGGCCCGATACAACGCCGCCGTCTGGTCGGCGGCGTTCGTGACGAGATAGCGGCTGCCGAGGTCGATGGCGAAACGGCACAGCCACTGGATCCGGGACAGGGCAAGACCCCTGACCCGGTCCGGAGCGACGACGATGAGGTCGTGGCAACCGAAGACGCCGAGGTCACCGCTCGTCGCACACACCGACACCTGACCGGCCGGGCGGCCCTCCGACATCAGAATCGGGTGCCACACCCGCCGTGGAAGCTGGGCGGCCATCGCCTCCCGGACCGGGGCGGTGTCCGGCTCGTAGCAGGGCAGCTGC
>Ga0209167_10000396_pt1 | contig 33983 bp, 26 predicted proteins | sample Coa_R1_9_FD_187154 | JGI IMG/M metagenome (GOLD analysis project Ga0209167, IMG submission 187154) | Surface soil microbial communities from Centralia Pennsylvania, which are recovering from an underground coalmine fire - Coalmine... | ecosystem: Environmental > Terrestrial > Soil >...
GTCGGGTGGCAGTGCGGCCAGCTCCGCAACCTTTGACCTGACCTCGGAACTGCTGACGTGCTTCAGCATGCCGCGGGCGATGCGATCGCCGACGATCTCCTCATAGGGCGTTCCGACCTTCAGCAAACGCGCCGGTAGGTCGTACATTTCGGCAAAACGCTGGTTCCAGACAATCAGCCGCCTCTGGCCGTCGAACATGCAGAGGCCCTGCGCCATGTTGGTTAGCGCCGCGCTGAAGCGGGTGTTCGTCACCTCGAGTTCAGCCGCCTTCTCCGCCAGCAGTTTTTCGCTTTGCTTTTCCGCGGTCACGTCTTCATGGGTCGTGAGCCAGCCGCCATTTGCCATCGGCTGGCGTTTGATCGAGACGACCCTGCCGTCGCTGAGATGCTGGATCTCATTCGACAGTTTGATGTTGACGTTGACGTAGGCGTCGGGGTCGGTCGTGAAATTGGTGCCGTTCTGCCGGCGAAGTTCGAGGATTTGTCGCAAGGTAGTCCCCGGCTTCACCTGATCTTCGGTAAGATGGTAGATTTCCGCGTAACGGGCGTTCGCAATTACCACCCGCTGGTCGGGGCCAAACAGGCAAAGACCCTGCGACATGTTGCGCATCGCCGCGTTGAAACGCGCGTTGATGAGTTCGAGTTCGGCGGCCTTTTCCGCCACAAGTTTCTCCTGGGATCGCTGAGCCGTGACATCCTCGTGAATGCCGACCCAGCCGCCGCCCGCGATGGCGGTGTTGACGACGAATATGCTTCGTCCGTCATCGAAGCGGGAGGTCAGCGTGAACTTCCCGGTTTCGGCCAGCGACTTCCGAAGCTGTTCGATATAGGCGGAAGGGTCGAGTTCCAGATTTCCGAGCTGCTTGCGCTGCTCGAGGATATCGCGGACGCTCATTCCCTGGCGGAGGAAATCCCTCGGCAGTCCGTAGAGTTCGACGTAGCGTTCGTTCCAGATCATCAGCTTGCCGTCGGCATCGAACATCGAGAGCCCGTTCGACATGTTGGTTAGGGCGGCGTCGAACCAGACGTTCTGTCTTGAAATCTCTTCGTTGAGTTTCGTCAGGTCTTCCTGGCTGCGGTTAAGCTTCATCTGGTAGCGGATGGTGAATGCCATCGCGATCAGAACCAGGAGGGTGACGATCGAGGCCGCCACCTCGTAAGCTGTATGGTGTCTTTCGTAGTCGCTCAGGATGGCTTGTTCGGAAAGGCCGACCGCGAAAATCAGCGGATACTTGTCGGAGGTGCGATAGGCCACCAGACGGTTGGTGCCGTCGATGGCGCCGCCGCCCCAATAGTGGCCGGAGGGCGCGCGCTTGAGCGCCTCGATAAGTACGGGCTGTCTGACCTTCCGGCCGACGGAGTTGTTCGAAAGCCCCTGTGCCGCCAGCAGCACGCTGTCGCGGTTTCGCAGCACGACGCTGCCGCCGACCCCAAGATCGACGGTCCGGTAGAACCGCTCGATGAAATTGGGGTCGATCGAGAGGACGATCACGCCGGCAAAACCCCCGTCGGCGGTGTTGAGGCGGTGTGAAAACTGCAAGGACAATTTTCCCGATGTTCGCCCCCGCACCGGTTCGCTGATGAAGAGATTGTCGACTCCAAGGTCGAGTTGCTTGCGGAAATGTTCGCGGTCGCCGACGTAGACCGGCGGCCCGTGGCGCTCCAGCGTCGTGGCTACAACGAAGCCGTCGGCGTCGATCAGGGCAATCTGAAGCGTCTGATCGCCGACGAGCGCGGTTCGTCCCGCCCAACCGCGCAAATCGAAGTGCGCGGGATCATCCTCATAGCTCTTGCGCAACAGAAGCAGGGTTCGATCGAAGCGATCGAAGATGTCCTCGGTGTTTTGTTCGAACAACCGCACCAGGCTGTCGGATTGCTTGACCGCTGCCTCGATCGCCTTGTCGCGCTCAAGCGACGACACGAAGGCCACCACGAACCAGCTTGCCGCGATCAGGATCAGACCGGCAAAGCTGGCCGAGTGCAGGGACGCCCGCAGCCATACCAGCAATTTGCCGCGCAAGCTCATCGAATGGCCCGGAAGGGAAAAGTCCCTTGTGAAAGGGGTTTTTATCGCTTCCGGCACTTAAATCGCGTTACGCCCGTCCCGCACCCGCGCGATTTGGTTAATACCGTTCGAATTCGCCGTCGGGTCAGAGCCGGAAATTTACCATGGGCGTGAGGCTTGCGCGGCGACGGGCCCCGATTTTGCAAGACCAAGCGTTCGCGCGAGGCGGGCCCTAGTACTGGCTGCGGTCCATACTTGGAACAGGCCCGCTCTTTGGCGCCAGCCTGGCGGCGCTGCGATCGGCTTCAAGCGCCAGCCGCACTTCCTTGGCGCTCATCAGCGCTTTTCGAATGTTTCGGTCTTCCGAACTGATGTCGAAGGTAATGAGCCTGTTACAGTGCGGGCAGTTGGTCTGATAGCCGTTCCGGACCCTCAGCGCGCGCTCGCGGAAGACTTGCGAGCATTTCGTGCATTTGATTTTTACTTTTTCCTCGACCATGAATGCCCCTGCGCTGGAAATGCCCTTTGACTGAAAAGCTCAGTCTGCGTTTCAGGGCTTAAGGGCCTGTTCGAGAATTTCCTAAATCTCTAACGAGATGAGGCAAGCCGATTCTCGCCGCGAGGCTCCGCCGGCGTTCGTTGCGGCCGTGCCGCGCTCAATCCGGCGGTTAGTGGGTTGTTAAGGATGGGACCCATTTCGCGAGAGCTCTGGGATCGAGCAATCATTTGAACATCATGGGATCGCTTCCGTCGCCTGCCGCCACGCGCCGGGTCGCGGCCTATCGGCGACATTGATGCGATGCAGCATTCCAGGCTCATAAGGAGGCCGGGAAGTTGTGCTTTTTCAATCGGATCTTGCTTCTACCGGCCACTCACATGGCCGGATGGCGAAATCTGCTATATTGGCCTGGTGGCCGCGCTGGTTGCAGCATGACCTGCAGTTTGGGTGGAGTGAGATAGCCGATACCATGACCGAGGAGAGGCTCACCGGGGAAGGGGCCCCCGGCATTGCTGCTGGATCTTCGACGTGGCTCAAGTCGATATTGGGAATCGCGCGCTTCAATGCCTATGATCTCGCCACCGCCGTTCTTCTCGCCGGGCTAGTCATTCTCGCGCTTTGCACCTTCCACGACTATGCGGTCTCCAACGATGAAGGCGTTCAGCAACATTACGGCGAACTGATCATTGCCTATTACGCCAGCGGCTTTGCGGACAAGAGCCTTTTCACGTTCGAAAACCTCTATCTTTATGGCGGCCTGTTCGATGTCGTCGCGGTTGCGCTCAGCCATCTGATCCCGATCGATCCGTACGATCTGCGCCACATCCTGTGCGCGCTGACCGGCATCGGCGGGATCGGTGCTGCCGCCGCGGCCGCGCGGCTGATCGCGGGCCCGCGCGCGGCCCTGATCGCCGTGATTGCGCTTTGTGCTTGCGGCGTCTGGTACGGCGCCATGTTCAACCACACCAAGGATATTCCGTTCGCCGCCGCCATGATGGCGGCGACCTTTTTCCTGATCCGCATCGCGCACAGACTGCCGGCGCCGCGCGCGGTCGACGTCGCCGCGTTCGGCCTCCTTGCCGGCGCCTCGCTCGGCATTCGCGTGCTTGGTTTGCTGCTCTTGATCTATTCCGGTGCGGCAATCGCCATCTACCTGCCGTGGCACGGAAAGGAGCGGTGGCGCTTCGCAACTGCCTCAAGCGTGCGGCTCCTGCCTGCGCTGATGCTCGCTTATGTCATCATGATCCTGACCTGGCCATGGGCGGCGCTCGCTCCGCTCAACCCGATCCGCGGCCTGCTCTCGTTCTCCGAGTTTCACTACGGCATTCGCACCGCCGTCGGCGGTCAGGTCTACATGATGTCGAAGGTGCCAAGGCTTTACGTGCCGATCTATTTCCTGATCCGTATGCCGCTGCTCGCGCTGCTCGGCGCGGCGCTGGCAATCGCGGTCGCGCTATGGCCGGCTCTCGCCGCGCCCTCCACCCAGCTCCGACGCCGGGACGTCGCACTGGTTTCGCTGACGGTGATTTTCCCGCTCGCCTGCGAGGTGATCTCGCATGGTCCGGCCTTCGCGGGCTTGCGCCATTTCCTGTTCGTGGTTCCTCCGCTGGCGGTCCTTGCCGGCATCGGTCTCGACGCGGCTATGACGGCGCTTGCCGCACGGGACCGGCTTGTTGCCGCAGCCGGGCTTGCGATCGTGGCCGCAGGCTTCTTGTCGGACGCGGTGACGCTGGTCAGGCTGCACCCTTACGAATATTTGTTCTACAATCAGTTGGTCGGCGGTCTTCAGGGCGCATCGCGACGCTACGACCTCGATTATTGGTTCGCCAGCATGCCAGAGGCGGTGAGCCAGCTCGAAGCCTATCTGCGCCGTACCGAGCCGGTCGAGCCGGGCAAGCCGACGCCGGTCTACTCCGTTGCGGTTTGCGGCGAACGAATCCCGTTCGAGAAGTCCGTCACGCTTCCGCAACTGCGCTGGGACTTCAAGTCGGAGTGGGAAGAATCCGAATTCTTCATCGCGCCGACCAACATGAATTGCGACGGCGATCTTGACGGCAAGATCGTCGGCACGGTCGAGCGGCTGGGCGTCGCAATCGCCTACGTCAAGGACCGGCGGGCGCTGATCCGTACCACGGCAACGGCCGTGCGCTGAGCGTGGCCCGCGCTGACGGCGAGGGAAGGCCTCACTCAGCCCGCTCCGACGATATCGGCGTTGCCGCCGTGCTCCTTCGTCCAGTGCCGGCTCGCGATGTCGGAGCGCTTGTACCATGAGTTGAGCCATGCGGCTCCGGTCATCAAGAGGATGCCGATAAAGGCTGCGACGAAATGCAGGACGAGCCCCGCCGAAAGCTCGGTGAGCACGAAATATCCGACAAAGGCCAGGAACACACCGATACAGAAAATCTCAAGCGAATGCTGGCCGCAAAGGATCATCGGCCATAGCCACGGCGATTTCAATCCGGCCCAGCCGTTGGGCACCCATCGTACCGTGATCGCCGCCAGCGACAGAAAATGCAGAAACCGCAGAATGTCGAGATCGGTCTTGCTGATCGGATAGATCCATTGCTCGAGGCGGTGCGGCATCAGGAAGGCGAGCTGTGGAAAATACCACGTCATGGTGACGCAGAACGCCGCGAGCAGATAGGCGATGGCGATCGCTTGCGTGATCGGCGACAGGATCAGCCACGAGATTCGTTTGGCGCCGCCCAGCGCGCACCAGGCGCCGAACACGAACAGGAGCTGCCAGAAGAACGGATTGAAGGCCCAGAAGCCGTTCGGATAGGACGTCAGATGCAGATCGAATTTCGAGGCGAGCACGTAGAGCGTCACCGACAGGAGAAGCGTGAGGTCGGCCCGCCGCTGCATCAGCCACAGGATCCAGGGCAGGAAAAACATCAGCACGACATAGAGCGGCAGCACGTCCATGTTCAAGAGGCGAAATCTCAGGAGAAGCGCCTGGACGATTGCGACATTGGGTGCTTTGAGAAAATCGTTGACGCCCATTTCCTCGGTATAAAGCGGATTATTGAGAGTCCTGCCGGCGTAGACGATTTCGGCAAAGAAGATCGTGAACAGGAACACGTTGGCCACGTAAATCTGCCAGACCCGCTTGAGGATGCGCGCGGCCCCGATCACGAAGCCTCGCTCGCGCATACCGCGGCCGTAGACGAAGGCTGCCGTGTAGCCGGAGATGAAAATGAAAATCTCGGCGGCGTCGCTGAAACCGTAAGAGCGGATCGTGAACCAGGTCAGAAGATCGGGCGACATGTGATCGATGAAGATCAGCCATAGCGCCAACCCGCGGAACAGATCGATCCGCAATTCCCGGTCGAACGAGGGCAGGGAGACAGGTGGTATCAAGACGTGCGCCGGAGCGGGGCCTGCGCGATCGAGTCCGCCGGCCTCGGCAGATGATGGTGCAGCAACTCGATCGACGGTCGTCACCCGATTAGCCCCGCGCACTGAGAGAAAGGATCAGCTTGCCCGCTCGCGCCCATCCGCGATCATACAGGCCTGGGCGCAATTTGCTAATGACACAAGACCGGCGGGCCATCCAGATCGGCAGGGCTTTTACGGCATTCAGGGCCAAACGGGCCGGGCGCCGACAGCCGCGAGGGTCACGTAGCCGAGCCGTTTCCGACCATCGTTCCGTGGGAATCGTCCGATGGCTGTGACGCGGCATTCCCGGTGCTCAAGCGGCGCCGTATGCTCACGCGGGCTGACGAGATGATCGAATGAGGCCGCGGGAGCGGCACTTCGATGATCCTGTGGACAGGGCTTCACTGCTATGTTCTGCTCTGCTACCATTATAGTAAATCTGTCGGGAGGCGGCATGGCCGACAACGAGGGCGTGCGCAGGCGCGATGTTTTGAAAAGCATCGGCTTAACCGGCGCTGCGGCTGGCCTCGCCGCGACGAGCGTCGCTTCAGTGGCGAAGGAGCCCGAGTCCGAGCCCACAATGCAGTCGCATGCTCATGCGCCCGCGCGCAATGAGAGTGCGGCCGAAACCTTCCGATTTTTCACCGAGCGTGAGGCGGCGGTCGTCGTTGCGCTCGTCGATACTTTAATTCCTAGGGATGACGTCGGCCCCGGCGGCGTTGAGGTCGGTGTGCCGACCTTTATCGACCGCGAGATGGCCAGTGGCTATGGCCGCGGCGCACGCATGTATCTCGACGGGCCGTTTGGTGAAGGCACGCCGCAGCAGGGCTATCAGTTGCCGCTGCCACCCGCAGAGCTCTACCGCGTTGGCATCGCCGATCTCAATGCATGGTGCGCCAAGACGCGCGGCGGAAAGACTTTCGACCAGTTGTCGGCCGCGGATCGGACCGCGGCGCTTAAAATGGTCGAGGCCGGACAGGCGGAATTCGCGCAGGTGCCGGCGCGCGCGTTCTTCAACATTCTGCTCCAGAACTCGATGGAGGGATATTTCGCCGATCCGGTCCATGGCGGCAATCGCAACAAGGCGGTTTGGAAGATGATAGGATTCCCCGGCGCCATCGGCATGTATGCCGACGACATCGAGAAATATCGTAACAAGAAATATGACGTCGAGCCGAAGAGCATCCAGGACCTGAGCTGAGAGAATGCGGCCATGACCACAAAGCTCAAGTCCGCCGACATCGTCATCGTCGGCCTCGGCTGGACCGGCGGGATTCTTGCCAAGGAGCTCGCCGACACCAATCTTTCCATCATTGTGCTCGAACGCGGCGCGCCGCGCGATACAAACCCGGATTTCATGTATCCGACCGTGCACGATGAGCTGCGCTACGCGCAGCGGCACGAATTGATGCTGAACGTCTCGCGCGAGACGTTGACCTTCCGTAATACGGCAAGCGAGACCGCGCTGCCGATGCGCCAGCTCGGCTCGTTCCTGCCGGGCGAAGGCGTCGGTGGCGCCGGCGTGCACTGGAACGGAGTAACCTGGCGCTGGCTGCCGTGGGACCACGAACCGCTCAAGCACACGCTCGATCGATACGGCAGGGGCGCCATTCCACCTGACATGAACCTGCAGGATTGGGGGGTGTCCTACGACGAGCTCGAGCCCTACTACGACAAGTTCGAGTATCTCTGCGGAAGCTCTGGCAAGGCCGGCAATCTGGGCGGCAAAAAAATCGTGGGCGGCAATGTGTTTGAAGGGCCGCGGCAGCGGGAATATCCGAACCCGCCGATGATCCAGACGCAGGCCGGCGCCCTGTTCGAGAAGGCTGCGAGCAGCCTCGGCTATCACCCTTTCCCGCAGCCTTCATCGAACGCGTCGCAGCCCTATGTCAATCCTGACGGCGTGGCCTTTGGTGCGTGCCACTACTGCGGCTACTGCGAACGCTTTGGCTGCGAGGCAAACGCCAAGGCGAGCCCGCATTTCACGGTCATTCCGCTCGCTGCGAAAAAATCCAACGTCGAGATACGAACCAACGCGCGGGTGCTCAAGGTAAACCTCGATGCTGCAAGGAAGCGCGCCGAGAGTGTAACCTATATCGACGCGGGCGGACGGGAATTCGAGCAGCCTGGCAGCCTCGTGATCCTTGCCGCCTATGCGCTCGGCAATGTCCATTTGATGCTGTGGTCGGGCATCGGCCGGCCCTACGACCCGGTGACCGGCGAGGGCGTCGTTGGCCGCAACTATGCCTATCAGATCGGCAGCGGCGCCACAGTGTTCTTCGATGAGAGCACGTGGATGAATCCGTTCATGGGCGCGGGCGCGTTGGGCACGGTGATCGACGACTTCAACACCGGGAGCTTCGACCATGGCAAGGAAGGATTCATCGGCGGCGGCGGCATTACGACCCCGACTGCGACCGGACGGCCGATCGGATTCCGGCCGGTGCCGCCCGGCACGCCGGCGTGGGGCACGGAGTGGAAGCGCGCGGTCCGGCGCCACTACAATCATACGCTAGCCATCAACAATCAAGGCAGCGTGATGGCCTATCGCCACAACTATCTCGATCTCGATCCAACCTACCATGATCGCTATGGTCGGCCGCTCCTTCGCATGACGTTTGACTATCACGCGAACGAGCAGAAGCAGGCGAACTACCTGGCCGACATTTGTGTGAAGATCGGACAGGCGATGGGTGCCGATCGCGTCGTCCGGCGCGCCTCGCCGCAGCGTTACAGCATCGTGCCCTACCAAAGCACACACAATACCGGCGGCGCTGTGCTCGGGACCGATCCGCGGACAAGCGCTCTCAATCGCTTTTCGCAGTGCTGGGACGTTCCAAACGTTTTCGTCGCCGGCGCATGCGCTTTTCCTCAAAACGCCGGCAAGAACCCGACCGGTCCGGTCGGCGCGCTCGCCTTCTGGACCGCAGATGCCGTCAAGCGATACCTGAAGAGTCCTGGACCACTGGTGCCAGTGTAGCGAAAGCGGACGGGCTATTTCACGATACGACTAGATTGAATCGCATCATGATCTAATCTCTTTGTTTGCGGATGTTTTTTCGGAAAACCGGGTTCCCACTTTTCCGGATCATGCTTTGGGCGATTTCTCGAGCGAGTAGATGCAGCGGCGAAACTTCGTCAGATTTCTTGGCAATGCGACACTGGCCTGGCCATTTGCGGCCCGCGCGCAGCAGAAGGCGCCCAAGTCCGCGCCGGCGTCCGGCCCCGGACCGGTCATGAATGCGCTGAGCAACTACATGGCTTCAGCCCGAGCGCGGGAGTTGCCGGAGGAAGTGGCCGAGCAGGCCAAGTATCATCTGATCGATACGTTCGCGGCGATGATTTCCGGCTCCGAATTGCCGCCGGGTCAGGCGGCGCTACGTTACGTGCGCGAACACGGCGGCAAGGGCGTTACGACGGTGGTGGCCTCCACGCTCACGGCCGCGCCGCTTGATGCCGCGCTCGCCAATGGCGTCATGGCGCATGCCGATGAAACCGACGATTCGCATAATGAATCGCGCTCCCATCCCGGCTGCGCGGTCGTGCCGGCCGCGCTGGCGCTCGGTGAGGAATACGGCATCGACGGCACGAGCCTGTTGCGCGCCGTGACGCTCGGCTACGACATCGGCCCGCGCGTGATCATGGCGATGGGAGGCGCGGCCTTCAGCTATGAGAGCAGCCTTGCCACCCACAGCATCGCTGGAACGTTCGGCGCCGCGGCCGCTGCGGCTTCCGCCGCCGGCCTCGATGCCCGCCAGATGCGATGGGCGCTCGACTATACCGCGCAGCAATCCTCAGGCTTCATCGCCTGGCGGCGCGACAGCGATCACATCGAGAAGGCCTTTGTGTTTGCGGGCATGACCTCGCGCAACGGCGTCACTGCCGCACTTCTTGTCAAATCCGGGTGGAACGGCGTCGACGACGTCTTCTCCGGCGCGGACAATTTTTTTGCCGCCTATGCGCCCAAGGCGCAACCCGACCGGCTGATCGAGAAGCTCGGCGAGCGTTACGAGATCACCCAAACCGACATCAAGAAGTGGACGGTCGGCTCGCCGATCCAGGCCCCGCTCGATGCGATCGAGGCCATTCGCGGCAAGCGGCCTTTCGAGGCCGATCAGGTTAGACGCGTGAACGTGCGGCTTGCGCCGTCGGTCGCAACCGTCGTGGACAACCGCGACATCCCCGATATCTGCCTGCAACACATGATGGCCGTGATGCTGCTCGACAAGACGGTCTCGTTCCATGCCGCCCATGACAAATCGCGCATGCAGGATGCATCCGTGTTGCGACAGCGCGCCAAGGTCAGCCTGGTGCGCGATGAGGAACTGGCAAAACTGCTGCCGGTGCGGGTGGCGGTTGTGGAGATCGAGCTCAATGACGGCACTCGCCTTTCAGAGCGCATCACCGCGGTGCGCGGCACGCCCCGCAACCCGATGGCGCGGGCCGAAGTGATCGCCAAGGCGGGCGATCTGATCACGCCGGTGCTCGGGCGCGAGGCATCGAGCCGGCTGATCGAAACCACCTTTGCGATCGAATCCGTCACCGACGTGCGCAATCTGCGGCGCCTGCTTCAGCACGCCTGATGTTCCCGCGGCGATACGCTGCATGTCCGGGATAATAGGCCCGACCCGTCGCCACCGGACGTTGAAAAGCATTTGATCTGCGGCAAGGAGCGACCTAGCATCAGCCCAAACAAAAGGGGAGAAAATGATGCTTGAGATCGATCGGGCTTACGTTTTTATCGGCTTGCTCTGGGCTGTCGTCGGAATGCTGCTCGGCCTCTATATGGGGATCGCCGAGGACAACAAGCTTCTCACGGTACATGTTGCGATGATGACCTCGGGCTTTGTGATGCTGGCCCTTTACGGCATGGTCTACCGGCTGTGGCCGGCGCTCAAGAAGTCGCCGCTGGCGCCCGCGCAGTTCTGGATCACCGTGGTTGGCGTCGCCGCCCTGATCGTCGGCAGCTATTTCCTAGTCACCACCGGCAGCGTTCCGGTTGCCGCAATCGGTTCCGTCCTCATGATTGTCGGCGGGATTCTGATGGCTTGGCTGTTCTTCGCGCGGGGCCGCGAGGCTGTCTGAGGGCCTTCCCCGCCGTTCCCGGCGCCGAAAATCTCGGCCAGGATCGCGAGCGAAAATGTCCGCCCGTCGCGCGGGCGGACATGCCACGGTCAGGGCTTCGCAAGCTGCTTGGCGCCAAGCCCGTCCGACGCCTCCGTCGCGAACTCGTTGTTCACAGCTACGGCCGTCGTTTGGTTTGCGATTTGCGCAGCGGCGTGTTTTGTTATGACCGATAGGCGTGGGCTCGTTTGTGAACAGAACGATACATGCGGTGGGTGGAATTGCGGTGCGCAAGGGCGCGCGGCCGAGAGTGGCTGTCGTCCAGCGCAGCAAGGACAAGCTTTGGGTGCTGCCCCGCGGCAAGCTCAGACCCGACGAACGTCCGGTCGCGGGCGCGCGGCGGGAGGTAGTGGAGGAAACCGGCTTTCGCGTCGAGGTCGGCGAGTTCCTCGGTGCCATCACCTACGAAGTGCGCGGCCGGCCGAAGGTGGTGCAGTTCTGGCTCATGCGAGCGGAGGCAGAGCCGAGCTATGAATTGATGAAGGACATCGTCGCGGTCAAATGGCTGCCGCTCGGCGCGGCCGTCAAGCGTCTCAGCTATCCGCTTGAAAAGCTGTTCCTGACCAATGTCGGCCCTCATGCGTTCCGTCAGCGCCGACGCCCGCAAAGGCGGAAAGTGAAGGCATCGAGCGCCAAGACCGGGCTGCGGCGAAAGAGCTCGGCCCGTCGAAGGCGCGGATAACTCAACTCGCCTCGATTTTCGACCGCCCGGTCCCGCTACAGCCATTCCTTAAGCTGTCACGCCGGCTCTGCCGTAGCCGCCGCTGGTGCCGCGGCGCCGCCCCGATCCGACAACTTCCAGAAGGCTTTGGCGCCATCGAAGCGCGAGAAGGCCTTGCGCGCACGGTCAAGCAGCCTCTCGACCTGCGCCTGTTGATCCCCAATGATAAGTCCGGCCGCAAATGCGCGGTGGCGGCCTTGCTCCTCGGTCAAACCTTTCGCGCGGCTGGCGATGATATCCGAGAAGAGCGCCTTGTGGGTGACGATGTCGTTGACCCTGCCCAGGCTGTTCTGCAGTTGCATCAAGGACGACCTGATTTTTTTGCTTTGCTTGGCGGATTTCTTGCCGTGATAGATGCCGGAAAAAAAGTCGGTCGCGTATCGGGCCTTTTTGACCTGAATGCGCAGCCGGTGCAATTGCTCCGGATCGAGGTGGTCCATTCGTCTGCCCCGCCGCCTTATCCGTTTGTAGCGATGCGAAAGCTGGCCGGCGGCAAAAATCTCGACCGGCAGCTCGCGGCGCGCGCGCTTCAACGGGTCTTCGGACGTGCTCCAGGGGCCTGCCTCGACCCACTCCGCAGTATCGAGAACGAGTGTGCGGAACCTGGCCGACTGAACTGCAGCCTGCGCCCGCCGATAGCACTTAAGGCGCTTGCGCATGAACATTTTGCTGATGCTGACAAGCCCCGGCTCGTTCTTGTGCAGCTCGCGCATCGGCTGGATGACTTCGAGGATAAGCGTATCGAGATCGCGCGCAGGGCCCAATTCCTGTGCAAGCCATCTTAGTTCCGACTTGATCGCCTCGGTTCGATCGTCGCCCACAATCACGGAAAAGAGCGACATGGCGGCGCGCAGCCGGCGCAGTGCGACCCGCATCTGGTGCAACGCAGTCACGTCGCGCCCGATCATTGCAGGCACGTTCGCAACCAGATGGCGCAAGCAGGCCCGGCCAACCAAAGTGAAGGCCTGGCCCGCACTCATTCCGGCGCTCAGCTCCGGGTCACAGGCGGTCTCGGCGGCAACCGGCGTCTTCTCCACCAACTCATAGCCGCGCTCGGGCTTGCTTTTGAACTCGAGATGGGCGGGGACGATATTGAATATGTCACGCGCGATCCTGAAAAGGTCGGCCGGCTTGCCCTGCTTGAGCTCAAGCTCGATCTCGGAAACCGGCCGGGAAGAGTCGGGTGCGAGAATTTGTCCCTCGTCGATCGCCATGACGATGTCGGCGCCGTTACCGTTGAGATGATAGGCGGTGCGTTCGATCCTGGTCTCGAACACCGGCTTTAGCGCTTTGCGCACATCGTCGGTCAGAATCCGGCCCAGCGCCGTATCCTTCACGCCGGTGAGATCGGGTTGATCGCCCTCGATGGTTTGCTCCCACTCGGATCGCTCGAACAAGCCGACGCTTTGATCGGCGGACTTGATGGTCTGGATGCGCTTGTCGTCGATATGGCGCACCCGCAAAGTGAATCCGTGGTCGCGCAAGAACCGCTCATCGGAATCAAAATAAGTAGAATCAAGGACTTCGTGGGTGGGGTGATGAAGAGAGTCTGCAAAGCCGGGATAATTCCGGAGCGCATTGATGTCTTCGGGTGCGACCCAAAGCTTCAGCTCAACCTCCGTTGGCCTGCCGACCATAACGAATGACCATCAAAAGGTGGATTTAGGGTCGCCAGCGGAGCGACGGCAGTCACAAAACTATCACAAATCAACGCGCCCAGGCATGGGCCTTTTGTCAATCCGACGTTGTTTTTACCGCTTGACGTCGCGATAGAAACCACTTTTCGCCCGCCGAACGCATCGCCGAGGCCAACCCGAAATGCTCAACTCGCCCTCAAATCAGGCGACAATTGACGGGTTCGCTGATGATGAAGCCGGGAACGCGGCCGAGGGGAATACTTGTAGTAGTCCAATGGTATGACCAGCCGAAAGGCCTTCAGCTTGGGGTCTTCCCAGGATTCCAAGAGCTTGCCGCAGACGGCGCATTCGGCCCGCCCCGGACTTCCTTTCACCGATGCGGATTCGGCGACCTCATAGGCCGAGGTGCAGGATGCGCAGGTAAAGTCGGATATTCTCATAAAACTAAGTCTACACTCTCCTTGGCGGGTTTGAAAAGTCGGCTTCCGCTGGCCTTCTCTTTATGACAGCCCCGCATCGATGCCGTTCGGTAAGTCGGAACGCGATGAACCAGTTGGTTCATCGGTTCGCCGCGAGACTTCTGCCCGTCCGGCATGATTCCGCGTTCGCTGCGCTCGGCCCCCTGCCACGCGCCAGCATAGGCCGACACCAACCGCTTGACGTTGATTGTTTGCTTGCGAACCCGTGCCAGGTCGTAATTCATTTGCGTCCTGAGCCCAGGTGTCGGCCGTGCTGCCGATCGCCTTCTCAAGCTTCACGGCCATTTCCGGCGTGATCCGGCTACGCCCTGCAATCAGATTGTGGAGCTGCTGCCGCGTGATGCCGAGGCCCTTTTGCGGCATCGACAATCGAAACGCCGATATCGTCGAGCGTATCGCCAATCAGCTCGCCGGGGTGGGGTGGATTTTCATCTCCATGTTTTTTCTCCCTGTCCGGATCCATAACGGTGCCATTGTGCTCAAATTAAAAGTGCTCAAATTAAAAGTGCTCAAATTAAAAACCGGACCGTTATGCAGCCGCCGTCTGCATAAGGGTCCGGCCTGATCATTGGATGCTCGGATTTTCTTCGGAAGCAGGCCGCCGCCTGCTCGTGTAGCGACGGCGTGAAGCGCCTCAATATCCGGGCACGAGTTTTTGTCGAACGGGTTACTTCTTCTTCTTCCCTGTCTTCTTGGCCTTCTTAGCCTTCTTCGCTTTCTTCGCCATATTCCCCTCCATAGTCCCTGATGTTGGATCAATGCAAGCCGACATCGACGTGCATGCGCTCAGACTACACCATAATTAAAAATTTCATACTGCGTGCTTCGAAGAAGGTAAACGGCGGTCGCGGAGCTGCGGTCGGCGAAACGATTTTCAACTCGCCGGCGGCACCGGGAGCTTGATCGTGTTGACCGGAATGCGCGGTCATCCGATGCGTTTTCACATCCGCGGGCTTCCCGATAGCAAAGTGGTCGAGCAGGACGCGTCGGGCGTAATGCAAAAACTTTGAAAGACTCGACCGAAGCGAATTGCAAGAAGCTCACCGCCGCATCGAACAACAGCCGCTGCAGGCAATCGATCGTCGAGGTCCGATTTTCGTGCCGTCGTACCCACCTTCCGAACATCGTCACCACTTCGCATGTACCATGTGGGCCGGCTCACAATTTTTCGAAAAATTCCGGTCGTAAATCTTGTCTGATCCGGCGCGCGCTATCGATCGCGCCTGCGCAGCTCCGATCGCCGGGCAGGCGATGGAACCGTAAAGCGAAGGCTTCCGCGCCCCGCGCTACGGGGGCAAGCCGTCGACCCGCAAAGTTCCAAAATCGGGTGGGACGTGATCGTCGGCCGAGTCTCCCGTTTCGGGGCCGCAGCTTTTGCTTAACCATTGTCCTTTAAGAATGCCGTAACCGCCATGACGCACCATGGGTCGCCATGTCAGAAGCCAAGCGACTATATCAACGCGTTCGGCCATCCGGTCCGGCGGCAGCCAAGGCTCAGATCATCGTGGGCCCGAAGCTGCCTGTCGTGCACTGCCGGCTGGTCGACTATTCCGCAGGCGGCGCTTGTCTTGAAATCTTCCCGATGGTGCCGGTGCCCGAGCGGTTCGAACTGCTCCATGGCAGTGTGAGGAAGCGAAGCCGCGTGGTCTGGCGGCGGGGCGTTCGGATCGGCGTTGCCTTTTGAATCGGGCCGCGCCGCCGGTTCGACAAGCGATCAAGCGACATCGGAGCGAGGATTCCTTCACCGCAGCGCGGGATGTCGATTTACGAGTGAAGGGGTCCGATTTCCCGGATAGCGGGCCAAATCCGCCGCTCTTGCCGGCGCGGCAACCCCCGGCCTGAAAGCCCAGCATTGCCGCGCCTGCCTTAGCCCGATAATGATGTCTTTTCGATTTATTGCCTCCGTCGGGGGCCCTCTCCATTGGTCCCGGTCCTCCCGCTGCCGGAATAGAAGTTAAATTTGGAGAAGTTTTCCAATGTTGGTTTTCTTTGCCTGGCTGGTGCTGTTGGCCGCAACGGCAGTCCTCGCAGAGCTGGCATTTTCTTCCGAATTGGCCCATCTCCCCGGTGCCTTTCTGGCGCTGCCGTCCTCTCAGCGAATTGCAGTCGGACTTATCGTGCTGATGGTGCTGGCGCTGACGGTGTCCACCCTGTGGCAATCCTGGCGCTTCTTTCGGCGGGAAAAAAACGCCAAGGCCCTGCATGGTGGCCTGAGTGGCGCGCAGCGGACGATGGCTGCGGCGAGCGGATCGCAGAAGGACTTCGATGCGGCGGTCCAGCATCTGGTGAAGAGCGATCCCGAAGAAGCCATTTCCACCCTGCAGAAGCAGCTTGCCGAGACCGAGGCGCGCGCGGCGCAGCAGCGCGGCCGCAACGAAGCCGTCGACATGCGGGAGCGACTCGACGACATCCGCCGCCGTCAGCAGGCCTTGCGCGAGCAGATCGGCGAAGTGGCTGAGAAGCGGCGGATCATGGAACCGGTCTTTGAGGAGCTGAAGGACCGTCAGCGTCAGCTCGATCGCTCGCTCGACAAGATCGAGACCGACGACAACAACAACAACCTTGCCGATCGCCTGAAGGAGTTCGACCAGAGGATCGCGCTGCTGCACGAAAGGCACAAGGCGCTGCAGGATTCCTTCACGGCGCTGAACCGCTTCAAGGAGGAATTGACGAAATCGCAGACCGAGCTGGTGCCGTTGCAGGCGCAGGAAGGCGGCATCAAGGCGCTGCTTGCCGAGCAGCAAACCCAGCGCGAGCGGCTCGCCAAGGCGATCGAGGAGCTCGAAACCAGCGATGGCGAAAAACTGAGCTCCCGCGTCGAGGCGCTCGACAGCGGCAAGAAGGATGCCGAGCAGCGAATTGTACGCCTCGAAGGCTCCTATGCGATCCTCGATACGATCCGCCGGGATTTCATCGATCTCGCCAAGCGTCAGGACGAGCTAAGGCTGGCTTTTGCGGAGGTCGAGACCGACGCCACCGGCAGGAGCCTTGCGGATCGTCTTGGCGTGCTCGACAAATTCTCGGCCGAGACCCGCGGCCGCCTGCGTACCTTGCAGGAGGCCCTGACCACACTTAACCGATACCGCAGAGACCTCGTCAATGCGCAAACCGAACTGGCGCCCCTGCAAGCGCCGGAGGAGGGCGTCAACGCGCTGCTCGATGAGCTCAATACGCGCCGCTGCCAGCTCATCACGGCACTGGATGAGCTGGAATCCAGCGGCGGGGAAAAACTCGGCTCTAAGGTTGAATCGCTTGCCGACAGCAAGCGCGCGACCGAAGAGCGCATTGCGCAGGTCTACCAGCATTTCGAGAGACTGGAGTCGATCCGCAGCGACATCGCAAAGACTTTCGAAAACCTGAGCGGGGCCCTCAACAAGCTCGGCTGATTGCGGGATTCCCCGCCATCGGCACGAAATCCCTTAAGGCAGGCAATATCCGGCTTCCGCCTCCGCACTCGCTCGGGTAGACTCACAAACTGGTTGCAATTCGCGTCCATAAATGCAGCGTGCGGACGCGCTATTGTTTGGTCTGCTCGGCGACTTGGACGAGGGATTGCATGAAACGTCGTGACTTCATCAGATCAATCGGCGGTGCCGCTGCCATGTGGCCAATCGCGGCGCGCGCGCAGCAGCCCGTGCGCGTGCGGCGGATCGGCGTGCTGGCCTCATGGGTGGCAACAGATCCGGAAAATCAGAACCGCATCTCGGCGTTCCAACAGGCGCTTCGTGAATTGGGCTGGACAGACAGCCAGAACTTGGGGATCGACTACCGCGCAGTCGATGCCGACGGCCTTCGCAGCGCCGCGGCGGAACTGGTAGCCCTTGCGCCGGACGTCATTCTTGCGGTGGGAGGCTCGGCTTTGGCGGCACTCCGGCAGGTCACACGTACCTTACCGATCGTGTTTGCGATCGTCGCCGATCCCGTCGGCTCCGGCTATGTCGATAGCCTGGCGCGACCGGGCGGCAATGTGACCGGTTTCCTTTTGTTCGAATATGGAATCGCTGGAAAGTGGCTGGAGCTTCTCAAGCAGACGGTGCCGGCGGTAACGCGAGCGGCTGTCATTCGCGATCCCAGCGGAACAGCCGGTATTGGCCAGTGGGCCGTGATCGAGGCCCTAGCGCCCTCGGTGGGGGTTGAGCTGAGCCTGATCAATATCCGCGACGCCGACGAACTAGAGCACGACATTGCGGCCTTCGCGCGCTCGTCGAATGGCGGCCTGATCGTGACCGCAAACCCATTGGCGACTCACCATCGCGAGCTGATCATCAGGCTGGCGCGCGAATACAAGTTGCCCGCCGTCTACTTTGAACGCTACCTCGCCGCCGGTGGCGGCTTGATTTCCTATGGACCTCGCATAGTCGACCAGTTCCGGCGCGCCGCTGGTTATGTCGATCGCATGCTTAAAGGGGAGAAGCCCGCCGATCTGCCCGTGCAGGCCCCAACCAAATACGAGTTGGTCATCAATCTCAAGACTGCGAGGACAACCGGCATTGACGTCCCGCCGGCTGTGCTTGCTCGCGCCGACGAAGTGATCGAATGAAGCGGCGCGAGTTCATCACGCTTCTGGGTGGTGCGGCAGTCGCATGGCCGCTTGCGGCGCAGGCGCAGCAGCGCGGCGGCGTGCTGCGTGTTGGAGTCTTGATGGGGCGCGCCGCCGATGACGCCGAAGGGCAAAAGCAGACGGCGGCGTTGGAGCAGGGACTCCTGGAACTGGGCTGGACGCCGCACAAAAATATCGAGGTCGACTACCGGTGGGCAGCGGGAGATACGGCCCTCGCTCGGACGCTCGCCAGGGAACTCGTCGATCCGCGCCCCGACTTGCTCGTCGTTAATTCCACCGCCTCGCTAGTCGCGGTATCGCAGCAAACACAGAGCATTCCCGTCGTGTTCGTTGCCATTACCGATCCCGTAGCCCAAGGTTTCGTTCAAAGCTTAGCCAGGCCCGGTGGAAATATAACCGGCTTCGGCGCCGAAGAACTTAGCATGGGATCAAAATGGCTAGAGCTGCTGAAGGAAGTTGCTCCGAATGTTACTTCGTTTACCGTTATCTTTAATCCGGACTCCGCTCCGTTTGCCCGCATGTATTTGCCATTTATCGAAACGGCGCGGCGGGCTTGTTCATGCGAGCTAACCGTTTCGCCGGTCCACAACGAACGTGAGATCGATAGTGCCGTCGCTGCCGCTGGGCAACGTTCCGGCAGCGGGTTGATCGCTCTGCCCGACAGTTTTCTCAACTCACATCGGGAACGTATCGCTGCTTCGGTGGCAGGTCAGCATTTGCCCGCCATTTATTCAGTCACGGAGTTCGTGAGAAGCGGAGGATTGATCGCCTACGGGATAGATCGAGCCGACGTGTTCCGACGAGCCGCTACGTATGTCGATCGCATTCTAAAGGGTGCCAATCCCGCGGATTTGCCGGTCCAACAACCAACAAAATTCGAACTGGCTATCAATTTGAAGACAGCTAGGGCACTAGGTCTCTCAATCTCGCCGACGCTTCTTTCCCGGGCCGACGAGGTGATCGAATAATGGCGGGCGATCTTCGCCCCGCGGCCTATCGGTCCGAGACCTTATCGGGATGAAAGTAGACGTCGGCCTTCATTCCGGACGTCAGCCCTTCCGATGCCTTCAATCCGACCATGACCCGGACCACGTCAATTTCGGCCTGACTGCGCGATGCGGGCGGCTCGAGGCGGCCGGGCTCGACCAGCGGTGCGATCGAGGCGACCATTCCCTCGAACTCGCGGCCGGGAACCGCCGCAGCTCGCACGGTTGTCGCTTGCCCCGCCTTGATTGACCCGAGGTCGCGCTCGTCGAGTTCTGCGCGCACGCACAGCGCCGAGAGGTCGGCAAGCTGCAACGGCGGCTCAAGCGAAGCGGGCGATACCGACTCACCCGGGTGCACATTGACCTGGAGCACGGTGCCGTCGATCGGCGCGCGCACCGTCATTTTATCGAGGACCGATCGCGCAATGGCGTATTCCGACCGCGCGACGGTGAGCTGGCCCTCCAGCGCGGTCGGCAAAGGCGCATCGTCGTCGACGATCGTGCGAAGCTGCTCCTTTCGCGTTGACAGTTCGGCCTGGGCGCGCGTCAAGGCGAGGCGGGCGGCGGCCAGCTCAGTGTCCGGCCCGCCGCTGGCCCGCAACTTCGCGGCCGCCCGATCAACGGCGTATTGCGCGTCGTAGAGCGTCCGTTCGGCATCGGCCACGGCATCCTCGGCCTTGCGCCGCGACTTCGCGCCGCCGGTCGCCGATCTCTCATCTCGCGCGCGCTCATGCATGGCGACTTGCGTCGCCGCCGCCGCCAGCCGCGCCAGAAGTTCACCGTCAACAAGATGTATCAGCGGTTCGCCGGCAAACACCTTGTCGTTGGTCTTCACCAGCACCTTGTCGACCAGCCCGATCACCGCTGCAGCGACCCTGATCTGACCGGAGCAGGCTTCGACACGCCCCGGCGCAATGGCTCGCCAGAGCTTCTCTCGCGGCTCGTCGGCCGAGCTACCCCAAAATGCCGGCTTGACGGGGGTTACAAGCGAAATCGCGCCAAAGATTCCCCCGACCGCAATCAAACCCAGGACTGCGGCCCAGACCGTCCGGCGTTTCGACATGACTAGCTGCCCCCCGCGATCCTCATTGGCATTCTTGCGCCGCCGGGTTGTTCGGCGATGATGCGTCCGTCCTCGATATTAACGACCCGATCCGCGAATGGCAGAAGACGCGGATCATGCGTCACGATCAGTACGGCGTGCCCACGTTCCCTGGCGAGTTCAGCAAGTATCTTCACGATCGCCCGGCCATTCTCGCCATCGAGAGCGGCCGTGGGCTCGTCCGCAAGGATGATGGACGGCCTTCCAACGATGGCGCGGGCGATCGCGACGCGTTGCTGTTCTCCGCCGCTGAGTTCGCGTGGATAGGCCTTTACCTTATGGGCGAGGCCGACCTTCGCCAACGCCTCGCGTGACATTGCCCTTGCGGCTCTGGAGGGCAGTCCACGCACGTCGAGCGCGATGCGGACATTGTCGGTGGCGGACAAGGTCGGAAACAGATGAAACGTCTGGAAGACAAAACCCACGTGCTTTCGCCTGAGAAGCGCGAGGTCCTCGGGTCCGGCGCCGGCGGTGGATTGTCCGCAGATACGAACAGTACCTGCTGTCGGCCTCAACATGCATCCGAGAATGGACAACAGCGTGGTCTTGCCGCTTCCGGAAGGCCCCATCAGCAGAGTAAGTTCGCCGCCGTTGAGCGAAAGCGTGACGCCCCTGAGCGCCGCCACCCTTGCGGCACCGCTGCCAAGGTCTTTCGCGAGATTAGTCGCCTCGAGCAATGGTTCGGTCATCGCGCGAATACCGTGGCTGGATCGATGCGGGTGACCTGAACGATCGCCGCAATGGACGAGCTGACGCACATGACGACCGTAAGCAGAAACAGGCCGACGAGAAGTGCGGGCGTGATGAGGATCGGCAAGGCCGTCGCCTCGGTCAATCGCACGACGGCGTCGCCGATGACGGCCGCGATGGAAAATCCAATTGCCGCGTTGAGCAGCGCCTGCCACACGATCACTTTGTAGATATACCGCTTGGACGAACCGATGGCGCGGAGCGTGGCGAACTCCATGAGGTGCTCCTTCGTGGCTGAATAAAGCGTCTGGGCGACGACGACGGTACCGACGATCACGCCGAGCAATGCGCCGGCGAAAAGCGCGGCGCCGGCGCCGGTCCCGAACAGCCAGAATTTGCGGCTGCGCTCGCGAAACTGGGCCGCGGTGAGAACCTCCACGTCGGCGATGTTCGACACGATCTCCTGGCGAACGCGATCGCGATCGGCGTCCTGGTTCAGGCGAACAAGGAGATAGCTGGCCTTGCCCGGCTGAACCCCCGTGTAAGTCCGCGCCCGATTGACGTCCACGAAGACGAACGGCGTCGTGGTGAAGGAACGGATGCCGTTGGTGACGGCCGCCACGCGTACGGGTTGTTCGCGGATCTCGGCCGTGGATCCGACCCCCGAGACGCCAAGGCGATCGAAATAGCTCCGATCGACCGCGACGCCTTTTGGGCTCGACAGCGCCTCGATCCGGCCTTCCACCAGGTTCCACGGCTCCAGGCCGCCGGATCGCAGATCTGAACCAATGACGAAAATGGGGGTCATCTCTCCGCTCGACATTCGCCAGTCCGCAAATCCGATCACGAGGGGAATGGCATCCGCTACGCCACTGATCGAAAGCACGCGATAGCGATCACGGATGTTCAACAGAGACGGGTCCTCGAAGCACTTGGTTCCCTTCGGCATGATCCAGAGATCGGCGGACGCATGGTCGATCATTGTCGTCACCATGCGCCCAAAGCCCAGATACAGGCCCATCTGGATGGTTACCAGGACGATCGAAAACACGATTCCTATCACGGTTGCTATCAGGCGCAGCCGGTCATGAAACAGATTTCGGAACGCGAGCTTGAAGACCAATGGCATGTTCGCTCAACACCTTCCGCCCAGAGTCGGTTCAGTCATCACGCGCGTGTGTGCTCCGCGCATGGTCGCATTAGTCGCGAGAGCCGCAACAAACCGCCCATAGCGGCGGCGATCGCCAGCTCACGACAAGCGTGATGCCGAACACGATTGCGGCCGCTGGCAAGGATTGGAAAAACCACCCAAAGATGAAGGGGACTATTGAACGGATACGGGGTCGGCGGCAGGGAAGCGAAGTAAGGGAGAACCGAAAGCAACGCCAGCACGATCAGGATGATAGCCGCCCGATGATTGAAAAGGGCAATGCTCGATCTGCTCATCGTTGTGCAGCCTCGCGCCCCACCACCTGCAATATATGCACGAGATGGTGCCCTAGTTCCCGCGATATGGAACTCCTGCCAAATATTTAGTCCGCAATTCGCCGTTAAAGTGACGGTTTGGTGGCGGGTCAGTTGATGAGCAAGGGTTTTCCGGCCTGGTCATCCAAAGCGATTGAACCAAGTCCGCGCACAGCCAGACACAGTATGAGCCGGCGGTCGCGAGAGCGCTGGATGCGGTATCTCTATCCTCCGGTCGAACCATGCCCTTGCTTCGCTATTTCACTCATGTCGGCGCAGCGCTCCTCGCGCTCTTGTTTGTCGTGACGCCGTTTCTTCCGGAAGCGGAGAGCATCACCCGTCAAGACATGGCGCGGCCCGTCATTCGTATCGCTTCAGACAGGGTCGTCCCGCCGCGGGTGGACTTCGATACAAGCCAGCAGACGGGAGTTCTTCCCGCTTCGGTTGCGGGCATCCCATCGCAGGCGTCGGCGCTCGACGCAAGAGCCGAGCTTATTGCGCCGCCCGCGGCATCTGCGGCGCCTGTCAAGATACAACCCAGGATCGAGGCAAAGATCGAGGCGAAGGTCGAGCCCAAGATCGGGCAAAGGAAAGCGAAAATCGCAAAGCGGCCCGATCGCCAGAGAGTGGCTGCCAATCCCCAGGGACCTCAGCCCCTCCAGTTGACCTGGTAGACCAAGGCGTTCGTTGTCTAGCCTCGCAGGCTGCGAATCCGCGGCCTGAAGCCGACGCACTGCAATGTCCGGGTTCAGGTCGGGCTCAAAAACCGAGCAGTGCAAGGCCAACCCAGCTAAACGCAAATAAGCAACAAACCGCCGCTGCGGCTGACGCCAAAGTCGCAATCGTTCTCGCTGATGGCATGACCAGAACCTCTTGTAGGCTTCCGTCTCCATTTCTGTCGAACGACTTGTGCCCAAAAATGGCAAGAATCCGCCGGGAATAAAAAACGTCGTGCTGTGGCCGCTTGGCAACATTGCGCTTGCCCGCAAAAACCCGCAATCGACGTTCGTAGTGTGCGAATCGGATGGGGGACCCGAGGGCATGTTTCATTGGTGGTTGGACAGCGGCGTAACGGAACGCCATCTGGCGGCTGCCGCTAGCGCCGCCGCCTTGCTTGCGCTGGTGGTCGTATGGGTGGTTTTTCCTGGATCGTCGCCGCAGTCTGCGGTTGATTTCGAAGATTGCGTCGAACGGGTCCAGGCCCAACTTCCGACGAATGACGAACTCGCAGCCGAGATGACGGACTGCAACGTGCGCTTTGCGGGGCGGCGAAAGCCTGAGGGCGGCTATACCTATTACGACTTCATGCAGGACCGGAAATTCGACACTGCCGGACCTAATCCGACGGCGGAGGAACGCAAGGAGATCGATCGCTCTTATATCGGCTACCTCGAAGCGCAGCGGCGGGAGGCCGTTTCGGCCGACCTCGCCAAGAGGCAGAATGAACAGCTCCGCGCGGAAATGGAGCGCGCGCGCCAGCCGGGACCGCCGCTGATACTGACGCCGGCAAATTCTACAGCCGCAAAGCGCGTGGCCGACCGGCCCAAGACGCCGCGCTGCGCCGATGATTCGCTCTCCTGCACCTTTTCCAGGATCTCGTCCGCCGTGAAGAACGCGTTCGCCTCGTCGGCCAAGACCAAGGCCCAGTAAGACGCAGGCTGCGGCCGGACCTTACCTGCCACCCAGGGCCCCGAGTGTGCAGCGCACGGTTCGTCAGACCCGGCATCAAGAGCAGACATCGGGCGCTTTGATCCCTGCTCAAAAGTGCTGGCTAACGCCCGCCGCTGCGAACAGTAACAGGAGCAGCAGGCCGCACATCATCGGAGAATATGGGTTGGCAAAGTCGTTTCGAGAGCGATCGTTCATGGCCTGGCCTAAGAGAGAGGAACTTGGCGGCAAATATCTGGGAGAAACCGTAGTAATTCCAGATCAGTGGGGCGCCCGCGTTATAAAGGCGCAACAAGTGCCGGCGCGCTCGTTCGGGCCAGTCACGCGCTCGTGGACATTGCCTTTAGGAATATTTGCTCCTGCCCGGTGTCCCATGCGCTGGGGGTTTACGCCCAACAGGAGAGACGCATGAGCAAACTTGCGATCCGGCTTTTGGTACTATCCATGACTGTGACGGGGCTGGTGGCGGCTCCCATAGTCTTGCCGGTCGAGGCGGCGACGAAGGTCAGCAAGGTAAAGAAGACCAAAAGGACGGCGTACAGGGCGCCTCCCGCCAAAGATCCGGGAGCCAGCCCGTTTTCCCACGATATTTACGATGATTTTGATCGAAAAAATGGCGGGGGTGGAGGCGGCTATTAAGGCCGGCTGGTTCCCTGTTGAACCTTGGGAACGAAAGTCGCGCTGATCATCAACCTCAAAAGCGCTAGCGAAGTTCCGCTGGTCGGGGCTGCATTGCAGGAAAGCGCGTCGCCGTCTTTCGTGGGTCCCGCGCCGCCCTATGGCGCATTTCCGGTGAGTTCTAGCAGCGCTTGCCGGACTTGCGTCATCACGCTGCGCCACTCGCGCGTCTCCGGTTACCGCGATAGCCGCGCGCTTGGGTACTAGGGGCTGTCGTGCCGATCGAGCAGCCAGCGCCAGTCGGGCGCTGCGTCAATAAAATCCAGACCGGCTTGCCCAATGCGTCGGCCAAATGCGCGATGCTGGTATCGACGGAGATGACAAGATCGAGGTGCGATATCAGCGCCGTCGTATCGGAAAAATCCACCAGCGCTTCACCGAGCCGGAGCATGTCGCAATTCTCAGGTATCTTGGCATCACCGGCGCGGACCTCCTTTTGCAGGCTCACAAACGTCACGTGTTCGTGGACGTTGCCTTAGGAATATTTGCTCCTGCCCGGTGTCCCATGCGCGGGGGGTTTACGCCCAACAGGAGAGACGCATGAGCAAACTTTCGATCCGGCTTTTGATACTTTCCATCACTGCGGCGGGGCTAGTGGCGGCTCCCATTGTCACGCCGGTCGAGGCGGCGACGAAGGTCAGCAAGGTAAAGAAGACCAAAAGGACGGCCTACAGGGCGCCTCCCGCCAAGGATCCGGGAGCCAATCCGTTTTCCCACGACATGTACGAGGATTTTGATCGAAAAAATGCCGGTGGAGGCGGCTATTAGGGTCCGCCGTTTCCCAGTTGATCCTTGGGAACGAAAGTCGTGCTGATCATCAACCTCAAAAGCGCTAGTGAAGTCCCGCCGGCCGGTGCGGCATCGCAGGAAAGCGCGCCACGCTTTTCGGACGCCCCGCGCCGTCCTATGGCGCATTTCCGGTGAGTTCGTGCAGCGCTTGCCGGACTTGCGCGGTCACGCTGCGCCAGTCGCGCGTCGCTTGCTGACGGAATAGCCGCGCGCTTGGATACCAGGGGCTGTCGTGCCGGTCGAGCAGCCAGCGCCAGTCGGGCGCATGCGTCAATAAAATCCAGACCGGCTTGCCCAGCGCGCCGGCCAGATGCGCGACGCTGGTATCGACGGAGATGACGAGATCGAGTTGCGATATCAGCGCCGCGGTGTCGGAAAAATCTGTCAGCTCATCGCCGAACTGGAGCACGCCGCACCTCTCAAGCATCTCGGCATCGCCGGCGCGGACCTGCTTTTGCAAACTCACAAAAGTCGCATCGATGCCGAACAGCGGGAGAAGGTCGCGTAGCGGCATCGACCGTTCCTGATCCCGGACGTGCTTCGCATTGCCCGCCCAGGCAAGCCCGATGCGCAGAGCGCGCTTCTCCCCGAGCTGGTCACGCCAATATTCCAGCGCCTGCGGAGGCACACGCAGATACGGGATGTCAGCGGGAATCGTATCCAGCCGGGTCTTGAAGGCCAGCGGCAGGCTGGGAAGTGGGCAATGGAAGTCGAAATCCGGCAGCGGGTCGCCGCTACTGATTAGTTGCGGTGCGCCGGCAAGATCGGTCATGAGTTCAAAGAGCGGCTCCTGAACTTCCACGATGACGCGCGCGCCGCGCGCTGCAACCAGCGGCACGTACCGGCAAAATTGAATGGTATCGCCGAATCCCTGTTCGCCATGGAGCAGGATCGTCTTGCCGGCGATATCTTCTTCGCCGAGCCAGCGCGGCTCTGCAAGATCGCGCTCGGTGTTTTTCAGGGATGGCGCCCTGCGGCGCCACTCATATTCGGTCCATCCGCGCTCGAAATCGCCGGTGACGAGGCTCGCCAGACTTTTAAGAAAATGCGCGTCGGCAAAATCCGGGCGCAGCGCGATCGCCCGGTCGTAGCTCGCCAGCGCCTCGTCGAACCGCTTGAGGTCATATAGCACGACGCCGCGGTTGGCGAGCGCCTCGGGATAATCGGGCCGCGCGGCAAGCGCGGCATCTTGGCTTGCCAGCGCGTGCTCGAGCTGGCGGAGTTTGTGCAAGCTGACCCCTGGCTCGGCGGCGATGGCCTGTTCGCGACCCGCCGGCGCCCGGTATGATCTCGCCACGTCGTGCAAGGCGACACCGCGATTGGTGAGCGCCTCGGCATTGTCAGGCTCCAAGGCAAGCGCGCGCTCGAAGTCCTTCAGCGCCTCATCGGAGCGGCGCAACTCGTGCAGCGTGGCGCCACGGTTGACGTATGCCTGGACGTAGTCCGCTTTTAGCGCAATCGCGCGATCGTAACTTGCGAGAGCTTGATCGAATTGACCTTGATCGCTCAGGGTGGCGCCGCGGCCGGCCAGGGCTTCGGGATAATCGCTGCGCAAGGCCAGCGCGCGGTCATAGCTTGCGAGCGCTTCGTTGAGCCGCAGCAGCTTGTGCAAGACGGCGCCGCGGTTATAGAGCGCCTCGGCGTGATGCTGCTGCAGCTCGAGCGCGCCGTCGTAGCTGGCCAAGGCTTCCTCGCGGCGTCCCAGTTTGTCGAGTGCGTTTCCCCGATTGTTGAGCGCATCGGCATTGTCGGGGCGAAGCGAAAGCGCTCGGTCATAGTCTGCGAGCGCTTCGCCGAACCGCTTCAGGTCATAGTGGGCGATGCCGCGATTGACCAGTGCCTCGACGAAGTCGGGGCGCAATGCGAGCGCGGCGTCAAAACTTGTCAGCGCCTCGGCATGGCGGCCCAAGGCCCGCAAGGTCACGCCGCGATTGTTGAGCGCCTCGGGATAATCCCCCCGCAAGGCGAGCGCGCGGTCATGACAGCCCAAGGCCTCGCCGTAGCGGGCAAGTTCCTGCAACACGCCCGCACGATTGTTGAGGACCTCGGCGTGATCCGGCTTAAGCGCGAGCGCGCGATCATAGCTTGCAAGCGCCTCGTCGTAGCGGCGCATCTGCTTTAACACCGCGCCGCGATTGCTGAGCGCCTGGATGAAGTCGGGCCGCAGCGCCAGCGCGCGGTCGCAACAGGAGAGCGCCGCGTCATGCCGGCCCAGCGAGGTATGGATGACGGCCAGAAGGTTGAGCGTAGCGGCGGAGCCCGGATCGGCTGACAGCATTTTGAGACATATTTGTTCGGCTTCGGCGAGCTTTCCCGCATAGAAGGATTTCAGCGCAATATCGAAGGCTTCCGATATCGTCAGCGAGACGGTCGTCATTGCCTTGGCCTTCAGTTGAAGCGGGCAGCCGTCGGTTTGGCTAGCCATCTTCGAATCGTCACGAGGGCGGACGATTACGATCCTATCCGACTCGCCTGGATTCTGGCCAGCGCGGTCGGCCTCGTTCAATCAGGAGTCCCCTCAAAACGGCGAGGCGGCAAAGCCGAGCGGCTGCACCACGTCGTAGGAGGCTTTCGTCAGCGGCACGGCATAGTTGACGGTGAGCCCGCCGAACGGGGAGGCCCAGGTCAGGCCGGCGCCGACCGAGGAGCGCACGACATTGGCGTTGGCGAGTTGCAGCGATTGCGTGGAGCCTGGAAACGTCGTCGGTCCGTTGTAGCGAAACACGCTGCCGGCATCGACAAAGGCGATCGCCTTCAACCCGTATTCATTGGGCACGCCGGGGATATTGCTTTGTAGCTCGGCCGTCGTCGCCCAATACATGCTGCCGCCGACATTATCCATCGTCGTGCCCGGCGTGAGGTCGCGCGGGCCGAAGCCGTTGGGCGCAAAGCCGCGCACCATCGAGGGACCACCGAAGAAGCTGTCGATCAGCGGCACCTGCTTGCCGCCCCAGCCGGCGATGTAGCCGCCTTGCCCGCGCGCCAGGCTCACCACGTCGTCGTTGAATTGGTGATAATAGCGAATGTCTTCGGTGGTCCGCAGGAACCGCACGTCGCCGCCGAGGCCGGCAAGGTCTTGCCGAAGTTGCGCATTGATGCCGTTGGCCGGCGCCTTGTTGTTGTCGAGCGTGGAATAGGTCGCCGTGGTGCCGACCGCCGACACCCATTGCGGTCCGGTCTGCGCCGCCTGCTGGATCGCAATCGACGGGGGTACTGCGAGCGAGGCTGGATCGACGGTGACGGCCTGGCGCGAGATCGAATAGCGCCACTGCATGCCGAGCTGTTCGGAGATCGGCGTGCCGATCAGCATCATCGCGCCGTAGGTCTCGGTGCCGTAGGACTGGTAGGGGCTGGAATCGCTCTGCTTGGCAAAAAGATCGACGCCGCCGGAAACGCGGTTGCCGAAGAAATAGGGGTCGGTCGCCGACAGATCGATGCCGCGGGCGTATTGGCCGTAGTTGAAGGTGGACGCGAGGGCCACGCCGGTACCCATGAAACTGCTGTCGCCGAGCTTGACCTCGGCGAGCCACCCTTCGACCGTCGAGTAGCCGCCGGCGACGTTGAAATAGCCGGTGTCGCGTTCCGTGACCTCGACATCGAGGATCAGGCGATCGGCCACCGAGCCGGGCTTGGTCGTGATCTTGACCGTCTTGAAGTAGTTAAGATTCTTCAGCCGCCGCTCGGCGCGGTCGATCAGGCCCTTGTTGAAGGCGTCGCCCTCGGCAATGTCGAACTCGCGCCGGATCACGTAAGCGCGGGTACGGGTGTTGCCGTGGATGTCGATGCGCTCGACATAGGCCCGCGGCCCCTGGCTGATCTCGAATGCCACGTCGATGCGCTTTGCCGTCACATCGCGTATGGTGCGGGGCTTAACATGGGCGAAGGGATAGCCGAGCTTGGCAAGGTCGATCGAAATTGCATCGACGCTCTTGTCGAGCGCGGTGCCGTCGAACAGGGCGCCGGATCGGGCCAGCAGCAGGCGGCGAAGTTTTTCCGGATCGACCCCGTCAACGTGGCAGTCGACATCGATGTCGCCAAAACGGTAGATCGGACCTTCGTCGATCGTAAAGGTCAGCGTGAATCCCTTTGTCGCCGGATCGTACTCGGCGAGCGCCGAAGGCACGCCGGCGTCGGCGTAACCCTTGCTGCGGTAATAGGTCCGCAACTGCTCGCGGTCGGCGGAAACAATATCGGGATCGTAGACGTCCCCGCCGATGATGAAACTCAGCATGTTGGTGGCCGAGGTCTTGATGACGGCGGCGAGCTGCCGGTTGCCGAACGCCTTGTTGCCGACGAAGTTGATCTGCCGCACCGGCGTCTTGGCCCCTTCGGTTACCTCAAACACAAGGTCGACGCGGTCGTTGCCGCGGTCGATGATCACAGGCTTCACGGCGACATCGTCGCGCCCCGCATGGCGGTAGGCCTCCACGATGCGGCCGGCGTCGGACTGCACCTGGGCACGTTGCAAGGTGCCGCGCGGCTTGGATTCAATTGCGGAAGAAAGCTCGCTGTCCTTGATCCGCTTGTTGCCTTCGAAGGCGACGCGATCGATTACCGGCGCTTCATGCAGATGCACGATCAGCCGTTCGCCGGCGCGATCGATTGCGACCCTGTCGAACAGGCCGGTCGCAATCAGCGCTTTCAGCGCGGCGTCGCGCGCGGCCTCGTCGAAGCGGCCGCTTGGAGCCGCATGGAAATAGGAGCGCACCGTTGCGGCATCGACGCGGCGGTTGCCTTCGACCTGGATGCCGTCGCGTGCCTTCACGTCGGCGTCGCGTGCCTTCACGTCGGCGTCGCGTGCTTTCACGTCGACTTGCGACGGATTCTCTGCCGCCGTCGCCTGCGCCGACAAAAACGCAAGAGCTGCGATCACGAGCGTATTCGTCGCTATTGACCGAAGGCGCCACCAATCCGATGAGCCGGATCGTCTCTTCATGTTCCGCCTGTTACCCGTCTGTCACAGCGCGCGATCGAAGTGCGTCCGAGGGGCGAAAGAATGTCGGCCAAGGGGTAAGATGTCGCCTTAAGTATTAACGTCTTGCCACAATTTCGACGCAGCCGCCGATCCGCGATCCAGAAAATGTCGCATAGCCGCTTCAAATGAAACCTAGCGATAGCCCCAACAAAGTTTTGCGTTTGGGAGCATCACATGCGTTGCGCAGCTTTCCTCACTGCATTGTTCGTGTTGATCCAGCCGGCGTCGGCCGCCGTTACGCAGGAAATCGATCCGCGCGCCTCGCTGAGCGTGGTTCAGCAGTGGATCTACAACTACCGCGCCAAGCCGGATTACGCGCATATCCCCGCGGCGGTGCGCGTATTGTTTCACTCGCAGACCTTCAAAGAGCCGGAGAATGCCGGCATCTATCTCGGCTTCATTGCCGGTGCGATCGGATCGAATCCCGCCAAGGCCGAGCAGCTCGTCAACAGCTTCTTTCCGGTGAAGGCGGAGGACGAATGGGTGATCGTGCGCGCAATCGCGTTTTCGGGCCTGTCGGACTGGCGCAATTTGTTGCGTAAGGTCGCGACAAGGATGCCGGGCCGGCGGGTGATGATCGACAGCTACCTCGCCGGCACGCTGCCGACCTTGACCGAGATTCCGTTGGAGGAAACCAAGCCCGACATGCTCGACAAGATCAAAGGCGCGTTCACTTTCACCAAGGACGAGAAGAAACTGAAGATGCAGCAGACCTTCGCCGGCAATCAGGATCTGCTCGACACGCTGTGGGGATATTATTTCGCCACCGGCTCCTTCAGGCCGATCCTTCGCATCATTGCCATGCTGCCGTGGAGCAAGAGCCGCGATACCGTGGACAAGCTGACGGTCGGCAGCATGGCGCGCTATACGCTGGCAAGCTACGCGGTGCGCGACGCCGGTTTGCGCGAATATCTGCGCAGCGAAATCGCGGTACAGCCGGCAGCCGTCAAGGTGCCGCTCACCGAGGTGGTCGAGGCGGCCGACACCGTGCAGCTCGGCGCGGTGCGCAAGGACGCGCTCGCCGCGGTCGACGAGCTCAAAGCCAAGGGCTCGGACGCGCGGCGCAATCTCGACTTCTGGGGCCAGGTCGGCGTTGGCGCGGTCGCGCTCGGCTGCGTCTCGGCGGCAGCCCTTGGTCAGATCGCGATCGGCATCCCCTGCGTGATCGGCGGCTCGGCCTCGCAAGGCTTGCTGTCGTTCTGGGAAAAGCAGCAATAAGCGAAAGAGGCCGCAAGATAGCGTCTCGCGGCCCCTTCCGGTTCGGACAATCCAGGCTGGATCACGCTGGCGTCGATTATGTTGGGCGACATCGGTTTCCGGCACCAGGCGATTTGAACCGGCTGCCTGCCGGGCCTAACTAGAGCACTATCGGTTCTGATTGAATCAGAACCGAGGCTCTATATTCTTGTTTTAACGCGTTTTCTTCACGCGAACCGGTATCCACCCGGATCAGGTCGGCGGCAGGCTTTCGCTCAAAAACGCTCTATTACTTCGGCGGATACGCGCTGAGATTCACCGCGGCAGACGACGCCGGGCTTCGGTAAGTCCGCGACTCGCGTACCAAACCAGGAAGGACCACGGATAGCCCGGCGGGCGCAAGGCATCCGTGATCCCGTCTGAAATGACAAATTGTTAGGTCCTAAAAAAAGCACCAAAGGAAGTTGGCCCCGAATTTCCGCAGCCGCGAGCTTCCTTTACGCTTAACCAACTAAGCCTGTCCGGAAAGCTGCGCTTTGACTTCGATCAATGTGGAAGACGCAAATCGCGCTCTCGCAAGCCGACCGTAAAGTGCTAGGCTAAATTCCAATAATCGGCGAGGGCGCGCGATGGGCTTCATTTCCTTTCCAGTACTTCTAATCATCCTCTACCTCTTCATTTCGCTTCGCGTGCTCAAGCAATACGAGCGCGGCGTGGTGTTCCTGCTCGGCAAATTCGCCGGCGTGCGAGGGCCGGGCCTGACGCTGATCTTCGTTCCGTTCCAGACCATGACGCGCGTGTCGCTGCGCACGGTCACGATGCAGATCCCCTCGCAGAAGATCATCACCAAGGACAACGTCTCGATCGATATCGCAGCCGTCGCTTACTACCACATCACCGACCCGGAAAAGGCCGTGATCGCCATCGAGAACGTCTACAACGCGATCAACCAGATCAGCCAGACCACCGTGCGCAATGTGGTCGGCCGCTTCAGCCTCGATCAGCTTTTGTCGGACACCGCAAGCATCAACGACCAGATCAAGAACGTCATCGATCTGCACACCGAACCCTGGGGAACCCAGGTGACCGCGGTGGAGATCAAGGACATCACGCTGCCGGACAACATGCAGCGGGCGATGGCCAAGGAAGCCGAGGCCGAGCGCGAACGCCGCGCCAAGATCGTCGCCGCCGAGGGTGAATACCAGGCCGCGGTCAAGCTCGGCCAGGCGGCCGATATCATCACCGCGCATCCCGTGGCGCTCCAGCTCCGTACGCTGCAAACAATGGCGGAAATTTCGGTCGAGAAGAACTCCACCATCATCTTCCCCGCCCAGTTCATGACCACGGTGCAGGACGCCGTCGCCTTGCTGGCAAAGGACTCGGCGTCGAAGTAGGCCGCTTTGCTAGAATTTGCCCGGCGCCGCTTGCGGCTTTCCCGCGAACGGCACCAGCAAGAGCCCGATCAGCCCCACGATCGCGAGCAGCATCCAGGCTTCGTTCGCGCTCATCGCAAACGCCGCCCTCTCGACCATCGGGCGGACATAGGCCTCGATAGTGGCCTGCGACGCGTCGGGCGGGGGATGCTGGAAAAGCTGCACGTCGAGCCCGATCGCCTGCGCCGCGGTGATGTCGCCCGCGATCAGCCGGTCGCGCAAGGCTTCGGCGTGACCGATGGTCCGGCCATAGAGGACGGTGTCGATCAGTGCGATGCCGATCGCTCCGCCGAGGTTTCGCATCAGGTTGAAGAGTCCGCTGGCGTCGGGCACTTGCGCCGCCGTCAATGTGCCAAGCGCGAGCTGCGTCGGCGGCAGCAGGCAGAACATGATGGCGATGCCGCGTGCGACCTGCGGCCAGAACATCTCGTCGAAATCGGCGACGCGGCTCTGGAACGCGCTCATCCCAAGGCCAAGCGCGAACAGGGCAAAGCCGAACGCCGACAATTTGCGCGGATCGAGCCGGCTTTCCAGCGCCCCCGCGATCGGCGAGGCGACCAGTTGGGCGACGCCCGTGACCAGCATGACGACGCCGATC